>Ga0209802_1001167_pt1 | contig 19791 bp, 11 predicted proteins | sample GraSoiAngelo_129_FD_185886 | JGI IMG/M metagenome (GOLD analysis project Ga0209802, IMG submission 185886) | Grasslands soil microbial communities from the Angelo Coastal Reserve, California, USA - 14_0927_12_40cm (SPAdes) (version 2) | ecosystem: Environmental > Terrestrial > Soil > Grasslands ... | reverse complement strand
GGGACGAACGCAATCCCTGCGGCCAAGATCGTTCATTCCGTTTTCGGGATAGACATCGAGCCGTCCCATGTCAATCGAGCAAAGGAATGGGCGGAACGCGAGGGCCTCAAGAACGTGACATTCCGCGTGGGATCGGCTGCCGACGTAAATCTTGGACCGTTTGATATTGTGCTGTGCGACTACCTGCTCGAGCATGTCGAAGACCCGAACTCAGTGATCGCCGTAATCGCCCGGCATCTCGCACCCCACGGCGCGTACTTCTTGTCCACGAACAACAAGTGGTGGCCCCTCGAAGGTCACTACGGCCTACCGATTCCGCTGATCTCTTGGATGCCGAGGACATGGGCGGATCGGTATGTTCGGCTGATGAAATTCGGAACCGAGTACTCGGTGTATCCCATATCGTGGAATCGACTGAGGTCGCTCCTGGAAGGTAACGACCTGACTTGGTCGTTGAAACCACCCGCCCGACCTTACACGATCGCGCAGAAAGTGGGGAAGCGTCTAGTCCGACTAAGCCCTGCTTTCTGGAAGATCGCGAACGTCTTCCAAGTTGTCGGACGCCGAAAAGAGACGGCCACCTGAGGTCGATGGGCGCATGAAGGACGCGTACACCCGCCCCCTGCTGAAGCACCTACACGAGCTGGCGTCCGCTCGCCGATGAAGGAAAGAAGGAAAGGGGAGGGCCGAAGCCCTCCATTTCGCGCTCAGACCTCGTCGCCGGATCCGCCGCGGCCGCGGCGCATCTCCTCGAGCTCGCGCTTCGACTCGCGGTAGCGGACGAACAGGAACACGCTCGCCGCGACCGCGATGATGGTGGCCACTAGGAGGGTCAACGAAGTCGCCGAGGTCGCCTGCCGGGAGAACTGCTCGAACCCGCCCGACGTGACGTCGATCACAACGAAGGCCTCCCGGCCCGCGGTGCTCGCGGTGATGACGACCAATCCCGGATTCGATGGCGCGGTGAAGACGCCTTGCTGGTTGATCGAGCCAGCGGTGGTCTTCCAAGCGACCGTGGCCCCCGTCACCGCGTTGCCGAATTGGTCCGTCACGATGGCGCCGAAGTCCAGGGTCCCTCCCACGGCCACGGTCGTCGCCGGCGCGTCGATCGCGATTCCGACCGGCGGGCCCGCAACGAGCGTCACGGTGATCGTGCGAGAGACCGTGCCGAGCGTGGCGGTGAGCTGCACCGACGCCGGGGTCGTCGTGATGGGGGCGTGGTACAGGATGGTACGGCCGTCCGGGGTGAGCAGCAAGATGCTGCCCGTACCCGTCGTCGTCCACCGCACCTCGCCATCGGGGTTTGCGTTGCCGTACGCATCCCGGGCCGTTGCGGCGATCACCGACTGGGAGTCGACCGACAGACTGGTGGACGTGAGTGCGATGTCCAGCGTAGCCGGGGCCGCCGGGACGATGGTGACCTGTTGTCTGCCCGTCCTCCCGCTCGAGTGGGTGGCGGTCACGAAGCCGACTCCCACCGTCGTCGACGCGGTGAACACCCCGTTGGACGTGATCGTCCCGATGCCGCCCGTCACACCCCAGGTGAGCCCTGCACCTGTGATCGCGTTGCCGAACCGGTCCGTCGCGGTCGCTACGAACGTTCGCTGGGAGCCCGCCGGAAGGCTGACGGCGCCTTCGAAACGGTTTCCGCCGTCAAGCATGGCGACATCAATCCGATCGAGCGGCCCGGGCACCACATTCACGGTCGCGGTGCCCACGTGTCCATTCGAGGTCACCTGCAACGTCTCGGTGCCCGCGATGATGTCCGCGACATAGAGCGCGGTGTCGCCGGAGACTTGGACGATCGAACCAAGCCCCGCCTCCGCGAGCCAGGTCGAGTCCTTCACCCGGATCGGGTTGTCGAACGCGTCGAGCGCGTGCGCCTTGAAGAGAGCGGCTTTGCCGACCTCGACACTCGCTCCGTCGGGCGACACGATCACCGTGCGGACTTCCCCGGCCCCCACGCCGCCAAAGGCGTACATGGCGCCCGAGTAGTCCTCGAGCCAGACCCAGCCCCGCTGAATCGCGGGCGAGGACGTCGACGCGAAGGCGACCAGCGGATCCGTGTCGACGATGGCGCCCGTGGATGCGTTCAAGGTCCGGAACTTGCCGTCCCAGGCGGTGCCGTACATGTACCCGTTCGCGAGCGCCACGGAGCTTCCCACGGGCCCTCCGATGGAGGTCCGCCAGCGGACCGCACCCGTTCCCAGGTCCAGGGAGACATACTCCGACCCGAAGTCCCCGAAGTAGATCGCCGATCCGTCCGTGGCCGGCGTCGAGACGTCGATCAGGGGGGTGAAGCCGCCCCTGGACCAGATCGTGCGGCCCGTATTCGCATCGAGGGCGTACATCGTCCCGGAATAGGTGCCGACGAAGACGATGCCCTGCGCGACCAGCGGAACGGACGTGATCGTGTTGTCGAGCTGAACGGACCACACGACGCTTCCCGACTGCTCGTCGAGCGCGTACATCGAGCCCCCCGTCGTCCCTTGGTACACGTTTCCGCCGCTGACGGCGGCACCGCCGAAGGGCTCTCCGCTCGCGTTGAACTCCCACAGCAACTGGCCACTCAACGAATCGAGGGCGAACACCTGTCCGTTGTTGAAGTCCTTCCACGCCGAACCGATCACGTGGCCGCCCGCGTACGCCATCGCGACCCGCGCGTTGACGTTCAGGCCGTTGTCGTCCGGGCCCACCTTCCAGATGATGGATCCGTCCGCGCCGTTGAGGGCGAAGACGTAACCACACGTCCCGAAGAAGGGCGGGTTGTTCGGGCATGACCCGATGACGCCTCCGTTTGTGCCGTAGAACGTCGCGTAGACGACATTATCGTTCGGGTCGGCGGGGTTTCGCAGGTCAACCGTGACCGTGCCGGTGTAGTAGAACGAGTCGCCGAACGCCTGCTCCCAGATGACATCGCCCGTGAACGGATCGTAGGCCCGGAGGTATCCATCGAGGGTCGTGCTGTACACGATGTTGTCCGCGACCACGGGTGCGGTCCACAAGTGGAGCTGATGTCCCCCGGTTCGCCACAATTCGTTCATCGGAGGCACGTGGGTGCTCGGCGACAGCCCGGCGCGCTTCGCGTTGTTGTGGAACGTCGGCCATTGTACGTTCGGCGGCGCGACGATCTCGATCACGATCAGGCCCGTGCCGGATGCGGAGGTGTTCAGGGAGGACGTGCCGGTGACCGCGGTCCGCTGGACCGTGTCTTCGAGCGCGTTCGCCGGGACGACCACCGACACCACAATCGAGACACTCTGGAGGCCGGGCACGAGCCCGACGTCCGGGGTCCCGTCGTGGTCGGTGTCGGCAAGCGGCGTGACGCCGTCCGCCTTGTAGAGACGGACCGTCCAACTTTGGTCCGAGACCGCGGTCACGTCGATCGTGTCCGCGAATCCGCCGGTGTTCCGAACGCTCATCGTCGCGTTGACCGTCTCGCCCGGATGCGGCGTGAAGTAACTGCGTGGCCCGACCGAAACGCCGGGTGGCGGCACGGTCGTCGTGAGCGCGGACGTCTTGAACCGCGTCGCGTCGTTGTTCGACGTGAACCGCACGATCGAGGTGTCCGCGTCTCCGGGGTTCACCGAGCCTGGCACCGCGACCCGGACGACGACGTCCGTCGACGCATTGCTGGCCAGACTGCCGGTGTCCGGGATGCCGTTGTTGTTCGTGTCCGGCAGCGGCGTGACGCCGTCCGCCTTGAACAGGGATACGGCCCACCCGTGGACGCCGAGCGTGACGGTGGCATCGAAGACGTCGGGTCCGGAGATCCCGATGTTCTTCACGTTGACGGTGTAGTCAACGTTCGAGTTCGGGACCGCATCTTGGGCAGCGTGGGACGGCGAGACAAGGAGCCCGACGGGCAGCTGCCCGAAGAAGCCGTGGATGTTCCCTCCGTAGTCCTCCACCCAGATCCAGCCGTCCGAGACGGCGGGGAAAGAGGTCGAGCCGATACTCGACGTCAGCGAGTCCGTGTCGACGATCGAGCCGTCGACCGTGTCGAACGTGTACAGCGGGCAATACCAGCACGTGCCATACAGGAAGCCGTTCGCGAGGGCGGGGGACGTGGCCACCGGCCCGGAGACGGACGACCTCCAGATGAGCGAGCCGTCGGCGGCGTCGAGGGCGACGTATTCCGAGTTGAAGTCGCCGAAGTAGATCGCGGTCCCGTCGTACGCCGGGGTGGAGACGTCGATCAGGTTGAATCCGCCCGTCGACCAGACCGTCGCGCCGGTGAAGGCGTCGAGCGCGTACATCGTGCCCGAGTACGTTCCCTCGTAGATCAGGCCGTTCGCGTAGAGCGGGGACGAGGTCGTCGTGCCATCGAGCGTCGCGGACCATACGAGGGAGCCGCTGAACTCGTCGAGGGCGAAGACGGTGCCTCCGATCGAGGCCATGTAGACGACGCCCGCGTTGACCGAGGGCCCGCCGAACGGCAAATCGCCGGTCTGGTACGTCCACACAACGGAGCCGTCAGTCGCGTTCACCGCGTAGATCTGGCCTCCCCAGGAGCTCCCGAAGACGAGGCCGTCCGAGTAGCCCATCATGATCCGCGCGTTGAAGTCGAGCCCGCTCTCCGAGCCGTCGACCCAGATGGTATCGCCCGTGTACTCGTTGAGCGCGTACAAGTGCCCGCCCGCGCTGCCGTAGAACGGCGCATACAGCACGCCGTCGTGGCCGACCATCGTGGGCGTGTAGTAGTACTGGTCGCCCAGATGGCGGCTCCACAGGATCTCCCCCGTGAACGGATCGCGCGCCCGCAGCGTGCCATCGAGAGGTGCGGAGAACAGGATGCCGTCCGAGAGGACCGGGCCGTTCCAGAGCTGCAGGAGGAACGGGCCGTCCTTCCAGACTAGGTCGATGGGCGGCTGGAAGTTGCTCGGCGACTTCCCCTGCCTGGGTACGTTGTTGTGGAACGTCGGCCATTCGACGCTCGGCGGCGCAGTCGGCGGTTTCTCCGGCGTCACGAAGGTGTAGTAGTTGCCGCCGTTGTTGTCGAGGGCCGTGTTGCCCGCCTCATCCGTCGATTGCACGGCGTAGTAGTACGTCGTGTTATCGGTGAGGCTCGAGAGCGTGATCGAGTGGTCCGTCACCATGCGCGACGAGGAGACCTGGTTCCCGGGCGGACTTGTTGCGCCCCACCACAGGACCGAATCGGACAGCTCGTCCGTCGTCCAGACGATGGTCGCGCGGTTGAAGCGTAGATCGATCGCGGCGATGCCCGAGATGACCGGTGGCGAGTCGTCGACGAGGGCCGTGTCGGTCGTCGGGCCGTGTCCGCCCGCACCGTCGTCGTTGTCGTAGTACGACGCGGTGATCGTGTCGCCGTTCTGGACTTGCAGGACGCCATCACCCGGGTTCGCCGCGCCAAGCTGGAGTTGGATCGAGCCGTCGAACACCGACGTCGCGTTGCCCGTCTCCGTCAGCGTGACGACCTCTGGAGTGGACTCGGTGCTCGAGCTCATGTTCACATCGACGGTGTCCGAAGCGTTCGGATCCGTGTTCAGGCCCGTGTCGATGACCTTGATGTTCACGGCCGCCGAGGACTGGTAGCTGTTGTGGTCCATCTGGATGATCCCGCGCTGCGTCGCGATTCCGCCGGTCATCACGATGGCGTAGGGCTGCGGTCCGTTCGGCACATCGTTTGCAGTGACCGTGACGGTCCATAGACCCAATTGGACGCCCGTGATTACGAGGACCGACTCGACGTTGTTCCGGTGATCGGAACGGGTCGGGTTCGGCCTGGACTCGCCGGGGTTCATGCCAACGTACTGGTTGCCCGCGTACAGCGTGCCGTCGGGGGCGTGGACCGTCAGGTCCAAATCGTTCACGAGGCACGGGTTGCAGCCCGCGGTTCCTGGATAGTCCGACCACACGAGGGTGATCTCGACCGACTGGGACGCATCCCCGATCGCGAGGGTGTAGTTCGTGACGGCGCCCGTGTTCAGACCGTTGCGGTTGTCGTCCAGGAGGAGGCCGCGCGCGTCCCCTTGGAACGCGAGGGCGTCATCGAGGGTGAGCCGGCCGAAGCCCTGGTTGTCGTTCGGATAGTAGGACTCGCCAAACTTGTACGCCCCGGTGCCGGTCATCTCGCGCGCGCTGTTGATCGCCGTCGCCTTGATGAGCGCGGCCGTAGGCGTGAATCCATTACCGGGGACCGGCGCGCCGGTCGGGTACCAGCCGTCCATGTAGTATTGGCGGACGAGCGCCATGCTGCCCGCGATCGTCGGCGTCGCCATGCTCGTGCCGCTCAGCTGCCAGTACTGTGTGCCGTCCCCGTTGGGATCCAATCCCTGCGCGGACCACACCGATACGCCGGGCGCCGTGATGTCGGGCTTGATGCGCCCGTCCTGGGTCGGGCCGCGGCTGCTGAAGTCCGCCATGTTCTCGAGGCCGAGGCCATTGGCCGTCGCGCCGGCCGTGATGACGTTCTTCGCGGTCCCGAAGAGGTTCATCGACCGGAGGCCTCCCTGTCCCGCATTCGCCGCGGCGAAGACGACGAGGAAGTCCTGGTTATTCCAGATGAAGTTGTCCGTGTCCGCGGCTTCCTGGATATAGTCGGCCACGAAGTCCACGGAACCCCAGCTGTCGGAGTGGATGAACGAGTTGCGATCGACCGCACGCTGCCAGACGTTTGTGATGGAATCGAAATAGACGAAGTTGCCGTCGTTGGACATGTCCGTCATCTGGATCCAGGCGTCGAAGGCTTGGCCGTCGTGCGGTCCCGTCGTGCCGTTCGAGCCGGTCGCGTCCCCGTTGTAGACGTGCCATGTGCCGTCGTCGCCCGCGACGCTCCCCGAGGTGTGCGTGCCGTGGTTGATGCCGTTGTCCGTGTCGTCGCAGTTCCCGCTGCACGCGGGATAGTAATCGGTCAGCTTGCGCGCATTCGGACCCGGCGTCGTGTTACCCGGATCCCAGAAATCGGGGTGCTTGTAGTCAATCCCGGTGTCGCCCAACGTGACCGTCTGACCGGTCCCGTGGATTCCGTGGTCGTGGACCGGGGTGGCGAACGTGTTCGTGTCGCCGCTCTGCACGACCCAGCGTGCGAGGTCGTTGAAGGGGTACGGCTGGACGAACCGGTCGACGTACAACACGCCGGGCACGCGCGCGAGGAATGGAAGCGCGCCCTTGTCGACCTCGACGCGGACGCCGCCGGAGTTGCCCCAGGAGTAGGTGATCTGGGTGCCGCCGAGGATCGAGGCCACGCGCACGATTTCCGGCACGCGGGACGTCTCGAAGGCGGTGATCTCGAGGGAAATGCGCGATCCGGCGCCCGACGGCGCGGCGGCGGCACCGCCGAACGAGGTCTGCGGACCCATCGTCGATCCGGATGCGGACGTGTCGAACTTCGGGGAGAAGCTGGAAGCGGACGTCGCGGCGCCGCCGGAGGAGCTGACGCTCTTTGCGGGAATGCCGCCGCCGATGGTGGTCACGGCGCCGCCGTTCAGGGAGTCGCCACTGCGGTCGCGCTCCATCGCGCGCTCCGTGATCAGGGCGTATTCATCGGAGAGGCGGGGACTCAGCTTGTAGGCGGGCTGGAAGACGCCGCTCCACCGAACGACGGGGAGGGCGGCCGCGCGGTCGATCGCGGGTCCATCGGCGCGGACGACGAAGGCGTTGTAAGCGAGGTACTGCAAGATCGTCACACCGGTCGCCGCGAGCATCGATTTCATCGCGGGCGTGACCGGTCCGTTGAATTGAACGATGTAGTAGAACTGTTGGTCCCGAGGGACCGTGTCGAACCGGAGGGAAGCGGGAATCGACGGAGTCTGTGCGAGCGGATCGAACTGGAAATTATTGATCGTGACGAACTTCATATAGTCAGGAACCGCACGCGGCAGGATCGACGGCGGCGCGGCCCTCGCCGGCGTCCCCAGGATCAGGAACGCCGAGAAGACCATCACGAGCACCAGCGCGATTGCGATGATGCGATTCCACATGCGGCGAGACACGGCGTTCGCTGATACTTGCGATTGAGAACTCACGTATACCCCTTCCCCGTCAACGGTACTAACTCCCTCCCGGCGAATCCAGCGAACCGCCAGATGCACCGGCCCCAGGTGCGGAAGGGATTAGCGTTACAGGAGATAAGGATAACGGAGACGTTCGGTCCGCTCCGCCGCGCGCCGCTGTCGTGGCCGGTGACCGGATATCGTACGCATCTCCGCGCGTCGGCGCACCAATTCCTGCACGGAATTCCCGAGATCCGGCTGGGGGCTTTCGCGCCTTCCGCTTACGCGCCCGGGCGGACGAACGGCAGCGGATGCAGTCTCGCGCGGAGCGACCAACCGCCGCGATCGACGAAGAGCGCGTCCGTCGGGGACACGGCATCGACCCGAAGAAGGGCGAGGGCGATCACCCATCCGACCGCCGGGGACCACGCGGCGCTCGTCACGGCGCCGACCTTCTGCTCTCCCCTCGAGACGGGATCGCCTCGGACCGGCGGCATGTCCCCCTCAATTCGGAGGCCGAGGAGCTTCCGGCGGACCTGGCCGACGTACGTCCCCCGAGCGACCGTCTCCTGGCCGACGTAGCACCCTTTCGTGTAGCTGATCGCCGACTCCGGCGCGACCTCGAGGGCGAGCGTGTCCTCACCCATGTCCGCGCCGAACCGAGGGACGCTCGATTCGATTCGCAGGACTTCGGCCGCATCGCGCCCGATCGGCGTGACGTCCCGTCGCACCAGCGCTTCCCACGCCTCCGCGAGGCTCGCCCCAGCCGACCAGATCGCGTAGCCGTCTTCTCCGAACGCGCGCAACCGCATGGCACGGCCTTCGTGGTGTCGGTCGACGGAGAACGTCAAGAACGCGTTATCGGACAGGCTGCGGACGTCCGTGCCGACGATGGCCGACACCGCTTCTCCGGCCGACGGACCGTGCACCTCGATGTGGCCGCACAGGCCTAGATCACGGAACTCGACGTCGTCGCTGACCCGGGCCTTCTCCAGGAGCCGCACGATCGAGTCCTTTTGCGATGCGTCGATGTCGAGGACGAGCGAGTCCGCGAGAGCGTACACACGGAGATCTCCGAGCACGCGGCTCTTCTCGTTCAGGAGGAGTGCGTATGTCGACATCCCGGGCCCGATGATCTTCAGGTCGGTCGTCACGAGGCCATCGAGAAACGGGACGCGCTCGGATCCGGCGAGCTCGATCTTCGCACGATCGCTCAGGTCGATCATGCCGGCGCGGGTTCGGATCGCACGGACCTCGGCATCGAGGGAATCGTATCCCGCGGGGATTGACCACCCCGCCTCCGCACGGAAGATCGCTCCGCTCAGGTCATGATAGGGCCGCAGCTGAAGTTCTTGCATCCGCGATTCGGCTGATACGTTCGTGCCACTTGGAGCTTTGGGGCGCCATCCTGGAGACTGCACCCTTCGCAACCGCGTTCGCGCGAGTTCGAATCGTTGCTTCATAGTTCAAAACGGCAGGAGCCTAGCGCCGACCTTCGACCCTCCTAGTCAATGGGTTCAGAACACGGAATCCACGGAATCGCTATGCCTCCGTTGGCAGCAATAGCTTGCCCTCGTTGCCGACTTCCCAAGACCTTTTAGGACTGCAGCACTTCGGTATCGTGGTCGGGGCATCCCAGTAATGTGTAGGAGAGACGCTAGAAAAGAAAAGAGGAAACCAACTCGGTTGGGGCGTGTGACGACCGTTGCGATTCTCCTGCTGTTTCCTTTCCCTGAGGCCCTTCTGCTCACGACCGGGATCCCTCTGGAATGGCGGTGGCCCTACGTCCTCGTCTATGCGGGCTGGATCGTCTTCGCGCTGCTCGTTGACCGCATCGCCATCCATGGCTGGCCAGTCAAGCTACGCGTCGCCGCCTCGAGGTCAATTCGATGGCCCCATCTCGGAGTTTCATACCTCTGCCTGGGGCTGAGCTTCGTCCTCTTTCTTTTATCCCAAGCCCACTTAGTCTCGAGTCCCGTCTTGACCTGGTCGGTATGGAACGTCCTATTTATCGTGGCACTTACGGAAGGCGCAATCGGCGCCTCGAATCGGCTGATCGCGACGACTGCCGTTCCTCCGAAACCACCTGTCGGTCTCCCGCCGCTCGAGTAGCGGAAGGCTCGCGCTCGGAGCGATCCGGTCGCAGACCTGCCCCCAAACGTACGGGCTCCCAGGGTCGGTTGACCATCTGCGTGGCGCGAGACCTCCGGTCCGCGGCGGAACCTTCATACCGCCCAGTGCTTTCGTCCAATGGCGATGGCTCCCGAACTCCGCGACGGTCGGATTTCCGTGTTCGCGAAACGCATCATGCGGAAACCCCGGACCCTTCACTGCCCGTACTGCGACGGCAAGGTCCTGTTCACGCGGAACGAGGAGCACCTCGATGCGAAGAACTGTCCGCACTGCGGGATGCGGGTCGAGCGCCGCGAGTGGCCCGAGAAACTGTACGACCCGATGCCGATCCTGCGGACGAAGCCCGGCGGCCCCGACGCGATGAAGATTGAGACCGCCGATGCGAAGGAGCCCGCGACGAAGAAGGACGAGAAAGAGAAAAAGGCCTAGCCGAAGACCGCGCCGCACTTGAGGCAGTCGCTCCAATACTTTCCCACGGGGGCGCCACACTCCCCGCACTCCCCGCCTTTCGCGGTCTGATCCGCCTTCACGACGACGAGCTCGGGATTCGAGAGCTTGTCCCACCGGGGTTCGCGGACCAGGAGGAACGCGAAATCGTCGCCCCATGTCTCGAGCTCGAGGAACGCGATCTTGCGGGTCGCGAGCATCTCGTTCATGGACTTCATGAGGTCCCGTGCATCTTTGAACCGAACGACCCGCTCTTGGTCGCCGAACCTCAGCTTCGCCTTCCGCAGGTTCAGTTCCTCGTCGAGCCAGCTGACATCTTTCATCTCGATGGTGAGGTTGAAGGAACTGAGGCGGCGGTTGATCTCTGCGAGGACCGCCGAGGGCTCAAACGCTTCCGAGACGCGGAACCCGAGCCAGTCGATCAGGACTCGGGTAATCGCGCGGTATGGCGTCGATTGGTACTCGAGGACGAACGCCGCCTCGCCGCCCGGATACACGGCGACGCGTTTCGCGAAAACGGCTTTCGTCGGCGGGACGGTGAGGCCGAGGTCGACGAGGCCCGCGTGGGCCTGGTTCACGAACGCTGCGGCGTCGCCCGGCTTCGGCACCGCGGGCGGCGCGGCTTTGGGCTCCGGCTTCTTCGCCTCGGGTTCCGGCTTCGGGGCTTTCAGCTCCGGGGGCGCGGCCTTTTCCTTCTTCTCCTTCAGTTCCTCGGCCGCTTTTTCTGCCTTGCCCGTCTCCGGCTTCTCTTTCTTCCAGAACCTGAGGGGCATCCCGCCGCGCGTACTCGGGTCGCGCGTAATAAGAGTTTGGTCGTCAAAACCGCGCGACGTATCATGGGTCCATCGACGCCGCTAAGTACGACCGATGTGTAGCCCCGCCGTCCACGGTGGATGGATGGTCCGCGAGCCACGCGTTCTCTCGTCGCAACCCCTTCGCGAGGGATGGCCTCCGATCACGGAGGAAGAGGTCGAGCTGCCCAGCGGAGCCCGGAAGAACTGGATCCGGATGCACTTCGGGATTTCCGCCGCGGTTCTCGCGGTCACGAAACGGAAAGAGATCGTCTTGACCCGCGAGTATCGGCACGGGCTCGGGCGCGTCACGTTCTCCCTCCCGGGAGGGACCGCCAAGGACGGCGAGTCCGCGGAATCGTGCGCGCGACGCGAACTCCTCGAGGAGACCGGATATCAGGCGCCGAAGCTCCTGGAGATGTACGCGGGAAACAACCTCACCGCGTACCTCGAAGGCACGCTGCACCTCTTCTTTGGGAGGGATTGCCAAGCGACGGAGCGGCGACCGGATCCGGACGAGATTCAGGCGGTCGAGCGGATGAGCGTGACGGAAGCGCTCTCCCGCGCTCGCGCAGGAGAATTCGAATCCGCGGTCGTCACGCTCGGGATCCTCATGGCCGACGCGCGCGGCTGGCTCGTCGGGTGACGTGCCCCGCGCGAGCGCCGCGACCGATTCACCACTGCAGGCCGGTTGAGAATGCGTGGGGCAGGATTTGAACCTGCGAACCCCTTCGGGACAGCGACCTCAACGCTGCGCCTTTGACCAAGCTGGGCCACCCACGCACGGCGCGGTTTGATTGCTGGCTTCGTTATTAATCTTCCTCCAGAGGACGTGGCGACGCCTCCCGCGAATCGAGTCGTCTGTGGTTCCGTCGCTCAGCCCGGAGGCGGATGATTGCCGGGCTCGATGATCATCGGAGGAGGTCCGGACGCGGACTTCGTGACCGCCCAGAGGACGACTCCCGCACAGAACGATGCGCCACCGCTCAGTATCAGCATGATACCTAGCAGAGCACCGTTCGTCGATTCCTCGAACCGCGTGTAGAACCAGATGCCGAGGCCGCCGAGGAAGTAGCCGAGGATCATGAGATTGAACGCGATCCGCCGTCTCGACATCGATCCGCCCGCGCAACGCAAGCCGAAGATGGGCCACGCCGTATTCGAAGCTTAGCCCGCTCCGAATTCAGCGGATGTGAACCTCACCGATTGCCCCGATTGGCAGTGCCTCGAGTGACAGGGTCGGCGTCCACCGGATGACAAAACATATTTGGTGCGCCCGCCCTCGGTGCAACGAGAGGATTTCAGTGCCCCGCCGAAAGCCGAGTCGGCATCCCAAGAAGCACCGCACGTTCAGCGTGATCAATCCCGCGACCGGCGACTCGCTCGCGATGTATCCAATCGCGACCCAAGCGGAGGTCCGTGCGAAAGTCGAGAGGGCCCGCGAGGCGTTCCGCTCGTGGTCGAAACTCGATGCGGAAGATCGTGCGACCTACCTCCTGCATTTTGCGGAGGTCCTCCGGAAGCACAAAGCCGACTACGCGGAGACGATGACGCTCGAGATGGGCAAGATCATCCGCGAATCAATCGCAGAGGTCGAGAAATGTGCCTGGGCCGCCGACTACTTCGGACAGAACGGCCCCGCGTTCCTGCGGCCGGACATCGTCGCAACGGACGCGATGCGGTCCTATGTCGCGTTCCATCCGCGCGGCGTACTCGGGTCGATCATGCCGTGGAACTTCCCGATGTGGCAGATCGTGCGATTCGCGGTGCCCGCGCTCATCGCCGGCAACACGGTCGTCGTGAAGCCCGCGAGTGCCTCGCCGCAATCCGCTCTCAACCTCGAGGTGGCGTTCCGCGAGGCGGGCCTTCCCGATGGAGCATTTCAAATCGTCGTTGGAGATCGCACGACGGCGACGGCGCTCATCCGATCTCCTGTGTCCGTGGTGAGCCTGACGGGATCCGTCGGCACCGGGGCACAGGTGGCCCGCGAGGCCTCGAGAGACCTGAAGAAGGTCATCCTCGAGCTGGGCGGCTCCGACCCGTTCATCGTCGCCTCGGATGCGGACCTCGATGCGGCCGCGAAGGGCGCCGTGGCGGGACGATTCGTGAACGGCGGACAGTCGTGCATTGCCGCGAAGCGTTTCTTCGTCGTGGACAGCGTGGCAAAGGAATTCCTTGCGAAGTTCGCGGAGAACATGCGGCGCCTCCGGGTGGGCGATCCGTTGGATCCGTCCACGGACATCGGGCCGCTCGTCAGCCGGATGCAACGTGATGAAATCGAAGGCCAAGTGAAGGACGCGGTCGCAAAGGGCGCGAAGGTCGAGGTCGGCGGGAAGCGCGGCCGTCGCGCGGGCTGGTACTTCGAGCCGACTCTCCTCAGCCACGTCACGAAGAACATGCGGGTCCTCCGTGAGGAGACGTTTGGCCCCGTGGCGCCGGTCGTCGCGGTGCCGGACCTCGATACCGCGATTCGGGAAGCGAACGATTCGGAGTTCGGCCTCGGCGCAAGCCTGTGGACGCAGGACCTCGCGCAGGCAGATGACCTGGCGAAGCAGCTCGAATCGGGAATGGTGTTCATCAACGGGATCGTGAAGTCGGACCCGCGGATGCCGTTCGGCGGCGTGAAGCACAGCGGCGTGGGGCGGGAGCTGAGCCGCTATGGGCTACTCGAGATGGTGAATATCAAGACGGTCGAAATATTCCCCGGGAGTCCCGGTGCGAGCGCGGTCCGCAAGGAGACGGAGTGACCATCATCGGGATCGTAGATCCCAAATGGGAAGGCCGCGTGATTCGACGCGGCACTCAGATCTCAAGTGAAACAAGAAAGGTGGTCCTAGTCGTCCGCGTTATCGCGGTTGCTTTGGCCCGGCGTCGCCTGGGTTCGTCACCCTAGCATCGCCGGACCATGTCTCGAACCCATTGACCGAGGCCGGAGCTGGACCCAAAGCGGTCTTGGAGCATGTGGACGTAGGACGACACGCAAGCGCCGTGGCTTGCCGAGCCCGATCCACTGCCGCTTCCCTGGAGGCTGACGCCTCCGGGCACGACCGAGGGAGCGCTGACGGCAACGGTCCCCGCGAGGGCGCCCACGATGAGGGCGATCGCGAAGAGGGCTACCATGTTCGCCAAACCTTTCACCTTCTGACTCTCCTCTTGGCTAGGAGTATTAAAAGGCCTTGTGGAGTGCCGCGATAATCGACCCAGCGTACGCGGCGAGAAAGATGGCGATCACGAGGAGTTGCATCAGCGTGATTGTGAACCAGGGTCCATAGACTGCGGCCGCCGCTGCGATGAAAGCGACGCGATAGCCCCCGATGGCAGTCAGAGTCGCAACCCGCCAATGCCTAACACGAGCAATTCTGAGCGGCATGTCGACATCCTCATCTACCGACATCGACAAAGCCCTTCCGTCGGAGAGTCACCTTGTTTTGGCCCGTCTCTTCATGGTAAGAAACCCGCCAACGGTTCCGAGAATACCCATGGCGACGAACGCAATAGAGCCACCGAGGAATTCCCATCGACGAGGTATACTAGTCGGGATAAGGTAAACGACTGCAAACGCGATGACGACGCCAAAGAGGATGGTGAAGGGCCCCACGATAACGAGGGCGCGGGATGCGGCTGCAGGAGAGAGTCGGAAGACTTCGAGCGGACCCATTGGACGTTTAGGCGCGGCCATGCCGAAGCTCCATCCCTCGATATCGGCATATCCCTTCCGCCAGCGTGGAAGAGGACAACACGCTGGCCAAGGTGGAACAACGCTGAGGGGGAGATTCGAACTCCCGAGGGCCTTCCGGCCCACCAGATCTCAAATCTGGCGCGTTGGACCGAGCTTCGCTACCTCAGCCCGGTCGCCATCCGCGGAGGACGGAAATACCTTTAGCTCGGTCGCGTCCTGGCCGCGCGAAACGCCCGTCGGAGCGACCGCACGGCGGCGCCGTCGCACGATCGGAATGATGACCATCGCAACCGCTGCCAGTGCCGGCATGGGGAATTCCGGAATCGGGTAGAACAGGTGACCCCAGGTATCCGGCACGTTCTCGTTGATCGCAGGGCCTCCCCAGCCGTATGCCACGCCCGCGTTGAAGTCGTACGCGATGATCGCGAAACCTGCGGTTTGATTCCCGGTGGGGAGGAGGGTCCCCCATACATCGGTGTACCGGATCTTGAACTCATAGAACTCGTTCGCTGCGAAGCGGCTCGCTCCCGCGTCCCCCAGATCGCATGCCAGGCACTGGGGGTCCCATCCCACGCCGTTGCCCTGCCAGCGCTTCAGAACCGCGTCGCCGTTGCCGAAGACATAGAACAGCTTGTCGTCGACCTGTGGAGTGCTGCCCCCATTGTGCAAGGTGTCAAAGATGATTTCACCCCAGTCATTCTTGTTTCCCGCCGTGTCCGCGGTAACCTGGATGCAGAGGTAGACGAACTGGGTGTCATCCCTGCGGCCGACGAAGAACCGGAGGGCGGCGTTGGACCCCATCGAGGCGCCGTTGTACTCGCCACCGGAAGACGCGCAGTTGCCATCGATCGCGGGCGTGTTCACTAGGAGCGTGGCGCTGATCTGATTCGGAGGGTTGGCGTGAAGCGGGCCCACGGAGACCATCAGAGACGGCGCGTTGCTTGGGATCGGCACGTCGGTGATGTCCCAGCTTCGGGACCAGTCCGACATCGCGAAGACCGTGAGGGGGTTGAAGACCGGCCCGAGGAACGCGGCGGACACAGAGGCCTCGATTTGCGTCCCTGCGAACGCAACGTTCGGAAGTTCCGAGACGAGATCCCAGTTCGAGGTCGTCGAGTTCCATGTGAAGAGCGACGTGGAGCGGATTTGTCCGAGGCGTCCCGTCACCTCGATCATCCGATTCGCGGTGATCGCGCCGATCGACTGGCCGCTCACGTTCCCGGAGTCTGTCTCGACGTACGCGCGCAAGACGTCGAGGCCGGCCCGTCGCGGTAGCCACAAGGGCGGCGGGACGGAGCCGTTGGTCGGGGGGAGCGGGAGTCGCCGTTCGGGGAGGATCGCTCCCGCGAGGATATCGCCCCGCGTCTCCAGATAGAAGTACGCGTTCCCGGGGACCGACATCGCGGATGCCACGATGTCCAGATGGTCCGGGATCGGGTCGATCGGATCGGGCGTCGTGTTGGTCCAGTCGTTGAACACCCCGTCAATCGTCTTCGCCGCAGGGAGGATCTGGATGTAGGCGCGGGCCTCGGGCCCGGCGATCGTCGTGGGCACCGCGGTCCCGTTGGCCGTCGTGACGGCGTCGACCGCGCTGACTCGCAAGGTGACAAACTGACCCGCCGGCAGGAGGCCCGGGTCGAGGGTCACGGTCTGCGTCGTGTTCTGGCCCGCGGCGACCCAGAACGGGAGCGCGAGGGACAGGACGGTTCCGCCGCCAACGAGGTCAAACGTCACGCCGTTCACGCGGATGTCCCTCGCGAGCGCACGGAACGTGAGTTGGAGCACCGGAGTGGGACCCGAGAGGACGTTCGTGAGCGGGGCCTCCTCGACCACCAGAGCGCCAGGCGAGAGGCCGACGACCGCGCCCAGGCCGAGGACCTCGGAGGCGTGGGCCGCGACCACCGCTTGGAGGGCGGGGTCGAATCCGATGAGGTTCCGATCCAGGGCCAGCTCGATCTCGTCGCCGACCGCGATGGCGGGGAAGGGACCGACCGGCTGCAAGGCCGACGCGTTGTCCCGGTCCGCGGCGCCGTTCCACTGCCGGAGGAGGGTGCCCTGGAGCGCGCCGTTCCATCCCCAGATCTCCGCGACGAACTCCGCGTCGGTCTCGGGTGCGTCGTACCCGGGTCGAGTCGGATCGTGGACCAAGACGTAGACGCTGGACACGGTGGGCCCGGCGAACAGAGGACCTCGCGTCTTCGCGTACGCGAACAGCTGACTGCCCTCCGCGTGCACGGCGTAGGCGAGCAGGTTCGCTTGGGCGGGCCCCGAATCCACGGGACCGGCGTTGAGCGGCACGTACCGCCACTCCGTGAAGTTGCCGTCGACCGCGAACACGTAGGGCGGCGCCGGCGGGACCTGGGTCCCCAAGAGGAGCGAGAGGAGCAGCATGACCGCGACGGATCCGCCGAAAATACCGTACGCGGCGCGGAGGTCCCGCCGAGTCACACTCCGGAACAAAGGTCGCGCGGGTTGACCGTTCGGCGGCCGGACCCCGTTCGTGAGGCCGTTCGTCAGGCCGTTCGTCCGGCCCACCCCATTCACGAGCCCGTTCGTCCGGCCGACGCCGTTCCCCAGGCCGTTCGTCCGACCGTTCCCGTTGACGAGGCCGTTCGTCCGTCCCCGCGTCCCGTTTACGTGGCCGCTGCCTCGGACCGAGGTGTTTCGGGACTGCAGGGCGGACGAGTTCGTCATCCCGTGCGTCGGGGCGGGTGGCAAATCCATGTTCAAGCCCCCGCGGCGCCCCTCGTCCTCATCGGGGTGCGGCGCATGCCGACGGCCATCGCCGCGAAGCCGACGCCGAGGAGGATCATGCCGATGAGAACCGCGCCCACATTCAGACGACCGAACGCGACATACGATTCGCCGAACAGCGGGACTCGGAAGAGGTCGTGCAGGAACGAGCCCAGGACGAGGCCCGCGCCTCCGATGGTGACGTAGAACACGCCTACGTAGTATACGACGCGTCGCCACCGGGACCGCTGGATGTGTGTGGCGCGGGACCGCGGGGGGACGGATTGGGCCGTGGCAACCGGGACGGTTCGCTCCGCCGGCATGGGAGCCTGCATGACGGGTTCAGGGGGGAGAGGCTCGAACTCCGGCTCGGCGATGGGCTCCGCGGGAACGATTTCATCGGGAGGTGTCGGGAGCTCGCCCTCGTCCTCCGGAATCGACTCTGGCTTGGATTCGGCTTCCGGCGGTGGAGGGAAATCATCGGGAGGCGGTGGGGACTCGGGTTGTTCGACCGCCGGCGGCGTGGGCTCTCCCTCGGCGGGAGGCCCCTCTAGGAATTGCTCTTCGGAGGACGCGGTGGCTTCGGTCGCCTTCTCTTCGGGGGCCGGTTCGGGCATTGCCGCGATCGGCGGCTCGACCGGGGCCGGCTCTGCGCGCGGTTCGGTCGGCGTCTCCTCCGTGAGAGCGGATTTCTCGTCCTTCGCCTCGGGACCTTCCTCCCCGAGTTCGCTCTCGTAATCCATGAAGAACCTGGCCCACTGTTTCCGGCTGGCGACATCCTCGGTGGGCGGGGCGGGCGTCGACTCAATCGGCTTTGACTCCTTCTCCCGCACCTTCGCTTGCCAGCCCTGTTCGTCGACGAAGAACAGGAGGCGGGCGACGAGGTCTGCTTTCGTGCCGTCGGACGGCAGGCCGTACTTTCGACACAGGAGCTGAAGCTCCTTCGTCGTGCCCGTTCGGATCTTGACCTTCGCGGGCAGCGAACGGACCGGCGGCTTTGGCTCGCTCGGCCGGAGGACCTCCACGAAGATGCCGCACGTCGTGCACAGCCCTTCGGGCCGGTTCTCGGAAAACTTCAGCTTTCCGCCGCAGTTCGGGCAGCGATCCGGCACGAGCTCCGAAGGCTCCGCCGGCGGCGGAGGACCTGATTCATCTGACATCGATTCGTAGGGAGGTCGGCCGAGCCGGCGCATAAAGTCGATTGGCTGAGTCTTGTCCGTGAGAATCGTGAAAGATAGCCACGGCCGGGACGTGGGCTGGGGACGCCCGAATTAGTGCCCTCGGAGAGGCTCCACGTCGAGCTCGAACGCGAGGGCCGGCTGCACGAGCGCGTACGCTTCGAGGATCCGCGGATGGATTTCCCCGAAGCGACCGACGGCGTGCCCGTCGACGAGGACGGAGGCGGCCCGGCCCGGAATGAAATTCCGGTCGTCCACGGCTTGGACCTCCGCGGTCCAACCGACGTCCCGCAACAAGCTGAGGACGAGCGACTTCGCTTCCGTGAACGAGGCTTTGTGATGGATCGCGGCGGCCGCGACGCGCCGGACGTTCCGCGCCGCGACGACGACATCCGCGATCTCGAAGACCCGCTGCGGCAGCTCGCGGTGTTTGTTCAGGCGGAAGATCGTCAGGAGGGCGGGGAGCATCGACGACCGCAACGTGGAGAAATCATCCCCGAGCGGATTCTGGATCACGACCCGGTCCGGCGCCTCGAACGGATCCTTCGAAGCCGCGACGGTGAGCGACATGACTTCTTGGTACCCGTAGCCCACGAGCAACCCGCGCAGGGCCTCGGCGAAGTCGTTTGCGGCGAGCGGTTCGCCGATCGTCGGTCGCCGCGGCAACGCGCGCGGGTATCGATCGTACCCCGCGGAAATCGCGAGGTCTTCCGCGAGGTCCACCTCGTGCAAGAGGTCGAGCCGGTACGCGGGCGAGAGGACCGAAAGCGTTTCGCCGTCCGCGCGGGCATCGTGGCGCATCCGGCGGAGGCCCTCCACCGCTTGCGCGGGCGTCAGCGACAGACCGAGCCAGGCGTTCGCGCGGCCCAGGTTGA
>Ga0209802_1001163_pt1 | contig 19836 bp, 13 predicted proteins | sample GraSoiAngelo_129_FD_185886 | JGI IMG/M metagenome (GOLD analysis project Ga0209802, IMG submission 185886) | Grasslands soil microbial communities from the Angelo Coastal Reserve, California, USA - 14_0927_12_40cm (SPAdes) (version 2) | ecosystem: Environmental > Terrestrial > Soil > Grasslands ... | reverse complement strand
ACTAGCCGCATCCGCTGGTGCTGCCACAGTTGAGGCACTTGTAGCACGAACCGTTCCTTACCATTATCATTCCACAATTATCGCACGATGGGGCGTCGGATTGCGGATCAAAGGTTATCAACTCTGGTTCGTGTTTGTCGTGAAAGTTCTCCGTCGCGGTGGACGTTTTGATGATTTTGTCGGTGGCCTTCTCGAGAAATGCTGTCTTCGGTGCCATGGCCGTGTTACCATTGGTACCGTTGGTTTCGGGCACGGTCCCGGCCAGGCCGATCGCGTCTTGGTCTTCTTTGCTCAGGAATCTGAGACCCAACCATCGGAAAATATAGTCCACGATGGACTTTGCGAACCTTATCTCGGGATTATTCGTCATTCCTGACGGTTCGAAGCGAGTGTGGATGAACTTATTCACTAGCACTTTCAATGGTACTCCGTACTGCAGAGCCAGAGAAATAGAGGTGGAGAAGGCATCCATCAGTCCAGAAATAGTGCTGCCCTCTTTTGCCATAACAACGAATATCTCTCCCGGACTTCCATCCTCGTAAAGTCCAGCGATCAAGTAGCCTTCATTGCTCGCGACCGTGAACTTGTGAATAATCGCCTCTCGTTCGCCCGATAACCTTCGCCGGAGGGGCTTGTACACTATCTTCTCGCCAGTCTGATCCTTCTTCTTGCTTTTGCTGATGCCTGTGGTCAAGGGCTGTGTGCGTTTCGAGCCGTCGCGGTAGATCGCGATCGCCTTTAGTCCCATTCTCCACGCAGCAACATATGTTTCTACAATCTCCTCTGCTGTGACATTGTTGGGCATGTTGACGGTCTTGGATATTGCTCCAGAGATGAACGGTTGCACTGCGGCCATCATTTTTACATGTCCCATGTAGTGGATGCTCCTTGATCCATTCAATGGTTTGAAGGCACAGTCGAAAATGGGGAGATGTTCCGCTTTCAAGCCCGGCGCACCCTCGATCGTATCGTTCTTTTCTAAGTGTGTGATTATGTCTCGGACTGCTGCTTCGTCGTAGCCCAGTTGTCCGATGGCCTCCTTGACGGTATTGTTTACTATCTTGATTACTCCTCCCCCAACGAGCCACTTGTACTTGACCAGTGCGATGTCTGGCTCGATACCAGTGGTGTCGCAATCCATCATGAACGCGATTGTGCCCGTGGGAGCAATGACCGAGATCTGGGCGTTTTTGAAACCGTGTCTCTCTCCGAGGGATAGTGCCTCGTCCCACGACTTTCTCGCGGATTCTAGAATAGACTTCTGCACTCCCGCCTGTCCGATCTTGTAGGCGTGTGCCCGATGCATCCCGATCACGTTGAGGAAGTGTTTCTCGTTTAACTTGTGCCCTGTGAATGGTCCGAGTCTCTCCGAGATCTGGGCAGATATCGCGTATGCATGACCCGACATCAAAGCAGAGACGGCTGCAGCGAAGTTCCTTCCCTCTTCACTATCATAGGGCATTCCCTGCGCCATCAATAGGGCCCCCAAATTAGCGTATCCTAAGCCGAGAGGACGGTAGTCATGACTGTTCTTCTGGATTGCTGGTGTCGGGTAGCTCGCATAGTCTACCATGATTTCCTGAGCACTAATCACAATCTCAACTGCATGTTTGAACGAGTCGACGTCAAATCCGCCTTCGGGCGTTCTGAATTTGATAAGATTGAGAGAGGCGAGATTACAAGCGCTGTCGTCTAGGAACATGTATTCTGAGCATGGGTTTGACGCGTTTATTCGGGCCGTCGCCGGACATGTATGCCACTCATTAATCGTAGTGTCAAACTGGATCCCTGGGTCTCCGCAGATGTGAGCCGCGTCCGCCATTTGCTTGAACAGCTCCTTAGCGTTGTAAGTGTCAGCAACCTTTCCGGTTGTTACGAACTTGGTCGTCCAATCTTTGTCTCCGACAACTGCATGCATGAACTCGTCGGTCACTCGAACGCTGTGATTTGCGTTCTGGAAGAATATGCTACCGTACGCTTCTCCATCTACAGATCCATCGTATCCAGCGTCTAGGAGTGCCCAAGCTTTCTTTTCCTCGTTCGCCTTAGACCAGATGAAGTCGCGGACGTCCGGATGGTCAATATTGAGGATGACCATTTTTGCGGCTCTTCGTGTCCTGCCTCCAGACTTGATCACGCCTGCAAAAGCATCAAAGCCCTTCATGAAAGAGACTGGGCCGCTGGCCTTTCCACCGGTTGAGAGGTGTTCTCGAGACGAGCGTAACGGGGAGAGATTTGTGCCAGTTCCGGATCCGTATTTGAAGAGCATCCCTTCTGTCATGGCGAGTTGCATGATGGATCTCATGTCGTCTTTGATGGAATTTATGAAACACGCAGAACATTGAGGTTTATTCTCCACACCAACGTTAAACCAGACTGGACTGTTGAATGCAGCAATCTGATGAATTAGTATGTGTGTGAGTTCGGCCTCGAAAGCTGATGCTTCTTGTTCATCCGTAAAATATCCTCCTTGGCGACCCCATTCAGAGATCGTCTTGGCCACTCTATCAATTAGTTGACGTGCACTATGCTCCCTCTCTGGGTTTCCAAGCTTTCCGCGGAAATACTTGGATGCAACAATGTTTGTTGCGGTCTGAGTCCAGAACGACGGGACCTCGACTCCTTTCTGTTCGAAGATGATGTTCCCTTTATGGTCAATTATTGAGGCATCTCTATTTTCCCACCTGATGAGATCGTAGGGGTGGGTTCCGGGCTGCGTATAGTGTCGTCTGTAATGAAACTCTGCCGATTCTTTCTTGCCTATTAGTTCTGTTTCCAATTCTTATTCAGATTTCCTATACCTTGCCGCACCTATTCTGCAGCTTGGTGAGGGAGCCACGTACGAGTGAGTACGCTATTAAGAGATTTGTATAGACCTGTCTAAAAGGGTAGAGTAGATTCAAGCATGGCTATAATTGCCGCTAATCCATCATCGAGAATGGCACTGAAGAATGAAAGGCAATTTCGCGATCGGCGACAAGTGATTTTGACTCCTTCCAATCATTCTAGGCAAGTATCGTTGTTACTTTGTAGATTTTTACCGAGTAACACCAGAGTTAGGTAACAAGTTAGAGGTAAAACCCAGTTTAGTGTTTGGGCTATGCTTGGCGGCGCGAGACCAATGCTTCTATGGTATGTCTGGATTCGTCTCGTGGACGGGACTTGGCACAAGGTAGACGAGATCGCTAGCCAGCTTCGCATACCCAGGAGCGCGGTCTGCTGGGCAGCAAAATTCCTGAGCGACCACGGCCTGGCAGAATACGATGAAGAAGAAGAGGTCCGCCGATTACATGATTCTCGTTCTAGATTCGAAGACATCGTGAGAAGTACAATTTCATCACCACGCTAGGCCGAGACCATTAGTTACAGATGACTGTTTGAATTCATCTCCTAATCCGGCCTCAAATTCCACCGACCAAGCCTTAATATTGAATTCACAATCGGTCCGACCTTTGAAACAAGCGTCTTGTACGAATTCAGGCATCGCAGATCGATAGCATCTTCGATTCGTTTCCTTGTTGACGAGAATCAACCAGGCATGATTGACAAGAGCTGAGTTGTAGCATTGTTTCTAAAGCTGGGAGTACGGGGGGACAAATTGTCCCTGGCAAGGGCGGAACTCGTGATTCGGATGATTGGGCAGGCTCAACCCGACGTGCAATTCGAAAAGAAAATACTCGAGCCCGGAGATGATGATGTAAAACATTCAATTGCCAACTCACGAGGACGCAAACGCACTTTTGACACGGAACTGAGCAGTGCTGTTTTGGAGGGCAAGATCGACTTTGCCATTTACAACATGAAAGATCTTCCGCTCTTGAAAAGCGACAGCATGCTCATAATAGCTGCAACGCCCGAGCGAAGCTCTCCCTACGAAGCGCTTGTCAGTCTGCACGGCCAAGATCTGCAGAGCCTTAAGCCAGGTAGTATCGTTGGAACAAGTACATTGTTGAGGATTGCTCAGCTAAGGAGGTCCAGGCCAGATCTACGATCACAAGCTGTCGGGGGACGGGTTGAAGATCGGATCTCTATGATAGACCGGGGGGAGTTGGACGCTCTCATCATCGCTGAGTCTGGTCTCGCGCGACTAGGAATGTCTGGGAGGATAACCGAACGTTTGCCAATTGACGAGTTCATGCCAACGCCCTGTCAGGGTATTACAGCCCTAGTCACTCGGCGAGATAATCCCAGAGCTTTACACGGTTTGAAACTTGTCAACAATCAAATCACACGTTCCGAAGCAGAGGCTGAAAGACAGATAGAGACTTTGATGAGTGCCGATTGCAACGTGCCCCTGGGAGCGTATGCGTCCGCGAAGGGCGACAAACTACGGCTCACTGCGGCCGTCCTCTCACCGGACGGAAAGGAGATGCTCCGAGCTTCTACTCTTGGCCCGACTAATGACCCCACGGGATTGGCCAGAATTGTCGCCGCTTCCCTCGTATCTCAGGGAGTAAGGGTACTGGAGGAGAGCTGGCGAAAAATGTACCCGTTGGTTGATGACTAGCCCGCCAGGAGCTCCAGACGGCTCCTTGGGACTAATTTACCTAGAACTCGGTCTCATTATCTATGGGCTAGATTCTGTTTCAGTGCCCGAGAAAGTCATTGTGCATTGTAGACTAGGATGACTTTCTTGCCTTCGAAGTTGTAGATTGGGTCGACCCACGCTTTGTGTCTTCCGTATCTTTTCAAAGTGGATGCAGTATGGGTCTTGTCTCCGTCTAATCGATAACCGGTCCATGTCGCGTCCTGACTGGAATATTCTGGGGGCAGATCTGCGCAATTGTGGACGATGAAGGATAGAAGGTAGGTGTTCGAGGGCGTCTCCATGTTACACACTTTGCCAGTGAATTTTTCGTGTTGTATTTTGTTTATCCTGACCCAGAAGCCGCTATCAGTCTTTACTACGTGACTTGGCTTGTTTGAGTATTTGCTCGCGTCTATGTGGAAGCGTATCTCGTATTTTGGCTTCGCGTTGATTTTCCGCCCTTCGATTATCCCTCTAGCTTCGCTCTCATCTTTGTAGATTGCAGGTAGGATTCCGATTCGGGAGCCGATGAGTAGTGCCTGGTATGCGGCTGTCTTGGATGATGTGCTGAGTCTCCATGTGTTCCCTCTTTTGAAACCGTCTCCTTTCAGCCATCCTTCGAGGAAGGGTTGAGGATCTCGTTGTTCAAGAATCCATGACGGGATTCTTTTGTTGATCGCTCTAGCGCCAAACTCTTTCCTCATGAAATCTGCCATACCTGGTTTGGAAAAACGTACAAGAAGTCCGGTTCTGTGGCGGTTTATCGTGCCCTTGACATTCCAGTGTTTTTCTACCATCCGAAGTATGTGCTCACCAAGTTGGCGTTCTGTATTTCCGAGTGCAAAGTAGACCTGATTGCCGGTGGGATATCCTTCGGCCATGTATAGGCCTAGGAGATAGAGGAGTTCAGGATCGCCTTCCCGGTTCCCTTGGAAGAGTGGGAAGAAGACCCAATCCTTCTCTGTCAGCTCTCCTGCGGGCTTCCAAGTCTTTTTCTGCGATGGTCTGGTTTGAAGATCGTACCACCTTGATTTCTGCGGGCTCGATTCGCAGGATAAGACGGGATGCTCTGGAGTCAACCTCGTCTCTGGAAGAAGGAATGGCTTCACGACAACAAGGTCGCCAGAATAGTCTCTTTCGAAATACCGAGACGGAATTTCGTAATTTCCGTTAGCCGATACTACCGAGTCTAACTGCTCGCCAATTGATTCTATTCCGGGGTTAGTGAACACTGAGTCTCCCTTGGGTACGCACCAGAAGGTGTATCCCTTGTCCTTGTACTTCTCGTACATTTCTCGGAAACTTCCGTAGTCATCGGTCGATATCCAACGGTAGTGATGGTACTTGTAGCGTACGCGTATCTTATACTTGCTAGTCTGCGCCTTCTTTGAGCGCTTTTTTCTTCTCTTTCTTGATTCCAATTGAGTCTGTTGACTCAACATTGTTCACCAGTTGTTTCTCCCATTCATGGGCGAGCCGGATGAATACATCCTTGCCTGGACACTTCAATCGCTTGCTGTGGTATTGGACGAAACGGAGGAAGCTCTCAATGTCGGCGTCTTCCTCAAAGTCAACCGTCAATACGTACCTCATATTGTCTGGTCGACCGCTGCCCTTCCTTTTCTCGCCGGCAAGGCTAAGGCGTTTGAGAGGATTAAGAGGATCGAAACCCGTGAGGGCCGTCCATAGTACTATCGCGTTGTCTGCGGGCTTTGTGCTGCGGTTAGGACCATGATCGTTGATTCGTTTAGTATATGCTAGGCCCGGTCCAGGACTATTTTTCAGAAGAATGGACGTTCATCCAGTGACTTCCGGAGATAGTTTATATTCGTTTGTACCAGGGCTAACTCTTCAAACGTTTCGTCATCGTGACTTCAGAGTTGGAGAAGATGGTCTCGGGCACAGGAGTGGAGGGGCCGGCCTATGAGAGGTTCCACATCGAAGCAAAATCTGCCGACCACGTATACAATGTGCCTAACAAGTTTGACGTTCATGCAAAGAGACTTCGGCTTGCGGCGATGCTCGTCCACGAAACAATCCGATACCGGTTCAACCGAGACATTGTTCTCAGTAGACCATGCATCTACGGCGTTTTCAGCGGCCGATTAGGCGGCTTCAAGCCGATCAAACAACGATGCGTTGGTTGCATGAGGTGTGTTCAGGAGTATCCTCACATTATGCAGGTTAACTATGGCAAAAAATACAGGGAACTTGGCGATTTGCATTGGACACCCGAGTCCGTCTTTACTATTCTCTACGAATCCTCAACCGGTAAAATCCCCGTTAAAGGAATGGGGTACAAAGGATGCTTCAGCGGTGAAGGATGGGACGGAATCTGGACGGACATGTCGGAGATCGTCCGCCCAACAAGAGACGGAGTTTTCGGCAGAGAATACATCTCAACGTCTGCCGACATTGGAAGCAAACCGTTCTTTCTCGATTTCTCATCTAGCGAGGACGTGACAGGAAAAAAAATTAGGCTTCTCCAATCTTCGCTACCTATAATGCTACAACCGCCAGAAAGTTCGAACCTCGACATTGGCATTGCAGTGAAACAGTCCGCTTCCAAACTAGGAATCTATCATATGTCCAGATATCGGCTCAACGCCTATGAGGAGGATCCTTGGTACGTACCAATCGTCGACAAAGTCAATCTTGGAAAGCTCAATCTGGACAGAGCTCCAATGATAGAAGTCGACCTTTTCGCCTCCAATCGAGGTCTTATCGGTGAACTTCGACAACGGTACCCATCGAAACTAATCAGTGCCCGATTGAAAATTGATGAGGCAGCGGAAGATGAGGCTTGCAGGCTGGTTAATGATGGGGCTGACGTCATTCATCTTTGCGCTGACTATCATGGCTTCGACTACTCGAAAACCCATTCGCATATCTCACACGGGTTGAGACGGGTTCACACGCGGCTTGTAAACGAGGGGATTCGCGACCGCATTACGCTGATTGCGAGCGGCGGGATTACTCGTGCTGAGCACGTGCCCAAAGCGATCATTTGTGGAGCTGACCTTGTTGGACTCGACACAACACTCCTCATAGCACTTCAGTCGGTGTTCAAAGGCGAAACGAGAGATCGGACCGATTGCAGACTCGCTTCTAGGAAAATCGAGGTAGCATGGGGAGCTCAGCGTCTCATCAACCTCATGGCCTCATGGCACGACCAGCTGATCGAGATTCTCAGCGCGATGGGGATGCGGGACGTCAGAAGATTGCGTGGCGACGTTGGACGATCCATGACCGATGAGGAGTTGCGGGAACAAGCATTCGAAGGAATCGAGAAGCTATCATGATCAACAATCAGGCCGGAATCATTGAGAAGCACTCAGAACGAATCCATTACGGGCTGGATGTCCTTCCGAGTTTGAAATATGGAATACCTGGAGGATTAGGTAACAAGCGTTGGACCGGCGAGTTACTCTTGGCAACCTATCTGCAAGCATCTACAGGCCAGCCGCCCAGTAACGGCCTGGAATATCGCGTCGGCGATTCAGGTGGCGGATTCGACGTTCTCAGTTGGAGGAAACCTGGGGATATGCCTAGGTTAGCCACGGAGGAAGTAGATCTCGGGATTCCTCTCAATAAACGCGCTGATGGCGCCAAGTTGAGCATACCATTCCCGTTCTATGGTGGCGGGATGTCATTCGGCTCCATCAGTCTAAACTTCATGATCGCTCGTGCGAGAGCGGCTGAGAGACTTGGCACGTACATGAGTACTGGCGAAGGAGGATATCCTGAGCAGTTGGTTCCTTACAAGGACCATATCATCACACAGGTCGCTACTGGAATGTTTGGTGTCCGCGAAGAGACGATGCAGTATGCCCCAATTCTTGAGTTCAAGTACGCCCAAGGCGCGAAACCCGGACTTGGCGGCCACTTACTGGCGGACAAAGTGACCTCCGAGGTGGCTAGGATGCGAGAGTCCTCGATGTTCACGAGCCTCTACTCTCCGTTTCCCTTCCACAGCGTATACTCTGTGGAGGATCACAAGAAGCATGTGGACTGGATCAAGACCGTCAATCCTCGCGCCTTGGTCTCAGTCAAGGTGTCCACTCCAACCGATGTGGACATGGTGGCCATAGGAAGCTACTACGCCGGGGCCAACATAATCCACATCGACGGTGGCTATGGAGGAACCGGTGCCGCCCCGGAGATCGCGAAGAAGAACATTGCGATGCCCATCGAGTACGCGATCCCTAAGGTTCACAGGTACCTGGTCTCAGAAGGTGTCAGGGATAAGATCGTGCTGATGGCTAGTGGCGGAATAAGGACAGCTGACGATATTGCGAAGGCCATAGCGCTTGGGGCTGATGGATGTGTAGTGGCTACAGCGGAGGCCGTTGCGGTCGGATGCACTCACTGCGGGAACTGTGAGAGGGGGAGGGGATGCCAGGTTGGAATCACAACGACAGATCCAGAATTGTCCCGGTTGATTACGCCTGAATGGGGCGAGCAGAGGATAGTGAATCTGTTCAACGCCTGGACGACGAGGCTAAGATCGTTGTTGGCAGAGCTGGGACTGAAGAGTATACGTGAGTTGAGGGGGAGAACTGACCTTCTTGTCAGGTACAAGTAGTATGAATGGGATTGAATTGAGCGAGATTGTGGAGTCGATAGTTCGGTCTCGATTCAAGCTCCCGATCGTAACTGGAATGGTGGAGAAGTCTGAAGCTGAGGGTGGATGCGGCGTAATAGGAGTCGCGTGCACCGTGCCAATAGAGGGGAAGTATCTCCTTCAATCGTTGGTTCAAATGAAGAACCGCGGCAATGGAAAAGGTGGCGGGATTGCGGCCGTTGGACTCGTTCCCGAGCAATTGGGTGTTACGCGTCAAGTATTGGATGACGACTATCTCATTCAGATAGCTTACCTTGAGTCAGGGGTCAGGGTCGAGGTCGAAAACGAATTCATCAACCCCAATTTCATTGTTGACCATAGCTCGAGGATAGAGACAGTCAGCGACTATCAAAGTATCCAGGGTCTAGAAGTGCAGCCGCCCGTGGTCTACAGATACTTCTGCCGTATTAGACCAGGGGTCCTAGAAGAGTTCGTACATTCCAGCAAACTGGACGGGATGGAGCGATTTGCTGCGGAGGACGAGTTCATCTACCAAACCAGCTACCGTTTGAACCATCGATATTATTCGTCTCTGGGCGAGAAGAAGGCGTTCGTCCTATCACACGGGAAAGATATGCTAGTCCTCAAACTGGTTGGGTATGGAGACGATGTGGTACGATACTACAAGCTTGAGGATTTCAAGGCCAACATATGGATCGGACATCATCGTTATCCGACGAAAGGACGGGTCTGGCATCCTGGGGGTGCACACCCGTTCATCGGAATGCACGAGGCACTCGTGCACAACGGCGACTTTGCGAACTATCACTCAATAGTCGAATATTTGGCGCAGCGTGGTATCCGTCCACTGTTTCTGACTGACACTGAGGTTTCTGTTCTATTATTTGATCTTTGGAGCAGGGTCTACCATTATCCATTGGAATATCTTGTGGAGGCGATGGCTCCTACAACCGAAAGAGACTTTCACATGCTTCCGGTTGAGAAGCAACGATTGTACGGATTGGTACAAGCGACGCATATTCATGGCTCGCCTGATGGTCCGTGGTTCTTCATCGTCGCAAAGAACGATCCTAGAACTGGGGAGAAGCAGTTGCTCGGGATCACTGACACGTCGATGTTGCGTCCTCAGGTTTTTGCTATTCAAGACGGGCCAGTGAAGGTTGGTGTTATTGCTTCGGAGAGGCAGGCGATCAATGCCATGTTGCGCCGTTTGGCTGAGGATGGGAAGGTCCCGGCGAGATTTGCGGATGTGTATTGGAACGCTAGGGGCGGAAGTTACACGGACGGGGGGACTTTTGTGTTCACTTTGAAAGATGCTGATGAAGGTGTCAAAGGGTTGGAGTGCACTGACAAGTTCGGTCGGGAAGTCGTGGTGCCCAGCGGACAATATCATCAGTCAGTCTCGTCTCAGTCAAGTTTGAGTCTGAGTGCAAGTGTGGCTCAACAACTTCAAGGCCTTGAACAGATGCATGCAGATAGGTCGAGTCTCTTTCAATATCTCGGTCCATTGTTGAGGAGTGGAAGCTTCGACTATGTAGTTGGTTTGGTCGAGGAGTTGGAGAGGCTGGGTTCTAGGGGTGAGGGGAGCTTCTGGTTTGCGGTCGAGGCTTTGACTATGTTGTACGATAGGATCTATGATAGCGGGGAAAAGAGGCGTGCTTCTCTACTGCAAGTGTATGATGATGCGCTAACTAGGATGTTCTCGTCGATTCCTCTGTTGGATGGGGATCACGCGCGTGAGTTTGTAAGGTTGGACTGGGCTTCGAGGAAGAGATTGCTTCCGCTCTTAAAGGTGGATAATTTGTTGGCGGTAGACGCGTTGGATTTTCCAGTTGAAGGTAGTGAGAGTATGGCGAGGTATCTTGTCGAGTGTTATCAGAACGGCTGGAGGAGATTGGTGGCGTTTAATCTTCGTGGGCATCGGTTCATCGCGAACGGGCTTGGGCCAGGGACGAGTGGCCTTCGTCTTGACTGTTATGGGGACGTGGGTGATTATGTTGGGTCGGGGATAGATGGTGCTGAGGTGAATGTCCATGGTGCTGCTCAGGATCAGGTGGCTCAGATTATGAAGAGTGGGAAGCTTGTGGTTCATGGAGATGTTGGGCAGGCGTTCATGTACGCTGCAAAGGGGGGAGATGTCTATGTCTTGGGAAATGCTGCGGGTAGGCCTTTGATCAATGCTGTTGGTCGGCCACGGGTGGTGATTAATGGGACTTGTTTGGATTATTTGGCTGAGTCGTTTATGGCGGGTGATCCGTACAATGGGGGAGGGTTTGTGGTTGTGAACGGATTGAGACCTACGCATGATGGACGTTTTGTTGAGCAGGCTTCACCTTATCCAGGTGGTAATTTGTTCTCTTTGGCATCTGGTGGAGCGTTGTATATTCGGGATCCTCATGGTTTGTTGTCGAGTGATCAGTTGAATGGTGGGCGGTTGGCTGAGTTTACTGAGAGGGATTGGGGGTTGGTGAGGCCGTATTTGGAGGAGAATGAGCGGTTGTTTGGTGTAGGTATTGAGCAGGACTTGTTGACTGTGGGGGGTGTGGTCTTGTCGCCTTCTAAAGTGTATAGGAAGGTTGAGCCCGTTATGTTGCAGGAATTGATGTAGGAGATGGGTGTGAAAGTGAAAGTGTTCCTGTCTGTGGCTGTAGAAAAATAATGGGGGGTGGGGATCAATAACAATTCTTAGGGTGAACTTGAAAAGTGCCTGTAAAACTTTTTTCCTCGTGGATTTTTTGGGTCTTGAGTTTGTCCCTCTCAAGATTGGTGGGGAGGACGCGTGGTGGGTGTGAAAGTATTGGGAAAGTGTCTTTCGCGTCTTGAAACTTCACAATCTACCCCCCCTTTTTTACAACTTTATTTTTTTAAGCGCCTCAAAATGAGCGAGATCGGCTGAAATTCGCGTATTATGATAAGAAAAGCATTTTGCGGAAACGGTATTATTCATTTAAACATAGCGGAATTTCACGAGGGGAACATCGGGGGCCAGAAAACATGTGCGTATTTTGGCAATCAGGGCTCAAAATGAACGAGTTCAGGTGCAGGGCGAGTCGTCGACTCTAATTTTCTTAAATGAGGGCTACTTGAAGGTCTTTGGGGTCCAGGGTTTTTCCTGGCGGCTGAGAGGGCCTTCTCTGGTGAACGTGGGATGGCAGCCGATGTGCAATCATCCATGCCTAAGATTCCACCTGACCGATCGATGATTCTTTTTAGCGAGAACCGTTGGCACTGGTCTTTTCTTTGATGAGGAGTAATGAAAATGGACTCCGGGTCTTTATCCTCCGAGGAACATGAACAGGTTACACGACTAAACAGACGTGACTATATTGTGGCATATGCCTCTGCGTCTATTGCCTATCTGCTCATCCTCATCCCTCAGTACAATACAGTTGAACGGATACTCTCTATGAATGCTCGGATTCCCGAATCTTTTCTCAGTAGTTTGGTCCAGCTGTACGGACCAACGCTTGGTGTACAGCTCAGCATACTGTCTACAGTCATCGCGTACCAGGTAATCTCGGGAGTACTGCTCCTTTTGACTTCTAGGATGAGCAAGGCTCGTGTGGCTTGGAGATGGAGGTACATGATTGCCAGTGTGAGTTTCATAGGTTATGCGGGGTATATGCTCGGTATAGGATTCCTTACATCACTGGGATGGACGTCTGTACTTGCTAGTATGAACGTTGACGTCTCACCAATACTCCAATCATACTACATGTTCAACCTCGGTGCAGCGATCTGTTATCTAGCGATCGTCCTGGTTCTAAGACGAACGTATACCCGATTGTCCGCGTTGGAAGCTAAGGATTCGTTGACGACTAGAAAGGGAATTTTGTTCTAATTTTGTTCTAGGACCGAATTTTCAGAACCAACGAGACCAGTTCGTGTCAGGATGTGAAGATCGGAGTAGGTGCTCGAGCAAGATTCATAACAATCTTGTTTCTCCATCCCTTGTACTTCTCATGTTGTTTTCTTTCGCCTTCGCAGGAGTGTGAATAAAGTAGTTTGGAAATGAGGGTCCGGCTCGCAAATCCACCAGTAGGATTAGTCGCGAAGTACACGAAGAAGGAACGGGACTTTTTCTCCGACTATGCCAAGACAGTTCTCGGACTAGTCTCTAGTCCCGAGGTCCGAATACTTCTAGAGAAATTGATCAATTTGGAAGGGATACGGTCGAACAGTCTGATCGATCTAAGAGTGATGATGTTTCCCGCCATGCCCTTGAATGGACGACCTAGGAACGTACTCCATGGTAGCTACAACCATGACTTCTCCCAGATCAGCCTCTACCCGTTGAAACTGTCGAGAGATTGGATACGGAAGATTGGTTGTGAACTGTTCAAGATCCCGGTCGCGGGTCTCTCGGATGATGCGAGAAGACTGTTCCGGGAGATACAAGTCTCCTGTCTCTCAACCCTCGTCCATGAAGTGTTGCACGTAAAATTCGGCGATTCTGGGATGTCTAGATACGTGGAGGAGGCGATCGTTAGGAAGCTAGAGAAGAAGTATATTCTGGAATGGAAGATGGAATTGGACAGTCTTCTCGTTTCCTAGTTGATCCTGGCATATGAGTCGATTATGCTCGCAATGTACTTCGTTCCAGCAATGAAATGGTCCGTGGTTGTGTACTCGTTGGGTGCGTGAGCATGCGAGTAGGCTGATGGTGGTCCACTGCCTGTCCAGATCGAATCCAATCCTAGTCTTTTCGTGAAGAGATAGTCCGGACCCGATGCAGCCATTCTAGGATAGACGACAGCGCTCGTCCCGTACGCAAGCTTTGCAGCCTTCTCGGCCGCCTTCGCGATCGGAGCGCTGGGGCTGGTCCTTGACGGTTCCAAGAAGCCCAACGCTTTCACCTTGATATCGTCGAAGCCTTGACTGTGCAAGTGATCCTTCAATCGCTGCAACTGTTTCCGCGGGTTCTGGTCGTAGACAAGTCGGAAGTCCATCTTCAACATCGCATTTCCCGGTAGAACTGTCTTGGAACCCGGTCCCTGATAGCCTGTTTTAAAACCACAGATCGTAGCGGTTGGTTCAGTAAGATAATGTTGCAATGCTTCGCGCGAGTTCCGAGCGTTCAAGAATTTTTTCGTCCCGAATGCTCTGAGGAAGTTCTCTCCATGGAATGGGATCTTTTTCAATAGACGCGATTGTTGTGGTGTGAAGGGTTCAACCTCATCGTACCATCCCTTTACTTTGATCCTGCCGTCAGGGCTTTTGATCGTGGAGAGGGCCCAGACAATTCGCCATGCAGGGTTCTGAACTATAGGCGCATAGGATGAATGAAGATCTTCCTTCGCTTTCTTACAGTGGAGTTCCACATACAACAGTCCTTTCACTCCAAGGCTGATTTTTGCCCGGCCGGTCTCGTCAAAATCACCGTCATAACAGACGACCGAGTCAGCCTTCAACCTGTCCCTGTTCTCTTCGATGAACCCGGGAAGATGCGGGCTCCCGATTTCCTCTTCACCTTCGAAAATGAACTTGAGATTTAACGGAACGTCCCCGTTTACCTTGAGGAAGCTTTCCGCGGCCTTGATGCAGGAAGTTACGTTGTTCTTACTATCCGCGGCTCCTCGAGCAACTACCTTCTTCCCATGAACTTCGGCCGCGAAGGGTTCAGAAGTCCATTTTTCCAATGGTTCAGGCGGCTGGACGTCATAGTGACCGTAAATGAGCAGTGTTTTTGAAGAGCCATTCTTCGACTTGACTTCTCCATAAAGAACGGGATTGCCACCCTTTTCTGGGAGTATTCTAGTCCTGATTCCACCATTCTCCATTAGCTTCTTGACGATTCTAGAACATTCATCCAATCCTTTCCCTTGGGCCGATACGCTGGGTTGACGGAGAAGAGTTCGGAAATCGCGAAGGAAAATGTCACGGTTATCGTCGATATGATCGAGGACTTCTTTTAGGCTCAAGTGTCTTGCTTTTTGAATGTTCAATTAGGGGTTATAGAGCCTTCCTATGCAGAGAATAGGACGCAGGCAAAAGGACGGCCCGGTTATTTGCCGACTTCTCATTCCAGTCCTAGCAGGTTTGTCCGAACTTTCCTGCTGTAAGCACTAAGTCAACGATGTTGGTGATGCCGTCGTTGTTCAGGTCGGCGGCGGAAAGATAACGTGGATCACTGCTCTGAAGTCCGAACTTGGCGCCGATGGTCGAGAGATCGACTATGTCGACCCTACAGTCGCCGTTGACATCTCCCTGCATCCTCACACTAAACTGCCCTGCTTGGATCTTGTTGTTGGCCGGGTTGGGATCGCCGGGAACGGGCTGAACCTGTCCAGTGATGTTGTAGGTAGCCCTTGCCTGAAGACTTGGTTGCCAAGCGAACAGCACATTTTGTGACAGCCGAGAAGCTAGTGTGACGTTCTGTTTTGCTATTACGGTATTGTTGGCGAGTATCATCACCCAGAAGGTCTCGTTGGATAGACCATAGTTAGAGACGGTTAAGTTGAGGGCAACCAAGTTGACCAGCGAAACACCAACAAACGCCGTGTTTCGCGACATAGTCAAACGCACGGCGGCAGTGTTATGGAATGGGGCGAAAACCTCGACTCGATTGTCCGCCGTACCAGGGACGAGCAGGTTCGTGTCCATGACGTAGACATTGTCCATTGCGTCCACAGCGACTCCTTCAGGGTGGACCAACTGGCCATTACCCGAGCCAGCGCTGCCAAAAGTTGTGAGAAAAGTTCCGTTCCCAGCAAACTGCTCGACTCGACTGTTGTAAGTGTCTGCCACGAACAGGTTGCCCGCAGTGTCCAGTCCTATCCCCTTTGGAGAGTTGAATTGTCCATTTGCTGAGCCGATGGACCCCCATGCCAGGACGAAGACGCCGGAGCCAGTGAATTTCTCGATACGATTGTTGCCCGTGTCAGCGACATAGACCAATCCGCCAGCATCTACCGAAACACTCTGCGGACCATTGAACTGACCACTACCATTCCCAGTAGTACCCCATGCCAAGAGGTAATTGCCGGAGCTGTCAAATTTTTGGACTCGGTCGTTGCCGTTATCCGTTACGTAGATATTATTCGAAGAGTCAGCACCGATACCGATTGGACCGTTGAATTGTCCGTTACTAGTCCCGAAGCTGCCCCAGGTCTTAATGAAGGCCCCAGTCGAAGAGAACTTCTGGACTCTGTTGTTGTTGTAATCGGTGACGTACACGTTCCCACTGTGGTCCACGACAATTCCAGACGGACCATTGAACTGTCCAGTTTGGTTCCCGTATGATCCCCACATTGTAAGGAATGTTCCGTCGAAAGTCTTGAACTTCTGAACTCTTTCGTTACTTTGATCCGTCAGGTATAAGTTGCCCAAACCGTCCACGGCTGAATTGAACGGAGTGGAAAGAAGTCCCGATCTTTGATATGCGAAACTTGCTAAGTATGCTCCAGTAGTACTAGAAAATTGTTGAACGTTGAAATTCAGAGGGTCGGCTACGAATAAATTTCCCTGATTATCGACTGCTACGTCCATCGGCTGGGAGAATTGACCAGGAAGGCTTCCCCAAGAACCGAATGTCCGCAAGAGCTTCTGAGTGTTGCTGAACTCTTCGACCCTACTCTCACCATCGAAACTGTCAGCAACGTACACGTTGAATGAACTGTCGACTGCCAAGCCTTGCGGGTAAAACAGGGTCCCACCTGAGTTGACCCCGCCCCAGGAAGAGACGAGGGCTCCATTCTGGGTGAACTTTGTGACATTTCCCGAGAAGCCGTCCTTGAACGAGGTGTTTGCATCGTCCACATACACGAATCCCTGCGAGTCTATTGCAATCCCCATTGCCATTGTAAAATTGCCGGGGGGACCAAGCCTGAAAAATTTCGTGAAGGCTCCGTCGTTTCTGAATATGCCTATTCGCTGGTTCCCTTGATCGACCACGTACAAGTATCCCGTCCCATTGATAGCAATGCCTTGGGGATGTACGAATGCCCCGTTCGAGGTCCCGTTAGAATTCCATGATCTCAGGAAGGTGCCAGTAATCGAAAATTTCTGAACGTTGCTGTTCACAGAATCCGTCACGTATATGTTCCCGGCGTTGTCGACGGCGATCCCGATTGGATTCTTGAACTGGCCTGGCCCCGATCCCTGCGACCCCCAAATACTGAGGAAAGTGCCGCTCCCAGACATCTTGCCAACAGCATAGTTCTGCGCATCTGCAACGTAGATATTTCCTGCTCCGTCCAAGGCCAAGCCGTTGGGCCCTGATGGCCCTCCGAAAGAGGCCCATTGCCGGGAATACCCATACGTTGAATTGGACGGTCCCGCGTTGAGTACGGGAACCAAAGGACCGAGTTTATGGATGGGCGACGGAACGATTGAGAGTATGAGTACGATCAATAGTAGGAACTTGTACTGCTTTTCCTTGTTCCCAGATTCTGTTTGCCGGAACAAGGTAGATCCTGTGTCTCAAAGCACGACTCACCATTTAGCTTTGACTGATACCCATCTATCTCCAGATCTATCTGTTGTGGGTTGGGTTTTTTCATTAATTAGGTATCGGGCTTATGTTGCCCCTGTCTTTCAGAATTATCTCAAGAACTGCGGAGGAAAACCATAGTGCCATTTGGCATCATTGCTCTTTGAACCGTATAACCTCGGCAATCATTATCTTTCCACAGATATTTCCCAATACGCATTACCACAAGCGTTAATACGAAAGCAACCTCCCGTCTGCCTTCATGAAGAAAATACTAAGTATTACAGCAGCTCTAACTATCATGTCGATAATGCTTGTAGCCCCGATAGGAACGGGCGCAAGCATCAGTGATTTCAATTATACAGTCAACCCGATCGTGGTTCCACTTGGAGCCTTGGGAAACACAGTCCTACCGAACGGTCTGCCGCTCTGCAAGAGTGCTTCCCTCGGCAGCATAGTCTGCTACTCGCCAAAATTCATCAAGAAAGCCTACGGGTTCCCGTCTACTTCAACCCTTGATGGTTCTGGCCAAACAATCGTAATCGTGGACGCATTCGGAAGCCCCACAATTGCCAGCGACCTTGCACTCTTCGACGCTCGCTTCGGAATTCCAGCCCCACCATCCTTCACCATATTCTGCGGCAATTCTGCGACTCCCCTCGACCCCACTACCTGTCCAAACGTTAACATTTTCGCGAACGCCTTTCACGACGAGTTCGGTTGGACTATAGAGACAAGCCTCGACGTGGAATATGCACATGCCATGGCACCCGGCGCGAATATCGTGCTTGACGTCGCCGCGACATCATCTGGCAATGCAATCAACGCAGCGGAAGCCGCAGCCATTGCCCAGTATCCAGGCGCAATATTCTCCCAGAGCTTCGGTATCCCAGAGATCTTCCTTCACGCCAACAATGGACAAATCAATCAAGCACAGGCCAACTATGCGAACGGAGTCGCTGTCGGCGATACGTTTTTCGCTTCAGCTGGAGACACAGGTGCAACCTTTGGTTTCAGCACTCAAATGGGCAACTTCCCCGCATCCGACGTGCACAATACCGGCGTAACCGGGACGCAGGGATTGCCATACAACGCAACTGGGACCCTACAGCCATGCCCGACCGCTACACCATTCTCCTGCACTTCAGGACTCTCTGCGTACCATGGACCATGCGTCTTGGGACGAACCGTAGCTCCAAACTGTGTCGCTGACGGTTATGGCGGCGAGCAGGTTTGGAACGAGCCTAGTTTTGGCGTGGCCACGGGTGGCGCTCAGAGCCTAATAGTCGGCGTTCCCTCGTACCAAGCCGGACTTGGCTTGAGTGCTAGGGGCCCTGACGTTGCCTACAATGCAGCTATCGACGGCGGAGTTCTCGTGGTTTATGGGGGTCTAGGATTTCCTGTACTGTTCATTGTTGGTGGAACCAGTGCTGGTTCTCCGCAGTGGGCTGGCATCGCTGCCTTAGCGAATCAGGCCCGTGCCAACGTGGGCAAGGGTCCGATCGGAGACCTCAACCCCGTACTCTACAGCATCTACCACAGCTCACGCTACTCCAGCGACTTCCACGATATCACCGTAGGTAACGACCAATTGGTCGGCACTCCTATTGGGTATGCCGCCGGACCTGGCTACGATGTAGCATCTGGCATCGGTTCCCCGATAGTCAGCCAATTAGTCGTCGACCTAGCAGCTGCATAAGACCAGAGAGCTGAACAAGGGGAAGACGCGAGTCTTCCCAAACCCCTCTTCTTTCTCTTTCTTTGTATTCTGGGACAGAGTGACGTCCAGTTCGGTATAGCTGGAAACGGCGGTTATCTTTCGTGGACTTAGTTGCTAGGCGGTTGTCAGCCGCCGCCTACTCGAGGCATCGGGCGTGATGGTATTCGAGATCCCGGACAATTGACAAGTAGGTTTGATGGTAGTTGGTAGCAGTAGGGGATGATGTAGGGGCCGTAGGCTGATTGGAGGTGTATGTTGGCTCCAATGTAGACTTGGAGGTCTGTTTGGTTGTGGGCGTTGACGAACGGGACCAACTTGGATAGGGTGTCATTGAAGAGGTCGAATGTGCTTGTTACGTTCAAATTGCCGTGTGATGGGATGGCTTGTTGGAAGCGCTGGCTTCCGGTTCCTACCTCGGTGGATCCCTGGACTAGGAACGGTTGGCTTGTCGAGTTTACGTAGACGGTGTAGTCCGCGTAGAAGATGTTCAATCCGTCGAATCCTCCAGGATTGTATAGATGAGCGGTCACGGTGCCGTAGGGCACGCCCGCTGGACCAATCATGTTGAAGCG
>Ga0209802_1001160_pt1 | contig 19851 bp, 22 predicted proteins | sample GraSoiAngelo_129_FD_185886 | JGI IMG/M metagenome (GOLD analysis project Ga0209802, IMG submission 185886) | Grasslands soil microbial communities from the Angelo Coastal Reserve, California, USA - 14_0927_12_40cm (SPAdes) (version 2) | ecosystem: Environmental > Terrestrial > Soil > Grasslands ... | reverse complement strand
GCCAGCCCGAGCTCGTCGGGGTACACGTGGCGGAAGCTCGAGCGGTCGCTCCCGCGGATCGCGTCGAGGACCATGCCCGCCAGGTCGGTCACGCCGGCGCCGCCGAGCTCCCAGCCGCGCGACACGCCGCACGGCACGCCGAGCGTCTTGCAGCTGGACACGACGGCGCTCACGGCCGCGTCCGTATCGTCCGTGAAGCGGTTCAGCGCGACCACCGGCGGCAGACCGAAGAGGCGCACGTTCTCGACGTGCTTGGCCAGGTTCTCCTCGCCGTGCATCGCCAGCGCGCGCGTGGTCACGACGATGACCGCGGCCGACGGCACCAGGCCGCCGGTTCGGCACTTGATGTCCACGAACTTCTCGGCGCCGAGGTCGCTCGCGAAGCCGGCTTCGGTCACCAGGATCTCGCCGAGCTTGAGCCCCAGTCGCGTGGCGATGAGGCTGTTGCAGCCATGCGCGATGTTACCGAACGGCCCACCGTGGACCAGCGCCGGTGTGGCCTCGAGCGTCTGGACGAGGTTGGGCTTGATCGCGTCCTTCATGAGGACGGCCATCGCGCCCGCGGCACGGAGCTCGCGTGCCGTGACGAGCGTCCCGTCAGCCTTCTCGGCGACGATCACGCGCTCGACGCGCGCCTTGAAGTCCTGGAGATCGCGCGCCAGGCAGAGGATGGCCATGATCTCCGAAGCCACCGTGATGTCGAAGCCGCTCTCGCGGGGCACCCCGTGAGCGGGGCCGCCCAGACCGACGATGAGGCGGCGCAGGGAGCGGTCGTTCATGTCGAGCACGCGCTTCCAGAGGATCCGTCTGACGTCGAGCCCGAGCGTATTGCCCTGCGCCAGATGATTGTCCAACATCGCGGCCAATAAATTGTGTGCGGCGGTGATCGCGTGCATATCCCCGGTGAAATGGAGGTTGATGTCCTCCATCGGCGCCAGCTGGGTGTGGCCGCCGCCCGTGCCGCCGCCCTTCACGCCGAACACCGGCCCGAGCGACGGCTCGCGGATCGCGACGATGGCGCGCTTGCCGAGCCGTCTGAGCCCGTCCGCGAGTCCGATGGTCGTGGTGGACTTGCCCTCGCCCGCCGGTGTGGGAGTCATCGCCGTGACCAGCACCAGCGCTCCGTCCGGTCGGGCGCTCGCGCGCTCGATCGCGCCCCAGCGGATCTTCGCCTTGTAGCTTCCGTACGGCTCGAGGTCACCGCCGTTCAGTCCCAGGGTCTCGCCGATCGCCTGGATCGGCTGGAGCTTCACGGCGCGGGCGATTTCGATGTCCTGTTTTCCCATTACGGAATCCTCATGTCGGCCGCTCCGAGCGCGTCACGGAGCGGCCGAGCAGCGCCTCCGGACGAATCGGGAGCGTGGTGATCTGCACGCCGAGATGGTGCACGGCGTCGGCAACCGCGTTGGCGATCGTCGCCGGCGCGCCGATCGTTCCGCCCTCGCCCATCCCCTTGACGCCACCGGGAGTGATCGGTGAGGGCGTCTCGAGGTGGCCGATCTCGATCAAGGGCAGGTCATCGGCCCTGGGAAGGGCGTAGTCCATGAGCGTCGCGGTGAGCAGCTGGCCGTCGTCGTCGTACACGACAGACTCGAGGAGCGCCTCGCCGATGCCCTGAGCGACAGCGCCGTGGATCTGCCCCTCGACTATCAACGGATTGATCACGCGTCCACAGTCCTCGACGAGAGCATAACGCCTGACCGTGACGCGGCCGGTAGCGGGATCGACCTCGACGACCGCGACGTGAACCGCGCCCGAAAAGGTCGGACCGGGCAGGTCGCAATACACCGTCGCCTCGAGTCCGGGCGTGAGCCCATCGGGAAGGCCGCCGCGCGGGGGCGAATACGCGATCCGCGTGAGCTCAGCCAGGGCGATCGAGCGATCGGGAAAGCCGCGCACGAAGGCCCGCCCGCCGGCGAGCTCCACATCGGGGGCGGCCGCCTCGAGCCGATGCGCCGCGAGGGCTCTCAGCTTGTCGCCGATCCGGTCGGCGGCGACAGCGGCGCTCCCGAGCATCGCGACCGTACCCCGGCTCGCGAAGGTGCCGCTGCCAGGCGGCGACTCGGCGGTATCGACGCGCTGCAGACGGACATCCTCGAGCGCGAGACCGAGACGATCGGCCACGATCTGAGCGATCGTGGTCGCGTGCCCCTGGCCCTGTGTAGGGAAGCTCACGGCGCACCGGACCGTCGCGTCCGCATCCACCGTGACGGTCGCGGCTTCGATGCCGGGCACCTCGACCGCTCCGCGCTGACGGAAGCCCGCGGATCCCATTCCCGTGTACTCGGTGTAGCACGCGATCCCGATACCCACGAGTTGACCCGCGGCACGGGCGACCTCCTGCTCGTGTCGCAGCTTGTCGTACTCGACCGCGGCCAGGGCCTCCTCCAGCGCCTTGGGATAGTCGCCGCTGTCGTACGTGTAGCCGGTCGCCGACGTGAACGGATAGGCCTCGCGCGGAATGAGATTGCGGCGCCGCACGTCGGCTGGATCGAGTTTCAGGCGCTCGGCGACGAGATCGAGCATGCGCTCGGCCACGAACGCACCCATCGTCATGCCCACGCCGCGATAGGCGCCGAGCGGGGGCTTGTGGGTCGCCAGCGCCAGCGCCTCGAACTCGTAGGCCATGATCCGATAGGGGCCGGGCATGATGCTGGCCGTTCCCAGCGGCTCGAGGACACCGGTCGTCGGGTACGCATGGTAGGCGCCATTGTCCGACATGACGCGCGACCGCAGCGCCAGCACCGTGCCATCGGCCGCCGCCGCGACCTCGACCGTCGTCCGCTGCGCGCGGGCCTGGGACGCCGCGGCGAGATTCTCGCGGCGCTCCTCGAGCCATTTCACCGGACGTCCGAGTCGCCGCGCCAGCGCGGCGACCGCGACGTCCTCGGGGAACACCTGCATCTTGAGCCCGAACCCGCCGCCGACGTCGGGGCTCACGATCCGCACCCGCGCGTGCGGCAGACCAAGCGCATCCGCCAGGGCCGTGCGCATGATCGACGGGGCCTGGTTGGCCGACCAGACCGTGAGCGCTTCGCCATCCCAGTCGGCCAGGATGCCGCGCGGCTCGAGCGGCGAGGGCGCGCAGCGAGCGTGCTCGAACGTCTGGTGCACGACGATCGGCGCGCGCGCGAAGGCCCCGTCGACGTCGCCCTGTCGGTGACGGCGCTGGAACAGGATCTGGTTGGACGCGAGCGCCTGGTCGATGCTCGCGACGACCGGTTTCGCCTCCCACTCGATGGTGACCAGCTCACGCGCATCGGCCGCGACATAGGCGCTCGTGGCCACGACGGTCGCCACCGCTTCGCCGCAAAAGCGGGCGACGCCGTCGGCCAGCGCCGGCCACGCCGTTGGCGTGAAGCCCCCGCCATTGAGCCGGGGCGCGAGCGGCTTCGCCACCGCGCGCAGGTCGTCCGCGGTGACGACGGCGACGACCCCGGGCAGGGCGCGCGCTGCCGCGGCATCGATCCGGACGATGCGCGCGTGCGCGTACGGGCTCCGGACGAAGCTCGCGAAGAGCATGCGCGGGAGACCGAGGTCGTCGAGATATCGTCCTCGGCCGGTCAGGAGTCTCGGGTCTTCGACCCGCTTGATGCGCATGCCCGTGTAGCGCAGCGGCGGCGCCTCGCCCGCGCTCATTCGCCGAGACGATGAAACACGAGGCCGTCGAGCAGCTTCGGATAAAAGTGGGTGGACTTCTGCGGAAGGAGCTCGCCACCACGAACGACCGCCTGCAGCTCCTCCGCCGTCGTCGGCGCGATCAGGAACGCCGCCTGGTACTTGCCGTCGCGGGCGAGCTGGATTGCTTCGGCCCGGTCGGCGGTATAGTCCACGTGCGTCTTGGCGTCGAGCTTCGCGTCGGTGATGCCGAGCAGCGGCCGGAGCAGTCCTTCGTGGAGAATCGACACGGCGAGCCCGCGCCAGGCCGGCGACGTCCGCTCGGGCCATCGGATGAGCTCGGGCGCCCCGGGCCTCAGCGTGAAGAGCGCCGAGTCGGGTCCGCTGACCACGCCGATCGTCCGGTTCTCGAGCTGCACGTTCAGCGGCTCGGCGAGCGGTGAGACGTCGAACCATCGGGACGCCATCTGCACGAAATCGTCGAAGTCGAAGGGCTGAATGCCGTGGACGAGCCGATGGTTCGGCAAGATCGTCAGCCCCGGCGCTTCGAGGGCGAAGAACGCCATCAGCTTGTGGGCGGCGTCCTGATGCCGCTCGGCATACGCCACCGCAGTCTCGTAGCGATGATGGCCGTCGGCGATGATCACCTGACGCGTCGCCATCAGCTCGCGAACTCGGCGGACCGTCGCCTCGTCGGTGACGCGCCACAGACGATGCAGCTCGCCCTTCAGATCGCGCGCCTCGGCGATCGGCTCGCCCGCCGGGGTGGTCAAGCGTCGAAGCTCGCCGCTGGGATCGGACGTCAGCATGAAGAGAAGCCCGATGTCGGCGGCGGTCGCCTCGAGGAGATCCATCCGGTCCCGCTTGGGGCCGGCGTGAGTCCGCTCGTGCGGCAGGACCACGCCGCGCGCGTAGTCGCTCACCTCACCGAGGGCGACGAACCCCATCCGCGTCACCGGCTGCCCGGCGATGGGGTAGGTCTGATGATAGGGATAGACGGCGGGCCGCTCCTCGCGACGCCACACGCCTTCGGCTAGCCAGGCCTCCAGCACCTGGCGCGCGCCACGGTATTTGTCATCGGCGTCCTTCGGATAGGTCACTCGGACGATGTTGTGCGGGCTCATCGCGTAGAGACGGTCCTGCATCTCGGGGCTGATCTGGTCGTAGGGAGGCGCCACGACCGCCGAGACATCACGCGCCGCGTCGCCGGCGTAACGGTAGCCTCGAAGGGGCCTGATCTCCATGTCTCGTGTCGGTCGCAACGCGAGGCACTGTCAGTCCAAACTCGCGCCAAGTCAAGAGTCCTGGATCGCGGTAAACTGTCGGCCACGAGTCGGATCCGAGGAGAGGCGTCTATGGACGAGACCGCGGTGGCCACGACGACGGGAGTCGCCCAGGTGTTCGATCTCAACGCGCTCAAGGCCTTCGACACCGACAAGCGCGTACGCAAGATGCTCTTCAAGACCGATCAGCTCTGGTCGGAGATCGCCTGCTACGAACCGGGCCAATCGACGGTCATGCACAGTCATCCGCGCGAGGAAGAGGCGATCTACGTCCTCGAGGGCACCGCGAACATGAGCATCAGCGGCGACGAGGTGGTCGTGCCGGCCGGCGCGATCGTGAAGTTCCCCGCGAACGTGCCGCACGACGTCAGAAACCTCGGCAGCGAGCGCTGCGTGATCATGTTCCTCAAGATCAATCCCAGGCTGCTCCGAGCCGCGGGAAGCTGAATGGGCAACGTGGAGCGCTGCGACAAGACCCTGCCGGTCAACGAGATGATCTTTCACGTCCGCCGCGACGCCGCCCTGCGCGCCCGCTTCATGAGCGACCTCGAGGGTCTCGCGCGCGAGTTCGGGCTGAGCCGCGCCGAGTACGAAGCCGTGCGCGACAAGGACCCCCGCCGGATGATGGACCTCGGCGTGCACCAGTACTACGTGCCGCAGATCCTCCGGCTGTTCTTCGGCTCAGCGCACAACAGCAACGCCAGCGCCGCGCTCGAGTGCTACCAGCGCGCGTACCCGGAAGAGACAGCGAAGGCGCTGGCGCTCCAGGCCCGGCTCGAGCGCGAGAGCCATGGCTGAGATCGTCGCCGCGATGGCCATGACGCATTCGCCCGGGCTCACCGGCTGGTTCACGCGGGCCTCCCGGGAATACCAGCAGCTGGCGCTCCAGGCGACCGCCGAGATGCGGCGACGCCTGGAGGCGGCCCGACCGGACGTCGTCGTGATGTTCAGCAACGATCACTTGCTCAACTGGCCGATCAACAACATGCCGGAGTACACCGTCGGCATCGCCGAGGAGCATGTCGGGCCCGCCGACTGGTTCGACGAGTGGCTCGCCATGGAGCCATACCGCGTGCCCGGCCATTCGCCGCTTGCGCGATGGCTCGTCAACGAGGGCGCGCGCCGCGGCCTGGCGCTCGCCTACCTGCGCGCGATGCAATTCGACGACGGGATCTCGGTGCCGACTCACTATCTGAACCCCGACGCCCGGTTCCGGCTGGTCCCCGTCACGATGAACTGCACGGTGCCCCCGATCCCGACGCCCGAGCGCGCGTATCAGGTCGGACTGCTCATGCGCGCGATGCTCAAGGCCTATCCCGGCAACGAGCGCATCGCGGTGGTCGCCACCGGCGGGCTCTCGCACGAGCCGGGCGGACCGCGCTACTTCTGGGTCGACGAGGAGTTCGATCGCTGGTTCCTGGATCTGTTGAAGCGCGGCGACCACGCGACCTTGCTGCGCGAGTGCACGCTCGAGCGGATGGAGGCGGCCGGCTCGGGCGGGACCGCCGAATTGCTCGCGTGGGTGCTGGTCCTCGCCTTCACGCGCGGCCCCGCTGACGTCCTCGCGTACATGCCCGCGGTGGCGTGGCGGTCGGGCACCGGGATGGTCGTCTGGAACGAGATGGCGTGATGACCGGAGGATCTTGAGGCGATGGCGACCACACACCAGCTCGACCGCGAGACGGTTCACCGTGAATGGAACAACTCGCTGGCCCCGCGGCTCACGATCGATCCGGGCGACACCGTGGTGTTCGACACCCGCGACGCCGCCGACGGGTACTACTCGCGGAAGTCCACGCACGCGGATGTCCTGGCGCGCGGACCGTTTCGCGGTCACCCGCTCACGGGCCCTGTCCAGGTCAGAGGCGCCGGTCCCGGCGACGTTCTCACCGTGGAGATCCTCGAGGTGAAGCCCGCCGCCGACTTCGGCTGGACAGCGATCCGCCCGGGGCGAGGCCTGATGCCCGAAGCCGAGTTCCCGAAGCCGTTTCTGACGATCTGGGACCTGACCGACGCGAGGTATGCGCGGATGGGCCGGGACATTAGCGTGCCCATCGCGCCCTTCCCGGGCGTGATGGGTGTGGCGCTCGACGAACCCGGTAGCCACAGCACGATGCCCCCGCGGAAGAACGGCGGCAACATGGACATCAAGCAGCTGGTCGCGGGCACGACGCTCCTGCTGCCCGTCTGGGTCGATGGCGCCCTCTTCAGCGTCGGCGACGCCCACGCGGCGCAGGGCGACGGTGAGGTGTGCGTCACGGCGGTTGAGATGATGGCACGGGTCACGCTTCGCTTCGGCCTCGAGCCTGGGCGCGGTCTACGCGAGCCCCGGTTCCGGACGCGCGGGCCCCTCGGGTCCGCCCTCGAGCGTGGGCCCTGCTACGTGACGACAGCTCACGGCCCGGATCTCTTCGCCGGCGCCCAGCAAGCGATCCGCTACATGATCGAGCACCTGGTCGAGGAGCGCGGGCTCAGCCGCGAAGAGGCCTATATCCTCTGCAGCGTCGCGGTCGACCTGAAGATCAGCGAGATCGTGGACGCGCCCAACTGGATCGTATCGGCATTTCTTCCCGAGACCGTCTTCGCGTGAGTCGCGTTCTCACGCGACACGCCCACGAGGAGGAGTCATGCACCACGGCGTCTTCATCTTCCCGACGGACTATTCGATCCGGATCGACGAGCTGGCGCGGGCCGTTGAGGAGCGCGGGTTCGAGTCCTTGTTCGTGACCGAGCACACGCACATTCCGACGAGCCGGCGCTCACCGTTTGCCGGCGGCGGCCCATTGCCCAAGGAGTATTCCCACACGCTCGACCCGTTCATCGGGCTCACCGCCGCGGCGGCCGCGACGAAAACCCTGAAGCTCGGGACCGGGATCTGTCTCGTCATCGAGCACGATCCGATCACCCTGGCGAAGACGATCGCGAGCCTCGATCTGCTCTCCAACGGACGCTTCTTGTTCGGCATCGGGGCTGGGTGGAACGCTGAAGAGATGGAGAACCACGGCACCGCCTTCAAGACGCGCTTCCGGCTCCTCCGCGAGCGGATCCTCGCGATGAAGGAGATCTGGACGAAGGACGAGGCCCAGTACCACGGCGAGTTCGTCAACTTCGATCCGATCTGGTCGTACCCGAAGCCCGCGCAGAAACCGCACCCGCCGGTGCTGCTGGGCGGCGAGAGCGGACACACGCTGCAGCGCGTGGTGGATTTCTGCGACGGCTGGTTCCCGCGCGGCCGCAACGCCGACGCGATCGTCCCCGGCCTCGCCGATCTGAAAGCGCGCGCGGCGCGTGCCGGCCGCGATCCGGGCACGATCTCGGTCTCGGTGTTCGGGGCCAGAGCGGAGCGCGCCACGCTCGACTCGTACGCCGGCGCCGGCATCACGCGGGCCATCTTGAGATTGCCCTCGGAGGGCCGCGACACGGTGCTGCCGCTCCTGGACCAGTACGCGAAGCTGATTCGGTGAGCGAGCTCCCCGCCTACGCCGCCGAGCTCCTGTACCAGAGCCGCGTCGCGCGGCTCGGCACGGCGGACCGGGCGGGGCAGCCACTCGTCGTGCCGGTGTGCTACGCGTTCGACGGCCGCGCGTGCTTCTCCGCCATCGACGCCAAGCCCAAGCGGGTCGCGGCCCGCCAGCTCCGACGCCTGCGCAACATCGCGGAGAATCCGCGCGTCTCGCTGACCGTCGACCGCTACGACGAGGAGTGGTCGCGGCTCTGCTGGGTGATCGTCCAGGGGCGAGCCGACGTACTCACGGAGGGATCGGAGCGCGCGGGCGCCGTGGACCTACTTCTGTCCAAGTACACGCAGTACCGCGCGATGGGGCTCGACCGAGAGACGGCCACGGTCATCCGTATCTCACCGGAGCGAACGCTGTTCTGGAGGTGGGAGAGCTCGTAGCCGACGAGACGCGCTACCGCTTCTCGATCTGCAGACCAGCCTGCGAGACCAGCACGCCGGCCTGGCCGGCCTGTCGCATCGCCTGCGCGAGCCGATGCTTCTCGATCCACGCCCTGATCTCGAGATCGCGGTGGCTGTCGAAGAACTCCGCGGTCATCGTGATCAGATGCGTCACTTTCCCGTGATTGTCCTGGAGCTGGAAGACCTGGGCGTTTCGCTGGAAGTCGTAGAAGTCGTAGACCGTGCACAGCGGAAACTCACGCTGCAGATACCCGCGGACGACGCCGATCTTGGTCTCGTCCAGCGCCGGGTGATCCAGGAACTTCCGCCACTGCGGTGCGAGCTCGCCGTTGTCCGGGAGCGTGAGCCCCTGGAGGGCTCGCCGCTGCTTGTCGGTCAGCTCCGCGACCGATTCGTGAGACTCGTCGATCAGCTCGTCGGGGGCGACCTCGCTGGCGTCGACCTCGATGTCGGCGGCGAAGGGCTGGATCGCCAGCTGACCAGGTGCCGCCGGCGTCGGCGCGGGCGGGGCGCTCGGCCCTGGGGGCTCCGCCGCCGGCGTCGGGCGCGTGTCGAACGTGCTCGTCAGCCGATCGAGGAACTTCCGCCAGGTCGGCGCCAGGTCGCTCTTGGGCTCGTCACCCCGCGGAGGGTCGCTCCTCGAAGCGCCGTTCTTCGGAAGGTCCACCTTGGCGGCATCGGCCCGCGCCCGGGACTCGACGCCCTGCTGCGGCGGGCGGGGATTGGGCGCCGGCGGTGCCTTCGGCTCGACGTGAGACGCGCCTGAGGCAGCGGGCGCAGCCGGAGCCGAGGGCCTGGAGACCTCGCGCGGGCCCAGCGGCTTTTGTTCGGCGGGGGGCCGTAGGAGATCGGGCACGTCGCGCGTGCGCCGGCGGGGCGGAGCTTCCGCGGGTGCCCGCAGTCCCTTGAGAACGACAGGACCACGCTCCACGCGCTCGCTCGTGCTCTTGCCGGCGGCGCCGTTCGTCGGCGCCGATTCGCGGTTCCTCGGCGCCGGCTCGACGGTCCGCGGAGGCTCATGGAGCATCACGACCCTCGGCTCCTCCACGGGGACGCGGGGGATCCCTTTCTCGGGCAGCTCCTCGAGCTCCTCGCGAAGCTCTTCCGGAGGCTCCTCGCGCAACAGCACCAGCTTCGGCTCCTCGCGCGGCGCCACTCTCGGCTGCTCGCGTGGCGCGATCTCCTCCTCGACGACGGGCGGCTCGATCCGCGCGGGCCTGGGAGAGATCTTCTCGGCCGCGGATCCAGCCGGCGCCCAGTCGACCCGATCGAGATAGAAGCCGGTCGTCCCGTTGGCCTCGACGTAGCGGAACTCGAAGCAATCGACCGAGGAGAATTTGAGGAGCCGCATCTTTCGAACGAAGGCCTCGAGCAGCCGCTCGGCGACGAAGACCACTCGCGGCGGCCATCCGAGCTGTGTGCTCGCCGGCACGAGGCGCTGCACCGATTCGGGATACTCGAGACACCACGCATAGGCTTCGAGCGCTCTGACGAGCATGGCGTCGTCGGCGGTGAGACCCAGAACGAACAGGACCGGAACGCGCTCTGCGTCGAGTGCGGCGAGCTCGACGCTGGTGCGGCCGAAATTCAGATTCGCGGCGAGAATGTTGAGGTTGGGCTCCACCGCGTCCGCGTTGTCGGTGACAAGGGTTCTGAGATGCTGCAGGTCCGTGACTTCGCGGCGCTTGAATGCCTTCATGGAAACATCCCCGAGCATTCAAGCAACCGCAGTGCCATAACAGAACTGAGATTCTTACCAAGGAAAACGCCGCGTTGCGCCGAGGATTGACACAGTGGGTCGCCAGCCTGGCATGTCGAGGAGCCTAGCTGTCACTCATGTGCCTTGATGCGACAAAGAATTTGTCAGAGATGAGAATTTAGTTGGTCAGAGAGTTTCCATAAGGGAAGAAAGACCACTCCGTCCGACTTTCGATGTAGAAGTTTTCAAAGGGATTTCCAAGAATAGTACACTGGGACTTATTGGCACCGGTATTGCTTGGTTGGCTGCTGCATTAGTGCAGTTTAAGGTCTCTCGATCGTGAGTTTCTGGAGGCGGCCCATGCGGGCGGCGGACGCGGTGGAAGGCGCAAAGCCCTGCAGCAACCGGAGCGACCGACGTTGAACATGACCCAGGCGTTCCGAGAGCTCGTGCAAATCGGGATCACCCTGACCAGCGAGCAAGATCTCGCGACCCTTCTCGAGCGCATCCTCACCGAGGCCCGCCGATTCACGCGCGCCGAGGCCGGAACTCTCTTCCTCCGCGAGGGCGATCAGCTTCGCTTCTCGGTCGTGCAGAACGACAAGCTCGCGCGCGAGCTGGGTCAGGAAGAGATGCGCCGCCGGCTGCAGGCGGACCCTCTGAGCCTCCGCGAGCTGAGCCTCGCCGGCCACGTCGCGCTCACGGGGGACATCCTCAACCTGCACGACACGTACATGATTCCGCCGGATCGACCCTATTCATTCGATCCGCGCGTCGACGCGCGCCTGAACTACCGCACCCAATCGATCCTGGTGGTGCCGCTCCAGGATCCGGCGAACAACATCCTCGGCGTGCTCGAGCTGATCAACGCGCTCGACCGCGGGCGCGTCGTGCCCTTCGACTCCCAGTACGAGGGCCTCGTGCGCTCGCTGGCGGCGCAGGCCGCCGTCGCGCTCCGCAACGCGAGGCTGGAAGACCTCTCCTTCAAGGACGCGCTGACCGATGTGTACAATCGTCGGTACTTCACGATCCGGATGGAGGAGGAGTTCAAGCGCCACTGCCGCTTCGGCGAGCCGCTCACGCTCGCGCTCTTGGACCTCGATCACTTCAAGGAGGTCAACGATCGCTTCGGCCACCGGGCCGGCGATCAGGCGTTGCGCGACGTCGCCCAGATCCTGGTGAAGCACTCGCGCAGCTTCAGTATCGTGACCCGGTACGGCGGCGACGAGTTCGCGATCATTCTCGTGAACACGGCGAAGGCCGGCGCCATCACCTATGCCGACCGCATCCGCGCCGTCATCGAGCAGCACCCCTTCCCGCACGGTCCGGTCACCGTCAGTCTCGGCCTCGCCAGTCTCCCCGCGGACGCCACGACGGTCGACGATCTCATCGTCGCGGCCGACCAGGCTCTCTACGACGCCAAGCGTCTGGGCCGGAATCGAGTCGCCGTTCAGTGAGCCCTCAGACGATGACCGATCGCGAACAGCTCCTGGAGGAGCTTCTCGAGATCGGACTCGCGCTCACCACCGAGCGCGACCTCTACGCGCTGCTCGAGCGAGTGCTGGTGACCGCCCGGCGGTTCACGCGGGCCGAGGCCGGCGCCTTGTTCCTTCGCGAGGGTGATCACCTCCGGTTCGCCGTCGTCCAGAACGACTTCCTGCAGCGCAAGCTGGGCACGGCCGCGATGCTGCAGCGACTGCAGCCCGAGCCGCTTCGGCTGACCGAGCCGAGCCTCGCCGGGCACGTCGCGCAGACGGGCGAGATCGTCAACGTGGCCGACGCGTACGCGATCGGCGTGCACGAAACGCGGGCGCTCAACCGGCGGTTCGATGCCGCCAGCGACTACTCGACGCGCTCGGTGCTGGCGGTCCCGATGAACGAGCTGACCGGCAGCAACGTCGGCGTCCTCGAGCTCCTGAACGCGCTCGACGAGTCCGGCGCGATCGTTCCCTTCGATCCGGAGGACGAGAAGGTGGTTCGGGCCCTCGCCTCCCAGGCGGCCGTCGCCGTCCGCAACGCGCGGCTCGAAGACATGTCGTTCAAGGACGTCTCGACGGAGCTCTACAACCGCCGCTATTTCGCGCTCCGCATCGACGAAGAGGTCAAACGCCACACCCGCTTCGGCCACCCCCTTTCCCTCGTCGTCCTGAACATGGATCACTTCAGGCAGCTCAACGCGGACCACGGGCCCGCCGCGGGGGACGAGGTGTTGCGAGAAGTGGCGCGGCTACTCGTCAAGCACTCGAGGAGCTTCACGATCATCGCCCGTCTCGACGGCGACGGATTCGCGGCCCTGCTGGCCAACACGCCCAAGGCCGGCGCCGTCACGTACTCTCAACGAATCCGCGGCGTCATCGCGGCCCATCCCTTCCCGCAGGGACCGATCACCGCCAGTTTCGGCGTCGCCGGGCTCCCGGCCGACGCGGCATCCGCGGAAGACCTGATCGCAGCCGCCCAGCGGGCGCTGACCGACGCCAAGCGTCTGGGCCGCAACCGCGTGACCGCGCTCTAAGCCCTCTCCACTCGTCGCGCTCCTCGACCGCGGCTTGACTTGAGTCGGGATCGTGTGTCATTAGGTTCCGCATCGACGAGGAGGAATCCATGAGCAAGAGCCCGTTCCGCGCGCGGCTCGAAGCCGCGGTCATCGCCCGACACAGCCGCCTGAACCCGTTCACCGAAAAGTGGGTCAAGGGTGAGCTGAACCGAACCCAGCTCGGCTCGTGGGCCGCCCAGCACTACCAGTACGTGTCACAGTTCCCCCGCTGGTGCGCCACGGTGTACGGTCAGTGCCCCGACCCGGACGCGCGGGATTTCCTGCTCGAGAACATCATCGAGGAGGAATCCGGCACCAAGCACGTCGACCTGCTGATCCGCTTCGCGGAGGCGTGCGGCGTGTCGCGCGCCGAGGTCGAATCCAAGCAGCAGCTGCCGACCACTCGCGGGCTCACCGCGTGGTGCTTCGAGATGTCTCACCAGGCGTTCCATGTCGCGGCCGCCGGCCTCCTGGTCGGGCTCGAGTCCCAGGTGCCGGGCATTTACCAGCGGAATCTGCCGCCGCTCAAGACGCACTACGGGTTCACGGATCACGAGGTCGAGTTCTTCGCGATCCACATCGAAGCGGACGAGGTCCACGGCGAGCGCGGGTATCAGATCGTCGAGCAGCATTGCACGACTCCCGACCGGCAGGCGGAGGCAATCGAAGCCGTTCGTCAGGCCACCGAGATGCGCTGGCAGTACATGACGGGTCTCTACCGCGCCTTCGTCGCCAAGGAGGAGATGTGAGTCGACGCCGCGTGGCCCGTCTGGAGGATCTGCCGGCCGGCCAGCTCACCCTGGTCGAGACCGACGGCACGCGGGTCGTGCTGGCGCGGGTCAACGACGACGTCTTCGCGTGCAGTGACGAGTGCGCGCACCAGGGCGGCCCGCTCAGCGAGGGTCGGCTCGCGGGTACACGGCTCACCTGTCCGTGGCATGGCTGGATGTTCGACGTGAAGTCGGGCACCTGCCTCATGCCGTCGCGCGGTGGACCGGTGACGAGCTATCCGGTGACGATCGAAGCCGGCGAGGTCTGGGTCGAGGTCCCCTGAGGTGGCGCTCACCCGGCAGCGGGCCCGCGAAAGCATCGAGCGCGGCTTCGCCAAGGCCCAGGCTCTCGGCTTCAAGGTCGCGATCGCGGTCGTGGACGACGCCGGCCACCTGGTCGTCTGCGACCGGATGGACGGCGCGCTCTGGGTCACGCCGGAGATCGCGCGCGCCAAGGCCAACGCGGCGGCGGCGTTCCACGCGACCACGCTCGATCTCGAGGAGCGGTTCGCCAAGCGCCAGCTCTTTGCCGACAACGTCGCGACGCTCGGCGACTATCGCTTCGTCTTCGGCAGGGGGGCGGTGCCGCTCGTCGAGGACGGTCGAATCGTCGGTGCCGTGGGTGTGAGCGGCGCCGTTCCGGCCGACAACGACCACACGATCGCCGACGCAGCCGCAGACCATCCCACTCTTCCCCGTAGCCACTAGGCGGCGCCTCGCGAGCGAGCGCGGGGTCGGCCGTCACGCGGGCGGTCCGCGCGCCGCGCTTCTGAGGTAAAGTGGCGGGCATGCAGTTCGAGGTCGAGGTGCACCGCAACGAGCTCGGCGAGTGGGTGGCCGTCGCCGTGGCCTGGAACGTCCAGGCCACCGGGCACACCGAGAACGAGGCGCTCGCGCGGATGATGGAAGCGCTGGCTCGGCACTTCAAGACCTCGTCACCGAAGTGAGCGGCGCGCTCGGCGGCCTCCGTGTCATCGACTGCTCGCGGCTGATCGCCGGGGGCGTCCTCGCGACGATCCTGGCTGACCACGGCGCGGACGTCATCAAAGTCGAGAACCCGCGCGGCGGCGATCCGCTGCGCACCTGGCTCCGCGATCGTGGGGAGCTCTGGTGGAAGGTGTACGCGCGCGGCAAGCGCTCGATCACCCTGAATCTCGCCCACGCGCGTGGGTCGGCGCTTCTCCGACGGCTTTGTCGGGGCGCCGACGTCCTGATCGAGAACTACCGGCCCGGCACGTTCGAGAAATGGGGTCTCGGCTGGGATGTCCTGTCCGCAGACAATCCCCGTCTCGTCTTTGCTCGCGTCTCGGGTTGGGGCCAGGACGGCCCCTATCGAGATCGGCCCGGGTTCGGAACGATGGTCGAGGCGATGAGCGGCTTCGCGTCCTCCACGGGCCCGGCGGACCGGCCACCCACGCTTCCCTCGTTTCCGATGGCCGACATGGTTGCGGCGCTCTCCGGCGCGGCGGCCGTGCTGGCCGCGCTCCGACACCGCGATCAGGTCTCGGGCCGCGGCCAGCTGATCGACATCTCGCTCTACGAGCCCCTGCTCTCCGTGCTCGGTCCGGCGGCCGCTGAGTACGCGCTGGATCGCACCGTGCGGACGCGCCACGGCAACCAGTCCGACAACGCGAGCCCGCGCGGGACCTACCAAACACGCGATGGCAAGTGGGTCGCGCTGTCCGCCTCGACCCCGGCTTCGGCGGCCGCGCTCTTCGAGGGCCTGGGCCTCGGACACCTCTTGAAGGATTCGCGGTTCGCGAGCAACGACACGAGGGTCGCCAACAACGACCTCGTGGACGCCGCGCTCGCGGGCGCGATCGGCTCACGCACGCTCGACGAGATGTCGCGTCTCTTCGAAACTCGCGATCTCACGGCCTCGCCGGTCTACGACATCGCCGACATCACGAAGGATCCCCACGTGGTCGCGCGCGGCATCCTCGTCGACGTGCCGGATCCCGAGCTCGGAACCGTGCGCATGACGGCTCCTACGCCGCGTCTCGGGGAAACGCCGGCGGCGATCCCGTGGACCGGGCCCGCGCTCGGGGCGCACAACCGCGAAGTCTACGAGGCGCTCGGCCTCGATGCCGCCGAGCTGGACGCGCTGACGCGCGACGGCATCATCTGATGCGAGCCCGATGGAGCGTCGGGAGCACATTCGCGGGCCTTCTGATGCCCCTGTGGCTGGCGGCAGCGCCCGCCTGGAGCGCCGACTACGGCGGTCCGATGATCGACGCCCATTCGCACGTGCCGAACGCCACCGCGATCGACGCGTACGTCGCGGCGATGAAGCGCCACAACGTCCTGAAAGTGGTGCTCCTGGGCGTCGGCGGCCTGCAGAAGGAAGACACAGCCTGGCTGACGGCGGCAAGCAAGAAGTACCCCGATCGCGTGGTCGCCGGCTTACCCCTGGCCGATCCGACGTCCGAGAGCGCGGCGAGTCAGCTCGAGCTCCAGCTCGACCGGGGAAAGCCGCGCGTGATCGGCGAGGTCCACATGCGCCAGGTCGGTCGACGGCTGATCGATCGCGACCCGAACAGCCCGGTGTTCGGTAAGATCCTCGACACCGCCGCGAAGTTCGAGGTGCCGATCGTGATCCACTACGAGCTGACCGATGCGGCCGAGACGGCCCTGGATCGCGCGCTCGCCGCGCATCGGAAGGGCACGATCGTCTTGGCCCACGGCGGCGAAGGGCCGCCCGGTCGGCTCGATCGGCTCCTGCAACGTAACCCGAATCTGTTCGTCGATCTCTCGGGCATGCACTTCCAGCGGACGCCGGCGCTCGCGTCCGAGACCGGGCCGCTCGATCCCGGCTGGAAGGCGCTGATCGAGAAGATGCCCGACCGCTTCATGATCGGCGTGGATGTCTGGGCCGCGCGGCTCTTCGAGCCCGCGATGCTCGATCGACTCTTCATGTGGACCCGGCGCATCCTCGGCGAGCTCAGGCCCGACGTCGCCGAGCGCGTCGCGCATCGGAACGCCGCGAAGCTCTACCGCCTCGAGTAGATCACCCGGCGACCGAGGAGCGCTCGCGATGACGTTCCGCGCGGCGCTGTGCGGTCTACTCGAGATCGATTACCCGATCGTCCAGTCGGGCATGAGCGCCATTGCCGGGCCTGAGCTCGTCGAGGTGCCGAGAGCGGGGATACCACGGTGACCGACACGCTCAGAGGCCTCTGGGCGCGCCCGCTTGCCAACCGCTTCACGCGCGAGTACACGGATCCGGCGCGCCCGTCCTGCCGCCGCTGGTCCAGCGCGGCGCCGCCAACGACGTCTTCATCGCGGCGCGCAAGCAGGGCGACGCGGACTACTACCCGATGATGGCCGGGCAGAGCGTCGGGCTCGTTCGCGACCTGCCGGGCGCGGGCGAGGTCGTCGCGGCGGTCATCCGCGAGGCCCGCGCCGTGCTGAGCGCTCTCCCCGACCGGGTCCGCCAGGCCTAGCGCGGTCTCGCCGTCTTCCCGGACCCGCGCCGACGCCGGAGCTCGACGGTGGCGCCGCGCACGCGTCCGGCGCACTGGCGGCAGAAGTACTTGATCTCCACGGGATGCCCGCATTCGGCGTGCACCAGCGCGGTCTGCCGGTGGACGTGGCGCGAGCCCCACGCGGCCAGGGCGCCGACCACCACCCCGAGCTCACGCCCCTTGTCGGTCAGCGCGTACTCCGCGCGAGGCGGATGGTCCGAGTAGAACCGGCGCGTCGCCAGCGCGTGCTCTTCCATGCGCTTGAGCCGATCCGAGAGGATGTTGGGCGGGATCCCCGGCAGGCTCTGCTGGAGATCTTGGAATCGCCGCGGTCCCGGCAGCATGTCACGCACGAGCAAGAGGGTCCAGCGATCGCCGACCAGCTCGAGCGACTTCGCGACGGGACAGGCCTGGCCGTAGCGCTTGGGCACGCCTCGAGTCTACCGAGGTCTTGACAGAAAAGCTAGTCACTATAAAATAACAAGTCACATGGACCCAGCGACGCGACGGCTCCTCGACGGCCCGATCGCTCCGACGTTGTTGCGGCTGGCGGCGCCCAACGTCGTCATGCTCGTGGCGCAGGTCGCGATCAGCATCCTGGAGGCGTACTACGTCGGCTGGCTCGGCGCCGACGCGCTGGCCGGCGTGTCGGTCACCTTCCCGCTGGTCATGCTCATGCAAACCATGTCGGCGGGCGGCATGGGCGGCGGGGTCGCCTCGGCGGTCGCCCGGGCGCTCGGCGCCGGCCGCCGCGCGGACGCGAGTCGTCTGGTGACGCACGCGATCGTGATCGCGCTGGTCATGGGCGGCCTCTTCACCGTGACCGTGCTCGGCGGGGGAGGCGCGATCTACTACGCGATGGGCGCGCGCGACGGCGCCCTGGCGGCCGCGCTCGCCTACTCGAACGTGATCTTCGCCGGCGCCGCCGCGGTCTGGCTCTTCAACACGCTCGCGAGCGCGGTCCGCGGCACCGGCAACATGCTGCTACCGGCCGGCGTCGTGCTCGGCGGGAGCCCGTTTCTCGTGAGCCTCTCCCCCGCGCTCATCTTCGGCTGGGGGCCGTTTCCGCGCCTGGGTGTCACGGGCGCCGCCCTCGCCGTGGTCGCGTACTACGTCGCCGGCGCGCTCGTGCTCTTCGTGTACCTCGTTTCCGGGCGAAGCCTGATCCGGCTCTCGCCGACGCTTCGCTTCGAGCGGAGCCTGTTCGCCGAGATCTTGCGCGTCGGCGCGCCGAGCCTCGTCAACAACGTCATGACGAACCTGACCGTCGTCCTGCTCACGGCCCTGGTCGGGCCCTTCGGCACCTTCGCGCTCGCGGGCTACGGCATGGGTGTGCGTCTCGAGTACCTCCTGATCCCGCTGGTCTTCGGCTTCGGCTCCGCCCTGGTCACGATGGTCGGGACCAACTTCGGCGCCGGCCAGCGCACGCGCGCCCGGCGGGTGGCCTGGACCGGAGCCCTGATCGCGGCCGGGACCACGGAGGCGATCGGACTCGCCGCGGCCCTGTTCCCTCACGCGTGGCTGGGGCTCTTCAGCAACGAGCCCGAGGTGCTCGCGGCGGGCGCCGCGTACCTGCGCGTCGTGGGCCCGGCCTACGGCTTCTTCGGACTGGGGCTCGCGCTCTACTTCGCCTCCCAGGGCGCCGGACGGCTCCTGTGGCCGCTCCTGGCGGGCAGCCTCCGTCTCGTCAGCGCCGCCGCGGGAGGCTGGCTGATCCTCCATCAGCTTCCGGGCGAGCTCACGGCGCTCTTCGCGGTGATGGCGCTCGCGCTCGTGCTCTTCGGCTCGACCCTCGCCGGCGCAATCCGCCTGGGCGCCTGGGAAGCCGGAAGGCGCTGAGACACTCGATGCCGCGAATGCTCGATCTCATCGAGCAAGTCCGCCGGGGCGAGCTGCCGCCACCGCCGGTCGCGAGCCTGATCGGGTCCGTGCTGACCACCGTCGAGCCCGGCCGCGCCGTCGTCGAGCTCGAGGCCGAGCCGCGGCATGCCAACCCGATGGGGACCGAGCCACCTCCACCTGCATGACGCTCCGAGGCGACGAGGCCAGGGGTCGCTAGCCCGCGCCGCCGCATCACCGCCTGTCGCGGTCCGACGCAGTCCGCTACAATGGCCTATCCCTGTCAACAGGAGAGGCCCGTGAAGCTCGACGTCGGCATGCTGACGCACGATCTGAAATCCATCCCCGCGTACGCGCGCAAGGTCGAAGCGCTCGGCTACGACTGTCTCTGGTCCTCCGAGACCCAGCACGACCCGTTCCTCCCGCTCGCGGTCGCCGCCGGGGTCACCTCGACCATTCGCCTGGGCACCGCGATCGCCGTGGCGTTCCCGCGAAGCCCGATGATCCTCGCCCACATCGCCTGGGATCTTCAGAAGGCCTCGGACGGCCGGTTCATCCTCGGGCTCGGGACGCAGGTCAAGGGACACAACGAGCGGCGATTCTCGGTGAAGTTCGAGTCCCCCGGACCGAAGATGCGCGAGATCGTCCTGGCGCTCCGTCACATCTGGGATTGCTGGCAGAACGGGACCAAGCTCGCGTTCAAGGGCCAGTTCTACCGCTTCGATC
>Ga0209802_1001159_pt1 | contig 19860 bp, 21 predicted proteins | sample GraSoiAngelo_129_FD_185886 | JGI IMG/M metagenome (GOLD analysis project Ga0209802, IMG submission 185886) | Grasslands soil microbial communities from the Angelo Coastal Reserve, California, USA - 14_0927_12_40cm (SPAdes) (version 2) | ecosystem: Environmental > Terrestrial > Soil > Grasslands ... | reverse complement strand
GACCGGGGCGTATGCGAACGAAACGATAGCCCTGCGCTGGCTCCATCTGATCTTCGGCATCATCTGGATTGGCTTGCTCTACTTTTTCAATCTGGTGCTCACTCCCGCTATGAAACAGTGCGATCCCAAGCTGCGGACCAAGATTTATCCCGAGCTGATGCCAGGGGCGATGGCCTGGTTTCGTTGGTCTGGGCTGGTGACCGTTCTGGTGGGATTGCGCTATTTCCAGATTCATTTGTCCTCGGATGCCAAAGCGGCGGGTGATCCATCGCTCGTTGGGAAATGGCTTTGCTGGTGGCTGCTGGTTTGGCTCATTGCCTATGTTTTTATTTACGGACTGCAGCTTCCGTCGAAGGGGGTTCTGGACAGCTCATGGGTGCGCGTCATCGGGATCGGTGTCGTGGTCGCCGCCGCGTCGTGGCTGGTTTTGGCTTTGAATGGCGGGGCAAATGTCTCCAACGCGCATCTGGCTATCAGTGTGGGAGGCGGGCTGGGCTTCGTGATGCTCCTGAACACCTGGGGCGTGGTATGGCGCGTACAGAAGCGCCTGATTGCCTGGAGCCGGGCAAGCGCCGAGCAGGGAACGCCCATGCCTCCGGAAACCGAGCGTCTGATGCGCTGGAACTATCTCACCGCGCGCACGTCTTTCTGGCTCTCGTTTCCCATGCTCTTCTTCATGGCCGCCGCCAGCCACTACCCGTTTCTCAGTTCCGTGGCACGATAAGACTTCCAGAGTTTCTGCCATGGCGGAAGAGAAAAATTACAACGTCCTGACGGTTGAAAAGGGTGTGCCGATTAAGGCCTGGACCAAGGGTGTGCCGCTCGAAGACCAGGCGCGCCAGCAGCTTCTCAACGTCGCGCAGCTTCCGTTCATCTTCAGGTGGGTGGCCGCAATGCCTGACGTGCACTGGGGTATCGGCGCAACCGTCGGCAGCGTCATTCCCACGAAGGGCGCGATTATTCCCGCAGCGGTTGGCGTGGACATCGGCTGCGGGATGATGGCGGTGCAGACCGATCTCAACGCCCGCAATCTCCCCGACAGTCTGAAGGGCATCCGTACCGCCATCGAAAAGGCTGTTCCGCATGGCCGCACGAATCACGGCGGCAAGGGGGACGTCGGCGCGTGGCAGCAAATTCCCGCGCGCAACAACGAAGTTTGGCAGACTCTGAAGCCCCGCTACGGCGGCATCCTCGAAAAGCACCCCAAGCTCGACCGCGGCAACCACGCGAATCACCTAGGCACCCTGGGCACGGGCAACCACTTCATCGAAGTTTGCCTCGATGAAGCGGACAACGTCTGGTTCATGCTGCACAGCGGCTCGCGCGGTGTCGGCAATCGTATGGGAAGCTATTTCATCGAACTGGCGCGCAAGGACATGCAGAAGTTTTTCATCAACTTGCCGGACAAGGATCTTGCTTATCTCTCGGAAGGCACCGAACACTTCGACGATTACGTCGAGGCCGTGGAGTGGGCGCAGGATTTCGCGCGCTGGAACCGCCACTTGATGATGGAGCAGATCGTAGGCGCCGTTCGCTTATCGGGCGAAGTGCGTCCGTTCCTCGCCGAGTTGAAGGCCATCAACTGCCATCACAACTATGTGGCGCGCGAACACCACTTTGGCCAGGGCATTTTCGTCACGCGAAAAGGCGCCGTCCGCGCCCGAGAAGGCGACATGGGCATCATCCCGGGCAGCATGGGGGCACGCTCCTACATCGTTCGGGGCAAAGGCAACCCGGAAAGCTTCATGAGCTGCAGCCACGGCGCCGGCCGCGCGATGTCCCGGACCGAGGCCAAGCGCCACTTCACTGTTGAAGACCACAAGCGTATGACCGAAGGTGTCGAATGCCGCAAGGACGCCGAGGTCATCGACGAAACACCCGCGGCCTACAAGCCGATCGAGGCGGTCATGGCTGCGCAAAGGGACTTGGTCGAAATCGTCCATACGCTGCGCCAAGTCGTTTGTGTGAAGGGATGATCCGGAGCACGGAAATGAAAAGGGAGGCGGGCCAGGTCGTCCCGCCTCCCTTTTTTCCCCTCTCGGGGAATCCGGCCAGTCTGACGGAGGGCGACTAGCCGGTCGTGTGTTGGCCTACTTGTATTATCCCGAAAATCAGAAAAAAGTTCCGGTGGAGCCAAAAAAGTGACTACAATCTTGGCGGAAGACTTGCGCCTGCTTTTTAGCGCCATTTGCTATGCCCAGCTCCTCATCTCTCCACCCCGATAACATATTGCGTTTTCTGCAACTTAAGAGCGAGCCCGCTTCCGCAAAGGAAATCGCCCAGGCTTTGCAACTCAAGAAAACAGACACCCGTCCCCTATTCAAAATCCTTTCCAAGCTGAAAAGGCGCCGCGCCATCGAGGAACTGCCCGGAGGGAGGTACCGCCTCCCCGGACGCAAGCCGGACCGCGAGACCGCGGACAATCGACCTGTTCTGCCCGCTAAGATCCAACACGCGCGGCCCATCCCGGCTAGTCCCGCTGAGCTGAAGGGGCGGCTGGTGCTTCACCACGATGGCTACGGCTTTGTTGTCCCCGATATCCCCGTCCCGCAGCTCGATGGTGATGTGTTCATCCCGCGAGACGCCATCGAGGACGCCATGCACGGTGACCACGTCTTGGTGAAGATTCAGCGGCTTGGCGGCGTCGCCGGCGCGCAACGTGCCGAGGGCCGCATCGTTCGAATCTTGGACCGTGCGCATCCCACCGTCGTTGGCTTGTTTCGTTACGGCACGAGCGGAAATGTCGTGCTGCCCTACGACGTTCGCATCCAGCATGAAATCGAAATTCCCCGCGGCCACGAATTGACCCCTGGTCTGGCGAAGAAGCTCGGCTTCAGCGGCACGGATGAGACCAGCCTCCGCTTGCGGCGCATTCCGCGCCTGGAAGAACTCGACGGCGCCGTGGTCAACGTCGAGCTGTTGCGCTATCCGCGAGCAGGCGCAGCGCCCACCGGCCGGGTCATCGAGATTCTCGGCCGCCCCGGCGAGCTCGGCGTCGACACCGAAATCATCATCCGCAAGCACCATCTGCCGCATTTTTTCTCCGCGGAAGTCATGCACGAAGCGGAACATCGCGCCACGGCTGTCGCCGAGAGCGAGCGCGCGGGCCGTGAAGATTTCCGCCACTTGCCCATCGTGACCATTGATGGTGAAACCGCGCGCGACTTCGATGACGCGGTTTACGTCGAGCGCCGCGCTGATGGTCATTGGCACCTCCAGGTGCATATCGCTGACGTCGCACACTACGTTCGAACTGCCAGCGCCCTCGACCAGGAAGCTCGCCTGCGCGGCACTTCCGTCTACTTCCCCGATCGCGCTGTTCCCATGTTGCCCGAAGCTCTTTCGAACGGCATGTGTTCGCTCAAACCGCACGAAGACCGCCTGGTCATGAGCGCGCTCATGGAGTTCGACGCTGCCGGCCACATGAAATCCTCTCGCATGACTTCCGGCGTCATCCGTTCCGGTGAACGCATGACTTATACCAACGTGAACAAAGTCATTGAGGGCGATCCGGAAATGACCGCGCGCTACGCCGCGCTCGCCCCTCGTTTTCGCGATATGAAAGATCTGGCGCTGCTACTTAACGCCCGGCGCAATGAACACGGCTCCATTGACTTTGATCTCCCCGAGCCGGTCATCGAATTTGACGAAGAGCAGCGCATGACCAACATCACCCGCAGCGAGCGCAACATTGCGCATCGTCTCATCGAAGAATTCATGCTGGCTGCCAATCGTGCCGTCGCCACCTATCTCCTCCACCGCGGCATTGATTCCCTGCATCGTGTGCACGAAAAGCCCGACCCTCGCAAAGTCCTCGAATTCGAAGAGCTGGCGCGCGCCTTCGGCTACTCTCTCGAGGTCGAGAATTTGCACCAGCGCGAAATCCCCGTGCGCCACGGGCGCATCCCCGCCCCCGCGAAAGCCGGTCAGCACGATTCCTACGGGCACGGCCGCGAGCGCGGCATGAAGGTGGCTCTCCCCGGCGCCGACCTCCGCATCACGCCGCATCATTACCAGCGCCTCATTCGAAAGGTCGTGGGCAAACCCGAAGAACGCATCGTCTCCTACCTGATGTTGCGTTCGCTGAAGCAGGCGCGCTATGCCGCCGAATCTCTCGGCCATTTTGCGCTTGGCTTCGACGAGTACACGCATTTCACTTCGCCCATCCGCCGCTATCCCGACCTCATCGTTCATCGCATTCTGAAATGGGCGCTCGCGCATCCGTCCGAACCTCCGCCCTCTGCGAAAACGCATACTGCTCCGCAGCCCGGATCGGAAGCAGCTTTGTATTCTCACGGGAGCCTCGAAGAGATCGCCTCGGAAACCTCCGAAGCCGAGCGCCGCGCCAATGGCGCCGAACGCGAACTCATGGATTGGAAAACCGCGCAATTTATGGAACAGCATCTCGGCGATGAGTACGACGCGCTGATCATCTCGGTGCAAAAATTCGGCTGCTTCGTCGAGCTGTTCGATGTCTTTGTGGAAGGCCTGCTCCCCATCAGCGCGCTGGAAGAAGCCGCCAACGCCCGCTGCGTCTATCGCGAGCGCGACCACGCCATCGTCGCGCTCGCAGGGTCCAAGCGAGCCGTAGCGTCTGCCTCATCCCGCCGCCAAGCTTCCGCCGCGCTTCGTCGCGGCGAAGGCGGCCACGCCCCGAAAGGCTCGCCCGCCGGCCGCGGCACCAAACCCCGTCCGCTCGAATGGCACCTCGGCGATAAAGTTCGCGTCCGCGCCGAACGCATCGACCCCATGCGCAAGCGCACCGAATTCGCCCTCATCACCACCCCATAATCCGCGTAGCGGCGGCTTTACGCCGCCGTCTGCGATCGCCTGTGTCAGGGCATGACTTCAGTCTTGCCGTAGCTTGCACCCGCTTGCCTGCCGGCTCCCCTCAAGAGCGCACCGATCGAGACGAAGCGGAGTCCCCTCTTGCTCCCTGCGGTAAGAATCTGCGGCAGAGCCTGAATGCTTCGGCTCGGGTCTCGGATACCGTCGTGAAGAATGACAATGGCTCCGGGAACGAGATTCTTTCCAATCAGCCATCGGATGTACCACACCGGAGGGTGCATGGGGTCGTGAGGGTACGCGCAGCCCAGCACGCACTCGTACCCGCGCGCGCGGGCAAGCCGGAGCTGCCCGGGCCACGCCACGCCACCGGGCGGGCGGAAGAGCTTCGCTCCTGCTGCGATGCCAATCGCCCTCTCCGTCTGTTCGAGGTAACCGACGAAGTCGGCATCCGAATGGTGCAAAGCAGGACCGTTCATGAAGTAGTGGTTGCCGACCTCGTGCCCGGCGGCTTTGATACGGGAAACCATATCCGGGTGGCGGAGAGCCCGCTCGCCAATCAGGAAGAAGGTGGTCTTGGCGTCGTGCCGCTGGAGAATCTCGAGGACTTGGGGCGTGAAGGTAGGGTGTGGGCCATCATCGAAGGAAAGGGCCACCAGGGGACGATCGGTCCGAACTCGATAAGTGACGTTGGGCGTGAGTCGCTCGAGCACACTCAGGACACCGAGCGGCTCTACCCAGAACACCACGAGCCCCACCCCGAAGAGTGCAATCGCTGTCAGGAGTACGGCCATCCCTTTTCCACCTCGCCCTACGCAATTGCGAGTCTACTTCCCCGCTTTACACGGAAATGCACCTGCCAGCGCAAGGGAGGCTATATAGCGTGTTGCGCGGTGCGCTTTCTCAGGATATTCAGCGAGGTATTTCTTAATGACGCGAACGATTTGGATAGGGGGCACTCCACGGGGCACGCAGGCCAGCCTGTCCCTTCTCGGAACACCTAGCAGTTCATCATGCACCAGGAGGCCATCGGCGAAGCCTTCCACCCAACCCAGACAGGTAGCATCACGGGAGATGCCCGCAGGGTCTTTGTTCCCTTCACTGTCTATGCTTGAACAGACTTCCAAGAAATCGCGACCAGATCTGCTGATATCCGGCGGCTCCGGTGTGCTCTTTGGGACAGTGCTCGCGGGCGAACAAACAAAGAAGATACCAAGCAGGGCAGGAACAAGAAGTATGCGCACGGCAGCCTCCAATCCGTTGCGCGATTCTACGTCTGATTTGGGATGGTCTACAAATACACTCGCAGGCGCAAGTGTGCTCCTCCGCCAATTAGACTGCGGTGCGCATCTTTAAGAAGCCTTAGGCCATTGAGGCTGCCCTCAAGCTGCGTGTACCGCCTTGCCCGTCCCAAAATGCTGATCCAGGGTCTTGGTTGCGGCTTCCAAAACGAGGCGACAATCACGGCATTGATTCAGATGCCGCTCGATCTCACGTTCCACGCTCGGCGAGAGCTTCCCTTCCAAGTACCAGCAGATCAAATGGACGGTGTCCCGACAGTCCATATATGTCCAACTTCCTCAGGTCCGGCGTGGGTGGGCCCATTTTCATCAGAACAGGGTGCAATAAGACATGGCGAAAAGCTGTTCAAATTGGAACACTCGGGATTAGCCTGCTCTGCGCGCTCTGCGTTCTCTGTGATCTCTGTGTTAATTCCTTCTTTTTCTTTCGACCTTCAACTTTCGACTCTCAACTTTCGTCTCCGTCGGATCTATCCCCTTTCTTTTCACATTCTTACGCACTCTTTTGCACGACGGGCGTTATGCAACTCTTTTGGAATCAACTCGTTGCGCACTCTTTCCATCATCACGGGGTGTACACCCCCTCCTCTCCAGTCGGCCATTTCTGCTATTCTGGAAGGCCAAACATGATCGCCAGCCCGCCATTGCGCCCACAGAACGCCACACGAAAGAGGAAACCCACCCTGTGACCCACGCCACCGTCAGCGCGCGCGCCGCCAAGCGCGTTTTCAATTTCAACGCAGGTCCTGCCACTTTGCCGCTCCCCGTCCTTGAGCGCATCCGCGAAGAACTCCTCGACTGGCGAGGCAGCGGCATGTCCGTGATGGAGATGAGCCACCGCTCGCCGGAATACGAAAGCATCAGCGCGTCCGCGGAACAAAAACTGCGCAGCCTCCTTGCTATCCCGGACGACTACGCGGTGATCTTCGTGCAGGGTGGCGGCAGCTTGCAGTTCACCATGGCGCCCATGAACCTCTGCTTGCCCGGAAAGCCCGTTGATGTTCTTCATACCGGCGCATGGACGGCCAAAGCGATTGGCGAGCTCAAAAAGGGTTTCCTGCACAACATCGCGGCCTCCACGGAATCCGAAAAATTCGCGCGCTTGCCTCGTCCCGGCGAAATCAAATTCTCGCCTGACGCCTCCTACGTGCACATCTGCACCAACAACACCATCGAAGGCACGCAGTGGACGCACATTCCCGAAACCGGCCCCGAAACCGGAAATGTGCCGCTCGTTGCGGACATGTCTTCCGACATCGCCTCGCGGCCCATCGACGTAAAAAAGTTCGGCCTCATCTTCGCCGGTGCGCAGAAAAATCTGGGCCCCTCTGGCGTCATCGTGGTGATCATTCGTAAGGATCTCGCCGAACGCGCTGACAAAAACCTTCCGACGCTTCTTCAGTACCGCACGCACATTAGGGAAAAATCGCTCTATCACACTCCGCCGACTTTTGCCGTCTACGTCGTTGGGCTGGTTCTCGAATGGATCGAGTCGCTGGGCGGAGTTCCGGCCATCCAGAAGCGCAACGAGGCGAAAGCCAAGCTGCTTTACGACACGATCGAATCGAGCGGCGGCTTTTACCGCTGCCCCGTCGAGCACAGCTCCCGCTCGAAGATGAACGTCATCTTCCGCATCGCTGGCGGCGACAACCGCCCAACTGTCCTGCAGAATGTGGAAGCCATCGAAAGACGGTTTGCGCAGGAAGCCGCCGCTGCGGGCCTGGTCGGCACTCCCGGCCACCGCTCCGTCGGCGGGATGCGCATCTCGCTCTACAACGCCGTCGAACTCGCCGCCGTCGAAGCCCTGACGGGCTTCATGCGCGAATTCCAACGCGTCCGCGGCTGACGCACGGAGACACAGCTCATGAACGAAAACAAAGATCTGAAGCAGGCTGGGGCGCTCACGGGACTCCAGGCGCGCCCCGCGTGTGAATGCCGCCGGTTCCCGGGCTGCCTGCTTTGGTGTAAAGTGGTAAGGTGATCCGGGCAACCGCTCCGCTGCCTTCGAGGATGGTTCAATGGATTCCCCCATGTCCGCAACCCAAGTGAGAAAGCTGGAGAGCGCCACTGCGTCTCGCGATTCGCTCACCATCATCGACAATCGCACTGGGAAGTCCTATGAGATTCCCATCACGCACGGCACCATTCGCGCCGCCGACCTCCGCCAGATCAAAGTCGATCCCGCGGAATTCGGATTGATGAGTTACGACCCGGCGTTCAACAATACGGCTTCCTGCATCAGCAAGGTCACCTACATCGATGGCGACGCCGGTTTCCTGCGTTATCGCGGTTATCCGATCGAGGACCTCGCGGAAAAGAGCACGTACCTCGAGACCGCGTACCTGCTCCTTTACGGCGAATTGCCGACCGCCACGCAACTGAATGATTGGACCTACCACGTCACGCACCACACCTACATCCACGAAAGCATCAAGAAATTTCTCGACGGCTTTCATTACGATGCCCACCCCATGGGCATGACCATCTCCACGATCGCCGCGCTTTCCACTTTTTATCACGACGCGAAAGACATCTTCAGCCCGGAGTCGCGCAGGAAGCAGACCTACCGGCTCATCGGCAAAATGCCGACGATTGCGGCGTTCTCTTACCGGCACACGCTGGGGATGCCGTACGTTTACCCGGATAACGATCTCAGCTACCCCGGCAACTTCCTGAATATGCTCTTCCGCACATCGGAGATGAAGTATCACCCGAACCCCACGCTCGAGCGCGCTCTGGACATTCTTTTCATCCTCCACGCCGACCACGAGCAAAACTGCTCCGCAAACACGATTCGCAGCGTGGGCAGCTCGCATGTGGATCCCTATTCGGCCACGGCGGCGGCCATCGCCGCCCTCTACGGCCCCCTCCACGGCGGCGCCAACGAAGAAGTGCTCCGCATGCTGGTGGAAATCGGTTCCGTCCAAAAAGTTCCGGAATTCATCAAGCGGGTCAAGGCCGGCGAGACCAAGCTCATGGGCTTCGGTCATCGCGTCTACAAGAATTACGATCCGCGCGCCCGCATCATCAAGCACATCGCCTATCAGGTGTTCGACCTTATGGGCAAGAATCCGCTTCTCGAAATTGCTCTCGAATGCGAACGCATCGCTCTTGAGGATGAATACTTCATCAAGCGCAAGCTCTATCCCAACGTCGACTTCTACACCGGTCTCATCTACCAGTCGATGGGATTCCCCATGACTATGTTTCCGGTCCTGTTTGCGATTCCGCGCACCTCTGGCTGGATAGCGCAATGGGAAGAGATGCTCCTCGACCCGGAACAGAAAATTGCGCGCCCTCGACAGATTTATCTCGGCCACGGCACGCGCCATTACGTTCCGATCGAACAGCGCAGCTAATCAAGGACCGTATCCATTTTGAATACCGCTGCCTCGGATGCCCCTCGACAACTCCGTTCCGCCGAGTATAGTTATTGGAGGCGAGGTTCGATGTCTCAAGTCACACACTCACCCACACATGCGGGGGCGCGGCGCCGCAGCCAGCGCGTGCTCATGCAGGTGGGCATCCGCATTCGCGGCAAGGACGCTCAAGGGAAAGACTTCGAAGAATTTACCGAAACTCTGGCCATCAACGCACACGGCGCGCTGGTTTTGCTGAACGCCCGCGTCACCAGCGGCAGCGTCATCCACGTGAAGCACAACAAAACGGAAGAGGAGCAGGAGTGCCACGTGGCGTTTCTCGGACCGGTGCGCAACAGCAAGGCGGAAATCGGTGTGGAATTTTCCTCGCCGCGGCCTACTTTTTGGCGCGTCGCCTTTCCTCCCGAGGACTGGTCGCCCAAGAATCCCGAAGCGCGGACGGCTTCGAAAGCCCGCACCGAAAAGTAAATCGCTTCTTCACCGTCGATTCTGCCGTCAAAAGCAAACTGAAGTGGAACGCTCCTCGCGTGACTGTTCCTGTTATTCTCCGCCCGCCGGAGCGCTCTTGCCCATCAAGTAGCGGTCGAACCAGTCGATGGTGCGCAGGATGGAGTCGATCTGGTTCTCGCGTTTGGCGAATCCATGGCCCTCATTCGGGTAATAGTGCGCATCCACCACGCGGCCCTCATTCTTCAGGATATCGACTACCTGCTGCGCTTCTTCTTTTGGAACACGTGGATCGTTGTCGCCTTGCAACACCAGCAGTGGAGCTTTCTCGTTCCGAATATACGTGATGGGCGAGTCCGTCTCATAAACCTTGCTGTTTTTCTCAGGGTCGCCCAACAGTCCCTTGAGGTACTCGTTCAGCGAGGGATCTGAGCTCTTCAACATCGTCGACCAGTTGATGATGCCGTAAAGCTCGACGGCTGCCGCCCAGACGTCGGGGGTCTTCCCGATGGCCATCAAGGTCATGAAGCCGCCGTAGGATCCTCCGGTGATGCCGATTTTCTTGGGATCGACATAGCCGGTAGCTTTCAGGAAGTCCACGCCTGCGATTTCGTCCTTCAAGTCGCCGCCGCCCAGATCCTGGAAGTTGGCTTTTTGGAATTCCAGTCCGTAACCTGTCGACCCGCGCGGGTTCGGAGCGATGCAAATGTAACCGCGCGTAACCAGCGCTTGCACCTCCGGGGTCCAGTAATCGACCCTTTGCCCGGTAGGTCCGCCGTGGGGGATCACCAGTGCGGGATTGCTGCCGTCACGCTTCAAGTTGAAAGGGACCCACAGAAGCGCGGTGATGATTTTCCCGTCGAAGGTTCTGTAGTGCACGATTTGCGACGTCGGCAGCGGGGTCGCGCGCAAACTGGCGATCGTCGAGAACGTCAGCTGCTCCGCGTGACGTTTGGCGATGTTGTAAATCCAAAAATCACCGGGCTGGTTCGAAGCTTCGTGGGAAACAATCAGCCGGTCGCTCTGCGGCGCATATTCCGTCGGATTGCCGGAATATCCATTTAAACCGTGAGGCAGGTCGAGTTTTTCTGTTTTGTTCGTCGCGCGATCCACCAAATAGGCGTCCGTCAGCCCATCTTCATTCATTGTGTAAGTGAATCTCTTTCCGTCCGGTGAAAAGTTTCCGGAGTAGACTTCCCATTTCGTGTCTGTGACCCAGGTGAGTTTCTTTGTTGCCAGGTCGAGTAATGCGACATTCGTGTACCCGCTCTTGGCATCCGAGCTAAGCAGCAGGGTGCTGCCGTCGGGAGAAAGCGATGAGGCCAGATAGCGAATCGTTCCCTGATGGGCTGTGAGATTTTCAGCAGCTCCGGTCGCCACATTGATCCTGTAAACGTCCGCATCCGTGAAGGGCGGATTCACCCGCGTGGCATAGATTGTCTTGTTGTCTTTGCTCCAGGCCACCACGCTCCAGAAGTAGCCGGGTTGCGGCTCGTTGGTCAGCTTGCGGACCTTGCGCGTGGCCCAATCAAGCAAAGCAATGTCATAGGAGGTTCCTTCTCTTAGTTTGTAGGCGAAAGCGATGGTGTTCCCGTCGGGTGACCAGTGCGGGTCCTGTTCGCGAATCTCCGGTGTTTTGGTCAAGTTGACGGGTTCGCCGCCATCGCTCGGTATGGCGTACAAGTCATACAATTCGTTTCCCGCTTGGTCTTGTTGATAGACGATCCATTTCCCGTTCGGAGACCAGGCCGCGCTCGATTGCACGTCATCTGACTGCGTCAACTGAATCGGCCATCCGCCCGCTGCCCTCACTTTCCACAAATTGAAGCGTCCTGAGATGTCGCTGGAGAAAAGCACTTGCTGACCGTCGGGCGACCAGGCTGCGCCAAACACGCTGCGGGTGTAGTAGAGATCGTCCACCGGCACAGGACGCGCTGCGGAATTCGCCACGGAGACGATGGACTTCGGGTCCGTCATGGTGCGATCGTCAGGTCCTGTGGAACCTGCCAACGCCGCACCCACACTTGCCACCACGACAAACAACATTCCAAAGCCGCGACGGATTTTCATTCCATCCTCCTTGCTTCGAGTTTTGCGCAGAATCTCTGGCTTGACAGTCGATTCAGGCTGGGAATAGAACATTTTTGCAAATCGAACGGCACGCGGTGGCTACGATGCGAAGATTCGCCCGCTCTGCAAGAGTTCAGCGCGGGGTTCCTTTTTTCGCCATCATCGCGGCCAGCAGCCATTTCCGCAGCACCATCAGGTAATACGGTTTGGTCTCTTTGAACATCAGCCCCATGCCTTGATTGGACCGGGCGAAAATCACGCTGGCTTGGCCCTCGAAGAACTCCGTCTCGGTAAAAACCTTTACGCTGAGGGAAGTGCCCTTCGGATAAGGACTCTCCATTTTCACGTAGCAACCGTTCAAACTGAGTTCAGTCACGCGCGCGGTCCGCTTGTCCTCCGAAGTGCCTTCCCGCATCTCGATGGACGCGATGAACGGATACCGCGGTGAGCGCCGTCGCTCCTGCTCCATACTCCTCCCCGCCAGCAAACCGCCGACGATTCTACTCCTCTCTCTTCCCTTCTCTGGAAATTATTTCTTCAGCGCGGTTATTCAGCCGCCCTGGCGCGCAGAGGCATCCCATCGCCAATGCTCCATACTGATAGCGGGAAGTTACTCGGCCGGCTGCAGCGTGTCGCCGCGCATTTCCCACTCGATGCGCACCAGAAAATCGAAGTGCATGCCTTCGGTTTTGAGCCAGCCCTCCAGCGCCTCACACGAATCGGCGCGAAACTCCACGAACATTTTCCCTTCGAGCATGTTGACGAGTATGCGCTCGGCGCGCGCCGTGGCGCCCGCTTGCATGCGCTGCGCAAGAGTTTCGGTGCCCTGGCGCGTGAGGCAAGCCAGCGTGTGCTGCGTGAGGTAGCGTGGCATCGGAACTCCTGCGAGCAAATGCATGTCTAAGCGCGGATTGCCGTTATGCCGCATCTTCGAGACAATCCGTGCTTTTCGTCTGCACGATTTAAACTGTTACGTTAAGCTGCATGCAGCCTAACCCTTAGTCAACTCCAACACCGTAATCTCCGGTCGGGCGCCGAGCCGGATGGGGAAGCCGGTAATCCCGATGCCGCGGTTCATGTAGAGTTGCGCGCCACCTTTTTCGTACCAGCCCCGGATGTAGGGTACCCCTATCAGGCTGCTGAGGTTGAGCCCGCGGTGGACGAAATCCAGCGACAACTGGCCGCCGCCGTGAATGTCGCCGGCCAGCGTCAAATCGATACCCAGCTCGGAATGATCGAAGTAACCCGGGTAGTGGTGCAACAGAATGTTAACCGTATTCGGCATTACCAACGCTCTGAGCTGCTGCAGTCGCCGGTAGCGCTCTACCTCCCGCGTATGCATCGGGGCAACATCGCCCCCGTCGTCTATCCCGATCAGATTAAGCGTGTCGTCACACAGCCGGATAGGTGCGCGCTCCTGGCGTAGGATGCGGATACCCTGGGCGGCGAACAAGCGAGTGATGGACTCTTCAATCCCCACGTCCGCCTCATGGTTTCCCAGGCATCCGAAAACGCCGTGAGGCGCTCGCAGGCCCGCCAGCACACGAACCACCTCACCCTGGGCTTCCGGGTCCCAACAAATGTAGTCCCCGGTCAACGCGACCAAGTCGGGTTTTAATCCGTTGGTAATGGCGACGCAGCGGCGAATGTAGTCCGCAGTAGTGAAGAGACCGATGTGAATGTCGGAAAGCTGGGCGATGTGAAAACCCTCAAAGGCTTTGGGCAGGCGCGCCAGGCGGGTGCGCTGGCGGACGACCTCCACATCATGCCGACCGTAGAGAAGCCCATAGCTGGCAGCGACAAAAGGAGTGGCGCTGACTAGCACTGCGGTCCGCTCCAGAAAGCAACGGCGGCCGGGCGACAGCAGGGCGGCTTCGGCATCAGCAGCGGCGGAGTGCCGATGTATAGCCGTGCGCACTTTGCGGTAAGCCCACCCAGGGGCGCGGGCCGCCCGGTCTGCCACCCCGAAAGCAATCACTAACAGAAAGGCCGACAGCGATCCCACGAACCACCACCAGAATGCCGCGTAGATAAGCATGCTCTGTGGCCGGTGGTCGGCGGCACGGATTATGTGACCAAGACCCCACTCGGGGTAGCTATACAGGAAGACAAACGAATAGACGAGGCCCGCCATGATCGCGAGCCAGGCGCGGCGGGGCTTACCGGGAATGAACCGCTCCCCGAGGTCGAGGATGCGGCCAATCCAGAAAAGCTGGCTGGCAATAAAGATCAGGAGCAAGGCGAGGCCGATTAGCTCGAAAGAGACGAACTCGTCGGAACGTGCGACCAGGAATGCAACACAAGCAAGGATCAACAGCAAAATGATCGCACGCCAATGAACGACAACACGCCGAAAGGCTCGGAGGAATGTGCCCATCTTGTCCGGCTGCGTTCTAGCTAGGCCAGGCGATGCGGCCATGGCTGTCACCTCTCCCCGAAAACATCCCGATCCTCGCGCCGATTACAGAAAACTCAGGATCAGGCCCTGGCCAACTCCAATACTAAGTATTTCACAGAAGTCCAGCGCAATAAAAACCACTTCCCAAGCCGATGCTCTGCGGAAAAACATACAGGACACGGAAGCGCAGCGCGACAAGGCCAACGAGCAACTGGAAAAGATGATTGACGACCTGCAAATCGAAGCGACAATGTGAAAGTGGCGTTCTGAACCGGGCCCGGCGGCTTGCGCAAGAATCAAATATATTTCAAAGCTTGATATCCGGCAAAGCCTGCGGCGGTCAGCTCAGCGAGCTGGCGAAAGAGAGCGGGATCAACCTCGCTGAAATTGAAGCAGGCCTTGCCCTGCATCCGTTTCTTTAACTCCCGCGGGATGCGTTTCTGCAGCGCGGCATTCATATAAACGGGCATGAGGTGATAGCTGACATAGTTCTTGCCCATTCGAATCGCGGCGAACCAAACCGGCTTGCCTTTGTGAGCCGCCTTGCGCGTCTGCAGGCAGTAGAATTCCGGCCTGTAGGGAACGACGCTGAGATGTTCTTCATAGGGTTGCAGCATTTGCTGCAGCGCGGAAAACACTGCCGAAAAGTCCTTTACAGGCTTCGCAGGTACGCGGTTTCTCGGGGACGCAGCAGGTTTTTTCTTCAATGGAAGCTCCGTGGGAAGAAGCGTTGAACCGAGGGCAAGTATAAAAGCTCGCGCCCGAGGTGAGAATAGAAGTTTCTCGCAAAAAGAGATACAGAGAGATTGGACTGTACCTCACCTGTCCGAAGCGGCAGGTTGCGGGAAGGCACATTTTCGGGCGACAAGGCGCGCTGGGACCGGCACAGCCTACACTTGAAGTTGAGACAGGAAGGACGACCGCAGCCAGAGGGCAGCGCGCGATATTTCCGGAGCGCTCTCGCTAGAGAGCGCAAAAGAGGCTGACAAAATGAGACGTACCGTTTTATTCCTCACGATTTTCTTGCTGGCGCTCGTGGCGGTTCGCAGCGTGTCTGCGGCTCCGCAGAGGAAAGGGACAGCCACCTTGAATGGTGTCGTGCTCGGTCCCGACGACAGGCCGGTGCCGCATGCGGCTATCACCTACCAATCGTCGGGCGGAAACGCTCCCCATGCGGTACACGCGGACTCGCAAGGCCGTTTCACGATTGCGAAGCTCAGGGCGGACAATTACGATATGCGCGCTTCCGGAAAAGGTGTTTTCTCCGAGTGGGAGAAAAACATCACCGTGCACTCGGGACAGACGAAAAGTGTGACCCTGCGGATGATTTACGCGAGAGAGATCCCTAAGGCTTACGTGAAGAGCAAGCCGCAGCAGTAAATTTGTTCCCTGCTGGATTCGTTCTTATTTCTCATTGATAGATCAACTGGGCGAGCTCGTGCAAATCGGAAAGCGAGACGTCCGAGACGGCGCAGTACTCCATCCCTTGACGCCGCCAATGCAGCCATTGATAGCCTTGCCGCAAGCCGGGCGGATGAATGGGCGTGTCCGGCTCTTTGGTGGGCAAAACAAATACATTAATGACGTGCTTGCGCCGGGCGTAGACGACCGCGGCGACGTTGCGCCCGGCCAGCACGTCCAGGCGCCCGCCCACCAAAGGAAAGCCTTCATCGGCATAGTCCTTGACAGGCGGGGCGTAATCGAGCTTGCCGTCAAACCAGGGCTTGACGGTGTGTTGGTCCGTGGAAGCTACGTCGGTCAGGTGGCCGGGCTGGAGCGAGCGAACATGAGCGTCGATGAGCTCGGCAGCCGTGAAGGGCGCAGAAGCAGCACCACCGGTACCAGGGCGTGGCCAGACATACCAGGAAACGGATGCGACCACGAGAATCGAAGCGCCCACAGCAAGCCAGCGCCACGCCGGAATTCGGCGCGGGACCGGAGACGAGGTCGCCCCGTCCAGTTCGGTACGAGTCTTTTTGCGAAGAGAGACAGAAGCTTGTTCGTAAAGGCCGCTCCGCTGAAGGGAAGATCGCAGCGACTCTTCCGCTGCGAGGGCGGTGGCACATTCGCGGCAGCTCTCGAGATGGCGTTCGAATTCGGCGGAACGAGCGGCGTCCAGTTCGCCATCGAGGTAGCCGTGCAGGGTGGTTCGCGCGTACTCACAGCTCACGGGAAGCCTCCTGCGCGGGGGTTTGCGTAAGGGCGCGCTGCAGCCGCTGGCGCGCGCGGGCCAGTGCGGACATGACGGTACCAATGGGAATGGCGGTGATGGCGGCGATCTCCTTGTAAGAGCAGCCCTCCAGCTCGCGGAGCACAAGCACTTCGCGGAAGCGAGGCGGCAGCGTTTCCAGCGCGCGGCCCAGACGCTCGCGGTTGTCTCCGGAAATCGCCAGGGACTCCGGGGTGACGCTCGGCTGCAGGTGCAATTCCTCGTCGAATTCCGTCATGAGTTCCCCGGGGCGATTCTTCTCCAACCATGTATAACAGGTATTACGCACAATTTGTAAAAGCCAGGCGCGCCCATCTCCTCCATGGAATCCGCGGAAAAAACGGAAAGCGCGGAGCATGGCCTCCTGCGTGACATCTTCCGAATCCTCGCGGCGTTTTAACAGCCAGCGCGCAAGGTTAAAGGCGGCATCGAGGTGGGGCAAAACGAGCTGCTCGAAGCGCGCCCGCTCATGCACATCCAACACGTCCGAGCTTCTCCCCTGGTCAAACCCACTCATGGACACAAACCGCCTCTGGAGGGATTTTATTCCCAAACACCACCTTAGAGTGACGAATCATGCAAAGGGTTGGTAAGCGGCCAGAACCGGGAATAACTGACCGCGGCGAGCGGTCTGCACAAACGAAACACGTCCCATACGCGGCGCGGGCTCCCTGGACTCTCTCACCCGCGCCGCCCTCCCAAGAAAATTGGCGGGACCGGTGACGAAAAATAGCTGAGGAACTTGGTGTCTCCAAACGCGGAGGAAAGCGATGGTTGGAAAGATGAAGGATGAACTGCTGCACGATCACAATCATGACGGAATCGACCGGCGGGGGTTTTTGAAGTGCATGGCCTGGGCGGGTACCGGGGCCTTCTGCGTCATCCGAGGCGGGGTGCTGAGCTCGTACAGCTTGAGCCGGATGCGGGAGATGAGTCCGAAAGAAATGGCCAGCGAGCTCAGCTTCGTGCAGATCAGCGACAGCCACATGGGATTCAATAAGCTGGCCAATCCTGACGTGGCGGGAACTCTGAAGGCAGCCGTGGAGAAGATCAATGGATTGTCCGTGGCGCCGGAATTTATCCTGCATACAGGAGACATCAGTCATCTCTCGAAGCCCGAGGAGTTTGACACCGTCGACCAAATTCTGAAAGACGCCAGGGCAAAGGATGTTTTCTATGTGCCGGGGGAACACGACGTGCTGAATGACGACGGCAAACAATTCCTGGAGCGCTACGGAAAAGGCAGCAAGGGCGCGGGGTGGTACAGCTTCGATAAAAAAGGCGTGCACTTCGTCGGGCTGGTGAACGTGCTGAACTTGAAGGCTGGTGGGCTCGGAACATTGGGGCACGAACAACTGGAATGGCTGGAAGATGACGTGAAGCATTTGAAGCACAGCACACCGATCGTGGTGTTCGCGCACATTCCGTTGTGGTCGGTTTATCCGGAATGGGGCTGGGGCACGGAAGACAGCGCGCAGGCGCTCTCCTACTTGAAGAAATTCGGCTCGGTGACGGTGCTGAATGGGCACATTCATCAGACCATGCAAAAAGTCGAAGGAAACGTCACGTTTCACACGGCAGCTTCGACAGCGTTCCCCCAGCCGCAGCCCGGCAAGGCCGATTCGCCGGGACCGATGAAAGTGCCCGCGGAGCAACTGAGAAGCGTCCTGGGAATTACGGATGTGAACTCCGTGCAAGGACCGCACGCCCTGGCGGTGGTGGACTCGACACTGGCTTGAACAAGCGTCAGCTTATTTTGGGAAGTCAAATCAATTCAAACTAACGGAAAGGAAGAAAAAGCATGAGGAGAAGTGTGTTTATTGCAGTTCTTGGAGTCGCGACGATATTGGGAATCGTCGCCCTGGCCGCGAGCGCGAGGTATTCCGCCCCGGCGCAGCAGAAGCCAGAAGCCACGGAAGTGAAGATCGATAATTTCAGTTTCGGGCCGGGGGCGTTAACCGTTCCCGTTGGGACCATGGTGACGTGGACGAATCGCGACGATATTCCACACACCGTGGTCAGCACCGACGGAGCCTTCAAATCGAAAGTGCTGGACACGGACGAGAAATTTTCCTTCACCTTCGCCAAAGCGGGAACCTATCCGTACTTCTGCTCGATCCATCCGAAGATGACTGCAAAAGTCATCGTGCAATGAGAGCGACGAAATGCTGAATCCGTTCGACCTGAAGGCGGCGCTGCTCGCGAAACATGCCCAGCACGTCGTGCTGATCCATTTTCCGATAGCGCTGTTTATTGCTGGTGTGGCGTTCGATTTTCTGGCGCTTTGGACCAACCGGCGCCTGCTGGCTGCGGCCGCGTACTGCAATTTCCTGGTTGCCGCGCTTACCACCGTTCCGGTGTTGATCACCGGTCTGCTCGCCTGGCAGTGGCAACTCGAGGGCCAGCGTCTGAAGGGTACGCTTCTCTTGCACCTCGCGCTCGGGGTTGGCTCGAGCCTGGTGATTTGGGCGGTGTGGCTGATTCACCGCAAGGCTCAGCGGGACCAGAACCTTTGCCGGGGTATCGTTTGCCCCTTGAGATGCTGGCGGTGGCCCTGGTGGCAATTACGGGACACCTCGGAGGGTTCCTCAGCGGTGTCAACGCTTCTAACTAGGTCATTGCGTTGGAGACCTTCGTCCGGATATTCCTGTCGAAGGAATGAAAACCTCCCATGCGGCGAATGAGGAGGCAGCGTGGCACAAGCTGGATTCCTGGGCACTGCAGCTACCTGGTCTGCAGACGTTACCCTTTTCCTGGAGATCGGCATGGGAATGGGGCTGCTTGCCGGAACGTTGCTGGCCCGCGCGAAATGTTACCGAGCCCACGCTGTCTGCCAGTCCATGATCGTGTTGCTCAATGTGGGACTCATTGCGATGGCTATGATTCCTTCCTTTCGGCATCAGATCATTCCCAAGCTTCCCCGGAAGATCACCAAGCCTTACTACGCGTTTGCCACAGCGCATGCCGCGCTGGGCGGCATTGCCGAACTTGGCGGCCTGTACATTTTGCTGTCGGCGGGAACGAAGTGGCTTCCGGAGAAAATCCGCATCACGCGCTACAAATTCTGGATGCGAAGTGTTCTCATCCTTTGGTGGTTCGTACTTTCGTTGGGAATAGCCACTTATGTACATTGGTACGTGCCCCGGCCGTGAGGAACAGACTTGGATGAATCCCCGGTTATTGTTGGAGTACGTAAAGAATCAGCAAGCCATAGCCTCGAGGAATCCGAAACTGCCTTTAGTACTATTCGGCCCATGGAGGAAGGCAATC
>Ga0209802_1001156_pt1 | contig 19925 bp, 15 predicted proteins | sample GraSoiAngelo_129_FD_185886 | JGI IMG/M metagenome (GOLD analysis project Ga0209802, IMG submission 185886) | Grasslands soil microbial communities from the Angelo Coastal Reserve, California, USA - 14_0927_12_40cm (SPAdes) (version 2) | ecosystem: Environmental > Terrestrial > Soil > Grasslands ... | reverse complement strand
CTACCGCGTCGCCGGTGAGATTCCGACGTTGATCCACCCGCCTCCCGGGTGCCGGTTCGCCGCTCGCTGTCCGTTCGTCATCCCTCGGTGCATCGACGAAGAGCCGCCTCTTCGACGCCTTCCGGGTCCCGTCGAGCGCCTCGTTGCGTGCCACCGCGCGGAGGAAATCGGGGACGTGCCGCCCGAGGATCTCATCGCGCCCGAAGCGTTTGCCTCGCCGGCCTCTTCACCGCCCGGCTAGGCCCCGCGGCGTGGGAACACCGCAGAGCAACCCGACTACGACCGAGGCGCCGCATACAGCGTGTTCTGCACGATCACGAACGGGAGCGCGGCCCCCATTGGATTCGTGACCGGCCCTTGCACTTGGACGTGCAGGATTTGGAACTGCTGTGGGACGACGAGCCAGGCGTTCGTGTAGTTGTCGTACATGAGTCGCGTGATTTGACTGTACTTGCTCGCGAGAGTTGTCGGGTTCGTGTCCCCGGCGGCATCGATGACGAGCTGGTCCATCGTGGCGTTCACGTACGCGGACATGCAGTCGTTCGCGCTCCCATAGCTAAGGGCGTTATTCTGGGTCCAGTCGTCCGGCGAAATGTAGTCGGACGTGTAGAATTCTTGTCCCATCGGGAACGGACCGCCCTTGAATGAGGTCTGGGAAATGCATTCGCCGGTGGTCGGATCCCTTCCCTGTTCCGTGTAGAGCTCGTCGATGTTGTTGATCCCGACGATGTCGATGTGCAGCCCGATCTTCAGGAGGTCCGCCTGCAGGAGCAGGGCGACCTGCTCCCAATCGCCGAGTTTGAGGTACATGTAGTTGATATGAGGCGTGTAGCCCGTCGGGAGGGGCCAGGACGACTGGTTCATTTCTTGCATGGCTAAGGCGAGGTTGAACTCGTACGGCTGCAGACCCTGCGGATTGTAGTACGAATACCCTGGCGGCACGGGGCCGACCCATCGGTCCGCGTACCCATTGAAGGCCGTGCGAATGATTTCGGCATAGTCGATCGCGTGCACCACGGCCGCGCGGACGTGGATGTCCGTGAAGGGCGGCGTGTTCTGGTTCATGTAGACCCACCAGGCGCCCGCAGTCGAACCGTAGACGACGTTCAGCAGATTGGCCGAGACGCATGGGGCGTTCTTCAGGTCATTAATCTGAGACGGCCCAACATACGCGAACGATACGCCGGCGACCGATCCGGATTTCATGTCGGCGACCGCCGTGATTGCGGAAGTCTGGAAGTTGACCTGGATCGATGCCTTGGCGGGCTGGATGATGTTGTTCAACGGTTCCGCCGCGGCGTCGGCGGCCTTTGCCCAGTAGTTGGGGTCCGGCTTCAGGAGGTAGCCTGTGGCTGCGTTGAAACTCTGCACGATGTAGGGTCCGGTACCCAGCATGTGCGTCGCCATGTACGCGTTCGTGTCATTGATCACACCACCGTTCGCTTGGACGACAGCCGGATCCACCGCGCTCGCGATTGGGCCGGCGATCGCCGCGAGGAGGTTCCCGTATGCGACGGTGCCGAGATACCCGAAGCCCATGTTCAGTTTGATCGTGTATTGGTCAATGACCTGGAACGAGTTGTTTGCGTCCTTCATCACAGCAAGCTGCGGGGCCGTGGGGTTCGTGAAGGAGAAGGAGTTCAGGTTGCTAATCATCCAGGCCGTGGCGTTCGCGCTGTCGTTGGCATCCGAATAGTAGTTCAGCCCGGGCAACCAGAAGTTCTCTTGGAGGATGAAGCTCCCGGCTTGGTTCATCACGATTGCACGATACAGGCTGAACCACATCACGTATGCGTTGAACACGTGGCCGTTCGAGAAGTGGACGTCTTGCCGCAGGACGAAGGTGTAGTTGAATCCGTCCGAGGAAATGGTCCAGCTCTTCGCCAGGACGGGCACGAAAGTAGTGTATCCGGTTCCATTGTAGTTTACGAGGCTCTGATACACCTGCTGGACGATTCCCCATCCAGGGGTCGAGAACGTCACGTGTGGATCGAGTGTATCCGGCGTCTCCGGTTGATCGAAGATCAGTGGGTCCGTGGATGAAAGGTTGCAGACAGTTGCAGCCGGCCGGGTAAGAATGACGTAGGTCGCGATGCCCGCGACGATAACCACGATCGCGACGACTGCAACGATAAGCCGAACCGTCCGTGGATTCCGTTCCCCGATCGGCCGCATCGAAGGAGAGGGCTCACTGGGCGGTTGGTCCTGAGAAGGCTGCAAGTTGCTCCTCCGGGCCGCGGAAAGGTGCTATCGGATATAACGCTATGGCCCGACTCCGGAGGATTGCTCAGAGTAGCAGCGGTGCGATGACGAGGGTGATTGTCGAGAGCAGTTTCACGAGAATGTGCAAGGAGGGACCCGCGGTATCTTTGAACGGGTCGCCGACCGTGTCGCCGACAACGGCGGCCTTGTGCGTCGGGCTTCCCTTCCCTCCTAGATTTCCAGCCTCGATGAACTTCTTCGCATTGTCCCACGCACCGCCACCGGTATTCAGGACAAGCGCCATGAGGACGCCCGCGATGGTCCCGACCATCAGCGTGGCACCAAGCGGCTCACCCCCGAGCAGGCCGGGCGTGACCCGCACGAATCGGAAGAACAGGCCGACGGCGACCGGCGTCGCAACCGCCAGGAGGCCGGGGACGATCATCTCCTTGAGCGCGCTGCGAGTTACGATGTCGACCGAACGTGCGTAGTCGGGCTTCGAGGTGCCGGCCATGATGCCTGGGTCCTCGTGGAACTGGTCGCGGACGTCTTTGATGATCGCCCAAGCCGCGCGACCGACCGCCCGAATCGCATATGCGGTGAAGAGGAATACGAGTGCCGCCCCGATGAAGCCGCCCACGAAGGTCTCCGGGTGGGCCAGGTCCACGCTCTTGAGATTGGCCTCGGTGAGAAATGCGTTGAAAAGTAGGAACGCCGCGAGGGCCGCGCTGCCGACCGCATACCCTTTCGTCAGGGCTTTCGTTGTGTTCCCCGCGGCGTCGAGCTTGTCCATGTTCCGGCGGGCTTCCTCGGACATGCCAGACATCTCGATGATCCCCGCGCCGTTGTCGACGATCGGTCCGAACGTGTCCATCGCGAGGATGTACGCCGCGGTGGAAAGCATTCCCATCGTGGCGATCGCCGTCCCGTAGATTCCGCCGTTCGGAATCCCGGTCGACTGCCCGAGCCAATACGAAATCAGGAGCGCCGAGACGACGACGATGACCGGGAGCCAGGTGGCCTCCAGGCCGACCGAGAATCCGGAGATGATGTTCGTCGCGGGACCCGTCTCGGATGCGCGGGCGATTTCTTTCACCGGTCGGTACCGGGCCTCCGTGTAATACTGCGTGATCCAGACATACAGGAACGCCGTCACCATTCCTGCAATGCCGCACAGCCAGTAGAAGATCCAGGTCTCCGAGGAAGCCAGTTGGACCCCGGGCACGAGTGGATTGACGTCGGCGCCGGCGGGCTCGAGCATCGCCCAGGCCGCGAAACCAAACAAGACCGCGGCGAGGAGGGTAGTCACCAGGTACCCCCGGTTCAAGGCGCCCATGGGAGCCTCGTCTTCCCTGGCCCGCACGACGTACACCCCAACGATCGAGGCCAACACGCCGAACCCGCGCGCGACGAGCGGGAACACGACTCCGAGGACGCCGAACCACGGGAACAGCAAGACGCCGAGGACCATCGCGCCGATGTTCTCCGCGGCCGTCGACTCGAAGAGGTCCGCACCGCGGCCTGCGCAGTCCCCGACGTTGTCCCCGACGAGATCGGCGATGACCGCGGGGTTCCGTGGATCGTCCTCCGGGATTCCCGCTTCGACCTTCCCGACGAGGTCCGCCCCGACGTCCGCGGCTTTCGTGTAAATGCCGCCGCCGAGCTGCGCGAACAGGGCCACCAGACTCGCTCCGAATCCGAAGCCGACGATCGACAGGATGAGGTTGTATTGGCTGGGTTGATTCGCACCGACTCCGTATCCGTATCCGTAATAGAGGATCGAGACGCCTGCGAGCGAAAGCCCGACGATCGAGAGGCCCGAAGCGGCTCCTCCTCGGAGCGCGATGACGAGGGCTTCGTTGAACGACCGGAGGGAACCCGCTGCGGAGCGAATGTTCGTCCGAATCGCGACCTGCATGCCGATGAATCCGGACAGCGCCGAGAAGGTCGCGCCGAGCGCGAAGGCACCCGCGGTCTTCAGGCCGAGTTCAATCGCGTCGGAATGTCCGCCGACGGCTCGCTGTCCAAAAATTGCCGCCGCGAAGACCACCGCAAGGATCGCGGCGATAATTGCGATCGCCTTGTACTGGCGCCGCAGGAACGCTCGGGCCCCTTGCTGGATTGCGGCCGCGATCTCACGCATCCGCTCCGTGCCCGTTTCTCGCCGGAGGATGTCCCGCGTCAGGATGCCCGCGAAACCGAGCCCCGCGAGGATCGCGATCGGGATGATGAAGGTGAGATCGACCTGCGCGATGGCGTCCACTCCTCCGCCGTAAGCGCGGCCGCAAGTTCCTCCTCGTATTTAGGCTTTGATGGGTCGCTCAGGCGCCGTACTTCTCGACGCGGTTCGAGACGTTCAGCAGGACCTTCATCACGTCCGTCCCGCGGAGTCGACCCAGGGCGCCGTGGGCCATGCTCCGCTCGTCGAAATTAAGCACCTCGTCCACGCGGACGCCTTCGCCGAAAATTGTCAGCGGCACCGGGTCCCCGGAGTGGTCCTTCAGGGCCACCGGGGTCGAATGATCGGCGGTCAAAGCCACGACGGCGTCGGTCGGCAGCATCGCCTTGAGGTGGCCCATCATCGCGTCCATTCGCTCGATCACCCGAATCTTCTCAGACGCATTGCCGTCGTGGCCGCAGAGGTCCGGGGCTTTGACGTGGAGCACGACGAGATCGTGACTCCTCAATGCCTCAAGGGCCGCGTCCGCCTTCGCGATCATGTCCGTGTCCAAACCGCCAGTCGCCCCGGGCACGTCGATCACGTCCATGCCGATTGTCCGGAACATCCCGCGGATCAGCGCGACACCCGCGATCCCGGCGGCGGTCAGGTGGAACCGCTCGGTGATCGGCACGATCTCTGGAAACACGCCGGCACCGCGCAACACGACGGCGTTCGCTGGCGGCTCGCCTTTCGCGACGCGGGCGCGGTTGACCGGATGGGACTTGAGGATCTTGTACGATTGTTTCGTGAAGGCGTTGACGGCCTTGGCGGTCACCTTCGCCGCGGACTCGAGCGGTTCCGATTCCTCGATCGACTCGCCGATCTCATGGGGATCGGTGTCGGTGACCCGCGGCGAAAGGCCACGGCCCCGCAGGACGACCGCGACGCGGTGTTCGGTTCCCGCTCGGACCGTCGCTTTAATCCGACCGAGTTTGAGTCCGTCAAGTGCCTTCGCCAGTTCGTCGGTCCCCTCGCGGATCCGACCGGCGCGGCGGTCGATGAGTTTCATCTCGTCGTCGACCGAGGCGAAGTTCCCGCGGAACGCGATGTCTCCGGGTTTCAGGTCGATGCCCACGCCCGCGGCCTCGAACGGACCGCGACCAGTGTAGACCTCGTGCGGATCGTATCCGAAGAGCGCTAGGTGACTCGTGTCGCTCCCCGCCGCGACACCCGGTGCGATCGGGTCGACGAGGCCATTCACGCCGTTCGAAGCGAACCAATCCAGGTTGGGCTTCGGGGTCGCCTCGAGAGGTGTCTTGTGCCCGAGTTCGGTGAGCGGTCGATCCCCGAGGCCGTCGAAAATGACGAGCAGGATCTTCCGCGCATCCATTTCGGCCGCCGAAGGTCCGGTCCCTAGATATGTCTTTGGTGGGCCGAAGGTGATGGGGTTGCGCATGAGCATTTGCGCGAAGATATTTGCCGCCGGCGGACCTATTCCATCGATTGGAGGGCTTGCACGTCCGCGACCGCCATCTGTCCGCGCTGTGGCATGCCGAATTCGTTGGCGAACCGGTTCTGCTCCCGGTGCGGGACTGCGTTGTCGGGCTCCGTTCCGCCCCGAACGACTCCGCCGCCTTCGGCGATGACGTCGCCATCTCCGCCCCCCGCATCGGAGAACCTAACCGTGGTCCTCGTGGTCCTTGTGGTCGGATTCGTGGTGGTTCTGGCGGGCGTCGCCGCCGCCATTGTCTTCGCGAGGTCGTCGCTCAACCCTTCGCAGCCCGGCTCCGCGCCCCGACTCATTGGAGTCAACCTGGCCACGTCAGGCGACGGGACGAACTGGATCCTCACTTTTGTCTCGGTCCCGACGGGACTGTCCCCGTTCAGCACGATGCTGACGATTCTGAACATCAGCGGCGCGACGTCCCTTCCCGCGACCCCCCTCGGGTACCTCAACGCGTCGGGCGGGGCCGCCTATGTTCAGGGCCAACCGGGCGGCTCGGTCGCTGTAGGCGATCGGCTTCTCCTGAGCACGACCAGGTATCCGACCGGCGACAGGTACCGGATTTCGGATGCCACCACGGTTTTCGCTTTGGGCACCTTGCATTGAACCGCGCGATCTAGGTGCGGGACTCCGCCTTCGCCACGGACACGGGCATACCCGGCGTCGCCTCAAGTTGGGCCGCGGCGTTCGCCTCGCGGCGCGAAATCTCGAGGAATCCGCTCGAGGAGAGCGTGGCGAGAAGGTCTCCGGGTGCCACGAGTCCGTAGGTCCTCACGAACGGCACCGTCATTTCATAGCCACCGACCGTCACCGCGAGGCGGTCGCCGAACGCCCACGCTTTCTCGGCGAGAGGCCGCGGGATGTTCGTGACGACGTTGCCGAAGCGGTCGTACGTGATGACGACGGCGTCGAATCCGCCTTTCCTCTTCTTCGGTTCGCCGAAGTCGAGATCGACAAAATCCTTGATCGGGGACCCGACATCCTTCACCTTCGTCCCGGACATCAGATGCGCGGCGACCGGGGCGAACAGGTCCCGGCCGTGGAATGTGTCGGAGAGTTCGGGTCGGCCCAGTTTCCGGTTCGTGATCTCGCGGACCTCCTTCAGGCCGAGCCGCCGGGCGGCCGGAATCAGGAGCCCGTTGTCGGGCCCGACCAGGAAGGCGCCTTCGCAGACGCAGACGATCGCGCGGCGTTTCGTGCCGACGCCCGGATCGACGACGCCGACGTGAGCGGCGAACGGATAGTACGGGACCGCGGCATACAGGACATAGGCCCCGTGGCGGATGTCGTGGGGCCGGATCGAATGGTCGATGTCCACGATCGTGGCCTCCGGATCGACGGTGAGGATCGCGCCCTTCATCGCCCCGATGTACTCGCCCGCACCGAAGTCGGTGGTCAACGTGACGATCGCGCTCATTCGTTCGACCCCGTCAGCTCAGGCGTCGCAGGCCCTCTTTGATTCGGGCGAGTTCCTTCTTTCGTCGGGCGAGCTCGGCATCCGCCTTCGTCGCGCGGGCCTCGCGGTCCTTCAGCTTCGTTTCCCGTGTCTTGAGGGCGGCCTGGGCCGTCTGCAACGCAATCCGCTCGGCTCCGATTCGATCGCGCTCCGCGGCCAGTTTCGAGAGGCGTTCCTCGAGGCTCAGGCGCTGCGCGCCGATGGACTCCTGCCTTCGCTTCCCGTCCGCCTCGGCACGCGTCACGCGCTTTTCCGCCGCGGCTTCACGGTCTTCGACCTCGTCGATACGATGCGCCAGGCCCTCCTCCCGTTCCCGGAGCGCCGCCTCCTGCGCCTCGAGCTCGTTTTCGCGCGCTTCGATTGCGGCTTCCCGGCGTTGGATCTCTTGTTTGGACTTGGACTCGCGACTCACGACGGCGTCGGACCGCTTTTCGAGCTTCTTGGTCTCCTGTGTGTGCGAAGCCTCGGACTTCGCCAGCGCCGCCTTCCGCGTCTCGATGTCCTGCAGATCCGCGAGGAACGCGGTCTCCTGCTCCTCCAACGTGGCCTTCAACGACTCGACCGACTCCGATTCCTTCGTGACGGCTCGCTCCGTCGCGGCGACCTCGCTCTCGCGCTTTTCGATTTCGGCTTGCTTGGCGGCGTATTCCTCTTCGAGCGAGGCCCTTCGGGATCGCAAGTCCCCTTCGACGACCTCGGCCGCGTCGGACCGTTCCTCGGTTCGCTCTTCGACGGCCGCGGCGGACTTCTCGCGTTTCTCGATCGCGGCCTCCCGGCGTTTCGCCGCCGCCTCCCGCTTGTCCAAGTCACGTTCGGACGTCTCGATTGTCCGGAGCCGCAGCTGCGCGGCCCGCTCGGACCGAAGCAACTTGACGGCCTGCGCCTTCAACTTCGAGCGATTCGTGGAGAGCTCCTCGTCCATCCGTTCGAGCCGACGCTTCAATTGGTCGAGCGACTTCCCGCGGGTCGCGAGATCTCGCTGTCTCCGCCGGACGTCGATCTGTCGCTCCCTCGCTTCGCGTTCCTCTTCCGAGACCTTCCGATCCTTGGCCGCCAGGTCCTTCGCGAGCTTCTCCATGCGTTTCGTCGCCCGCTCGAGTTCCTCCCGCCGGTCATCGAGGCTCTCATCTTGCGTTTCGAAGGCTTCGGCCTGCTTGCCGACCTTCGCGGTCTTCTCGGCGAGCTCTGTCTCCCGCGATTCGAGCTCGGCCACCCGTCTGGGGAGCGATTTTTCGCGTTCCTCGATGGCCTGCTCTCGCTTCGAGACGGAGGCCACATGCTCGCGGAGCTTCGTCTCGCGGTCCCGGATGGCCGCCTCTTGGGCGGTGAGGAGGCGCTCGCGTCGTTCGGCCTCTTGGAGCCGGTCCTCGAACACCTTCCGGGCCTCGGAGATCTTCTCGGCCTCGGCCTGCAAATTCGCGTACAGGTCGTTCATCTGCTTCCGCTCCCGTTCGAGGGATGAGGCTCGTGAATCAAGCGACGTTTCGCGGTCCCGATACGTGGCTTCCTTCGACGTGAGTTCCCGCTCGAGACCGCCGAGTTTCGCCTGTCGTTCGGACAGGCTCCGTCGCTGAGTCTCAAGCTCCGATCGGGCCTTCTCGGCCTCCATCGCGAGGACCTTCTTCCGGGACTCGACCTCGACGTCCTGGGAGGTCCGGCGTTCCTCGAGTCGATTGAGGATCAGGCCGCTCGCCTCCTTGACCGTCTGGAGTTCGGCCCGAAGGGAGTCGAGTTCGCGCTGTCGCATCGCGCTCCGCTGGTACTCCTGCTCGAGTTCCCACTTCCGGCGGTAGAGTTCCTCTTCCCGCTCGACGAGCGTCCGCTCCTGGTCCCGACGGGCACCGAGTTCCGTCTCGTACGCCTCGCGCTCGCGAGCCTCTTGCGCGATCGCTTGGTCGAGCACGGCGTCCGGGTCCCCGATGCCCTCCACCGCGGCCTCGGGGTAGCTCCGCTGGAGATGGTCGATGCTGATCGAGGAATGGCCGTAATCGTACGTGCGGACCTCGAGCTGGGCCCGGGCGCTCGCCGCGTCCTTCAGGATCTCGGGGAGGGCGTCGTGGCCGGCCACGTCGACCTCGGATCGATGCTCGGCGAGGACCCCATCGCCCCGTCGCAGGACGAGGACCCCTTGCGACGGCGTGTCGCCTCGAAAGACCGAGGTCTTCAGGACCCCGTTGAACTTCATCGCTCGAAGCTCGGCGAGGATGGACCGTATCGCTTCGGGCCCCCCGTCGGCGATCCGTTCCACTCGACCGGGAGGGACTTCCATCGCGTGTTAAAGATTATTGTCACGTTAAGAAGGTTCCCACGAAATTCCGACCCTTGACACTTCCGAAGGCCCGAAAATGGTTTTCTATGGCCGCAGCCATCGCATCCCCGCGTTCGTGATGAGAAGCGGGTCCGCCGACAATGCGTGACGACCCCCATGAGTGCTGAAACGCCAACGTCTCGAACTCGCCCAGACCCGATCTGCGGCATCTCGAATCGTCGTACGTCGGAGAAAAGGGAAAGGGGCGGTCCGGTGAGGGACCGCCGTAGCAACCTCTAGAGGTACGGGTTCGTCCCCGTCATCTCGGCGACGAGTCCTGCCGGAAACGCATCCACATCGGAGAGACCGCCATGGAGGTTCCCGTTCAGACCGCCGTTGCTCCGCTGCACGCCGACGAACCAGGGAGCCCGGAGGGTCGTGCCACCACAGCTTGCGACGACGTCCCCGAAGAAGAACCCGGTGCCGATGCTCATTCCTCCGTTCAGCGTCACCGTGGCCCACGCCGTGCCGCCCGCGGAGACCGAGAGCGTTGCGGGAGACACGGAGACCCAGGTTCCCGAGGTCGCGCTCACGACGCTCAGCGAGCAGCTGAGCCCGCTCCCGGTCTCGTCGTGGAAGGCGACAGACATCCCGCCGTTCACGGCCTTGCCACCGGTGAAGACGCCGAAGCTCACGGACGCGGGAGACAACGTCGCGGGCGTGTTTGTCGCCGACCAAACGTTGATGCGTCCGCCGCCGCGAGACAGGGGGCTCGCTAAGGCTGCTCCGTTGCTCGGGCTCTTCACGGGCCGGTCCGCGCTGTTCACGAGCGCGGATTTTACCTGCGCCGGCGACCAATCCGGGTGCGCCGCGAGGAGCAGCGCCGCAGATCCTGCCGTGTGCGGGGTCGCCATCGAGGTGCCCTGGAAGAACGCGTACGACGGCGCGTACGTGCCGTCCCCATTGATGGTGAACACGCTTGAGAGGACGTTCACTCCGGGGGCCGTCACGTCCGGCTTGATCAGGAACGTGTACGGAGTTGGCCCGCGGCTCGAAAATCCGGCGAGGTAGTCCGCGTTCGAGGTCACGACTTCCACGATTGTCGTGCCGTCCGCCGTGATCTGAGCTCCGTCATGCGCGATCAGGGTCGTGCCGTCGGTGTTCGAGACCATCGCCGCGGGGATCGTCGGGTTGTTCACGCCGTCGGCTCCCATCGAGATCGGGTCGCCGAACACGTTGTTCACGATGATCGCGCCGACCGCGCCCGCGTTCTGCGCGTTCTGGATCTTCGTGCCGAACGTGCACACGCCGCGGTTGATGACGGCGATCTTGCCCGAGACGCTGTTCGTGATCGCCGCACATCCGGCCGCTGGGATCGTGTTCGCCGTGTTTCCCGTCATCGGGGGAACGAAGTTTGCGAAGGCCCCGATCGCCGCGCCGAGCGTCGTCCCCTGGAGGCCGCCGAACGCCGCATCGTCGAGCTTCACGGAGATTCCCATGTAGTGCGGGTCCGTGCTCGCGCCCGCCGTGATGACGTTCGCCGCGGTGCCCGGCGATTCGATTGTGAGAGTCCCCGGTCCGGAGTTGCCTGCGGCGACCGCCGCGACGACGCCCGCATCCACGGCCGCGTTCAGCGCGTCCGCGAGCAAGTCGTGCGGGCCTTGGACGCCGCCCCCGATGCTCAGGTTGATCACGTCCATCCCGTCGATGACGGCTTGCTCAACGCCGGCCATGATGTCGTGGCTGAAGGCGCTCCCCTGGAGGAAGTAGAAGCCGACCCCCATGCCCGGGAACACGTTGTAATCGTACAGCGTCACCCCGGGCGCAACGCCGCTCAGGAATCCGAGCGTGGTCGCGCTGGCCGGCGCGAGGGCGAGGTTCGTGTCGCCGACGTTCACGGGTCCCTCCTGCTTGCAACCGCCGATCGTCCCCGCCACGTGGGTTCCGTGGTCAGCAACGATCGTGGTCCCGAACGGCACCCCACTGAAGTAGGGCCCGCGGTGGACCACCGGGTTGCCAGCGCGGCAGCTCGCGATGAACGGGTGGGTGTCGAGGATGCCCGTGTCCACCACGCCGACCTTGATGTGCGCGAGGTCGCCATAGTCCGGCGTCCCGGAGAGATCGACGCCGAGGGCCGACCACACGGCGGGAGCGTTGATCAGTGGGACGGAAACGTCCATCGAGGGACGATAGAGCCAGTCCGCGGTTACATCGACAACGCCCGGTGCACCGCGCACAGTGTCGGGCGCGACGCCGTTCAGCTGCACGGCCATCCCATTGAAGACGATGGAGTACTCCCGCACGACTCCGACCTGAGCGAGGTTCGTGTGCAACCAGGCTCGGAAGTTCGCGTGCGCGTTTGCGAGGTAATTCTCGTAAGCCTGGGCCGCCGGCGTCGTAAGGTCGAGGTGATGGGCCGGATCCGCCTTCGTTTTCAGGTAGCCGCGAATGCCGCCCCCGTACTCCGAGACCGCGGGGTCCGCGAGCTGAACGATCGCGAAATCTGGCACCTTGTCCGGAGCCCCTTTGAGCCCGCCGCGATCCGCGCTCGCAGCGAAGCTGAGCGGCGCCACGAGCACGACGAGCAATCCAAACGCGAGCACAAAGGGCACGATCCGTCGATTCGACATTCGTTGCACTCCTCCAAAGTTGCCGACGGAACCCCGCCGACGCTGACCTGATGAGTGTGACCGTAGAAAAGACTTGGCCTCCGGGAGAAAACTGCTATCGGATTTGATAGGAACAACCGACGTCGCGCAGCGTCGATGCACGGCGCAGTTGATTGGTGCGTTGCGTCAGCGATCCGCGAGATCCGGCTCCGCGATTCGACGGATCTCCACCACGACGCCAGGTGCCCCGCAGTCTTTCGACGCGGCGATATCTGCGACCCGGCTGTCGTCAGCAAAGACCACGTACGTGAGCGCGTCTAGGAACGCCACGGTTGGTCTCGGCTACGCCTTTGCTGTGCGCCTCTTCGAAGGGCTAACCGCAACCGAGACGAGCTCGTCGGTTGGAAGACTCTCTGGCCAGTTCTCTTCACCGAGTTCCTCGCCCACCGCAACACGTTCACGCCGATCCGGTTCCCAGTTGCGATCCTTGAGATAGATTTGGAAGTAGTTTCGGGGCAGCCAGACGCGACGGCTCTTGTATCGGCGGTCGAGACGCTTTCTCCCCCCGACGTAGGCCCAAATCTCCACGCTCGCCAGGCCGGGATTGATGGGAACCGGGTCGACCTTCCGAATCCTTTCGCTCACGTGGGATGCCGTCGTGACTTGAACGAACCGCAGCGGCTGCGGAGGGTCGATTCGAGTCGCGATTAGGTCGAAAGCGTTGAAGATGTCCGTCGACTGGCTGATCCAAATTGGACCGCGCCTTTGCACGCTTCGCACGGCCGTGTGGACGACGTAGCCTTGCTTTTCCAGTTCCTTTCTTGCCAGCACTTGAAGCCGGTTTCCCTTCGTTACCGTGCCGCCCATAGAGTGCACTCCCACGACGGGATGTATTTGGATGCTACTATAATATCCCCCTCTTAAGCCTATCCGGGGGCAGCGTGAACCGGACCTCCAGATCCTCGTGATCCATGGGACCTCTCGGTTCCCTTGCGACGAGTCATGCTGACGGCGGCCCTCTCGATGGGACCCTTGCGATACTCGGCGGTTCCGGCTTCGAGGTAATCAGCCGGGGGTATGCGAAACTAACGCCGGTCTACTTGATTGCGACCTTGGCGCGCTCGATGTCGTCCACGACGAGCGCAATCTCCGTCCGCCCGTTCTTCGATCCGAGGATGTAGATGGAGTGCACATTGATCCCCGCGCGGGCGAGACGCTTCGCGACCTTCGCGAGTTCTCCGGGACGATCCAAGAGCTCGAGGTTCAAGATGTCGTTGAGCTCGTACTTCAGGCCCGCATTCGTCAGGGCCTTCTGCGTCGTCTGCACGTCCGAGGTCACGACGCGGAGGAAGGAGATATCGTGTTTCGATTCGCTCGCGATCGCCCGGATGTTCACGGCCCCGTTCGAAAGGGCCTCCGTCACGCGCGCCAGCTCCCCGGTTTTGTCGGCTACGAACACCTTGAACTCCTTCGTTCCCCTCCCCCCTCGTCCTCGGCTAAGGAATCGGCGGGGCCGCTACAAAAGGCTTCGCCACCCGTGCGCGAACCTCAGGGCACGAGCCGGACGCGGTCCCGCGGGAACAGGATCGCCTCCCGGATGTTCGGCAGGTCCAGGAGCTTCTGGACAAACCGGTCGAGCCCGAACCCCCAGCCACCGTGCGGTGGCATGCCATAGCGGAACGCCTTCAGGTAGAACTCGAAATTCTCCGGGTTGAGTCCCTTGTCTTTCATCCGCGCGAGGAGGACGTCGTACCGATGTTCCCGCTGTCCGCCGGAGGCCATCTCGTCCCCCTTGTATTCGAGGTCGAAGGACAGCGAGTACTCGGGTTCGTCCTCCTTGGTCATCACATAGAACGGCTTGATGGCCGTCGGGTACTCCGTGATGAAGTAGAGCTCGTGGCCCTCCCGGCCCAGTTCTTGCCCGAGGGCTTTCTCCCCCTCCGTGTCGATGTCGTCCCCATCCCGTAGTCGCTTCCCTCGGCCCCGGAGGATCTCGAGCGCTTCCGTGTACGGGATCCGTTTCAACGGCAGCGACGGCGGTTTCGGCTCGACCCGGAGGAGCGCGAGATCCACCTTGCATTCGGACCGCACGTGCTCGATTGCGGAATCGACGGCGCCCTCGAGGAACGGAAAGAAATCTTCCTGGCGTTCGATCCAGGACACCTCGCCGTCGAAGGAGGTGAATTCGGTCACGTGTCGCACGGTGTCAGATGGCTCGGCGCGGAACGCCGGGGCGATCTCGTACACCCGGTCGAGGCCCGTCGACATGAGCATCTGTTTGTAAAGCTGCGGGCTCTGGCTGAGAAACGCGCGCCGTCCAAAGTACGTCGTCTCGAACAACGTCGCGCCTCCCTCGGCGCCGGCGCCCGCAAGTTTCGGCGTCTGGACCTCGACAAATCCTTGGCCGTCGAGTGAGGATCGGAACGCTGCCGCGACGGCGGATCGGATGCGGAAGATCGCACGGCGCTCCGGCTTCCGCAGGTCGAGCGCGCGGTTGTCGAACCGCGTATCCATGTCGGCCCCGACCTTGTCCGCGATCGGCAACGGCAACGGGGCAGCGGCTGGACTCAGGACGTCAAGGGATGAGGCGACGAGCTCCCATCCGTTCCGCACCTGGGGATTCGGTTCGATCCGACCCCGGACCGCGACGACGCTCTCCCGGACCACTTTCGATGCGCGAGCGAACAAATCCGGATCGGACTTCTTCTTGATCGTGGCCTGGAACGTCCCGTCCCGCTGGCGCACGATGAGGAAGGCGATGCCTCCGAGATTCCGGACGTCCTCGACCCACCCCGCAAGCACCGCTTCCTTGCCATGCTCCGCCGGCGTCAGGGTGGAGAACGAGCGGAAGGAGGCCATCCGCGCGGACAATGAACCGCGGGAATAAAGATTGCACGGATGGCTCGCCTATCGGAGGACGCTGACCTTCTTCTCCTCGGACGGCACCATCTGCATGTGGGGATACGCGAATTCAACGCGCGACTCGTTCGCGAACTTCTCGAGGACGCGCTTCACGAGCCGGGTCCGGTATCCGCCCTTCGCGAAGACGGGGCAGAAGTAGACGAGTCTTTCATCCCCCACCCCACGCGAGGTTCTTCGGCCATGTAGTCCGCCAGGTCGGCGAACTCGTACTTGGACCGAAGGTGGTTGCGGTTCTCTCGCATCATCGGGCCGACGACGTCTTCCGCGGCCTCCAGGATCAGCTTCTCCGCGAGCTTGTGGTCGCTCTCGTACGTCACGCTGACCGTGAGCTGATCCCAGACAAACGGGGTGTCTTTCGTGTAGTTGAACACGTTCCCTTTCAGGATCTGGCTGTTCGGGATCGTGACGTAGCGCCCGGTGAAGGCGTCGCCGTACAGCAGGCCGCCGAACTCTCGGAGCGTGGTGTTCATCGGCGTGATTTCGACGACATACCCTTTCGTCTGGTTCATCTCGATCCGGTCGCCGAGTTTGTAGAGGCCCATCGTCACGAGGACGACCCAGCCGACGATGTTGAGGAGCGGTTCTTGCATGACGTAGATCAGCGCGGCGGTGACCAGCCCGGTCCCGAGCAGGCTGTACCCTTGCGTGCCGCCGCCGAGGAGGACGAAGAGGACCAGTGCAATCGCGGTGCCCCAGACGACGTACGACACGAGTTGGAAATGGGCGAAGATGTCCGCCTCGTATTTCACATGGCTGCGGAGGGCCGCCCGGAACACCGGACGGAGGACCTCGAGGAGGGTCTTCGTCGCGACGAGGATCGGGATGATGTAAATCCAAGGCGCCAGGGACCTAAGGTCCAGGGTCGGGGACGGAAGCCACGGAATCGCGACGACTCCGCCGAGGATGAAAATGAGGAGGAGGATGACGAGCGTGATCCCGACCCAGAGGAGGGCTCGCGCTTTCCGCCAGGCCGCGACCTTCACAGATGCAGCGAGCGCGGGCCGCGTTATTTAATGACGGTGCCGAGGTTATCACGGCTGAAAGGGGCCACGCGTCTCGGACCCACGAAGGCCGACCGCGTTCTATTCCACGTGGGACGCGACCGAAAACTCCATGCGACCGTGCGATGTCGCTCCGCCGCGGGTGGTGGCCGTGGACGAGCACGTGATCGAGGTCCGCGGGCTCGTCAAGCGATATCCCGACATCACGGCCGTCGACGGGATCGACTTTGACGTGAGCCGCGGCCAGGTGTTCTCCCTCCTCGGCCCTAACGGCGCGGGCAAGACGACCACCGTCGAGATCCTCGAGGGTCTGCGCGACCCGACGGCCGGGGAGGCTCGGGTTCTTGGTCAAGACGTCCGGTCGGGATATCGCCGCATCCGGGAACGCGTGGGCGTCCTGCCCCAGGACTTCGAGCCGTTCGATCGCTTGCGACCCCGGGAAGCCGTCACCTACTGGGCGCGCCTCTTCGACCACGACGTGTCCGAGGAGGCGGTCGCGAGCATCATCGAGACCGTCGGGCTCTCGAACCGCGCGGACACGTTTGCCCTGAATCTTTCCGGCGGGGAGAAGCGTCGCCTCGGGATCGCGATGGCCTTGGTCGGCCAGCCGGACTTGTTGTTTCTCGATGAGCCGACGACGGGGCTCGACCCCGGCGCTCGGCGCGAACTGTGGACACTGATCGGCGACCTCAAGCGCAAGGGACGGACGATCCTGCTTACCACGCACTACCTCGATGAAGCGGAGCAGCTCGCCGACGACGTGGCGATCATGAACCACGGCAAGATCGTGGCGCACGGCAGTCCGTCCGCGCTCATCTCGCAGTTCGGGGGTGGCACGACGATCGTGCTCGCTGGCGCCGGCCGCGGTGGATCCGAGGCCCTGATGGCCCGCGGAATTGCCGCGGAGCTCCACGGCGCCGACCTGTTCGTGCACGTTCCGATGGCGGGCCAAGTCCGACCGATGCTCGCGAAACTCGCCTCGATCGAGATCCCCCTGTCGGAGATTTACACGAAGCGCTCGACCCTGGAGGACGTCTTTCTCAAACTCGTCGGCGCTCGGATGGAGGAGGGGGTGCTCGCCGCATGAAGCGGATCCTCGCGGACGTCACGGCGTTCGGTCGACAGTACCTTCGCTCCCGGGTCGGGACGTTCTTTGCCCTCGCCTTCCCCGTCATCCTCATCCTGCTGTTCGGGGCGATCTTCAGCTCGTCGGGATCGCCTCGGGTCTCGCTCGCCGTCCAGGACATGGATCGCACCGACGCCTCGCGGGGGTTCGTTCAGGCGTTAAACAATACGACTTTGATCAGTTATCAGGCGATTCCGCCGACCGCGAGCTTCCAGGAGTACATGCGGGCCCATTCGATCAACGTCGCCCTGCAGATCCCGACCGGCTTCCAGGCGACAATCGTCCGGGCCGAGATGGGTAATGCAAGCGCCCGAGTCAACGTCACGCTCGCGGGGGACCCGACCCAATCCTCGTTCGGCATCGCATACTCCGCGGTGGCCGCGGTCGCGAACGCCTTCAATCTGAAGATCGCGAACGCCACGGGGGTCGTTACGGTCGGTGAAACGCCCTTCACAGTCCAACAATTTGGCTACATCGACTTCTTCCTTCCCGGGATCATCGGATTCACGATCCTGACGACGCCGATGTTCGGGATGACGTCGATCTGTGCGGAGTACCGGACGCGGCGATTCTTCAAACTCCTCGCGACGACGAAACTGAGCAAGGCGGAATGGCTCGCTGCCAAGGTCGTCTTCTACGTGCTGCTGCTCTTCCTCTCCGTGGCAATCATGATGCTCGTCGGAATCGGCGTGTTCGGAATGAAGGCCCGCCTGACTCCGGTGGCGGTCCTCCTGATCATCGCGGGCGCCTTCGAGTTCACGTCGCTCGGGATGGTCCTTGGCATCTTCGTCCGCGACCCCGGGACCGGCGAGGCGCTCGCGAACGCGATCGGGTTCCCGATGATGTTCCTCGCGGGCTCGTTCTTCCCGATCGATTCGATGCCGTCCTTCCTGCAGACGATCGCGCGGGCCCTGCCGTTGACGTACATCAACGAAGGATTGCGCGCCACGATGGTCCTGGCGAACGACGGGACGGCGGTCACGTACCTGCTCGTCACGCTCGGATTCGCGGTCGTTTTCTTCGTGGTCGGAGCGCGCGGCCTCTCGTGGAAATCCAAATGATTTCTGCCCCGAGTTGGACGCCTTAAATGAACTCCGCGAACTTCGCGACGAGTTCGGGACGCGTCTCTTTGAGGACCTTCAGGATTGCACGGACGCTCAGCTTCGTGACACCTACCGAGGCGAGTACCTGGATGATGTCATCGAACTCTCCGTCCGAAAGGGTGACCAGCTTGTTCTTCGCGAGCCAGTTCCGGTAGAGGTTCTCCTCCAGCTTCGCCCGCCACCCCTTTTCGTACTCCATCAGGGCGGCTTCGCCGAAGTCCCCAGTCGCATTGCACTTGGAGAGAACCTTCCCGAGCATCATGCCGGCTAGCATGCCGTTTCCGATCCCTCCGCCGGTAATGGGGTCGATCATCCTCGCGGCGTCGCCGACCAGCGCCATTCCATTGCCGACGGACTTCTTGATCGGGGGCGCGGTCGAAACGCCTCCCGTGACCATGTCGAGCGGCTGGGCGTGGGCCATCCGCGGATCCTGTTCGATCCAGCGGTCCAGGTAGCCCTTGATGTCCACGCGGTTCTTGAGGCGATCCAAAGAAACACCGATCCCGACGTTCGCGGTGGATTCGTCTTTGGGGAACACCCAGATGTATCCCGCGGGTGCGCAGGTGCCGAGCCAGAATTCGCAATAGTCCGGGAAATCGTGGCCCTCGGAGATGTTTGTGAGCCGATATTGTAACGTGCCGGTGATATCCCCCGCCTTCAGCAGGGTCTTGAATCCCGCCCAGCGGCCCACCTGACTCTCGTAGCCGTCGGCGGCGACGACGCACTTCGCCTCGATGTTCATCTCCTCCTCGAGGCGCTTGGCTCGGATCCCGCGGACCCAGCCGTCGTCCTTGATGACCGCCGTCGCGGTGGTCTTGAGCCAGATGTCCGCGCCCTCCTTCGCGGCTTCCTTCGCAACGGCCTTGTCGAAGGCGTCCCGCTCGAGGACGATCCCCACTTCGTTGCCCGCATGGGCCTCCTCGATTGTGAGTTCGGTCCCGTTGGGCGAGAAGATCTTGGCGCCCTTGACCTCACGTCCGACCCATTTTCGGTCGAACGGCAACTTCGTATCTTCGACAAAGTGCCGGGCGAGGCCCTCGCCACAACGCACCGGCGAGCCGATCTCTTGCCGTTTCTCGATCAGGAGGGTGCGACAGCCGCCCATCGCCGCGTAACGGGCGGTCATCGAGCCGGATGGACCGGCACCGACCACCACGACATCGTACTGGTAGGAGGGCATCGTCTCGCTCGACCATTCATCGGCACGGGATATATCAGAGTGTCGGTGAAGTCCGTCGCCAGTAACGGTTCTGGCCAATTTCCCTCCAGGTACGCCCAAGAGACGTCTTGGACCGCAACAGGAACAAGGCATGTGGAGCGATACAGGAGTCAGCATGGCTGTTAACGCGTATGCTCTCCCACGCCGTCTTCAATTCGTCGTGGTGATCCTGGGCTTGGTAGCAACCGTTCTCGTGCTCTTGCTGGCCTTTCGAATCCTAACGGGGCCGGCGTACTGGGCGGGATCGTCCGTTGCCATCGCGCTCATCGTGTTGGTCGCGGCTTTGCAGCTTCGATGGAATGCCAAAGTGAAGCGACTCCGACAGGGCTGAGTTCGGGTCGCTGCCCCGAAAGCCGCCTTGCATCTTCGTAGAG
>Ga0209802_1001154_pt1 | contig 19941 bp, 21 predicted proteins | sample GraSoiAngelo_129_FD_185886 | JGI IMG/M metagenome (GOLD analysis project Ga0209802, IMG submission 185886) | Grasslands soil microbial communities from the Angelo Coastal Reserve, California, USA - 14_0927_12_40cm (SPAdes) (version 2) | ecosystem: Environmental > Terrestrial > Soil > Grasslands ... | reverse complement strand
TCCGATAAGCGACGAGCAACACGACCTCCAACGGGACAAATGGCGAGAACTAATCATCCGCGGGAGGATCGTCGGCTGGCTTCTAAACAAGCAGGATTAACAGGTAAGACGGGATCCCTCTAGTAACGGAGAGATGCCTGCCTTGGTATTAGACGGCTAATACTGTAGACCCGACTTCTCGTAGCCCTTGAGACGTCTCACTTGAGTACGTGGTTCCCACAGGTCACGGAAAGAAAGGGGTGCCTAGCCCGAATAATCAGCTACCTTAAGGCGCATCCCTTACTCTGTCTGCTCATTCTAACCCCTGGGATTCCAGAGTACCTTTCAGGCTCAAGCAACATGGCTTTCATGGTTCTAAACCCTCCAGTATTCTTTCTCCTTCTCGCTGCGAATCTCGCCCTCTACGGTCCAGGCGTCATATTGATCCGCGAGGCCAAGATTCGCTGGGACAAAGGCTGGGCATCGGTCTTCCTCTTGGGGGCAGCCTACGGAATCGTGGAAGAGGGACTCGCCCTGCGAACACTGTTCAACCCAACATCCTCGGTAGTAGGAAATCTAGGCGTCTACGGACACTGGCTCGGAGTCAACTGGGTCTGGACGGTCGGACTGGTGATCTTCCACTCAGTTTTCAGCATTGGCCTGCCGATCTTCATCTTCGGATTAGCATTTCCAGATCTGAAATCAAAAAGCCTTGTTTCGACAAAAGGAATACGAATCAGCACAGTCACGTTAGCTACCGATTCTGTCCTCCTTTCGTTACTGGTAAACTATTGGCCCGCTGAGATATGGGGTCTACTGGTTCTTTCGAGCATTGTGGTAGTACTGCTCGTTATCGCTGCGAAGAAATTGCCTGCTGATTTTCTGAAGACTGTTAGAGCAGAGCCAAGATGGAGGCCCCGAGCATTCTTTTTAATTGGAGCGATTTTCTTTCCGATCTGGCTGCTTGCAGGAGGCTTCGCAGCAAGTGCCAACCTCTTCCCGCCGGTCATCATGGTTTTCGATATTCTCATCTCACTGTGGGTACTTCGGCTCGTCTTCAGGTCAATGGGAACACAACTCAACCAAGCCCACAAAGTCGCGTTCGCGTTCGGACTGATTTCTCCGATAATTATCTTCGGCATCGCAGCCAGCGCATCTCTCCCCCTTGTCATAATGAACGACCTGTTGGCCGTTCTTTTCTCCAATAAGATGTGGAGAAAATGGAAGGCGTGGACCTTCCCCCAACATTACTCTTTGATGCAAAGCCTTCCAAAAGTTACCGGCGATGGAAGATCTATGCCCTAGCCTGACAGACCAGGACCAAGAACCCACCGGATTGCTTCAATACACGGTGACTCCGTATTCTTTGAAGAACTCTTAACAGAAGCGAGGAACGATTGAACTGGGCTCCCTTGCCTACTGTTCCTCAAGGTACAATCCCAGAAATTGACACCGACGGGACGCGAAGAACCTGTATATGTCCGAGATAAGATCGAACCAGGAAGTTGGAAGGAAAATGAGCGTCAAGAGTATGAAGACAGCTCTCAAGGGAACCAGTATCGAAGAGAAAGACGCCAAGGAGATTATTTCGGGGGTCCAGGCAATGTACGACAAGATTCCCGGATTTATTCGGCCCATGCTACCGAGCCTGCCCGACATTCTCAAACGGATCCCTCAGAGCGCCGGAAAGTATAGTCTCAACGAGATCATACAACTTCTAGACTGGGCCTATGACAGTGGACAATTGAAGAAATAGGAGGCAGGCCGGAAATGACCCACCCCTCCAAGGACATCACCGGATCCTCTGGCACACAACTCTCAGGAAAAAAGATTGCACTCCTAGTGTCGAGTAGTGTTGCCTCGTTCAAAGTTCCCGAGATTGCGCGCGAGCTGATGAGACATGGAGCGGACGTGTATGCAGTAATCTCACCATCGACAGAGAAGATGATCGGATCCGATCTTCTAGAATGGGCTACAGGAAATCCAGTAGTCCGAGAGCTTACCGGCAAGTTGGAGCACATAACCCTCGCTGGAAAGAGTTCGGGACACGTTGACCTAGTTCTCATCGCACCTGCAACCGCTAACACGATCGGGAAGCTTGCATCGGGAATTGACGATACGCCGGTCACAACGGTGGCTGCGACCGCCATCGGTTCCAAACTGCCGGTTCTCATTGCACCAGCGATGCACGAGCCTTTGTATGATCATCCAATAGCTCAAGAGAACATTGCGCGTCTCAAGAAGATAGGCGTCGAGTTTGTCGAACCGGAGATTGTAGAAGGAAAGGCGAAGATCGCATCAACGGCTAAGATTATTCAGGCGGTCATCACACGGCTCTCTTCTCAACTCTCATCTCAGAGAAGAGACCTTGAGGGACATAGGGTGCTGGTCACCGCAGGTCCCACGATCGAACACATCGACCCGGTCCGAGTAATCACTAACCGATCCTCAGGGAAGATGGGCGTCGCGATTGCAGAGGAAGCATGGTCAAGAGGTGCCGACACAACGTTGATTCTGGGACCCGGCTCAGTCACACCTCCACTTAGCGTGAAGACTGTCAAAGTTGAAACCACGGAGGAGATGCTTGAGGCTACTCTGCGCGAATTGAAGAAGGATAAACACGATCTAGTTTTCGCCGCCGCGGCCCCGAGCGACTATAGGCCATCGAAGCCCGCTGGCCAGAAGATAAGCACAAGGAAGGAGAAAACCGTCGAGCTGGAGCTAGAAGCCACTCCGAAAATAATCCGAGAAATTCGTCGTGCAAGCCCGAACTCGTTTCTCGTAGCTTTCAAGACGGAACACGGCGTCACGAACGAGCGGCTCGTGACAGAAGCGTTTGAAATACTCAGCGAGAAAAACGCAGACCTCGTCGCGGCCAACGATGTCTCACTGGACGGTGTAGGATTTCAGACTGATACTAACGAGCTGTTTGTTGTCGACGAGCGAAAGCATGTCATCCACATTCCTTTGGCGCCCAAGCGTGAGGTCGCGCGCCAATTATTGGACATTGCAGTCAAGAGACTGAAAGTCTAGGCCAGAGGTCGCTCCCTAACGTCAAAGAAGATTGTTCGAGCGGCAGCAGTGCAGACCAGACCTATAGCAATCTCCGTCAAAGAGACAATTTTCCGGGCAATCAAGCAGGCAAAGCGGGCAGCGGAGAAGGAAGCGGACATTATCTGCTTACCAGAGCATTGGTTGCCTGAGAAGACGATTCCGTCGCCTATGAGCCCGCTTCCGGGACTCCAATCGGTCGCTGAGGAGTACGGTGTTGTGGTTGTCGGAGGAGTTTTCTACGAACGTGTCAGGGGCCGAATCTATCTTAATAGCCCGGTCATTGGTCGGGACGGAGAAGTCATCGGACGACAACCGAAAATCCATCTGTTTCACTTCGAGAAAAAGATCGCGCGTCCTGGAAACGATTACAAGGTCTTCCCGGTTGACGGGTTCAAAATTGGGGTCCTAGTTTGTTACGACGTTGATTTCCCAGAGGCCGCGAGAATCCTGACCCTTAAGGGTGCGGACTTGCTGATGTGTCCATCAAGGATTGTGAGACAGGGAGTTGAACCGTGGCATCAATACGTCACGATTCGATCGCTAGAGAACCGAATAGCGGTTGTGGCACCCAACGTCTACTCTCCGCCCTTGTTCACGGGGTACAGTATGATTGTTAGGCTCAAGGAAGAACCGAAGATGAAGATATCCCACCCTAGAATGAACGTGTTCAAAGAGCGGCGAGAGGGAATAATCGTTGAGGATATTGATCTCGCTCTTCACGCTCGACTGCGTAGAGAACGGTTCGCGGATCGTAGGCCAGAAACATACGTCTGGAATTGAGAGATACTGGCCGAGAGGAAGATTTGGGGAGTCGTCTTCGATCTAGACAACACTCTCATCCAGTCAAAGAAGGGCGCTCACCAGGCGCTTAGAGTGGTCGCAGCCATCTTCGCGAAACGGTTGAGGAAAGAAGGATTCCACTACTCCGAAGCAAACATGTTCAGGAAACTCCGGCTCATCGATTTGGAAATGCACGGCCGAAAATTCCTCTACAACAGGGATGTCTGGTGGGAAACCTTGCTCAAACAGCTCGGCTTGTCTAACCTGAAAGGTCCATGGATTCACAAGACAACTCTCCGCTACTGGAAGACGTACGCTGGAACAAGTCCACTGTTCTCCGACACGATGTCGACGATTCATCGACTGAAGAAGGCAGGGTTTAGACTCGGAATGGTCTCCGACTCAGATGGGACCCCGGGAATGAAAATGAAGAGAATTCGCCAACAGTCATTTCTGAAGTATCTGGAAACCATTGTTGTTGCGGGCGAGGACACGCCTAATGTGAAACCAAGCAGGAGGCCCTTCACGCTGGTCGCAAAACGACTAGGCTTACAACCCAGGAATTGTGTCTACATCGGCGACAATCCAAACACCGACATTGAAGGAGCGAAGGGAGTTGGAATGATGATGATACTTGTGAAACGTCGAAGCCCAAAGGGCGGACATCCAGACTACCTCGCTCGATCGTTAAGTGATGCTGCTAGGCTGCTAATGCGGGACTGACCTGTTCCACAACAGACTGTTTTTGGAAAACGATTTTTTCTGATCCCTGGCCCATCCTTTCTCGGATGATCCCCGAAAAATCTTCAAGTTTCTCATATCCAATGAAACGTCGGCTGAGATCCATCGCGGCCTTGAGAGTGGTTCCAGATCCAAGAAAAGGGTCTAAGACAAGGTCGCTTTCTATGGAGAACATTCGGATTAGTCGTCGTGGAATCTCTTCAGGGAATGCCGCAACTCGCCTTTCTAACCCTCGATGCGTCTGTCTAGCTCCAGTGACGGTCCAGACTTGTGAGAACCATTCGTCTCGCTCTCTCTTGGTGAACTTGCTCTTGTAGCGCTGTGGGTCCTTAGGCTCGAATGCTCTCAGACTTCCCTTGCGAAAGATCAGAATATACTCCATATCCAGGGTCACGTACGCATTGGGCGGGAGGAAACCTGAGCCTAGAAACGCTCCTTTTCCCCTGTAGCGGGGTTTGGTTGTGGGCTTCTTCCAGAGAACGTAGGGTAGGGTAACGAGGCCGAGTTGCTCGAAAGACTCTATCACACGCGAGTGGTTTGGATAGAGATGGAATATGCCGTCCTTGGTCCGGGTCGCGTCGCCAATATTGACGCAGGCAATTCCGCCGGGAACTAGGACTCTCTTCACCTCTTTCCAGGTCTGGTAGAGGTACCGGTGCATCTCATCGTAGGATTGCGCGGATTCCTCTCGGAAGAAATCGTCCCAGATGCCAACCATCGGGTAGGGTGGCGAGGTGACGACTAGATGCACGGAGCTATCCGCTAGTTCTCTCATTCGACGGCTGTCACCGATGATTACTCGGTAATCGGCCGTCGTCTCAACCAGCTTTCACTCACCCGATATATTCAGAACTGCCAGCAGACTCTGCTTCCTTGTCACCGCCCTGTTTGAGCGCGGTTTCAATCTCTTTCGCCTGTCCTTCCAGTTCCGTCATGTCAATTTGTAATCCAAGTTTCTTAACGAGGACACGGAGGATTATCATCGCTGCGCGCGGGTCAATCATGAAGCCGGATGTTTCCCCCGAGAGAAACAGACCTTTAAGATTCCGGACTTTTGCGAGACCTGGGATAAGACCGTTCATCCAAGTGACCGCGCCGCTGTCTATGATTTTTACACCTAACTCTTCGAGTTCCTTGACAAGGACTAGTTCGCTTGCAGCGCCGTAGACTTGTGGATGTTCAGCGATCTTGCCGGTGATGAAGGCGCCAACTGTCACAACTGTCTCGACTCCGAGTTTCTCAGCGAGTTTCACGACAGCTTCTGAGAGACGGAACGCTCCTTCAGGTAAGATTGGTTGCGCGTCCCCAGTGTAAAGGACGAGATCGGGACCGGAGTCTTTGTTGATCCAGTAAAATATCTCATGTTTCATCAGATCAGCTGTCCCATCGGGCTTTAGGAGGAGGCGAGGTGGGAGATAGTCTGAATAGAGATAACCTAGGGGAGTTGCCTTTAGCGTCTTAACCAGTTGGTCGAGAACGATCTTGGCCACTCTTCCGCTGTCAGGGAGGCCGGCAATGAGGACCGGGGTCTTCAGTGTCGGAGCCTCGTTGAGATGAAGGTCAATGCGTTCTCGCAAGATCTGAGCATGTCCCTCGAAGCTAGCTTAGCCCTTGATGGAGTTCCCCCAATGGGGGCTGATAGACATTCCCATGCCAGCATCTTTACTGATTTGAGTGAAAAGAATCCCTACTTTCTCTCCGTAGAATGTTTATATTCGAGGAATCCGAAGCCAATCGTCCCCACTCTTTAGGTGTCCAATTGGCAAAATTCATGCTGTCCCTCCGCGACGAAAGTTTCGAACTCCTACAAACAGAAGCAGAAGACCGAGGCATATCGATACAGGAATTGATCAGAGCCGTGATCATTCCTGACTGGGTCAAACTAAACACAGTAGCCAAGCCTGGTTTTGACACCGCGAACAATGGACTTCGAGCATACAGATCGTCAGCTCCAGTGCGTGACCAAGAACAAATGTTCCAGCCTGCCATGAGCAGGATTCGATAACAGGCACGATCGCGCCTTCTCCCCTCTCCTAAGTCCCAGAATTATTTTTTGTTCCCGATCAGTGATCTAGTCCATACTGTACGGGCCTTTCCGAGGAACAATGTTCCCTATTCGGTTGATATCTGCAGGATCAGTTTCTCAAATTCAAATGGTGGTATCTGCGGTGAACGATCAATAGGGTGAGGCAGTTTTCACATACGGTTGCAGAGTACCCAGCGGCTTCGATCTGAACCAAGCTCTCCCTAGGGACATGCTCTCTTCGAAACGCACAAGTCGCTAGCATTAGGGATCTCAGCTTAAACAGGACTTTTGTTGCCACTACCCCTCCTTAAGTATTCAAGCCTCCAGTCGCCCCATTCTCCCTACTTGAGGCATTGAAGGCTGCCTGACAACAAACTCCACAACTCTTATGGAGCATGTCTATTAGTCCAACAACGAAGAGCAATGGGAATAGTCTCTGATATCGAGAGGACGTTGCAGATTCCGCGACTAGGGACCGCTCTGCTGGCTATCCTTTTTGGTGCCTTGCTGCTAATGATTCCTTGGTTATTGAACTACCTAATCGCGGTAGGTTTGATCATCTGGGGTATCGCGGAAGCAGTAATGGTGAGCAAGACTTCGGGAAGTTCTACCTCGACCAAGTGAGTCTCAACACAATCGCAATATCATGCTGGAGTCGTTCGTGCGCCCGGCCATTAGACGATACGAGGAGACTGATGGGGTCGCCGTTCTCCAGCTCTCTCAAAAGTATGCTTCATGGGACTCCACCCCGACAGAAGCGGATATTCAGGGCTTCCGCTCGTCCGAGCCTGATTTCTTCCTAGTAGCGGAGCTCAACCGAAGAATAGTTGGCTTCGTTTGCGGCCGTGAATCCAAGAATGTTCCCGATGAGGTCCTTAGAAAATGGAAGGCAACTAAGGTCGGATCAGTGGAGGTTTTGGCGGTTGAGGAGAAGTACAGACGGAGAGGAATCGGAACCCAGCTTCTTGACACCCTCTTTCAAGCGTTCACCAAGAGGGGGATCGATACGGTTACGCTTTCAATGCCTGCAGAAGAGATAGGGGCAAAGAAACTGTATGACAAATTGGGATTTGAGACGAGGGGCTATTTCTTGAAGAAGAAACTCTAGCCGAAATGGGAGAGAAGACGCACTAGACCATTTTGCTGGCGACTCGATTCTTCTTCGCATCCTCATAGTTCGAAACTTCTATCAGATTCAGATCAGGATCCCGGAAATACACAGACATAATCTGGCCGAGCGCGCCAGTTCTTTTGACAGGGCCTTCGAGTATTCTGACCCTCGATAATTGGAGACGCTTTACGACTTCGTCGATAGGGGCGGTTGTCGTAAAACATAAGTCGGCCGATCCCGGAGTAGGTCTGTAGGCCTTCGGTTCGAATTCTTTCCCGGCTTCGTGAAGGTTGATCTTTTGCGAGCCAAAAGAAAGTGCTTTGCGGCCGTTCTCGAAGGTGACGACTTCCATGCCGAGGACGTTTGCATAGAATGTGCACGTTGTCTCGATGTTTCTGACCGTCAGAACGAGATGGTCAAGCCGGTCCAATTTCATAGTTCTTGCCTCTTATCTAGCACGACTGGGTATATTGAAAAACAGGGTTGAGCGAAGCGTTGGCTTCGCCCATTGAGGTTAGCGTCGGGACTAGTTTTGTACGACTTGCGGTTCTTCTGTTCGGCCGGGGTGCTCGTTTCGAGCGAACATTGCCATGGCCTGTTTCTGTTTCTCATCTTTCTCTTTCTTGGTCATGCTGACTAGCTGTGATACTGACCAGTGGTGGCCATAAGGGTCGGTTAGTTGGCCGTAACGTTCGCCCCAGAACATGTTGTCTAATGGCATGGTGACTTTCGCGCCTGCGTCGACGGCTTGTTGCCATAGTTTGTCCACGTTGTTGATGTAGATGTGGAGTGTGACTGGGCTGTTGCCGAGAACATCTGGGGATTGCGTGCCGCCCGGGAAGGTGTCGGATAGCATTACTATCGAGTCACCGATTCGGATGCGAGCGTGCATGAGTTTTCCGTCTGGGACGGCTTGTCGCGCAAGTTCCTTTGCGCCGAAGGCTTTCTTGTACCAGTCAATCGCAGCGGCTGCGCCGTTGATAGCGAGGTATGGTGTTACGGTTCGGAATCCTGGTGGGATGGGTGCTTTCTTGGATTTTGCCGGTTTCTTTGCTTTTGCCTTTTTTGATTTGGATTTAGGCATGGTCGGGGCTAGTGAAGCCATGGACTAAAACCTTGCTAGGAGTCTTAGGAAGAAAGCAGGATTCCCACGCTGATAGGACACTGAATGTTGGATGCCGGAACTGCTCAGAGCCTTTAGGCTATAGGCGGCCGTACTTGCTCGTTCCGCCTTCTTCGTTGCGCGATCTTTGAGCCTATGGCGGAGGAACGCTGGTAGAATGAGGACGATGTCCTATCCTCTCTGTGTCAAATGGTAGATGATGGCTTTCTTTTGAACTTCCGGTTTGATCAGTCCTTCCTGTTGCATCTGATGGTCGCCGAGAGAGAACCCTAGGTATCAGTCGAGTATCAGTCGAGGATTGTTTCTCCAGAGTTGTCATACGGGCTGATCTCATCGGACATCTTTTGATGTAGAAAGATTTCCCTTTGAAGAGCAATGCTTAACGGACGCCAAGCAGTCTTAGAAATCTGCGCTTCGATTATGGGCGAGGAAGACCCTTCAAACCTGACTCCCCTGGGAGGACCTGAAAAGCTAGGTCCCTCTAATGGAGAATCACGGATGCACGCACATAAGCTGCCGGAAGTTGTTAACGGCAGAATGCTATGCGTGGCTCACGGCCGGATGTGTTATCGAAGAATGTCTAGGGTTGGGATCGGCGAATGGATTTGCCCTGACGAGCGCCATGGAACTCCTATCAAGAGCTCCTAGAGAACGCGTCTCTAGTTCTAGGAGATGATCTGGGAATAGACAGGATGGATTTGCGTCCACCCGTGGTCATTGTCGAGAACCAGTCACGTTCGGAGTGTTGTGACTGCTTCCAGTACAACCTCCTCTGCTTTCTTCAAAGCCTCGGCTAGCTCTGGTCTGCCGAAGGCCGGTCTCCAGTCTCTCCAGAGCTCATCGCTCACTACTAAGAAGTTGCAGACTTCCACGTTCCGATACACGCCCAAGGCGTACATTGCAGAGGTTTCCATGTCTACGCCCAAGACGTCTCGCAATCGATAACTCTCGATCGTTGTAACCATCTCCCTATAGGGGGCGTCCGTCGTCCAGATCGGACCTGTATACGCGGTTACACCCTTCTTCACACGTGCCTTCTCTAGGGCTCGGACCAACCTCGGCGCTGGACGAAGACCCTCATCACTCGACAAGTAATGAGGCGACGTTCCCTCCTCTCTGATACATGACGTCGGAATGAAGCACGACCCGACTGGCGCCTCAGGCTGAATACTGCCAGCCAAACCCAATCCCAAGAAGACCCGCGCCCCGCACGCAATCAACTCCTCCATGACCATGACAGTAGCAGGCGCTCCCAATGGGAGACTAACGAAGGAAACCATCCTACCACCAACCTCTCCGTTGTAAAGAGGAAACCGTGGCCACCACCACGACGGAGAGGGCTCAGCGCCAACCGTCTTAGCGAGAGACTTGACGGTCCCGAGGTCCCATGAACCTACAACAATGGGACTCAAAACGAGTTGGTCGACTGAAACGCCATGTCGGGACGCCCAAAACTCCACAGCCGCACGAGGTGTGAAACGCTCGCTCATAGGATTGAGAAAATGCCTACCCGTCATAGGCTTTGCGAGCAATGTTTTCCAACCCTCAAGACGCTTTCCAGAGAAACGTAACGGGGCAGCTCTTCTCTGCGCGTTTACTAGGTTGGCGTCGAGCTAGCTACCGATATATCCGGAAAGAGTTCTCTGACCCGCCTAATTTTCTTTGAAGGGGGGTGCCTGAGGACATTCCGTCGAAACCCCGTCGTAGCTCTCGCAGTCTTCCTCGACTAGCATTCGAATCATCATGCCTCTGATAAGACCTTTCCAAGCGGGCGGGTCAGAATTGTCCCATCCCGTGATCAGAAAAAGGTGGAGCGAGTTAGTCAGTGAAAGGTCGAAGCGTTTCCAATAGAACCGCGAGAAAATGGCCTTGCCGATCAAACGGCAGGTCCTCAACCATCTAGGTACCGAGTTACAATAGCCCGCGAAAACGATCAACTGTTAAGCCTAGCCGGCCGGAACAGGAGCTAGCGATCAAATTACAAGATTGACGCGGGAATGATGGGACGTTTCCGCAACCGACTTTCACTCATTATCCCCGCGGAGTTGGTCCCGATGTTTCTTGTTAGACAACGGCTTCCAGTAATCGGCGATATCTTACCTTGAGAGGAAGCGAGGCGTCTTCGTTTCGGAATTGACCTCGGATAGAAGGGAGGGGCAGGGGGTCACGAAGGTTATTCGTGATTCGCGGGATTCCGCGCACGGAAATTTGCTGATGTCCCAGATGGTCACTAAAGTTAACGCGAGACGCCTCGATAACCACTTCCCAATGGAAAATTCCGGTTGTTTGACAAAAGATCTTGTAAAATCTGTCAAGCGTTGAGAGGGCACGAGGTGTTTTTCTGTTGAAAAAACCGAGAATTCCGACTATTGGAGAGTTAGGAAGGTAACCTACTGAGATGATTTTGAATGATTCGGCCATTTGGCGAATAAGGTAGCCTGAAAAAAACTTGGAGTAGATCTTGTCGCCGTTCCAAGTTCCAGCGACTCTTCTTGCGACAAAAAAGATAGGGTCGTTGTCAACAGGTTGCCATATCCTACAGGCTCCCCCGACGGTTAGTACTCTCCCAATTTCCGCGAGTGCTCTCCTATAATCGGAAATGTGTTCCAGCACAGAATCGCTGAGTAACAATGAAAAAACCGAACTTCTAAACGGCAAGAATCTCCCATCGCATTGGACAACCGAAATCTTCTCTTTGGCAACCTCCAGCCGATGAAGATTGATGTCGATTCCCACAACATCATCGTTGGCATCCCAACTTCGACCATCTCCGCAGCCAAAATCAAGAATCATGCAACCAGGTGCTCTGAATACAGGCTAACGTGCATTGGTGGCCGCGAGTTGATCCTGCCCCGTTCCCTTTGACCTAACTGCATGTTCCTTACTTGAGACAGCAAGAACAAAGTGTCTCTCCTCGTCAGGTCTCGAACTAGCTCGAACCTCCGTTACAGAGATGAACCCCAAAGCTTTGAGGGCAGTTCTTAATTGCAGCAGATTCCCCTTCCCATGCGTTTCTACGATAAGCCTGGGGCTGAACTTGGTCACTGTGTTCATTGCTCCTTGTAGAACAGACACTTCAGCTCCTTCAACATCGATTTTGATAGCTGAGACTCTGATCTTCTGGGATATTATCACATTATCGAGTGTCTGGAACTCCACTCGAACGACGGGGGAATCAGAAGCATTTGAATGCTCAAGAGCCTTTGCTTGGCCCATTAACGTAGGCCTTGGAACGGCGAGCTTTCCGATGCCAGGTTGTGAGGACAGAGCGATTCTTAACGAAATAATGTTCGACAAATTGTTAGAGCGCCGGTTGAGTTCCAAGATAGCGAAGTTGTTAGGTTCTGGCTCAATAGCCAAAACCAACCCTGATGGCCCAACTTTCTTCGACAGCCAAACAGTGTGCGTTCCTATGTTAGCGCCGGCGTCAACAACTACCTCCGATGGCTTGGGGGACATCAGCTCGCGAACTATCCTCTCGTAGTCCGCGGACACTTTGTCGACATCATCCGTGAATGGTCGAAAAACAAATCGTGTTCCTTCGAAAGTCTTGCATGAAATTACGTAGGTTAGTAATGGAAAGATCTGGCCAACTGCCTCGTTCAAATGAAGGAACCGGCCCTTCCAGAGTCGAGCTGAAGGCGTTGGCGGAAGTAGGGGTTCAATGATGCACCTTACCCAGACTTTGCCGATGACTCTCAGCGATTTGGCTAAAGCCCAGCCGAAGTAGCTAACACGAAGTCTCTCGTCGCTCAACCGAGTCGGCTTTCCTTCTCAGTAAAAATGAGCACTTCTTGACGACGTCGAAACGGCATCGAGACCTTTTCCTCTCCTATAATCCTTCGTGCAAAGACTAGCGTATTGCACTATTTGGGCGACACTTCTTCTCAACGAATGCTTCTGCTGAACGAATTCGTACGATTTGCGTCCAAGATCTTCTCGAAGTTTACGATCATTCATCAGCGCCTTTACAGCTTCTCGCCAGCGTGCTGGATTGTTATGACACGATACGACCGGTGGATCTTCCTCAATGCTACCACATGAATCATTTGCTATAACGGGCTTTCCACATGCCATTGGTTCAAGAGCTGCATGTCCAAGATAGTCAAAAAGCCTCGGCGAAAGGAACAAGGAACATCGCTGAATTCGGTCTATCAGAGCGGTTTCGGTTAAGAATTCGAAATTGACTCTCTTTCGGAGACTATCATCGTTTGAAACGGTCTTCTGAAGTCGTCTGTAATACCGTAGATTCCTTCTTTCCAAGATAGACGCGATGAGCACGTTATGATCCGTGTCTGCAATCGCTTTGATTCCAAGTTCAAAATTGTTGATGGGGTGGAGTCGGCCGGACATCATTAGGAACCCGTCGTCTTCATTCCACTTTGGCACGAACCTAGATGTGTCAACTCCGATTATTATGGGCACGACTCTCGCCTTGGGTTCGTGGTTTCGAATTGCGATCGCGAGGGATTGAGAGTTTGCAAACACGAGTGGAACTTCCCTTAAGGATTTCAGTTCAAGCGCGTCCAAAGGGCGAGTGTATATTGGCGCGATGCCGCGAAACAGGCCCCAAATGTTAGGGTCCCATCTGTCGTTGTGGTAGAACGGAATGCAAGGAACTGAAAAGCGCCTCGTAGCATAGGATGCCATCGAATGCCCGTCATGAAGAATCAGAACATCAGCCCACTTCGACGCTTCAGAAATCAGTCTCTTTGCCAGAACCAAATCGTAATAATATTCGAATATTGGCGGCGCGACGCTGTTGATCACTTCGACTTGGATTGTTCTTACCCTTTCGAAGAGATTGTCTCTGTATCTTGCGGTGTAGATTCTGACGTCAACCCCCTGTTCTGCCATTTGACAAGCTAGCTCCATTACAGATCGTTCAGTACCTGCTGGCTGTATCAAAGATCTCGATATGTGAGCGATCTTCAAACGAGATGAACCCCGAGCCAAAAATAGAGCAAAAGATATGTAGACAGAACCACACCCGATGTTCTAATCAACGTTCTAGCGGGTTGACCACTCCCATATCGTAGGTAGAGTAGTAACAAGACTGCCAAAACGGTTGCCATTATGCTGAAAATTCTCGATCCGTTGCTAATAGTTTCGAACGCAGGCGGCTGAATAGGATATCCGGCATTGCCCAATATCAAGTAGGTCGAACCAAACCCGTAACTTATTTCCAAGAAAGCCATACTTGTGCCAAAGACGAGTACGAAGGCACCGAGGTCATTCTTTCCTTTCATAGTTGCGAACAGCAAACAGACCGGTAGGAGCCAAACCCAGGATGTGAGAAGATTTGAAAACAAAAGAGAGAAGCCCGATGATAGAGCAATGAAGAAAACGAGATTTTCCACATTCAACCGATGCCTGTACATTTCGACCAAAGCTGCTCCAAGTACTATCGCTTGGGATAAGAGAAGAGGTTTCAACTTGTTGAGTATGGCCAATTGTGGAAAATTTCCCAAAAGGGTGTAGCTGCCAGGGTTCGAGAACTGGCCACTAATGAAACCCGCAAGGCTAAGAGAGATTCGGAATATGAGGATGGCTTCAGGAGGGTAGAAGAACACGGGTATTATGGCCAGACCGCACATCAGAAGCGCTTTGTAAAGTTTCATCCGAGCAGTTCTTGTCAGAAGCAGCACATACGGAAGGAAACCCACCAGTTCGATCATACCTGAAACGACAAACGCAAGAGCTGCCCGCGCATACTTCTCTCGGGACATCCAATATACTCCCCATACCGTGAAAGCCATTGTCGCGGCGGCATACTGGGCCCAGACCGATGAAACAAAAATAGCTAGGGGATTGAGAAAATAGAACGTAGCCCACACGAATCCAGCTCCACTTTTCCTAAACCGTAGCAGCAAGAAAAAAGTGAGGACATCCATGAGAATGGGAAACAGCTTAACAAAGAAAGCCTCGACGACGCCAGCGGCGTGCCCTAGGAACTGGACGTCCTGAAATCCTGCGAGCTGAATCAATACGTAGGGAGAATATGCCGTCCAGTAGAGGAAGAAGGTGAACGGTAATGTGGGTCCGAGCGCGCCGAGCGGATTTCTAAACTGGAACCATCCTCTAATCGATGATAGGAGAACATTCATGTCGAATACGTGGGCCGTAGTTATTGCAAGCGCAATCCTGCACATCATACCGGTGAATAATACAATGATGATTGCTACCTTGGGTACTTGACTTCGCGAGAGAAATTCTCTAAAAATGAGAATTGCAAGACCCACAGGTAGCAAGAATATGAAGAAGATGAAGTAGACGTAGTAGACCGCCAGCTCCTGCTGAGAAACACCAGGCGTTGGCGTAGTTGGCAAGAACACGAAGTTTGCAGAGTTAATGACTACGTTCTCTAAGGTTCCCGAGTTTGCAACGAAAACGATTGATTCGTTGGAAGTAGGTAAGAGTTCGGGGAAGATTTGTTGTTGAGTGTTTGGATAAAAAGTGTACAAAGAGAATGATGTAAGCGGGTTGTACACAAGTCCAGACGCCGTTGTAGAGGTATAGACAGTCGGACCATCGAAAAAATAGATCGAGAACACAGCACCACGGCTTGCATTTGTCGTTACGCCCAAATTGATCGTGTTCAGATAGAAGAAACTGTTGCTTTGAGGGGGATTTTTCAAATCATAATAGATTGCTCGATACTGGCCATTTGAGACTCTACCGAGGCTCTCGCTTTCGAACGAGAGTTTGGATAGTGTAAACTGGAAACTCTGTGGGGAAAAGGGAGGATCTTCCACATAAAGTTCCACTTTGTTGACTGAATCAACCGAATGACCAGTCGCAAGCAAGGCTTCTCTTTGCATGTTGACTCTAACGGATTCATATCCTATTCCGGGCCGGTGATCGAGTGGGGACCCTTCCCACCAGACGTTGTATTCTGTGCTGTTGAGATATTGCGCGTAGAACCTTACCCCATATCGGACACCAGACGTGAGATTTACGTTTGCGGTGAGAATCGGGTATGACGTTATGTTGATGTTTGCATTCTTGAAGAGAGAGACTGATGTCCATGTTGAAACGCTTTGGAACACGCCGGTTACAACTAAAGACCTCTGCGTTGTATTGACCTGTGCGCTGGAGCTTGGAATCCATTTGGAATAGTTGTCATCAAAGCCTAGGGTCGAGCTTGAATTTAGCTCGCCATACGGCGGCAAACTTGACCCGGAGACGTCAACAATTCGAATTGTATCGGACTTCACGGATCCACCAATGGCTAAAGTAATAGCGGCTCCGATAATTGCGAAGATGATTACTAGCGCTTCTATTGTGCGGAGATTGCGTTTTGCAAAAACGGTGATTGATGTGATCTTCACTGGACTAATGCCCTGCCGAGGGCTAAGGCGGATCGTTCGGGGGTAAAGGCTTCAAGAGCTCTTTCTCTCGCCCTCTGTCCCATGCTCTTTCGTAGGTCCCTGTCGTCGAGGAGTGTTTCCATCGCTGATGCAAAATTCTTGGTGTGTCGAGGATTAACTACAAGCCCCGTCTTCTGGTCCAGAACGAACTCTTTGGTTCCTCCGAGTTCGGTCACCACGGACGTCTTGCCGGCCAACGCGGCTTCCACTGCAGTCATTCCAAAAGGCTCAGACAAGGACGGGACTACGACGAACAGGCTACCTTCATAGAGACGACACAGCTCCTCCCCGGTGACTAGGGGATCAAACTCCGTTTCCACCCCTTGCTTTCGCGCTTGAGACTGTAGCTTGCGTCTCTCCTGTCCCTCGCCCACGATGCGAAGCAGGGGGGGCTCTTCCAGAAGAGACATGGCTTCCAAGAGATCATGATGATTCTTGTTTGGTAAGAGTGCGCCCACGGCGAGAATATAGTCGCCGTTCCCATAATCGGGTTTGAACATAGACGCCGGAAGCGAAGGAGCCGGATATGCCACGAACATGGGTCCCGGATAGCGGTAAATTCTCTTTACTAGGTCTGCCATGTACTCGCTGTTTGCGATTATGCCCTTGAATCGGCGGACAGTGGCCACGTCTAACACTCTGAGCATTGAAACCGTCAGATTGTACATTGGGCCCCAGAGGGCGATCCATGAACGTTTCCCGTAGAAGTGACTGGCCGTACGGAAGACTGTGGGGCTAAATTGCCTGTAGTCTTCGCCTGTTATCTTGTCTTCCCAAACGGCTCGGAGGACCTCACCGGTATACCAATACGTTTTGTCCGCATATCTGCCGATGATTCGCCTCGCCATTAGTGGCTCGACATGATGATGAATTAGTAGTCTGTCGAAAGTGCCGAGTTCTCGAATGATGTTTCTCCCTCTCAGTCCATAAGGAAGATTTCTCACTTGGACCTTAGACCCGAGCATTGAAAGCCAATCACGATGCATTAAGGTCGTATCGGTATACAACGTAACCTCGACCCCTGCCTTTCTGAGTCCTAAGGCATGAAGAATGGCAAGGCGCTCCGCTCCACCGAATCTGCCGAATGGATGAATCAGTATAGCCAGTCGCAAGGTGAGAAGTTAGGGGTCATAGCATCGATTCTTATTCTTATCTCCCCCCAAAGCATCCTTTGGAATGCCGAAGATATATTCGTCTATTAAGGACCAGAGATTAGAGGAATAAGATACTCTGCAAAGCGTAGTTTGCGCTGAGAACGAGGAGAATGATGATCAAAAGCCCGGGCCAACGTATATTCTTGGTTCCTATGAGAGGCAGGAAGAAGAGTACGGCGATAGAGCCCAGTACTGGAATCGGGAGGTCGTACACGACACGTGCTTGGTGATAGCTGTCCAGCACTAGGAAGGGCACAGACGCTGCTCCAACCCATATGATGAGCAGACGCTCGAACCGATCTCTGAATCGGAACGCAAAGGCAGACAATAACCCAAGCCCTAGGATGAGCCAGTTCGCCAACAGGCCCCCATGCGTATAGAGCAGCGCCTCGACCAGATTCGTCCAGAAGGAGGCCACCTGTCCGATGGTAGGCACTTTTGTCGCTACGTCCGCCGCTACGGTCCGGGTCGCGAAGACACCGCTCTTCAAGACGTCCAAAACGATTCCGCCGGTGATGATTCCGATAATCGCCTTCAAGTGGATGGAACCACCCGTTTCCTTCCATATCGAGATCGCGAAAACGAGTGAGGCAGTGGCGATGAGGACCCAGGTCCAGGGATGCGTCAGGAAGAGCGCAATTGACAAAGCAAACATGGCGCCATATCTTGCAGTCGAGGGAGACTTCGAGAATAGTAGCAGGAGTGTTAGGAACAGGTAGGCTTCGATCATCCCGAGCATGTTGGCGAAGTATCCTCCCCACATTCCAGCGGTAATGTGGAATGAGGTTGAAGTGAACAGGGCTGTCAGTCCAGCAAGTCTCGCGCTTCCCTGGCTGAAACGTACGAAGATGTACGTAGACAAGGATAGGAGTGGCGCTAGAACCATTGGCAAGTACTCGATTATCATGTTGGGAGAGATTCCGGCCGACGCGACAAGATACAACGGTATCAGCAGCAGCGGCCTGGAACCGTCGAGGCCCTCGACAAACGAGTACTGAAGCGCCTGGGGTAGAGGTCTCTGCAACATTTGGCTGATCCAGCCGACATAAGTCGGGCTGTCAATGCCCACGAGTGTGCCGTTCGGGTTCAGGTCGGACCGGTACGGGACAAACGCTAGAAGAGAGCTGGCGACCAGGCTAACCGCGAGCATCAACTTGGGACGGGACAGGATCTTGAACGTCTGCGCAGAATCGGACAAGGACACGGATCGAAGCGAGGATAACAGGCTCCTGAACGGTACTGAGAGAAACTGGAGAAAGGACTTGAACGAGACCGATCGGCGAGTAGCCGCTTTGGTTCCGAGCTTTGCAAGCCAGGCGTAGAGGAGGCCGAGAAGAAGCAGAGTGGACAGTGGAGCGAGTAGCACGTACACGTCCGTGTTGAGGTTGGAGAGTCCAGGGTCTGGTAGGTAGGGAAAGAACACCAAGACCGCGAGCACTGAGATTTCGAACGATACGAGGCCGAGTATCACTATCGTGGGAGCAGTCTCGCGGATCGTCAACAATATTCGGGCCAGAGACGGCACGGGCGTTCTCTTTTATGCTTCCAGAGAAGCTGGCAATCACCAAGCGACGTTCTACTCATCTCTCGAAAGAGGGGTATCAGGATATCCAGGGAATGCGCAAACGGTCGAATTCGCCTTCTACAGGGGCAACTCTTAAATTCCTAGGGGTCGCCGACCGCGTTGCAATTGTCGTCCCCTATCAGGCGATATCTTCCACATCTCATCGTAGTCCTCTCGATAAGCCTCATCATGGCTGGAGCCTACGCCGAAGTTGGCTTCGCCTCACTCACAATGCCTAAAGCTGTCTGGATGATAAACCCGCTCACCATAACAGGGATAGGTAGCGCCTCCGACCCGTTCAAGTGCGCCCCCGCTGTCACGAGTCCTGTTACGCTCAAGTCCAGCGTGAGCAATCCGATCAAGATCAGCCTGTCCCTTAGCCAGACGAGCTTCGCCACCTGCGGTCAGTTATTCAATCCCCTCACACTCACAGTCCACTGTCTCGTCGCCTCGTGCGCGGGAACGTACACCGCGACCGTCACAGTAACCCAAGGATACTACAGTACGACTCCGCCCAGCTTGATGGTCAATATAGTACTAACCTGACACTGCTCTATTCCGTTCTTCTCCGACTACCTGATTACTAGCGAGTATACCGGGTGTATTTCTGCCCAATTGTAATGGTCAGCGTCTAGAACATACGGGCCTGTGATCGTGATGTGCTGGCCAACGCTTGGAACTGGGATCTGGTTCGTATAGTTCTGGCATGCGGGTATCGCGTCTGTCTGGCTGGGCGGGTTTACACAGATTATCTCGACCACGAGGTCACCGTAATTTGGATAACCCTCGTTAGCGCTGTTTGTGAGATTGCTGTAAGCCGGGTCTAGATTCGTTCGCAGGTGAACGTCGCCGTCAGCTTCGTCTATGACTCGGTCTACTGTCCCGGAAGCAGTAATACATGATTTTACAATTTGAAGCCTGTAGGGATTATAGATATGGCTGCTAATCGAAGCGGGGTCGCCGCAGGATGAGGTTGAACCCCCATTGAAGCGGTCATAGACATAGAACCCGGCCACAGCGCCAACCAAAGCGACTATTA
>Ga0209802_1001153_pt1 | contig 19943 bp, 20 predicted proteins | sample GraSoiAngelo_129_FD_185886 | JGI IMG/M metagenome (GOLD analysis project Ga0209802, IMG submission 185886) | Grasslands soil microbial communities from the Angelo Coastal Reserve, California, USA - 14_0927_12_40cm (SPAdes) (version 2) | ecosystem: Environmental > Terrestrial > Soil > Grasslands ... | reverse complement strand
GGCTTATCGAAAAGACGACAGGCTTACCTTTTTCCTGATGTGGAATTGAGCAGCCTTCGTGTAATTGTGAGCCGTATCACTACCAAGAAAGTCCCGGCCTTAACGCTGGTAGTTGTCGGGATCGTAGGAATGGTTGCGGGCGTTCTTGCAGCCACCATTACTCTTAACCAGACTCTCTACAACGGCGAGGTGGGCACCTATCACAATAACACTGGCGTCTTCACTGTCACCGACACCGGACTGTCTGTTGTATCCAACGCGGCCTCTACTAACGCTACTAGTGCTATAACGATCGCTGGATCTGGCATTGCTTTGAACAATGCCTTGACTGCTGGTCATTGGATGGATGTGCTGACGTTTGTGATGAGTACTCCAGGGGTGAGCACTCACACTGCTACCATCACAGCGAGAAACGGTGCTGGACCTGAAGGCACATCCCTAGTAACTGTCACTTCTGGTACATGGACCACCACTGGAGGTAGCACGGGCACAGTAACGTTCTACGTCGACTTGGGGACTGCAAGTCTTACAGCCCCTGTCACAGTCTATGTCAACGTCACTTAGAAACCTCCAAGGCCCTAGCCGTCGAAGCACCCAACCAACTTTTTTCCTCCCTATTCCGAAATCGTAAGACCCTGAATGAGCAGTGTGGGTCATTCAGTCCCGGTAGCCTTTTCGCTCTAGGTTTTCAACGGGTGATCTGGCGTTACTCGGGTGGATACGGTTCAGTTACTGAAATCTCAAACTCGGTTCTTCTTGAGTTTAGCAAGGACAAAGCTTGGGCAAAGTTAGTCGGATATCCCGCATGCTCGGGAGCGGGAGCAGCTGGATCTTTGCTGCCAAATTGCTCTTGTCACTGGTGGCTATCGTCTTTGCTGCTAGCGTCTCAGTGACATCGAGCACCTATCAGGCTGAGATAGGCTCCGCAGTAAATGTCGCGAATGGTCTTGTAGCGACGGACAAGGGCTTTTCGCTAGCTTCAGTAGCTTCGAACAGTACGTCATGTTCCAGCCCTGTAACGTTTGGGCCTTCTCCCGGCATAGCTGACACGAACATTACTGCAGGACACTTGGTTTATGACGTCCAGGTAAATTCGACCAGCAGCACTTCAATTCCTCCGGCAGGAACCAGATTCAACGTCACGCTGGTCATAGGATCGAATCCTTACGGTCCGGTCTGCATACAGACCCCTATACCCTCGGTGAGCGGGCAGACAATTGACTGTAAGTTCGACGTAGGCACAGCCCTCCCAGCCTCACCCTACACTTTCAAGGTCACCATTCAATGATCCTCTAGCGACAGGCGACAAATCGGAGACTACGCGCAAAAAACCTTCAGTCAGTGGAGACCCCTCCTGGAACTTACAAGAAATATTTGCTGCGAAAACAGAACAGCTCGTTGAGGATTCTCCCAGATTTCTTATCTTTCTTTTCAACTAACTATTCTTTTTCTGTTATCTATTTCTCGACCCCCCAGGGGCATGTCAAAACGAAAAAACTCCTTCACACTTTACCGGAAATCCTACCGTTGAAAATCGCCCGGAACAAGCCCTGATCCGGAATCGGGGCAGGCGATTTGAGATCACCCAGTTTGCGCGTTGACCTGCACGTTGAGCTACACCATGTCGAAAACAGCCGACCGGCTGATTCTGCGCCCTGTCTCGCAACATTCGCCCGGTTCAGTTTCAACTGGCTGGACCCCTCGTCGAAAAATCTCAAAAGCAGTTGCTTCTCGCGACACAAAACCCGACTCCGGGAGGGGATTAACAAAGGGTAATCTCTCCTCCGTCCCGGGCTCTTCAGAAAAGGAAACCCGCAGACTGTTAGGTCTGAAACTGGACAATCACAGAATAAGCTTAGATCGGAAATCTGGGCGTGCGTTTTCTGACCCCGAGATTTTCACGAAAGGGCACGCGCTTGATTTCCACTCTGGAAAGACAGTCGACCAGCCTATTCCAAGCCGTAAATCGGAAGACTCGCCTAGATCAGCTTCAAGTGGCGAGAGGCCTCAGAAAAAAAGGGGGTAGGAATTTTTTTCTCGCGACGTGGAAGTCCTTGTCAGGCGTTCTATGTTCCTTCGACTAGCTTCTGGACTTCGGTTAGCTTCGACAAGGCTTCTATTCCCAGCGGTGTTGTCTGGAACTTTGACTTGCCCTCATCCACCACCGTCTCAAGCATCCCTCTAAGAAGAAGACGCGTAATGTACTTCTCAGCAGCAACGAAGTTGATGTTTGACCGGTAAACTATCTCCGTCTTCGACACCCGTTTCACGGCCACCGCCAGAATATCGCGGATGATCAGCAGCGAGTCTCTCGGCTTCGGACTCATACACGCTCTAAAGGACCGCTCTTCCCCGGAGTAGGGGATTTAGTTCTTTCCAACATTTTCAGGCAAATGGGAAGAATCTTCCCCTCTCTTTACTGTGAGGTGCCGAGCCGTAGCTGTTCGTCCACGTACCCCGTCTTCTCAGTCTTCAACCACAACCTAGCCCCCCGTCGAAGGATGAGTACCATCGCCGCCAGATTGGCGAGCGAGACGAGCGCCGCGTAGGGGTAGGTTGCCAGCAACAAGCCAAGATGGGAGAGCATGCTAGATCTTGCAGAGGAGACTACAGCCGCGACCAGCGTCCCCACATATACAATGTTGACCGCGACCATCACGAGAAAGAGTGGTAGAAGCGTCTCGAAGGGCAGTCCCACCTTGACTATTCCCAATCCAAGAATAATCCACGCCACAAAAGTCAACACCGCAAGGATCGGGCTCATCATCAACGCCTCCATATCCAACGTCTTCGCAAGCGACATCGACCTCCAAGCATTCCAGTGCTTAACCCCAGTAAGCATGTTACCGCCCGACCACCTAATCCGTTGCTTGAACAAAGTCCCAACACGGGCAGGCATCTCTTGCCAACACTCCACCGGCGCCAGTCGCGTAGCGATGTGCGCTCTAGCAAAACGCACCGACAGCTCAGCATCCTCGACAAGGGATTTTGGATCCCACAACCCAACCCTTTCAAGCGCCGTCCTTCGAAAGAACGTGTTAGACCCCGAAAACGTAACGAACAATCTCAAAGCATACTTTCCGTCATTCGACAAGCGATACAAGAAATTCTCGTAAGCCGCCAGCCGCGAAACAATGCTCTCCCGAAGATTCAGCGTCCTATGAAAACCATGCACCGCCCCAGTCTCCGGACTGTTAAAGTAACGGAGAGCCTTCTTTACAGCCTGCTGCTCCGGCACATCATCAGCATCAAAAGTCGCAATGATCTCACCCGTCGATTGGTGAAACGCAAAGTTCAGCGCATCACCCTTCCCGAGACTCGTATCACGATGGAACACTTTGATCCAGGGATATTTCGCAGAGTAATTCTTGCAGATCTCTAGAGTCCGATCCCGCGACTCATCCTCCACAACTACGACCTCCAAGTTCTCTTTCGGATAATCTAGCCTGACCAGTGCATTGAGCAGCCTACCAACCACCTTCTCTTCATTCTTCACCGGGACAAGGACAGAGACATCTGGAGGATCCCAGTCCTCTCCCGGATCCTCCCCGAACCCTCGCTTCTTGTATCGCCAGACGCCGAGCAGTATGATTGGAGTCGCGTAGACGAAGTAGACCAAGAATAGGATCGTCAGCCCGAAAACAAACCAGTTGGCGACGCTCACTATCTTTCGTCCAGCTCGAATTCGCCGTTCTGAACAACCCGGCTATTTATCGTCTTAGAAGCGAGCCTTTCTCGCGAAACGCCGCAGCAAGAACCAGAGTAGTGCGCCAACAGAAAATTGTTCGAGTCACAACGTCAAACTATGAAATCCATGAAATGGTATCACGCCATTTCTTGTTGGTTCGAGAATTGTCATGCGGGTCCGCCCAGCTTTCTCCACTCTCCTACTAGGAAAAGTAGGAACGGACGAAGGAATCATCTAACTGTTTCCTCATTTATACTCGATTCACACTTTCAAGCCTTAAAACATACCAGGTCTCCCAACGATATCCAGGAACCACCCGCAAGTTACTGTGGATATCCGCAGGTCGATCAGTCACGGATTGACCGTTTTTCGTCAATAAGAATGAACGGAACCTATGGAAGCATACACAACCGGTACAAAACATGGGCAAACTGATGATCTCGCTCAGCGATCAATCCGAAAACCTTGTACGAAGCGAAGTCCAACGCGTCTATCACGGCAGAGTCGGAGGGCTATCAATATTCTTTGAGCAAGTACTCCGAGACTACTTCCACGGCAACGGCAAATCGACAAAAACCACGCGGACCAAAAACGGCAAGAACTAAGCTAAAACCACTAGATCTGCTAATACGGGATCCGAAAACCTGGCCCACTTTCCAGTGCCTACTCTGTTCCTTTTCTTAGCTAGGTACGTGGGACCTGAGGAGTAATTGGTCTAATTCCTCTTGCCCTCGATTCTAGGGCTCGGATGAAGCTCGGAAGCTCTTCAACGGATCGGACCTCAGTTCTGGCAAGGGATCGCATTCTGATCCAGATTTTGAGATCACTTTTCACTCCTCGCTGGGAGAGTTCTTTGTAGAGCCATGTCTCAAGCTCCTTTCCTTCTCGGTCGAAGTCTGTCAACACAATCGCCTCTTTTGTTCCATCGAGCCTATCGAGAAACTCGTGGCGGGATTCACCTCTCGCCTTCAAACAGTGCACCTTCCCCGTTACTCCCAATCTTCGGAGAGCAGCTTCGTCTCGCCGTCCCTCGACGATGATAGGGACCCCGGCCTCGGATTGCATTCTGAGTTCATCGATTATTCTCTGCGTCTCTTCCATTTTCCACGCATAGTACTCTGCTCGTGGATTCCGTAATCGAGCGAGATTTCTACGCGGAGCTGGGCCAGCCACATGTCGTCAGCTCTTTTCCAGCTTACGAACCTCATCCAAAGGCTGTGGATTTCTCTTGAAGTACTCTCTCACAGGTTCTAGCTTCTGGGAGAGAATTCGTGACATGTTACTCTTCAGATCCTGCGGGTGGATTTTTTCCGAAGAGTATAGTCTTTCAAGTTGTTCATAGTTGGGCACCTCAAGATCTCCGCCGTACTTCGGATCGCGCTTCAACGTTAGCGGCTCTCGGTTTTCAAAGACGAGGATGCGATAGTATTCTAGTATCGGGTTTCCATCTATTACTTTTGGTGGACAGAACGCCTGCTGGATCTTCTTCCCAATCACCTCGGGCTCATCATGGATCAGAATGTTGTTCTCAGGTTTGCTCTTCGACATCTTTGCAGCTATTACCTGGTTCAGTTTAGGATCTTCATCGAAGCTGTCGCGTGGGGTACTCTGAACACCTGCGAGTCCGACGAGCATGGAAGTGTGAAGGCTGACCGGCTTGCCCCAGCCCAGTTTCTCCCCCGCCTCTCTGGCGAGCACGTGGGCCTTACGTTGGTCTATCCCGGCACATGCAACGTCCAATCTCATCTGGAAGATGTCCGCAGCCTGCATACATGGGTAGAAGATTGTCGCTGCATCGTTCTCTTTCGACTGCATGTCCCGTCCCATTATAGGGATCGCCCTCAGGACCCGTTGTGTAGTCGTTGCTCTCGCTATTCTGAGAACCTTCTCCCAATAGTCGGATCTCTCGGCAAGTTCAGAGGCCCAGATGTACTCGGCTTTGTTTTCCGGGACTCCCAGGGCCGTGAAACAATGCTTGTAGTATCGGCCTACCGTTCGGATCTTCTCGAGGTCGCCGCCGAATTTGTTGTTGATCATCGAATGCCAGTCGGCCAGGAAGATTATGAAGTGGAACTCGGCTTTGATCAGGTCTTGAATCTTGGAGGCACATACAAGACCTTGGCCGATGTGCATCATTCCGTGCAGTACACGCCTGCGTTCCGGAGCACTCAAACCCCCAGTAGGCCCGAGGAGTCATCTTCTCCACCAAGAGCTTGTCTAGCTCAGACCTCTGGATTATCTCGACAGTCCCTCTTTTGACCAGCTCAAGACGCTGCTCTAGATTCATGCCCGCCTCCGGGAGCAAGTTGTCTCTGCATCTCGGCTAAAAGCCTCTAGACCATTCCACGTTCATTTCCTAAGATAGGTCGGGAAGGCGAGTTTCGCATTGGGGCCCTTCTTTCCAGAAGGGTTCCTTGTCGCCCGCGACACTAACACCAAAGCCTCACTGTGAAGATCACCGTCTTCTCTCAGCCCGGCTCTCTCGAGGCGGGCGTCTCGCGCTCGCCCTCAGCCGCGAACGATCGTTCCCGTTGTAATAACCTATTCTAGCGAAAATGAATAGTCAGGCTGTAGCCTTCCACTCCTAACGCACGACCTGAAGACCACCCAAAAGAAAACGGTGAAACTTCCATTTTGACATGACAGGAAACCAGGGTCGAGTCTACTTGAGAGGAACGTACATGCTAGACCGAGACGCACCGATCCCAGGTGTCCCATGAACAACCTTCTGGTTCGTAATGGCGAATTCCCCGACGAAATGTCCAATCATCTCCGGCTTGATCTCGATGGAGACGTACTCCTTCCCAGAGTGCAACTGGAGAGTCAGTCCCAACATCTCAGGAATGACGATCATGTCTCTGACATGGGACTTGACGGGGGCAGGCTTACCGCCATTCTCTTTCCTTGACTGGCGAACATGTTCCATCAGAATTCGCTGTTCATTGGTGAGGCCTTTGAGGAGTGATCTGCGCTGTCGCGAGGGGAGAAGCTTGATGAACTCGTCCATCGACATCTGCTTCAGTTCGTCGACTGAATGGCCTCGATAGGTGAACTGTCTAGGCGCAGCTCTTCACCCGCATTGCGTTCCTGGGTACGACGTGCATCATAAGAATGTTCCTGGGGTCTATCGCGCTGAGCGGCGCTTAGCCCGTCCAGTCTGGCGGGCGGCTATGTTGCCCACTTTCCTTCCAGGAGGTGTATCGCGTCCGACAGTCGTAGGCTTTCCTGCGTGTTTGTGTCTGCCCCCTCCGTGAGGATGAGATGCGGCAATCATTGCTTGACCCTTGACTACGGGCCATTTCCGGCCTCGAGACTTTTGCAGGAACCACTTGGGGCCGGCTTTCAAGAACGGTTTCTCAGTACGACCTGCACCAGCGACTACTCCAATCATTGCTCGACATTTGTCGTTCACGTGAATGGTTCGTCCTGAGGGCATGCGAAGCTCAGTCCCTGCTGGCGTGTGAGAGACTACCAGTGCAAAGCTCCCGGAGGAGCGTGCCATAGTACCTCCGTCTCCGGGACGGAGTTCGATGTTGCAAATCATTGTCCCTTCTGGGATCCTGCCAAGAGTCTTGATGTTCCCTGTCTCTGCCGGTGCTTCGCTCCCGATCTCGATGCTCTGGCCTACGTACATTCCCTCAGGAGCAGGAATGTAGACATCGTTGTTGCTCCCTACCACTAGCCGGGCTAGAGGAGCTCCGCGCGCGACTTCGTGGAGAAGATCTCTGACGAAGCCACTGCTATGTCCGTCTACCGAATTGTATCCCGTGGGATGAAGTCTTCGATGGGTGGGAGCTCTGAAGATGAAGAAGCCTCTACCACGTCTCTGGACCAGAATGTTCTTTCCCATGCTAGACCAAATCGCCCTAGAGTATTCCCAGTTTTACGGCCAAGTCAGAAGCCTTCGATTCAGGGCTTAGTTTGACGTATGCTTTCTTCTTTCCTTCTGGGGTTGTGAGGGTAAACACTCGGGAAACGTTTACTTCGTATAGTTCTTCCACAGCCCGTTTCACATCGTTCTTAGTTGCTCTGTTGTTGACGATGAAGGTGATCTTGTTTTCCCCTTCGATCAGTTTGACTGTGTCTTCCGACATCATCGGGTAGACAATCACGAGTTCGGATTCTAACCGGGCCATTTTTACTACCACTTCCTCTCTGCCAGTATCTTAATCGCTGATTCGGTCCAAATGGTCAGCCTGCCAGGGTGCGTACCTGGCGCTAAGGCCTCAACACTGAGGTCCGCAGCTCTAACTATTTCTAGACCCTCAAAGTTTCTAAGGGCCTTTCTAGCGTTCTTATCCTCACCGACCACAACTAGCGGTCCAACCGCATGAATCCTTGCTCCCGCCTTGATTCTTTTGCTCTTTCGAACCCGGAGGATGTCGTCCCAGACTCCGATAGATGTGAGGAATCGCTTGGCGTCAGAGGCTTTTGAAAGCTTCTCTACTTCATTGCTCACGACTAGCGGCAGTCTGCGATCTTCGTCAAACTTGTGGCCCCGATTTCTGACGACCTGGTCCGATGCGGTGGCCGCGATAGCTGCCCTTAAGGCCAGTCTCTTCTCCTTCTGGTTGATTTGTTTAACCAGTGTCTTCGATGTGACTGGTGGGAATGCCATTCTCCCACTCACTGTTCCGGGGGCGAATGCCGCGCTACCCGACAAGGGTCCGTGTCCGCCAATTCGTGGTACTCTTGATATTCCCCTCCCAACTCCGAACGATTCGGCTGTTGTTCTCTTTCCCGCCATCAGATTCCGTCCTTGGGGCTGGAAACCGTGGGATTGTTGAGCGATTGCCGCTTTTCTAATAACGTCCAATCTCAGGACTGTCTCGAAGACTTGGGGCAAAGGAACCTCTCCAGCTGATTTTCCTTCTACATCGAGAACCTGCGCAGTTTTGACCAAGTCGGTTCCCACAGAGATCTACGCTCCCTGTTTCGATGCGAGGTTGAACTGCTCCAGTTTTGGTGGTTCCCCTGTCGGATTGCCTCTGGCGGGGTATCGCAGAGCAACTAGCCTTCTGGCAGGCCCTGGAATTGTTCCTCGTAACACAGTGTATTCAGTCTTCACTGGCCCATAACGCAGGAATCCTCCCTTCGGAGTAACGTCGGCGCCGTTATTTCCCATCTTCAAGATCTGTTTGTTATGCTCGGTTCTTTGAGCGAACCCCATTTGCCCGGCTCTGGGTACGGAGTACATTACGTAGTGTGGGTGCCATGGACCAATCGATCCGACCCCTCTGACCGTTTTTCTCGACTTGTGTTTGAGTTTCTTTATTCCCCATCTCTTCACTGGGCCTTGGATTCCCTTTCCTTTCGTGATCGAAATTACGTCGACGTCCCCTCCCTCTTTGAAGACCTCCGAAACCTTGATCTCCTTTCCGAGGATCTTTTTCCCGAACTCGAGCCGCTCCTGAACTGTTCCCCCATCGATCTTCACCTCAAACAGGTCAGGTATTTTCCTACCAATCGTTGTGTTTCGGGGCTGGCTAGAAACCACCACTCTCACTTCTGATACTTTGTTTATTGACGGGCCAATCTTCTCCCATGCCTTGACGTCGTCAAATTTCTCGGGCATTTTGATTCTCCTTTGGAGATCCTTCGTCTGGTCGTTGGACCATACCTCTCCAACGGTTTGCAATCCACCATTGAGCGTTTCGTAGAACCGCAAGGCGGTAACCTTCAGAGGCGGAGTCTCGACTACCGTCGCAGGGAAAGTCACTTCTTTGCCATAGTTCAGGGAGCCCTGGCGATTATCGACCACGGTGACATGAGTTGTTCCCGCCTTGAAGCCAGCAAATCCCAAGAGGCGCGGCGGACCTTCGTAATCTGGCCAAAAACGAATTCTCGGCGCCCAGTGACTAGCCCTTCCACGAGGAAGATAAGCAAGAGACCCCCTTCTAGGAGCGCTATATTTTCGGTGACCCATCTACGTCTCCTCTAACAAGTTCAGTATAGACATCGTCGCAAGGATTGCTTCTTCTGTCCGGACTGTTTCTACTCCCTGATTCGGGATCATATTCAGGTTGAAGTCGACGACCTTACTGAGATCAGTTCCTTCCTTGGCGAGAATCTCAGGGACTCCTTCTGAAGGTGAGCCGAAGAGGACCAGTGGTCGTCGGGACAATTTCCACCGAAGAGTCAGGTCGTTGAGCATTTCGCGTACCTGTTTTCCCCCTCGAGAGGTCGAAATTGTCAAGTCCTGAGTTCTGCTCCTAATCAGTTTACCAAGCGTCAGATTGGTTCGAGTGACCTTGAATCCCCAATATATAGGTAACCGAGTCGGCTCAACGAGTTCTCCCTTAAGCTGTGGCGTTATTTGGACGACCCTTATGGTCACTCTCTCAAGTAGTTTCAACCTCGAAGAGATCTCAACTGCCGCTCTGAATCCCGCGTTTACGATTGAGTGAGCTCCCGATTCGATCACGAGCGCTTCGCGAATCTCGCCTATTCGAGGCTCTCCAACGTTTGGATGGCTAGGAATTCGTAGAGGGGGCAGTATTCCAGAAAATTGAAGATCCGGGTCTTGCTTGAACAACGCCTTCCGTAAATACTGAGGTGTTTCCTGATACGTGAGTAGCTTCTCTAAGAGATCCGCCTCCCTCGCTGAACTACTCCCGGTTTGGTCATAATAGACCACAACTTCGTCGACTCGAAAGATTGCCAGAGAGCGTGCGATTAGGCCAACCCGACTGGTCTTCTCTCTGAGATGCGGCACGTCCTTCGTAAACGATGAGGGAATTGCGACTGAGAGTCGTTGGGGTCTTCTAGGAACCTCCATCATAGGGTCACAAGGCTACGACCACAAGATATTAGCCAATCTCGAGATCGAGAGTCCGGGTCAGGAAGACCAAAAGATGCATGTCGATTTGGACGATTTGAAGCTCCTTGCGAAGATAGATCCATCTAACATGGTGGGTGCGGTCGATCGATTTCCCGATGTTTTTCTTCGCTCAAGAGATGAGTGGGACATTGTTCTCAAAACAAGATCCTCGATTCAAAGTGTCGTTCTGATGGGGATGGGAGGGTCGGCGAGTGCCGCGGACGTAGTCCTGGATTGGCTCAAAGCGGCCTTGCCCGTTCCAGCGATAGTCCATCGAGAGCCAGCATTGCCCGCTTTCGTAAATGAGAGAACACTGTTCATTGCGATGAGCTACTCTGGTCAGACTTCGGAGACACTAGCCGCGTTTCAAGAGGCGAAGAATAGAGGCAGCGCCCTCATAGGTATTGGACACGGGGGATCCCTCGCCTCCCTTTGTAATAGCTACAAAACACCATTCTTTCAGGTCGAAGCTTCGCTGGCTCCGAGAGCTGCTCTTGGCCAATTGATTGTTGCAGCCGCAATTGCCTTGGAAAGAGCGAATCTCGTTCGTTCAACCAAACGAGAGAGATCTATGGCTGCCCAGGAGCTTGTTCGCATCAGGCGCCGTTGCCGCGTCGAAACTCCTCTGGCAGACAATCCCGCGAAGAGCCTAGCCGAGAAACTCGTGGGACATTTGCTCGTAATCTATTCCTTGCAGAGAATGTCTTCGGTTGCACGCAGATTCAAGAACCAACTTGCGGAGAACAGCAAACTGCTCGCGAAATACGACTTGTTGCCGGAGGCAGGCCATAACGAGGTTGAAGGTTGGCACGAGAGAGATAACATGTTACCGATGATTATTCGAGATGCACGGGAGACTGCTTTTGAACGTTCGATTGTTCATGCGTTTCGCTCTACGATAGGTTCGGCGAGCAGATCTCATCCGCTAGATGTGCGCGTCGCTGGGAGAGGAAGGCTTTCTAGGTTGCTATCTCCAATCTTTCTGCTAGATTATGTGTCCCTGTACCTTGCGATGCTGAGGCGGATCGATCCGACTCCTACGGATCTAATCAACGAATACAAGAAAAGATAGCACGTTTTGATTTCCCGGCTACGCTCTATCCTTTCGCCACTCCGATGGGTGTCATGCGGACAACTTTCCTTCCTATTCCAAGTTGGTCGCTTACATCTGCCACTCTGTCCACATCCTTGTAGGCGTCCGGTGCTTCCTCTGCGACAACCTCCATGCTTGCCGCTCTGATGACTATCCCTCTGCTCTCTAGCTGTTTCTTCAAGTCTGCACCTCGCCACTTTCGTTTGGCCGCGGAACGGCTCATGAATCTTCCAGCGCCATGGGCGGTGGTTCCGAAACTCAACTCCATTGCTTTGGGTGTGCCTATCAAAACCCAGCTGCTGGTTCCCATGCTTCCAGGGATTAGGACTGGCTGTCCAACGTCTCTGTATTGAGCTGGGACATCTGGATGGCCTGGAGGGAAAGAGCGTGTAGCGCCTTTTCTATGGACAATTACTTTTGTAGCCTCGCCTTCGATTTGGTGTGATTCAATTTTCGCGACGTTGTGACAGACATCATAGACGATTCGCATATCCATTGCGTCTGATGATTTCGCGAATACCTTCTCGAATGCCTGTCGAGCCCAGTGAGTGATCATTTGTCTATTGATCCAGGCGAAGTTACATGCAGCGGACATAGCGGGGATATAGTCCTCAGCCTCTGGACTTTTACTCGGGCACGCCGCTAGTTCTCTATCGGGTAGGTGGATGTTGTATTTGCCTGTCGCTCTTTCCATGACCTTCAAATAATCGCTACAGATCTGATGTCCATATCCTCTACTGCCAGTGTGGATGAGAACAAGGATCTGTCCGGTTTTCTGGATTCCCAACCGTTGGGCAACCCTTTCATCGAAAATCCGGTCCGCTCTCTCGATCTCAATAAAATGATTGCCACTTCCAAGACTTCCAAGTTGAGGGGCTCCGCGCGATCTTGCACTGCTCGACACCTTTGAAGGGTCGGCTGCCTCCATGCAGCCCTCTTCCTCGATTGTCTTCGGATCTTCTGGCCACGCATATCCTTTGTCGATAGCCCAATCGAGGCCATCAGTAACCGCCTTGTCGAGCTCGATCGGGCTAAGTTTGATCTGTCCCCGGCTTCCGAGGCCTGAAGGAATGAAGTTGAAAATTGTGTCCACAAGCTGAGACAGCCGTGGCCGGACCTCACCCTCGGTGAGATTTGTCCGAATGAGTCTGACTCCGCAGTTGATGTCGTAGCCAACGCCCCCGGGGCTGATCAGTCCCTCGTCATAGTCTGTTGCGGCTACTCCTCCGATAGGGAATCCATAGCCTTCATGTCCGTCGGGCATGGTGATAGCGTACTTGTAGATCCCGTTGAGATGGGTGACGTTGACGCATTGTTGGATAGTCCGGTCGGTGCGCATTTTGGCTAGTAGGTCCTCGTCGGCGTAGATTCGCGCTGGGACCTTCATGCCGGGCTGGTAGTCCTGCGGTACCTCCCAGATGTTTTGAGCTACTTGCTTAATGGGAATATCTGCGCTTGATCTGCTCCAAGAGTTCAAGGCTTGGGTGCTCATTTGTTCGTCAAAACGTTGAACGACTACCTAACTATAAGTATCGTTGGGTGGGCTAGTCAATTTCAAAACTGCCTTTCCAGCACTGGCAGGCTAAAGATCCAGAATGAATCTGACTCTAGCTTCCTTCGCGCTTTCTTCGATTGTCATCAAGTGGTATGTCACTCCTTTTACCTCAGTCTTGGCTCCGTGCTTTCCCTGATCATACTTCTCGCCTCTAACCTTCCCACGGAGCTTGAATATTGTTGGTTCTTCAGACGCGATATCGATGTCGTATGACGTGTAAACCATCGCTTTGATATCAAACTCTAGGAGTAGTTGTTCTAGCCAATTGTAGAGTAGTTCTTTCTTGTCGTGGCCATCGACAAGAATACGCTCCGCTAGGATTGGGTCGATTTTCTGAACATTCAACATCGTCTCGTAGAATGCTTCTGCGGCTTGAGCAAACGCTCGTTCAATCGTCGGGCCCCAAGCTTCAATGTAGGCGTCTGTCGTATGCTCGAGAAATCTGTGTCCCTCTGCTCCTCGATTTTCCTCTGACACTTGGTTCGAAGCGGTATGCTTGCAGGAACCGTTTATTAGGTGAGTTTAGGGTGAGTCCCTTCTTTGACCTGAATGCGGGTTAGCTTGCCGGGATTACACAATCCGTGAGATTGTGTCTCGTAGGCCGAGTGGATTAACCCGACTATGTGGGTCCAAAGGCGCAGTTCTCCTTTGGGGGAGCGTTGGCCTTGAGAGCCTGTGGCCCGTTAGGGCCGCGTGGGTTCGAATCCCACTCCCGGCGCCAGAAATGCACGGTGCTGACTTGAAGTGTGAAGGATCTCTGGAGAAATCACTTACCCCGGGGGCCTAGAAAAGAATGTTTGTTTCTATTTCGGAGAATGTAGTTTTACGTCTGTCTTAGACGTTTACCGTACTTCGTGCTTGATGAACGCGTTTGGGTCTGATCCTGGCAGGCTCCCCCGTGCGTGCCTGTTCCGGGGTCCTATGGAGCCAAGCGGCTGAGAGCGTTTGGCTATTCAGATGAGCTACGATAAGGTTGCGATTTCCGCTAGTTTTCCGAGCTTATGCAGTACTACTCGGCGCTATTGCCGGTTGGGGACAAGTAGCGATGTGTGCGGAGTATTTGTCCAGTCGAATGTTCTCGTGACAGCGCGGACACTGGAGTACCTTCATCTCCGATCGGATGTTTCTTCCTTTCCAATTTCTTCCTCTCAGTTTCTATACACCTCTATCTGCTTCCCTTGCTGTTTACAGAAATTAGTCCTCGCCAGCGCGGGGTTCCCGTATCCAGCGAGAGCGTTACGTCGACAATACGATATAAGGACTCTTTCACTACCGGCTAGAGTTCAGAGTCTGTTTCCCTCTGTGGATGCGACTAGTCATAGTATTTGGGATGTATTTTCTCTCTGAAAGCCGCGGCGCCTTTCTCGAAGTCGGCGCTTGTAATTGTTCTGAAGAGCTCTCTATGCGCAAGGTCTAGGGCACGTGTCGTGAAAAGGCCTCGGTGAATGCGTTTGAAGCTAGCGTTTGAGATTGGCGAAACGTTCCGTATTTCATTCAGGATCCGGTCTACTCGCTCACGTAGGTGGGTGGTCTCTTCAACATAGTTTACAATGCCATGAGATCTCGCCTCCTCCGCACTAATTGGTGCTCCGGTCAGATTCATTTCAACGAGCTTCCTGCCGGTCATCGTGAATTGGCCTAGTGCGGCGGAGATGCAGCATATCGCGCCGACCCTTCCACCGGAGAAGGCAAACGTGGACCCTGTCGATGCCGCAACCAGGTCAGAGGCTAGCGCGATCTCCGCTCCAGCGCCGAAGGCGGGACCGTCGACCATTGAGATAATTGGTTTCTCGCATCCTAGAAATCGTTTCCAAAATGGCTCGACGAGATTGTAGACAAACTCGCGGGCTTCCCGGCGGGATGCGAATCCGCTCACTTCCTTCACGTCTAATCCTGCCGAGAATGCTCTTCCTTCTCCCTTGATGACAATCGATGATATGCCTCGTTCTTTCGAAGCACTTCTCAAGGACGCTTCAAGTTCTCGAAACATTCCCTTGGAGAGAGCGTTGAGGGCCTCGGGCCGGCTCATTGTGAGCCAGGCGGCATGATCTTGAACCTCATATTCGACATTCTTGTGAGACAACAGATTATGCTCCTGCATTGATTAGGGGATTTCGAATGAGTATTTTTCGATTGTTTCCTCCAGTTCGAGAACATTTTTGAAGTGCCTCCACGAGTGGCTTCACGTCACGGTGCGAATTTCTGATTAATCTGCCGTATAATTCGAATCTCAAGCTGAAGGTCATCTTAGATCGCGTCAATAGTGACGAATACCTTCAGAGTCTATGGGAATGCATCAATGTTAATGCAGTGAGAAGACTCGGTCTTTCCGATCACGGCCCTGTTCACTTCGCAATAGTCTCAAACATTGCCCTGAAAATCCTACGCAACCTTCTGGAGGCAAACGTCAAACCCAACATCGTTACGGATCACAAAATGACAAACGAGGATGCAGAAGTAGTCGTATTCCTCGGCGCTGTTCTTCACGATCTAGGAATGATCGCTCACAGAGAAAACCATCACATGTTCAGCGTTCCGCTGGCATTTCAACTACTCCCAAAATTGCTAGAAGGGACTTATGATGAAAAGGAACGAGCGATCATTACTTCCGAGACGCTTCACACTATTTACGCTCATGAATCCGAGATTCCTCAGCTGACGCTTGAGGCAGGAGTTGTGAGAGTGGCCGACGCCTTGGATATGAAGGAAGGCCGTGCTCGAATTCCGTTTACAGCGGGGAAGAAGGATATTCACGCGTTATCTGCGATGTCGATACGAGACGTCAAGATAAGAAAAAGTAAGCAGAAGCCGGTGATCGTGGAAATTAGCATGTACAATGAATCAGGTATATTCCAGGTTGATCAACTTCTGAGAAAGAAGATCGCAGGTACAAAGCTGGAGGGCTTCATCGAGGTTGTGGCGCAAGTCGAAAACCAGCAGAGGAAGACCGTGCTTTCCAGGTATACGTTGGGCACCGTTGCGGAGACCCCGACGGCCGAGGTCTTCGTCCAAAAATAGACTCGACGGATTCTACGGCGGGAGGATCTGGTCAAAGACCGTTATTGCTAGCTTTCTACTCTACCTTTGCTAGCTTTCCGTATCGTCCGACGTTAAGCTGGAGTTCCCCTCTGAAAGAGTCAACGTAGCCGTTCTGAATTTCAATTGTATCGTTGACTGCAACCTTTGATATGTTCTCGTTCCACAATGTGACCTTGACCGACCCGGACTCGTCCTGAAGAGTCGCGGACGCAACCTGGCCGGGACCGAATTTTGTCTGTACTTCTCTCGGGCTCTCGACGTCGACGATCTTTCCTTTCACATCGACTCTTCTCATTCCCGGCTTTAGCTCGGCGATTTTCATTCTGTTGCTCCGGTGACGACTTCTCCGGTTGCGAAGTTGTTCCTGACGCCTGTTATTCGCACTTTGACCTTGTCGCCGGTGTTGGTTCCAGGGACGAATATGACAAAGTTGTTGAAGCGGGCGATCCCGTCGCCTCTCCTACCGACTGAATCAATCGTAACATCGATCTCCTGACCCTCCTCTACGGGGACCGGGCCCCGGTCACGCTCGACGCTTCTCCCGCCGCCCTCGCGGCCGCCGTATCCGCTACCCCTTCCATAACCGCCTCCCCCTCCTCCACGGCCATAGCCTCCGCCTCCACCTCTGCCTCCTCCACTATATCCTCCTCCCCCTCCCCCTCTTCTTCCATAACTGCCTCCTCTTCTACCGTAGCTTCTACGCGGTCTCTCTTCTCCTCCGCCTTCCATTTTTGGTTCTACTCTTGTTTTTCTAAAGTCGAGTTGAACAATCGATTGGTCAGTACAACAGCAGTATCATAAGCAAAGGTTGCTTTCAAAACTACTTTTCATACCGCCTGAGCTTGTTCCAGACCCGTCCTTGAGTTCTGGCGCGTCTGATTCCGTATTAAAGATTTGACCCTGTTTATCAGTCTCAATAATTGATCCCAGTTGATCTAGCTCCCACGATTCCGTATTGAAACTCTCGCACCATAATAGGCGACTGCGTGTGTTTATGGCAGGTCAGTCTTTACGCCTTAAATGGGGCAAGGAGCGGTCGCGTCTGCTGGTAATGGCGGATTGTCTAATGCGTGAAGAGCCTCAGTCTATGCCACCGTCGTCTTCCGATTCAAAGGATTCCCCTTCTTCGTCTCCGATTGCGACAAAGGTTAGCACATCACCATCTCCATTTTCCGCGTTCACACCTAAGATTGTGGAGAAGAGATGGGACCATAACATGGAACTCCTAACCCAACAATTCTGGGAGAAGGAGGGACTCTACAAGTTCAACGTCAACTCAAAGAAGTCCATCTTCACAATAGACACTCCACCGCCCTATCCTTCCGGGAGACCATGGCACATAGGAGCGCTAGCTCACTATGCTCAGATAGACATGATCGCGAGGACATCTCGGGCTTTGGGCTACGAGACCCTCTTTCCGATAGGCATTGACAGAAACGGGCTGCCAGTAGAACGATACGTAGAGACAACTTACAAGATCGAGATGCGTTCCCAGGACCGAGAGAAGTTCATCGAGCTATGCGCGCATGCGCTAGATGAATTGGAAGCTGAGATGGTGGGACTGATGAAGCGGGAGGGTCTCAGCTCGAATTTTGCTAACAAGTACAGGACAGACGGTGAAGACTATCGAAAACTGACTCAGAGAACCTTCATCGAACTCTGGGAGAAGCATCTCATCTATGAAAGCACGTATCCAAGTAACTATTGTCCCGGATGTCAGACGACAATCGCGGATGCCGAAATCATCTACCAAGAGAAACCCACCAAACTAGTGAGTATCGCTTTCAAGGTCAAAGAGACTGGCGAGGAGCTAGTGATCTCCACAACTCGCCCCGAGCTCATTAGCTCATGTCAGCTCGTTATCGTGAATCCTGAGGACGAGAGCTACAAGAAACTTCACGGATTACACGCAGTCGTTCCAATTTTCGAGAGAGAAGTGGAGATCAGACCACATCCCAGTGCAAAGCGCGAGAAGGGGACAGGCGCAGTTATGATTTGCAGCTATGGCGACTATCACGATGTTACAATATTCCGTGAGCTGGGTCTGCAAGAAATCATCTCAATAGACGAGAGGGGACGAATGACTGAGGCCGCCGGCAAGTTCCAAGATTTCACAATAGAAGAAGCCAGGCGGAGGGTGATCGAGGAGTTGACCGTGAGCGGATTGGTCAGGCGGATATTGACGATCAAGCACGAGGTGCCCACTTGCGAGAGGTCAGGCAATCCAATTGAGATCATTCCAATGAAAGAGTTCTACCTGAAACAGCTTGATTTCATTCCGCGGCTGACCAAGATCGCGAAATCACTCAAGTTTAATCCGGCTCCTCACCGGCAGATTCTACTGGATTGGCTCGGGTCCATCAATATCGACTGGCCCATCTCAAGAAGAAGGTACTACGGGACTGAGATCCCGATATGGTACTGTAAGAAGTGTGAACGGGCAAACTTACCGAAACCCGGCAAGTATTATCGGCCTTGGCGAGACCCACCTCCGTTCAAGAAATGCGCGTTCTGTGGCAACGACGAATTTACTGGAGAGACAAGGATTCTAGACACTTGGATGGATTCAAGCATTTCACCACTCTACAACTCTAGGTATGGAGAAAAAGACAAACAGTTCTATCGGCGAACCTACCCGACCACGATTCGGCCTCAAGGAAAGGACATTGTCAGAACCTGGCTCCACTACACAATCCTACGCTGCTTCCAACTAACCGGTAAGAAACCATTCACACATGTCTGGATCACTGGGATGGGTCTAGACGAGAAGGGAGAGCGCATGAGTAAGAGCAGGGGCAACGTGGTAGATCCGGGACCTGTCCTTGAAAAGTATGGAGCTGACGCTTTCAGACTCTGGTCAGCCTTGGAGACAAGCCTCGGCTCCGACTATCGCTACTCTGATGCGCGAGTTGCCGGCGCGAGAAATACACTCACAAAAATCTGGAACCTTGCCAGGTTCATATCCAGTTTTCCGCAAGTTAAAACTGTGAGACTCCGACCAGCGGATCAGTGGATTCTTGCAGAGCTCGCCCACCTGACGAAGCGTTGCCTCGAGGGATACAAGGAATTCAACTTCTTCATTCCAGCCACCGAGCTTCGAGATTTTCTCTGGGGAAGCTTCGCGTCGCACTATCTCGAATTGGCTAAGACAAGGGCTTACGGGATCGGGTTTACCAAAGCCGGCCAAAGAGCAGCGTGGAGCACACTTCACGAATGCCTAAGAACGCTGCTCCTCCTATTGGGACCAATCGCGCCTCATCTTTCGGACAGAATCTGGAGGAAGCTGTACGGGAAGAGGAGCATTCACTCGGAAGCCTTCCCGAGAACGATGTGGAAAGAAATGTACAGGAAATACACTCGTCCCCTGGTAGACTTCAACAGTGACGTCTGGAAGATGAAAAAGGAGAAAGGGCTCTCTCTATCGTCTCCGATAACCTCAGAAATCCCTCCGATCCTAAGATTGTTCGAGGACGACTTGCGAGCTATGCATAAGATCTCTCTCGCTCGGTAGAATCGCGAAGCCGTGTGCCGGCGTTTTCTTTCCCGTATCGTTAGAAATCAGAATTGTGGTGGAGGCATTTGAGTCATCGGCGGTTGCAGTGTGCGAGGTCGTTCGGGTTTGACCCATCTTATGCCGTAGACAAAGCCTGCGGCTCCAAGGAAGAGCGAAGTCAGAACAGCAAGACTAGCGAGAATATCAGAGAGGGGTCCGCCAAGAATTGCTCCAAAGATAGTGAAATTGTAAAAG
>Ga0209802_1001152_pt1 | contig 19953 bp, 18 predicted proteins | sample GraSoiAngelo_129_FD_185886 | JGI IMG/M metagenome (GOLD analysis project Ga0209802, IMG submission 185886) | Grasslands soil microbial communities from the Angelo Coastal Reserve, California, USA - 14_0927_12_40cm (SPAdes) (version 2) | ecosystem: Environmental > Terrestrial > Soil > Grasslands ... | reverse complement strand
CGTCACCGTGGACTTCCCCTCGCCCGCCGGCGTGGGGTTGATGCCGGTGACGAGCACGAGGCGGCCCTTCGGCTGACGGCGGTCGAGCGCCGCGAGCCGCACCTTCGCCTTGCACTTCCCGTACAGCTCGATCTCTTCGTCCTCGAGCCCCAGCTCGGCGGCGATGTCGGCGACCGGACGGAGCTTCGCCGCCTGGGCGATGGCGATGTCGGTGGGGACGGTGACGCGGGCGGGAGCCGTCGTCGTCATGGTCGGGGAGCCTCGCCGGGCGAGAGTGCGGCGCCGAGTCGGGAACCGAACACGCGCCGCGCGTTCTCGGTCGTTCGCTCGCCGATGGCGTCGAGTGACTCGCCGCGGCCACGGGCCAGCGCCACGGCGACCTCCCGCACGAATGCGGGCTCGTTGCGCCTGCCGCGGTGCGGCACGGGGGCGAGATACGGCGCGTCCGTCTCGAGCAACAGGCGGTCAGGCGGATAGGCGGACAGAGGCACGGCCGGGTCCCAGTTCTTGAACGTGATCATCCCCGAGAACGAAAAGTACGCGCCAATCGCCATTCCCGCCTCGAACAGCTTCGGTCCCGAGCTGAAGGAGTGCAGTACCACAGGGGCCCGCGCGCCGTCCAGCAGCGCCGCGAGGTCCTCGTCGGCGTCGCGCGCGTGCACCACAACCGGCTTGCCCAGCTCGGCGGCGAGCGCCAGCTGCGCAGTGAAGGCCCGCCGTTGTGCGTCGCGCGGCGAATGGTCGTAATGGTAATCGAGGCCGGTCTCCCCCACAGCCACCACTTCGGGTAGGGCCAGCAGATCTCTCAGGCGGGCCGCCGCGTCCACGGACCAACCGCGCGCCTCGTGGGGGTGGACGCCGGCGGTGGCCGAGAGGCCGGGCCGGCCGCGGGCAAGGGCGGCGGCGCGCGTGCTGTCCGCGACGTCGGTGCCGATGACGACGAGATGCGTCACTCCCGCCCCACGGGCCCGCTCCAGCACGTCGTCGCGATCGGGGTCGAACGCCCCATCGCCCAAGTGGCAGTGGGCGTCGACCAGATACGGGCGCGGCGGCAGGGGCACGGCCGTGCCGTGCCCCTACCGCGTGGGCTGGGGCTGGACGGGAGCCCGGGGCTCCGGGGCCGCCGCGGCCGCCGGCCGATACACCCGCGCGCCGCGCGCGTCCTCGCCGGGCCAGCGCTTCTCGATGTACATGAGGATCGGCGCCGCGATGTAGATCGAGGAGAACGTCCCGGTGAAGATCGCGAACGTCATCACCAGCGCGAACGGGCGCAGCACCTCCCCCGCAAGCAGCACCAGGGCGAGCGTGGTCGCCATCGTGGTGCCGTGCGTCAGCACGGAGCGCGGCAGCGTTTCGTTGATCGAGAGGTTCAGGATCTCGTACAGGTTCTGGCGCCGGAACTTGCGCAGGTTCTCCCGTACCCGGTCGAAGATGATGATCGTGTCGTTGAGCGAGTAGCCGATCATGGTCAGCACCGCGCCCACGACGACCAGGCTGACCTCGAGGTTCAGGTAGCGGATGAATGCGATCGTGGTGAGGATGTCGTGCAGCGTCGCGAGCACGGCCGCGAGCCCGAAGCGCCACTCGAAGCGGTACCACAGGTAGACCAGCGTGACGATGAACGAGAAGAAAATGGCGAGGAACGCCTTGCCCTGGAGCTCGCGCCCGACCTTGGGACCGACGGCCTCAGTGCGCATGATGCGGTACTGGTCGGCGCCGAGGCCGTGCGCCAGCGCCGAATCCACGGCGGCCGCCGTCGCCTGCGTCGTGCCCTCCGCGGTGACGCCCCCCGCTCCGATCCGGGCGCGCACCACGTACTCGTTCGCCGCTCCGAACTGCTGAATCTCGGCGTCGCGGATCCCGGCCGCGTCCAGCGCGTCGCGGATCTTCCCCGTCCCCACCGGCGCGGTGGTCCGCACCTGGATGAGGGTGCCACCAGTGAATTCGATCGAGTAATTCAGCCCGTGCACCAGGAACAGCGCGAAACCGGGAATAATGAGGGCGGCGGTGAGCCCGTAGGCCCAACGGCGCCACTTGATGAAGTCGTAATTGGCGTTGGCGAAGAGACGGATCATGTCAGACGCTCAGGGTGACCATGTCCGGCCGGCGCGCGAGCCAGATCATGTAGAAGGTCCGCACCACGTACACGGCCGTGACCATCGAGGCCGTGATGCCGATGATCAGGGTGATGGCGAAGCCCTGCACCGGACCGGTCCCGACCAGATAGAGGATGAACGCCGTGAGCACGGTGCTCACGTTCGAATCGATGATCGCGCTCATCGCGTGCTTGAACCCCTCGTCCACCGCCGTGCGTACCAGCTTGCCGTGCTGGAGCTCCTCGCGGATGCGCTCGAAGATCAGCACGTTGGCGTCCACCGCGATGCCGACCGACAGCACCAAGCCGGCGAGCCCCGGCAGCGTCAGCGTGAACCCGAACCACGCGAGCCCGGCGAGCGTGAACAGCACGTACAGACCCAGGGCCGACACGGCGAGCAGCCCCGACAGACGGTAGTACCCAACCATGATCAGGATCACGAGGGCCACGCCGACGATGCCGGCGCGGACGCCGTCGTTGATCGAGTCCTTGCCGAGCGAGGGACCGATGGTGCGCTCTTCCACGATCGTGAGCGGCGCGGGCAGCGCACCGGCACGCAGCACCAGCGCCAGGTCCTGCGCGTCCTGGAGCGGCTTGGCGCCCAGCTCGATCTGCCCATGCTGACCGATCTGGCTCTTGATCACGGGCGGCTGGTCCACCACCCGGCCGTCGAGGATGATCGCCATGTAATGGCCCACGTGGCGACCCGTCTCCCGCTCGAACACGCGCCCACCGCGCCGCGACAGCGTGAAGTTCACGACTGACTGGTTGGTGAGTTGATCGCGCGTGGCGGTCGCCTTCTCGAGCTCTTCGCCGGTGATGATCGGCCGGTCCTCGACGGCGTACAGCGGCCGATAGCTCCGCGCGGCGGCCGACCTGGGCTCCGTGCCCCAGCGGAGCTCGAGGCCGCGCGGGATGAGCCGCTGCACCTCGGGCCGCGCGAGCAGACTCTCCGCCACCGGGACCTGCTCCTCAGGCACGAGGTACTCCCCGGGGAGCTGGCCCTGATTGAGGAGCGCCGAGAGGGGCCCCAGGAGGCCGGACGCCGTGGTGTCCGGCGCCGCCTTGCCCTTGTCCTTCTTCCCTTTCGTCTTGCCGGTGTCGGCGCCGAACAGCTGCGTCACGTTGGCGGCTGCCCCCCCCTGACCCGGCGTCTTCACGCCCGCGGCGCGCAGTGCCCTGTCGATCTGGGGGATCGCGTCGCGGAACAGGTTGTTCATGTCGGTGATGCGAAACTCGAGGAACGCGGTCCGTTGGATGATGCCCTTGGCACGCGCCGGGTCCTTCTCGCCCGCGAGCTCCACAATCAACCGGTCGTTACCGACGACCTGCACCACCGGCTCGGTCACGCCGAACTCGTCGATGCGGGTGCGGACCACGCGCTCGGCGCGACGGATCGCTTCCGCCGGATCGGGGACCGGGCCCTTCGACTGGTCCACCTCGAGGGCGAGGTGGATGCCCCCCTGCAGGTCGAGGCCCAGGTTGATCGGGACGCGGCGGATCGTCGTGTCCTTCATCCGGCCCGTCGTCGCGTCCCGCACCCGCTGTGTGGTGTCGGCCGGGATCAGCGCCCAGATACTCAAGAGCACCAACCCGCCGATGATGAACAGTCGTGAGCGTAGCTTGGCCATCTCTCTTCCCTATCCTTTGAGGACTGCGCGCGCCGCCTCGGCGTCCCGCTCGATCTGGTCCACCAGCGCCTGGCGCGACGGGAACGCTTGCACGTCGCGCAGCCGGCGCACCCACTCCACCGTCACCGTCTCGCCGTACAGGTCACCATCGAAATCGAACAGATGCACCTCGAGACCGCGCGCGTGCACCCCGAAAGTCGGCCGCGACCCCTGATTCATCATGCCGTCGTGTTTCGCGTCGCGCCACTCGACCCGTACCGCGTACACGCCGTCCGGCGGGAGCAGCTTGCGGGGGTCGGGCGACGCCAGGTTGATCGTCGGAATCCCGATGGTGCGACCGCGCCCGGCGCCGCGCTCCACGACGCCCCGCAGGCTGTAGGGCCGGCCCAGCCATTGCTCCGCGCTCACCAAGTCGCCGTGGGCCACGGCCGTACGGATCAGCGACGAGGAGATCGGCTGGCCCTCGTCCTTCACGGCCGTCACGACGTCGACGACGAATCCGTCTTCCTGGGCGAGGCGCCGCACCAGCTCGACGTCCCCCGAGCGGCCGCGCCCGAACCCGTGGTCGTACCCCAGCACCAGCTGCTGCATCGCGTATCGAGCCCGCAGCACGTCACGCACGAAATCTTCGGGGCCGAGGCGCGCCAGCTCGGGCGTGAACGGGACGATCTCGATACGCTCGACCCCCAGCGCCCGCACCAGTGCGCGCTTCTCGCCGGGAAGCGTCAACAGCCGGGGTGCGGCGCTCGGGTTCAGCACCTCGAGCGGGTGCGGGTCGAACGTGACCAGCAGACTCGCGAGCCCCCCCCCCCCCCCCCCCCCCCCCGCCCCCCTCCCCCGGCCCCACCGCCTCGCGCGCGCCGCACGATCTCCGCGAGCACCGCCTGGTGCCCACGGTGAATTCCGTCGAACGTGCCGACCGTGGCGACCGTGCCCGGCGTCATTCCGCCGCCACGACGACCCGAGGCTTGAGCAGGTCGCCTACACGCTCCGACACCGCGATGAGCTGACCGGCGGCGAACAGTGCCACCCTTCCCTCTTCCCCCTTCCCCGCGAGCACCGGGCGGCCGTGACGAACGGCAGCCTGCCCCGCTTCGTCCAGATCCCGTCTCGGCAGCTCCGCCACCAGCACCGCCGGGTCACGCAACGCCGCGGGCGTCACGACCTGGGGCGCCACCGCGTCCGCGAGCTGAAACGGGCCGACCCGCGTGCGGGTGAGCGCGGCGAGGTGCGCCCCGCAGCCCAGGGCTTCTCCCACGTCGCGCGCCAGGCTCCGCAAGTAGGTGCCGGCGCTCACCGTGGCGCGGAAGCGCACGTCGGGCGGCGCGAGATCAGTCAGCTCGAGCTCCGGGAGCTCGACCGCCCGGGGCGCGAGCGTCACGGGCTCACCGCGGCGCGCCCGGCGGTAGGCACGCTCGCCCGCGAGCTTCACCGCGGAATAGGCGGGCGGGCGCTGCGCGTAGCCGCCCCGGAACCGCGCCAGCGCCTCCGTGATACGCGCGCGATCGAATCCGCGCCAGGCATCGGACACGGCGACCGGCGCGCCGGTCGCGTCATCCGTGGTCGTCACCGCGCCCAGCCGGATCACGCCCTCGTACGACTTGGTCCACGCGGCGGCGCAGCTCGCGAGCCGCGTCGCCCGCCCCACCAGGATCACGAGCAGCCCCGCGGCGAACGGGTCGAGTGTGCCGAGATGGCCGACCCGGCGCGTCCCGAGGGCGCGGCGCACCTGCGCCACCACGTCGTGCGAGGTGGGTCCCGCCGGCTTCGCGACGAGCGCCACGCCGCCGATCAGTCTCCGTCCTCCTTGAGCTCGCGCAGCATGCGGTCGATCCGCTGGGCGTGCTCGAGGCCGCGGTCCAGCTCGAAACGCAGCTCGGGGGTCACCCGAAGCGACAGCTCGCGGGCGAGCTGACCGCGCAGGAAACGCGCGGCACTCTCCAGCCCCGCGAGCGATTTGGCCTTCTCGTCCTCGCCGCCCATGACGCTCACCCGCACCACCGCGTGCGCGAGGTCACCGGAGACCTGGACGCCCGTCACGGTGACGAAGCCGACGCGCGGGTCACGCACGTTGCCCGTGAGGAAGGCCGCGACGGTCTGGCGGATGGCTTCGGCCACGCGCTCGGGACGGTGGCTCGGTCGTTGCCTCATGTCAGAAAAAGCTGGTCGCCGTATCCACGATGCGGGCGCCGTCGGCGCCCTCCACGAGACGGTCGGCCTCGCGCAGCACGCGCTCGGCGTGCCCGCGGTCGGTCGACACCACACACACAGTGAGCTCGGCGCGCTGCCACAGATCGTGGTGGGCCGTCTCCGCCGCCGACACGTTGAACCGATTGTGCAAGCGGTCCTTGAGGCTCTTCAGCACGTGGCGCTTGTCCTTGAGCGACTGGCACGCCGCGAGGTGCAGCTCCCAGGTCATGACCGCGACCACCACGGCTCAGGCGCCCTTGGCCGCGCTCCCGACGTCGAGCGAGCGGGCCACCTCTTCGATGCGGTAGGCCTCGATCAGATCGCCGACCTTCACGTCGTTGAAGTTCTCGATGCCGATGCCGCACTCGAAGCTCTCGCGCACCTCGCGCACGTCGTCCTTGAAGCGCTTGAGCGACGCGATCCCCCCCTCGTACACCTCCACGCCGTCGCGGATCACGCGCACCCGCGCCGTGCGGGGGATCACGCCCGACCGCACGAAGCAGCCGGCGATGGTGCCGACCTTGGCGATCTTGAACGTCTGCCGCACCTCCGCCTCGCCCAGCACGACTTCCTTCTTCTCCGGCGCGAGCAGGCCTTCCATCGCCGCGCGCACCTCTTCCACCGCCTCGTAGATGATGCGGTAGGTGCGGATCTCCACTTTCTCGCGCTCCGCGGAGGCGCGGGCGTTGGAGTCGGGCCGCACGTGGAAGCCGACGATGATGGCGTTGGACGCCTTGGCGAGCAGCACGTCCGAGTCGGTAATCGCCCCCACGCCGCGGTGCACGATCTCGACCTTCACCTCGGGCGTGGAGAGCTGACCCAGCGCGTCGGCGAGCGCTTCGGCGGGGCCGCCCTCGTCGGCCTTGATGATGATGCGCAGCGCGGCCGCCCCCCCCGCGGCCCGCTCGGCCATGAAATCCTCGAGCGTCTTGACGCGGCCCGAGCGGCGGTGCTGCGCCTCGCGCTCCAGGCGCTGGCGCTTCTGCGCGATCTCGCGCGCCGCTCCCGCGTCGGCCATCACGCTGAAGGTGTCGCCCGCCTCGGGCACGCCTTCGAAGCCGAGAATCTGCACGGGAGTCGACGGGCCGGCCTCGCTCACCGTCTCGCCGCGCTCGTTGTACATGGCGCGCACCCGCCCCGAGAACTGGCCGCAGATGAAGTCGTCCCCGACCCGGAGCGTGCCGTTTTGCACGAGGATGGTGGCCACCGGGCCCTTGCCGGGGTCGAGGGTCGCCTCGAGCACCGTCCCGTGGGCGCGCCGGTCGGGGTTCGCCTTGAGGTCCAGCAGCTCGGCCTGCAGCAGGATCTGGTCGAGCAGCACGTCCACGTTCTGGCCGGTCTTCGCGGAAATCGGCGTGGCGAGCGTGGTGCCGCCGAACTCCTCCAGCACGACCTGGTGGGACAGCAGATCCTGCTTCACCTTCTGCACGTTGGCGGCGGGCAGATCGATCTTGTTGATCGCGACGACCAGAGGCACGCCGGCGTTCTTGGCGTGGGAGATCGCCTCGACCGTCTGCGGCATGATCGCGTCGTCGGCCGCCACCACGAGCACCACGATGTCGGTCACCTGGGCGCCGCGGGCGCGCATGGCGGTGAACGCCTCGTGGCCCGGCGTGTCGAGGAAGGTGATCGACCGGCCGTCCTTGAGCGTCACCTGGTACGCGCCGATGTGCTGCGTGATGCCACCCGCCTCACCGGCCACGACGTTGGTCTTGCGGACGTAGTCGAGCAGCGACGTCTTGCCGTGATCGACGTGGCCCATCACGGTCACGACCGGGGGGCGCGGCTTGAGCGTCGCCTGTGCGTCGTCGGGGGCCTGTTCACCTTCGCCCACGACGTACTCCTCTTCCCGCACCGCCTGGAAGTTGAAGGCCGACGCGATCAGCTCGATCATGTCGAAGTCGAGCCGCTGGTTGATCGTCACCATCTGCCCGAGCTCCTTGAAGGTGAAGGCGACGATCTCCTTGGCCGGCACCTTGAGGATGTTGGCGAGCTCGGAGACCGTGATGAACTCGGTCACCCGGACCAGCGTCTTCTCACGCTCCTTCTCATCGCGCCGCTTCTGCTCCTCCAGGTCGCGGAAGCTCGGGCCTTCCTCCCGCCGATGCACGCCCTTGCGGCCGACCGGGCTTTTGATGGACGCGAGGGTGCGGGAGATGTTCTGCGCGACGGCCTCCTGATCCACGAGCGACTTCTTCCCTTTCTTGCGCTTCTTCCCCTTTTCGCGGCGGCGCTCCTCGAGCGGAATGGCCCCCGGGGCGGCGGAGGCGACGGGCCGCGGGTGGGAGGGGGGAGGCACGGGACTGCCGGGCGTGGCGCTCGCGACCGGCTTGGGGCGCACCGGCGTCGGGATCAGCGGCCGCGGAGGGGCGGCGAGCGGGGGCAAGGCTGCGGCCGTGGCGACGAACGGGGTGGCCGACGCCGCTTCCGCCGCGGCGTCCGCCGCGACGGGGAGGTCTTTGAACAACGCGGCGGCGCGCTCCTCGAGCGACGGCTTTTCCTCGTCGTCGGCCTTGGCCGCTTCGAGCGCCTCGCGCGCTTTGAGCTCGCGCTCCGCTTCGACCGCGGCCTCGGCCTGCGCCTCCGCCTCGGCCGCGGCCACCTCGGCGGCCGTGCGGCGCCGGCGCTTGGGACGCGCTTCGGGCGCGACGGCGACGGGCTCCGCCGCCTTGACGGTGCGGCGCCGCTTCGGCGCCGCCGGCGCCTCCTTCAGCTTGCGCTTCTCGCGCTCCCAGCGCGCGCGCATCAGCGCCACCTGCTCGGGCTTGAGCGGCGAGAGATGGCTGCGCACGAAGATGTCCAGCTCCTTGAGCATGCCCATCAGCTGCTCGGAGGAGATCCCGAATTCCGCTGCCAAGTCGTGAATCCGCGTCGTCGTCACCTCAGTCCTCCACCGCCACGAGGCCGCTCGCCAGCCCGGCATCTCTCACCCCGACCGCCTGCAACGGCGGTCGGCCGAGACCGGCGCCCAGCTCCAGCGCGACCGGCCCGTGCACGATCGGTACCCCGCGCGCGCGCGCGAGGCGCTCCACCTTGTCGCGCGTGCGCGGGCTCGCGTCCGCCGCGAGCACCACGCACGACAGCCCGTCTTGCTGCAGCTTCGCCCGCACGCCGGTCACGCCGAGCACCACGCCTCCGGCGCGGACCCCGAGCCCGAGCAGCCGGACGATCCGGTCGCTCATGCCGCCGGCGGGGGCGCTGCCGGGTCGGCCCCCGCTCCGCTCGGCGCCGTGTCCTCCCCTTCGTCCTCGCCGCTGTCTTCGGTCATCTCGTTCAGGAACGCCATGAGCTTGTCGGCGAGCTCCGGGGTCATCCCCGCGATCTTGTCCACGTCCTCGCGCTCCAGATCGAGGATGTCCTGCAGCGTCTTGTGGCCGGCCTGCGCGAGCACGTCCACGAGCTCGACCGGCAGGCCCTTGAGCTCGCGCAGGGCGACTTTGGTGGCGGCGTCCTCCTCGGGCGGCAGGGGCGCGAACAGCGGGCCTTCCCCGCCCCGCTCCAGCCACTCACGGCTCGAGTACAGGTCGATCTTCCAGCCGGTGAGCTCGGAGGCGAGGCGGACGTTCTGCCCGTTGCGGCCGATCGCGAGCGACAGCTGATCCTCGTCCACGATCGCTTGAATGGTCTTGGAGTCCGGATCGGAGAACACCCGCGCCACCCGCGCCGGCGCGAGCGACAACTTGGCGAAGCGCTCGGGATCGGGAGACCACGGAACGATGTCGATGCGCTCGCCGTTGAGCTCGTTCACGACCGCCTGCACCCGCGAGCCCTTGAGGCCGACGCACGCCCCCACCGGGTCGATCGAGTCATCGCGCGAAGAGACGGCGATCTTGGTGCGGCTCCCGGCCTCGCGGGCGGTAGCGCGGATCTCGACGATGCTCTGCTGGATCTCGGGCACCTCGAGCTTGAACAGCGCTTTCACGAACAAGGGATCGGCGCGCGACAGGATCAGGCGCGGGCCCTTGGGCGTCTCCTCGATGCGCTTGAGCACGGCGCGGATCGTATCGCCCTGATGGAAGTGCTCGCGGTGGTTCTGATCGCGGTAGGGGATGATCGCTTCGGCCTCGCGGAACTTGGCGAGCATGACGACGATCTTGCCGCGCTCGATCTGCTGCACCTCGCCCGAGAGCAGCTCGCCCACCTTGTCCGTGAACTCCTCCCGGATGCGCGCGCGCTCGCCCTCCCGCACGCGCTGGATGATGCGCTGCTTCGCAGCCTGCACGGCGGTGCGGCCGAACGCCTCGAACGGCACCTCCTCTTCCAGTACGTCCCCCGGCTGGAAGTCCGGGTCCTCGAAGCGCGCCTCCTCGAGCGCCACCTGGGAGCCGGGGTCCTCGACGGTCTCGACCACGGTCCGCAGCACGACGATCCGGATGGTGCCCTTCAATTCGTCGATCCCGATCTCCGCCCGCACGTTGGGACCATAACGCTTCACCAACGCCGCGTGGAGACCATCCTTCAGCAAATCCAGCAGCTCCGCGCGCTCGAGCTGCTTCGTGCTCGTGAGCTCACGGATCGCGGAAACCACTTCACTCGTGCTGGTCATCATTCCGTCCTTTTCACCAATCCACCGCCAGGCGCGCATCCCGGATGCGGGCGAGCGGCACCGATCGCGGCGCCGCGCCCTGGGGCTCGAGAATCACCGTCGCCTCGTCGGGCACCGCCACGATCCGGGCGCGCACGCGGCCCAACCCCGCCACCGTTGCCTGGACCTCGCGGCCCACGAATCGCACCCAATGCTCGTGCCAGCGCAGCGGCCGCTGGAGGCCCGGGCTCGAGACCTCGAGGATGTAGCGGCGCCCCAGCGGCCCATCGGCGTCGAGCCACGCCTCGAGCGTCCGGCTCGCCGTGGCGCAGTCCTCCACCGTCACACGCCGCGGTGGCTCGCCAGGCGGCCATTCGATGCGCACTTGGACGAGCGGCCGATGCTGCGTGCCGCCGATGCGGAGGTCGGCCAGTTCGAGCCCCAGCGGCGCCAAGCGGACCCGAAACGACTCGACGAGACTGTCGGAGAGCATAAAAAAAAGCGCGGGCCCAACTCCGCCCGCTTCACCGGCCCGGAATCTAGCCGCCGGGCGGCGCGTGTCAAGCGAGCGGGACGCCGAGGTAAGCGACCATCCGGCCGTCGCGCCCGCCCGAGGCGCGGTGAGAAAAGAACTGCTCGCGGTCGTGCGCGCTGCACCACGGCGAGGTCGAGATCGCGGTGAGCCCGAGCGCGCGCGCCTGCTGCACCAGCACGCCGCGCAGGTCTAAGTGTCCGGGGGCGGCCTCCGGGTGCCCGCTGAACTGGGTCAGGACTTCAGAACCTACTTCATAACACTCACCGCAAATACCAACGCCACAATGCATTACAATGTCGCCCGTGCGCGCGCGCGCCTCCCGCGTCAAGCGCTCCACGCCCTGCTCCAGGATGCGCGCCGCAACGCCGCGCCACCCGGCGTGCAGCAGGGCGACGGCTCGCTGCTGCGGCACCGCAAGGTAGACGGGGACGCAATCCGCGACCGTGATGGTGAGGAGCAACCCGCGGGCAGCGGTCGCGTGGCCGTCGATGCCGTCGAGGACGAGCCAGCCGTCCGTCGCCTGGCGATGCCACTGCACCTGGGTGCCGTGCACCTGGTGCGACAGGATGAGCGCCGGGAAGGCGGAGCGGAACGCGGCGCGGAAGGCGCGCCACCGCGTCATCACCTGTCCCACGTTTTCCTCGCTCCACAGGCCGAGCGAGAAACCGCGGCCGCGGGGGGTGATGCCGGCGACGACGCCGTAGCGCTCGGCCCATTCGCGCAGCTCGAGGCGGGGCACGGCGGAGTCACCGACGGGAGATTCGCGAAGGACGGCAGGGGCGGCAGGGGCGGCAGGGAAATCAGTCACGCGCCACCCTCTTTGCCGCCTGTGCCGCTTCTGCCGCCCGTGCCGCCCTCCTCGATTCGCTCGATCTGCGCCCCCAGCGCCCGCAGCCGCTCGTCGATCCGCTCGTAGCCGCGCTCGATCTGTCCGATGTTGTGGATCACGGACCCGCCCTCGGCGCCAAGCGCCGCGACGAGCATCGCCATGCCGGCGCGAATGTCGGGGCTCTCGACCACGCCGCCGCGCAACGGAGACGGCCCCGCGATCACCGCGCGGTGCGGGTCGCACAGCACGATGCGCGCGCCCATCCCGATGAGCTTGTCCACGAAGAAGAGGCGCGATTCGAACAGCTTCTCGAACACGAGCAGCAACCCCTCGCACTGCGAGGCGACGACGATGGCGATGGACATGAGGTCGGCCGGGAAGGCCGGCCACGGGCCGTCCTCGAGCTTGGGGACGTGGCCGCCCAAGTCGGGGCGGATGCGGCGTTCTTGGCCGGCGTCGACGATGAGCCGCGTCCCATCGAGCCGCGGCCGCACGCCCAGCCGCTCGAACGCGAACAGCGTGGCGCGCAAGTCCTCGCTGCGCACGCCGTCGATCGTGACCGCGCCGTTCGTGGCGGCGGCGAGCCCGATGAACGAGCCGACCTCGATGTGATCGGGTCCCACCGTGAAGGGCGCGGCGCGCAGCGGCGCCCCGCCCTCCACGGTGAGCGTGTTGGTGCCCGCGCCCTCGATCCGCGCCCCTAGCCCCGAGAGAAAGCGCGCCAGGTCCTGGACGTGCGGCTCGCTGGCGGCGTTGCGGAGCACGGTGGTCCCCGGTGCCCCGACGGCGGCCATCAGGGCGTTCTCGGTCGCCGTGACGCTCGGCTCGTCGAGAAAGATGTCGGCGCCCGCGAGCTTCTTTGCCTCGAGCTGGTAGGTCGCGCCGACGGTGACCTGCGCCCCTAGACGCTCGAGCGCGAGGAAGTGCGTATCCACGCGCCGCCGCCCGATCACGTCGCCCCCGGGGGGCGGGAGCTGCACGCGGCCGAAGCGCGCCAGCATCGGCCCGGCCAAAAGAATCGAGGCGCGGATGCGGGCGCACAACGCCGGGTCGAGCTCGCGCGGCTCGGCGCGCGCGGCGTCGACCTCGACGCTGTTGGGCCCGGTCCAGCGCACCGCCGCGCCTAGATGCGCGAGCAGCTCGAGCATCGTCTCAACGTCACGGATGTGGGGCACGTTGTCGATCCGGCACAGCCCGTCGGCCACGAGCGTCGCCGCGAGGATGGGAAGAGCCGCGTTCTTGTTGCCCGCCGGGCGGATGGTGCCCTTGAGCGGGCGGCCGCCCGTGACCGCGAAGGACGGAGGCATGGGTGTGGCAAGCTATGCGGCGGCTTGCGCCGGCGTCAAGCGTTCGCGAACGTACGCGACGTGAACCTGAGTCCGGTTCTCGCGCTCGCGGGCCTCGCCGTCGTCGGGCTCCTCGCGGCGCGACTGCCGCGGCCGCGGTGGCGTCACCTCTCGGGCCTCGATGTGCTCCTCGCCGCGGGCGGCCCCGTGGTCCTCCTCGGGCTCGCGCTGGGACCAGGGATCGACTTGCTCGACCGGCCGGCGCTCCGCGGCTTCGCCCCGGTGACGGCGCTCGCCATCGGGTGGCTCGGCGCGACGCTCGGCGCCCGGTTCGAATGGCGCTATGTGCGGCGCATCCCTCCGGCCCAGTGGCGCCTCGCGCTGGTCTCCGCGACGGCGGCGCTCGCGGCCGTGGCGCTCGCGGCCCGGCTCGCCCTGCGGCTCGTCCCCGCTCTGGGCGCGGCCTGGGCCCCGCGCCTCCCGGCAATCCTCACGCTCGGCGCGATCGCCGCGGCCTCGGGGCCTGCCGTCGTGTCACTGGTGGCCCGCATCACCGGGGTGGGGCGTCGCGCGGCGCGCACGGCGGCGCGCTGGGCAACGCTCGAGACGGCGTACGCGGCCTTGCTGGTGACGATTCCGCTCGCCCTGCATCGCCCCCGCGCCCCCGGGTCGGGCTCGAGCCCCGCGCTTGACTGGCTATCGGCTATCGTATTCACCGCTGGGAGCGGCGCCCTCGCAGGGATGGTGTACGTTTCGCTGGCGCGCCTACGACCGGCGCGCGAGGACCTGAGCTTCGCGCTGCTTGCCACCCTGCTGTTCGGCGCGGGGGTCGGCTGGGCCGCCGATGTCTCGCCGTTCGTGGTGTGCGCCCTCGCCGCCGCCCTGATCGTGAACGTGGCCCCCGCCCCCAGGCGCCACGTCGCGCGGCAGCTGCTCGACCGCTGGCTACCGGCGGCCTGCGGCGTCGTGCTGCTCGTCGCGGGCGCGTCGCTCGCGCTGCCGAGCCGCTGGATTCTCGTTGCCGCGCCGCTCGCCGCGGTGGTGCGGATCGCCGCCCGTTGGGCCGCGGTGCGGTACGGGCGGGGCCCCTTGCAGCTCACCGCCCTTCCCGCCGACGCCGGGCTCGCGACGGCGGCGCAGGGCGGCGCGGCGGTCGCCCTGGGGCTCAACTTCGCCATCATGTACGGCAGCGGGGGCGTGCTCACCACGGTGGTGCTGGGAATCGCCCTGGCCCAGCTCGCCGCGCCACGCCTCCTGCGGGTCGCGCTCGGGCCGACCCCGGTGGCGTTGACACAAGCGCCGGCGCTCCCCGAGCTTAGTCCCGGGCGCTCGACCGAGCTGACGACATGATTCCGACCTGGGTGGCGGTGGTGACGGGGATTTCGCTCGCGATCCTGGCGGTGGCGGCGATCGCGATCGCGCTGTCGTCGGTGATCGCGGCGCTGGGGGTGCGCGCCTTCCTGCGGGTGCTGCAGCAGCTCGCCGGCCCCGCGCTGGGTGACGTGCGCCAGCTCGTCACGACCATTCGCGCCGAGGCGGACGGGCTGGTCGCGACGTCGCAGGACCTGCGGGGCCGGATCGTGAAGGCGGCGGACGCGGCCGAAGCGCGCTTGGCCGACCTGGACGCGCTGTTCGAAGTCGTCCAGGAGGAGGTGGAAACGACCGCGCTCGACGTCGCGGCGACGCTGCGCAGCGTGCGCCGCGGCCTGTCGCTGCTGGAGTGGGGGCGGCGCGCGCTCAAGCGGGGGAGGAAGCACTGAGGGGCGGCAAACGCGTGCTCGCGGCGGCGGCCCTCGCCCTGGCGGGGATCGCCCTCTTCCCTGCCGTGGCGCACGCCTGGACGCCCGGCACGCACATCTACTTGGGCGAGTCTGTGCTCGCGAACTTGCACCAGCTCCCCGCCGCCGTGGCCGACTTGCTGCGCGCCTTCCCCTACGATTTTCTGTACGGCAACATCGCCGCCGACACGTCGATCGCGAAGAAGTATGCGCCGGTGGGACGGCACTGCCACGCGTGGCACGTAGGTCAGGAGATCCTCGACCTGGCGCCCGCAGACCCGCTCCGGGCCTTCGGCTGGGGCTACCTGTCGCACCTCGCGGCGGACACCGTGGCGCACAACTTCTTCGTGCCGCGCCAGCTGGTGCTCACCTCGAGCACGACCGGGCTGGGCCACAGCTACTGGGAAAGCCGGTTCGAGACGCACCTCGGGGAAGCGTACGCCCGCGAAGCGAAGGATGTGATCTTGCGGGACCACGCGCCGAGCGACGCCCACCTCGATTCCATCATTTCCCCGACGCTCTTCAGCATGCGGACCAACCGCCGGCTGTTCCGCGGGATGGTGCACCTCACGGAGAGCGAGAGCTGGCGCTGGGCGTTCCAGCTGATTCTCGAGAACACGCGCTGGGATCTGCCCGACGCCGACGTGGAGCGCCACATGGCGGTGGCGTTCGAATACGTCATGGAGACCCTGGGCGAGACGGACGCGGCGCCGCGACGGCTCGATCCCGCGGGTGCGCAAGCGCTGGGGCTCGCGAAGCGGATGCGGCGTACGGCGCTGCAGGAGGGCGGCCGCGAGGATCCCGACCGGATGGGGGAGACGGCGGAGCACCATTTCGGGCTACCGACGCCCGCGTTGGACTATTGGAGGCAGTCGCAGGCGCAGCGGCCGTGGCGGGATAGGACCGACTAAGACGCGAGCTTGTCCTCGAGGACCTTCTGCGCGAGCTTCGGGTCCGCCTTGCCGCGCGACGCTTTCATCACCTGTCCCACGAAGAACTGCAGCAGCTTGGTTTCGCCGTTGCGGTAACGGGAGACCTCGGTCGCGTGGGCGCCGAGCACCTCGCTGACCCAGGCGGCGACGACGCCGCTGTCCGCCACCTGGATGAGCCCGAGCGCCTCGGCCACGTTGCGCGGCTCACCGCCCCGCTCCGCCACCTCAACGAACACCCGCTTGGCCGCCTGCTGACTCAACCGGCCCCCCTTCACCATCGAGACGAGCTGCGCCAGCGAGGCCGCCGGCACCCGTAGCTGCTCGTTGTGATCCTTCGCGTCGGCGAGCACTTCGTTGATCACCCAGTTGGCGGCCACCTTGGGCTCCGCGCCGGCGTGCACCGCCGCTTCGTAGTAGTCCGCGACGGTGCGGTCGGAGGTGAGCACGGCCGCGTGCTCGATCGAGAGGGCATACTGGGTCTGGAACCGTTCCCGCTTCGCGGTCGGCAGCTCGGGCAGCGCCGCGCGTTGTTCCTCGATGAACTCCGGCTGGAGGACGAGGGGCGGCAGGTCGGGATCCGGAAAGTAGCGGTAGTCGTGGCTCTCTTCCTTCGTCCGCTGGGGCCGCACGCTGTTCGTCTTCGCGTCGTACAGCATCGTCTGCTGCTCGATGGCGCCCCTCGCCCCCCCGTCGCCCTCGAGCACCGCGATCTGGCGGTCCCGTTCGACGGTGAGCGCCTTCTCCACGTACGCGAACGAGTTGATGTTCTTCACCTCGACCTTGGTGCCGAGTGCGGTGTCGCCCGCCCGGCGCACCGAGACGTTCGCGTCCACGCGCAGGCTCCCCTTCTCCATGTCGCAGTCGGACGCACCGGCGTACTCCAGCACTTGCTTCAGCGTGAGGAGATACGCCCGCGCCTCCTGCGGGGAGCGGAAGTCCGGGCCGGTGACGATCTCGATCAGCGGCACGCCGCAGCGGTTCAGGTCGATCGCCGTCTGCTTGGGGAACCGGTCGTGCAGCGACTTCCCCGCGTCTTCCTCCAGGTGCAAGCGGACGATCGTCGCGGTGACGATGCCGCGCTCCGGCGACAGGTACGAGAGCGAGCCATCCGTCGCAAGCGGCTGCTCGAACTGCGAGATCTGGTAGCCCTTCGGCAGATCGGGATAGAAATAGTTCTTGCGGGCGAAGACGCTCCGGGGGTGCACGGTGCACCCCAGCGCGAGCGCCGCGCGCACGGCGAGCTTGACCGCCAGCTCGTTGGGCACCGGTAACGCGCCTGGCAGCCCGAGGCACACCGGGCACACGTTCGTGTTGGGGGGGGCGCCGAACGCCGCCGAGCAGCCACAGAACATCTTCGACACCGTCCGTAGCTGGACGTGCGTTTCCAACCCGATGACCGTCTCCCAGGGGGCCGGCATCAGGCCTCCGTGGTCGCGGGGACCACCCGCTCCAGGGCGTAGGCGGCCTCGATCAGCTCGTCCTCCAGGAACGCTTGGCCGATGAATTGCCCGCCAAGCGGCAGCCCCTTGGCGCGCCCGATCGGCAGCGAGATCGCGGGTAACCCGGCGAGGTTCGCGGTGACCGTGAAAATGTCCGACAGATACATCGCCACCGGGTCCGCGAGCTTCTCCCCCGCTTTGAAGGCCGCGGTCGGCGTGGTGGGGGTGAACAGCAGATCCACTCCCCGGTCGAAGGCGTTGCGGAAGTCCTGGGCGATCAGCGCGCGCATCTGCTGGGCCTTGCGATAATAGGCGTCGTAGTAGCCCGACGACAGCACGTACGTCCCGATGAGGATGCGGCGGCGCACTTCGGCGCCGAAGCCTTGCCCGCGCGTGGCACGGTACAGGGCCCGCACGTCCGTCGCGCCGTCGAAGCGCGGGCCGTAGCGCGCGCCGTCGTACCGCGCCAGGTTGGACGACGCCTCGGCGGGCGCGAGGATGTAGTAGGTGGCGACCGCAAAGGACGTGTGCGGGAGCGACACCTCCCGCACCGCCGCGCCTTGCTCCCGGAACAGCCGGATCACGCGGTCGCAGGCACGCCGCACCGCGGGGTCGAGATCCGCCGGAAAGTACTCCTTCGGGATCCCGATGACGAACCCCTGGAGCGACTCCGGCACCGTGGGGAGGCGCAGCGGATCCCGGTCCTCGCAGGTCGAGTCCTTCGGGTCGCGCCCGCTGATCACCGACAGCACGCGCGCCGCGTCGTGCACGCTGCGGCCCAACACGCCGATCTGGTCGAGCGAGGAGCCGAACGCCACCAGGCCGTAGCGCGACACGCGCCCGTAGGTGGGCTTGATCCCCACCACCCCGCACAGCGACGCCGGCTGCCGCACCGACCCCCCCGTCTCCGAGCCGAGCGCGGCCGGCACCACGCCCGCGGCGACGAGCGCTGCCGAGCCGCCCGACGACCCGCCCGGCACGCGCGTCTTGTCGAACGGATGCAGCGTGCGCCCGTAGGCCGAGTGCTCGGTGGACGAGCCCATGGCGAACTCGTCGCAGTTCGTCTTCCCGGTGATGAGCGCGCCCGCGGCCCGCAGCTTGACCACCGCGGTGGCCTCGTAGGGCGAGCGGTATCCCTCGAGGATCTTGGAGCCGCACGTGGTCGGGAAGTCGAGCGTGGCGATGTTGTCCTTCACCGCAACCGGCATGCCATACAGCACGCCCGACGGGTGCGCGGCCTGCGCCTGCGCGACGAGCGACTTCCGGAGATCCTTGGGCCCCGTGAGGCAGGCGTTCAGACGCTTGGTCTTGACGACGCGGTCCGCCGCCGCCTTGGCGCTCGCAAGCGCTTCGCTGGGGTCGTTCACGAAACTCCCAGGGTGAAGCCTGGAGGGTGGCAAAACCCGGGCGCCAGTCTCCAGGGACCGCTCATCCCTCCTCCTGCTCGAACTGCCCTAGCTTCGGCACGAGGAAGAAACCGTCCCGAAACACCGGCGCGAGCTTGGCGGGACCAAAGGCGAGCGGCCAGGGCTTCACCTCGTCGACCCGGAACCGCACGGCGTCGGGGCCCGGTACGAACGGCTTCACGCCTTCGCTCGCCGGCACGCTGTTGATCTGGGCAACGTAGTCGAGGATGCGCGACATCTGCTCGGCGAGCAGCGGGAGTGCCTCGGGGCTCACGTCGACCTCCGCGAGCCGCGCGATCTTCAGGACCTCGTCGTGGGTGACGCTCATGCACTCTCCCACTCGCGTTCGAGCCCGGCGTAGGCCACGAGTAGTTGTTTCATCCCGATCTCCGCATCGTCGAACTGCACGCTCACCTTGAGGTCGCGCCCCGCGCCCGAGACGGCCCGCACCACCCCGGGGCCGAACTTGCGGTGGCGCACCCGCTCGCCGGCGACGTAACGCGGCACGTCTTGCGACGCGTCCACGTCCCAGTCGATCGCGAGCGGTGCCCGGGCCGCGCGGCGCGACCCCGCCGTCCGGGCAGTCCCGCCGCGATCCCACAGCGGGCTCGTACTGCGCTGCTCCAGCACCGTCGCGGGCACGGCGTCGAGAAAGCGCGATGCCTCCGACAGCTCGAGCCGCCCGCTGCGGTAGCGCGTCCGCGCCCATGAGAGATACAATTTTTCGCGCGCGCGCGTGAGCCCCACGTAGCACAGCCGCCGCTCTTCCTCGAGCCCACCCGGCTCGCCCGCCGCCCGCGCGAGCGGGAACAACCCGTCCTCGAGTCCCGCGAGCGCCACCACCGGCCACTCGAGCCCCTTCGCCATGTGCACCGTCATCAGCGTCACCCCGGTCGGATCGCCCGTCCCCTGGTCGGCGGAGGTCACGAGGGCGGCCTGCGTCAGGTAGCGCTCGATCAGCGTGGCGCCGTCTCCCCTTCCCCCTTCCTCGGCCTCTTCACCCGCCCCTTCCCCGGCCTCATCGCGGTCCTCTCCCGCCGTCTCCGCCCATTCCGCCGCGCCGGCGATCAGCTCCTCGACGTTCTCCACTCGCTCGACGCCCTCGGGTCCTTCCTCGGCCAGGTAACCGGTGTACCCGACCGCCGCCACGACCTGCTCGAGCGCCGTGGCCGGGTCGGCCTGCGCGTAACGCTCGCGCAGCCCGTCCACGAGCCGCGCCAGCCCCGCGAACGCCTCCCGCACGTTGGGACGCACGTCGGGGACGCGCTCGGCAGCCCGCGCCGCCGCGAGCAATGGCTGCCGCCATT
>Ga0209802_1001150_pt1 | contig 20001 bp, 21 predicted proteins | sample GraSoiAngelo_129_FD_185886 | JGI IMG/M metagenome (GOLD analysis project Ga0209802, IMG submission 185886) | Grasslands soil microbial communities from the Angelo Coastal Reserve, California, USA - 14_0927_12_40cm (SPAdes) (version 2) | ecosystem: Environmental > Terrestrial > Soil > Grasslands ... | reverse complement strand
GTTCGAGCCACGTCTGGTCGGGCTGACCATGGGCGGCCAACAAGCCTTGCCTCCGCAGGAACGGTACCAAGAGATCTGCCACCCGCTTCCCGTCCGTGTGCTTCAGGTAATGACTGTTCAACCAGAGCAGCTTTTCCGGGTCGAACGCCGCAGGGGCTTTGTTGATGCGATCCAGGGTGAACTTTTCGATCATCTCCGGCACGGCGAATACTTCCTGATCCCCATAGGACCAGCCCAGCCTCACCAGATAGTTGACCAGCGCTTCCGGCAGGTACCCGGCCTCCTGGTACTCCAGCACCGAGGTGGCGCCATGTCGCTTGGACAGTTTGACCTTATCCGGACCGAGGATCATGGGCAGATGGCCGAACTGCGGCGGGTCATACCCCAAGGCCCGGTACAGGAGAATCTGGCGAGGGGTATTGTTCAGGTGGTCATCGCCCCGGATGACGTGCGTGATGCGCATCACAACATCGTCCACCACCGCACCAAAGTTGTAGGTCGGCAGCCCGTTCGACCTGAGGATGATCAGGTCATCCAACTGTGCATTGTCGAACGTCACCTGCCCCTTGATCAGATCATCCACCGTGGTCTGGCCCGTCTGGGGAGCCATGAAACGGACGGCCGGTGAAATCCCTGAAGGGACCGGGCCGGAACGTCGGCGGCACCGTCCATCGTATTTGGGAAGCTCCTTGCGAGCCAACGCCGCGGTCCGGCGAGCCTCCAGTTCTTCTTCCGTGCAGTAACAGAAGTAGGCCTTGCCCTCGGCCATCAGCCGCTCGGCGTGTTCCTTGTAGAGGGCCAGTCGTGCGCTCTGATAGATGGGTCCCTCATCCCAGTCCAGCCCCACCCACTTCAGGCCGTCGAGGATGGCCCGGATCGCTTCAGGAGTCGACCGCTCTCGATCAGTATCTTCGATCCGGAGGATGAAGATTCCTTTTTCGTGTCTGGCAAAGAGCCAGTTAAACAAAGCCGTACGGACCCCCCCGATGTGGAGGTGTCCGGTTGGGCTAGGAGCAAACCTGACGCGAACTGGACTCATAAGGCGTTTCCAGCCTGACTTCTTAAGCCATTGGAATGTAAGCTAAAACTTTTATGTTGACAAGCATTTTCCAGGGGTGATACCCTATACCCGACCAAGATGGTCTCCGATAAAATCAGTCGGCGACTAAAATAATCGGACTTAGCGATGTTGAAACTTTCCAAGAAGACGGACTACGCCCTCATGGCTGTTCAATACATGGCCTCGAAAGGCACCGCTCGGATCGTCAACACCAAGGAGATCGCGGAGGAATATAACATCCCGGTCGAACTGCTGGCCAAGGTCCTCCAGAAATTGGGGAAGAAGGGTCTAATTGTTAGCCAAAACGGTCCCAAGGGCGGGTATCTCCTCGCCAAGTCGTCGACCGACATTTCCGTGCTGTCCGTCATCCAAGCGATCGAAGGTCACGTTGGCATCACCGAATGCTACCACAACGAGGACTCCAACTGCATGCAGATGCCACGCTGCAACATCCGCACGCCCCTCCGCAATATCCAAAACAGCATCTATGGCCTCCTCGACAGTATGTCGATCGCGGACATGAAGGAATTCGGTTCGACCACTATCGTACCGCAGTCTCGACTCAACGGTCATCGAACTTAAACGAGAGCAGTTAGCAGAAGGAGCGATGCGATGAAGTTCCCAATTTTCATGGATAATCACTCCACGACCCCGATGGATCCCAGAGTCCTTGAGGCGATGCTGCCCTACTTCATCGAGAAATTCGGCAACGCCGCCAGCCGCAACCATCAATTAGGGTGGGAAGCCGAAGAAGCGGTCGAGAATGCCCGCAAGCAGATCGCCAAGCTCATCAACTGCGATGCCAAGGAGATCGTCTTCACGAGCGGGGCCACGGAATCCGACAACCTGGCGCTCAAGGGCGTCGTGGAGATGTACAAGGAGAAAGGCGACCACGTCATTACCTGCATGACGGAGCACCGCGCGGTCCTGGACACCTGCAAGGCCCTGGAGAAGCGCGGCATCAAAGTCACGTACCTGCCGGTCGCTAAGGATGGCCTCGTCAGTCCCGACGATGTCCGGAAAGCCATTACGGACAAGACCATCCTGATTTCGATCATGATGGCCAACAACGAGATTGGCGTGATCCACCCCGTCGCCGAGATCGGGAAGATCGCCAAGGAGAAAGGCATCCTCTTCCACTGCGACGCCACGCAAGCCGTCGGCAAGATCCCGGTGGACGTCGAAGCGCTCAAGGTTGACCTGATGTCCTTCACCGCCCACAAGATCTACGGACCGAAAGGCGTCGGGGCCCTGTACGTGCGGAAAAAAGGCCCGCGGGTGCGCTTGGTGCCTCAGATCGACGGGGGCGGCCACGAGCGCGGGATGCGGTCCGGCACCCTGCCCGTTCCCCTCATCGTGGGGTTCGGGAAGGCTTGCGAGCTCTGTCAACAGGAAATGCCGACCGAGAGCAAGCGGATCGCGGCGATGCGCGACCGCCTGCAGGTTCAGATCATGGAGAACCTCGACGAATGCTACCTGAACGGGCATCAGACCCAGCGGCTCCCACACAACCTGAACATCAGCTTCGCGTACGTCGAGGGCGAAGCCCTGCTCATGGGGGTCAAGGAAATCGCGCTGTCCTCCGGATCGGCCTGCACCTCAGCCACGCTGGAGCCGTCTTACGTGTTGCGGGCGCTGGGCGTGGGTTCGGACCTGGCCCACTCCTCCATCCGGTTCGGGCTCGGCAGGTTCACGACGGAGGAAGAGGTCGACTACACGGCCAAGCGGATGGTGGAGGCCGTGAAGCGGCTTCGGGAGATGTCTCCGCTCTACGAGATGGCAAAAGAAGGGATCGACTTGAAATCCGTCCAATGGGCCGTACATTAATTCTTAAGGCATTGCACGTCTGGCAAGCGTGCCGTGGTGAGATAGGGGGGAAGGATCATGGCTTATAGTGAAAAGGTCATTGACCATTACAACAACCCGCGGAACATGGGGAGCCTGCCGAAGGACGACAAATCGGTAGGTACCGGGATCGTGGGCGCCCCGGAGTGCGGGGACGTCATGAAACTGCAGATCAAGGTAGAGAACGATCGCATTGTGGACGCGAAGTTCAAGACCTTCGGCTGCGGTTCGGCCATCGCCAGCTCCAGCCTCGCAACGGAATGGCTGAAAGGCCGGACGGTCGACGAGGCCTACAAGATCAAGAACACCGACATCGTGCAGGAGTTGAACCTCCCGCCGGTGAAGATCCACTGCTCCGTGCTGGCCGAGGACGCCATCAAGGCCGCGCTGGAAGACTACAAGAAGAAAGCGGCACCCGGCGCAGCTCAAGGCGAGAGAGCGGTCGCACAGGCAAAGTAAAGGGAAGGACACGCTCTATGGAAGACACCGCCTCAGCGACTCCAATTGTGACGTTAACGCCGAACGCCATCAAGGAGGTCAAGCGTCTCCAAGAGGTGCAGGGGTTGGACAACGCCGCATTGCGCCTTGGCGTGAAAGGTGGGGGCTGCTCGGGCCTCAGCTACACTGTAAACTTCGATACGGAGATGGGGCCCTACGATCAGTCTTATGAGATCGACGGCATCCGCATCATCGTGGACATGAAAAGCGCGATCTATCTGCAAGGCACCCAGCTCGACTATCAGAAGGATTTGGTGAGCGGCCAGTTCAAGTTCAGCAACCCGAACGCCGCCAAGAACTGCGGCTGCGGAGAATCGTTCTCCGTTTAACCATTCCTCCCAAGGGAATTGCACACACGGGGCATGGCCAGCTTGGTGGCCATGCCCCGTGTGTCTCGAGAGCGAGAAGAAGGGCTGTATGGAAAGCATCAAGAAAGAGCTCCCCCTGGCACGAAGCATGTGCTGGCACTGTCAATCCGACATCGGCGGCGAGTATTTCTGCGGCCAATGCGTGAAGGTCCAGCCCTTATCGAAGGACATCGACTACTTCACGTGCCTGGGACTTCCCCGGAAGCTGAACATCGACACCGTCTCCCTGGAGACTAAGTTCTATGAGCTGAGCCGAGCATTCCATCCGGACTTCTACGTGGGCAAATCGGAGATGGAGCGGGCCGTCAGCCTAGCCAATTCCGCCATTCTCAACCAGGCATACCGCACGCTGAAGGATCCCATCCAGCGCGTCGAGTACCTCCTGCGGCTGGAGGCCGGCGCTGCCAAAGACATCCCCGGAAAAGCGCCGGCAGACCTCTTCGATACAATCCTCGAAATTCAGGAGCACCTTGAGGAATTCCATGCGGCCAAGTCCGAGGGAAACGCCGCGTCCGCCGCGCGCGCCGGCGACTTGCTGAGGAACGCCAGGAAGGCCTTGGAGGCCAAACGGGCCGCTCTGGAGAGCCGCTTGGCTGAGCTCTTTCAGATCTGGGACCGTCTGGTCGAGAAGAAGACGCAGGCACATGCCTATCCTGCCGAAAAGGAGCAGACCTTGAAGGAAATGCGCGACCTACTGTCCCAGCGCACCTACGTGACCAACATGCTTCAGAACATCACGGAGGCCCTGGAATAAGTGGCACGCATCGTCGGGATCGATCTCGGGACGACCAACTCTCTCATTGCATACATGAAGGGAAAGACCCCCACGGTCATCCAGGGACCGGAGGGGCGCACGCTGGTCCCGTCCATCGTCGCCTATACGCCGACCGGCATCCTGGTCGGCGACGCGGCCAAGGAGCAGCTCGTACACAACCCTGAACACACCGTCTATTCGGTCAAGCGCTTCATGGGGAAGGGCCTCGCGGACGTTACCCAGGAACTCCAGTACTTCCCCTTCAAGCTCACCGAGCAGAACGGCGTGATCAGGCTCCAGTTCGGGAACAAAGCACTCACCCCGCCCGAGATTTCGGCCATGATCCTCAAGGAGCTCAAGGCCCGTGCTGAAGCCTTCTTCGGCGAGGAGATCCGCAAAGCCGTCATTACCGTTCCCGCGTATTTCAATGACAGCCAGCGTCAGGCCACGAAGGACGCCGGGAAGATCGCCGGGCTGGAGGTGGTGCGGATCGTCAACGAGCCGACCGCCGCGTCGCTAGCCTACGGCCTCCAGAAACGGAAACAGGGCACCATCGCCGTGTACGATCTGGGCGGCGGCACGTTTGACATCTCGATCCTCAAGCTCAAAGACGGCATCTTTGAAGTCCTGGCCACGAACGGCAACACGCACCTCGGCGGCGATGACTTCGACCGGCGGCTCGTGGATGTGATGATGCTGGACCTCAAAGCAAAGCATGGCCTCTCCGTGGAGGGACGACCAAAATTGCAGCAGGAGCTTCGCGTCAGGGCAGAGCAGGCAAAGTGCCGCCTGTCCGCGGAAGCGCAAGCAACCGTGCACGTGCCGCTGCCTGACAGCAAAGGGGAATACCGCCGTACCTTTTCACGTGCCGAGCTTGAGAATTTGGTGAACGATCTGATCGAGAAGACCCTGGCCCCGTGCCGGCAGGCCATCAAGGATGCCGGGATTTCTGCGACCGACGTCGACGAGGTCGTGCTGGTCGGCGGGTCCACACGAATTCCTCTTGTGCAGCAGCGGGTCCAGGCCCTCTTCGGCAAGACGCCCCATTGTGAGCTCAACCCCGACGAAGTAGTGGCCCTTGGCGCCGCGGTCCAGGCTGACATCTTGTCCGGCGGGATACAGGACATGCTGCTCCTTGACGTGACCCCGTTGACCCTCGGAATCGAGACAATGGGCGGCGCGATGAGCAGCCTCATCCGCCGCAATACGACGATCCCGACCAGCGCAAAAGAAATGTTCACCACCTTCGTCGACGGCCAGACATCCGTGGACATTCACATCCTCCAGGGCGAACGCGAGCTTGCCAAGGACAACCGCAGCCTGGCGCGCTTCCAGCTCAAGATCCCTCCCCTGCCGGCCGGCGTCCCGCGCGTCGAGGTGACCTTCATGATCGACGCGAACGGGATCCTCAACGTCACGGCCCGGGATGTGCGGACGGGCGAGGCGCAGTCCATCGAGGTCAAACCCTCCTACGGCCTGTCGGATCAGGAAATCGAACGAATGATCCGCGACTCGTTCGTCTACGCGAAGCAAGACATTCAGGAACGGCAGCAGATCGAAGCGATGAACGAGGCCGACCTAATCCTGCGGGCCACGGAGAAGGCGCTGGCGCGCGCCGGCAACCTGGCCACCCCAGAAGAACGGGCGGCGATTCAGGAGGCGGTTGCCAGCCTCAAGTCCGCCATGACTAGCGTTGACCACCGCGCTATCCGGGCGGCGATCGAGAAGGTGGACAAAGCCTCCTACAGCCTGGCTGAGAAGCTCATGAATAGCACGCTGCAGGAAGCGTTGAAGGACAAGAAGCTGTCAGACGTGTGAGGCACCCCATGGAGCTAGACTGGAATGACACCGAAGAGATCGCGCTTCAGCTCATGGAGCGGCACCCGGACACCGATCCGCTGACGATCCGGTTCACCGATCTCCATCGGTGGGTGACCGAAATTCCGGGGTTCATCGGCGATGTGAGGAAGTCCAACGAGAAAATTCTCGAAGCCATCCAGATGGCCTGGCACGAAGAGTACAAGGACGCCCACGGCTAAGCAAAATAGGGGACAGGCTACTCTTCCTCGTCTGCCTGTCCCCTTCTTCCGCGCTACATCTGGTCGAATTGGAAGAACTGCGAGGGCGAGGATTTCATTTCGGCGTGCTTCGTCGGCTCGGTCCCCCTGAGAAACACCTCGACGGTGCCTTGATCCGACCCATCCGGCGCCAGCAGGCCGGTGGCGGGGTCGATCCTGACCTCCACGATCCCGTCCGGCATGGTGAAGGGCATCACCGGTAAAGACTCCAGCGCGGCCTTCATGTACCTCATCCAGATCGGGAGCGCCGCTCGGGCGCCCGATTCCCTGTCGCCCAGCGTCCGGATCTCGTCGAACCCCACCCAGACTCCCGTCACCAGATTCGGCGCGCCGCCCACGAACCAGGCGTCGGTGAAATCGTTCGTGGTGCCCGTCTTGCCGGCCAGGGGGCGCCCCATGCCTTTGGCTGCCTGCCCCGTGCCCCGCTGGATCACGTCCTCCATCATGTTGGCGATCAGGTAGGCGGATTCCTTCGACATCACGGAGCGCGGTTCCGGGACATGCATCTCCAGCACCTGGCCGTTCGAGTCCAGCACGGACTCGACCGTATAGGGCTCCAGCCGAATGCCCTGGTTGAAGAACGTCCCGTAGGCGGCCGTCAACTCCTGGAGCGTCACGCCGGAGGATCCCAACGCCAGCGTGAGGTCGCTGGCGAGCGGCGAGGTAACTCCAAGGTTCTGGGCAAGGTCCAGCACCGGATTGATGCCGATCTTCTCAAGCAGGCGCACGGTCGCGGCGTTGCGCGATTGCGCCAACGACTCCCGCAGGGTGATCAACCCCTCGAACTTCTGGTCGTAGTTCTCGGGCCGCCAGACCAGATCGGGGTCGTTCTCGTTGTAAACGACCCCGGAATCCACGATCGGCGTTCCCGGGGAGAGTCCCTGGTTGATCGCCGCAGCGTAGATCATCGGCTTGAACGCCGAACCAGGCTGCCGCCTGGCGGATGTCGCGCGGTTGTATTCGCTCCGAAGGAAATCGTAGCCGCCGATCATCGTCCGGACGGCTCCCGTGCGGGGATCGAGCGACAGCATTGCGCCCTCGACGAGCGGGGTCTGCTCCAGAGTCATCTGGGCGACGTCGACCGCCATCTTCTTAAGACTCACCTCGATCACGTCCCCGACCTTGAACAGTTCGCCCGGCGTCTTGGCGCCGGTGTCCTTCACGTGCTTGATCGGATCGGGACCCTTCAGTCTCCGGCGGGCCCACATGACATCGTCAGCGGCGATCCGCCCCGTCAGCCCCCGCGCCAGCACCGTGAGCCCGTCCTTCCCCACTTTCGCCACGACGGCCTCGCTGATCTCGCCGGGGCGAAGCGGCGGGTCGGCCGAGGCCCCGCTGCTGACGAGTTTCGCGGAAAACTCGTCAGGCGACACACCCCGACGGAGCGGCCCGCGGTAGCCCTGCCGCTTGTCCAACTGGCGGAGACCCTCTAGCAGGACAGTCGTCGCCACCTGCTGCTCCGGCAAGGACAGCGTCGTGTACACCTGCAGCCCGCCCTTGTACACCATGGCTTCGCCGTAGGTGGCCATCAACCGTTGACGGACATGCTCGACGAAATAGGGCGCCGGTTCGTCCCGTGTCTGACGCCTGAACGCTACGTCTTCCGCCATGGCCGTTTCCGCTTCCGCCGTGGTGATGAACCGCTCTTCCACCATCCGTCTCAGTACCGTGGCCTGGCGCTTCTTGGAAGCTTCGGGATGGTAGTACGGGGAGTAGTCCGCCGGCCCCTTGGGCAGGCCCGCCAAGTACGCCGCCTCCGCCACGGTGAGCTGCCCCACCTCCTTGCCAAAGTAGGTCTGGGCGGCGGACTGCACTCCGTACGCTCCGTGTCCGAAGTAGATCTGGTTGAGGTACAATTCTAGTATTTGCTCCTTGCCCAGAACCTGCTCCATCTTCAGGGCCAGGAGCGCCTCCTTCGCCTTGCGCTCATAGTCCCGCTTGGGAGAGAGGAAGAGCGAGCGCGCCAACTGCTGCGTGATGGTGCTCGCGCCCTGACGGATCTTCCCGGACACGAGGTTCGTGATTGCGGCCCGCGCGATGCCGACAAAGTCCAGGCCCCGATGCTCAAAGAACCGGGAGTCCTCGATCGCCACCACCGCATTCACCAAATACCGGGGGATCTTCTCCAGTGGGACCAGGATCCTCCGTTCCACAAAGAATTGGCCGATCACCTGCTTGTCAGCCGAGTAGACACGGGTCACGAGGCTGGGCTGGTACTCATGCAGGCCGGTTATGGGGGGCAGGTCTTGAAGCAGGTACCCCACCGTGGCCAGACCCGCCACAAAGCCGATCAGCACCACCGTGAGGACACCCCACAGCAGGGCTTGCCTGACGGACTGGGGACGCCGGAAGGACGAGAAGAGCTCAGCGAGTGTCATGCCTTACCTTGCGCACGGGTTACCCATGATACCGTGCTCTCACCGAAAGCACAAGGACAGGAGAGGAAGCTTTGACTCCACCGGCGCGGTTGCGTTAGAGTGAGGGTTCTTCTGACCATGCGCCGAACAGACATCCGCAACATCGCCATCATCGCTCACGTGGATCACGGGAAAACGACCCTTGTGGACGCGATCCTGAAGCAGACCCATGTGCACCGCAACATCGAGAGCATGGGCGAGCGCATTCTCGACTCGATGGACCAGGAGCGCGAGCGCGGCATCACCATCAAAGCCAAAAACGCCAGCGTGGTCTATAAAGGGGTCAAGATCAACATCGTGGATACGCCCGGACATGCCGACTTCGGCGGCGAGGTGGAACGCACCCTCCGCATGGTGGACGGCGTCCTGCTGCTGGTGGATGCCAAGGAAGGTCCCATGCCGCAGACCGCCTTCGTCCTCCGCAAGGCCCTAGGCCTGGGACACAAAGCCATCGTCGTCATCAATAAGATTGACCGGCCCGATGCCCAGATCGACGACATGGTCAATCGCACGTTCGACCTGTTCGCGCACCTGGGCGCCAGCGATGACCAACTGGACTTTCCCATCGTGTACACCTCCGCGCTGCAGGGTACGGCCTCGCTGGATCCGGAGAAGCCGGGCGTGGATGTTGCGCCGTTGCTGGACACGATTCTCGGGAAAATCCCTCCGCCGGCGATCGGGCAGGACCGCCCGCTCCAGTTGCTGGTGCTCGCCCTGGCCCACGATCCCTACAAGGGCAAGATGGGCATTGGCAAGTTGCTCTCCGGCACCCTGACCAAGCGCCAGGCGTTGGTGCGGATCAAGACCGACGGGACCCAGATTCCCGGCAAGGCCACTGACCTCCTCGTCTTCGAAGGATTGGAACGCAAGGAGGTGGCCCAAGTCGAGGCGGGCGAGATCGTGGCCGTCGCCGGCTTCCCGGAGATCGGGATCGGCGAGACCCTGGCCGATCCCGAGCAGCCGATCCCCGTGCCGCCTGTGGCGATCGACGAGCCGACCGTCCAGATGACCTTTTCGGTCAATACGAGCCCCTTCGCCGGACGGGAAGGCAAGTACGTCACGTCCCGCCACCTGCGCGAACGGCTGTACAAGGAACTGGAGACCAACGTGGCCCTGCGGGCGGAAGAAACCGATTCCACCGACCAATTCCTGGTCGCCGGCCGGGGCGAACTGCACCTTGCGGTCCTCATCGAGGCAATGCGCCGGGAAGGCTACGAACTCCAGGTCTCCCAGCCGAAAGTGATCTTGCGCGAAGCGGACGGAGTGACGCTGGAGCCTTACGAAGAACTGACCATCGAGGTGCCGGTGGAGTTCCAGGGCCCGGTCATCGAAGAAGTCGGCTTGCGCCGCGGCGAGCTTCGCCACATGCGGTTGACAATCCACGGCGACCTGCAGCTCGAGTACCACATCCCGACCCGCGGGGTGATCGGCTTGAAGAACGCGTTGCTGACCAGGACCAAGGGCACCGTCATCCTGCACCACATCTTCGCCCGCTACGAGCAGGTCGATCCGCGCGCCCTCCAAGTGCAGCCCCACGGCTCGCTCGTCGCGTACGAGACCGGGACCAGTAGCGCCTACGGGCTCAACATCGCGCAGGAGCGGGGCGCCCTGTTCATCGGCCCCGGCGTGGAGGTCTATCACGGGATGGTGGTCGGAGAGAACGCGCGGGATGAAGACCTGGACGTGAACGTCTGCAAGGCCAAGCACCTGACGAACATGCGCGCCTCCGGCTCCGACGAGGCGATCGTCCTGACCCCGCCCCGCGAGATGACGCTCGAGTTCGCCCTTGAGTACATCGGCCCGGATGAACTGGTGGAAGTGACGCCGGCCTCGATCCGGATCCGCAAGCGCCTGCTGGAGCCGGAGGAGCGGAGAAAAGCCAAGAAGTCCCGAAGCTAGACCGTGCCGCCGGTGCCGATCGGGAAGTCGGCGGAGTGAAGCTGGGTGTTGTGGGGCGTGACTTTCACGATATCGCCGTCTTTCACCACCGTCGATTCCGCCGCGATGCGGACCCCGACCGTGAACATGCACTCCGCCTCTTTCCAGAGCCTGATCACGTCGGGAATTTCCTCCTGATGCGCCAGGAGTAACTGCTCCAAGGATGCCGGTTCCTTGAGCTCCCACTCCAGGACGCGCTCGCCGTTCGCCGCTGTTAGGTTTCCCAATAAACGAAACGTGACCATCGATCTCTTTAACATCCAAGTAGCCACGAAACTATAACACAGCCAGCGCCCTGATTGCCGCATTCCCCGCCAACCCTGTTATTGCGAGCGAAGCGAAGCAATCCCGTCCCTCTGCTCCAGCGCTGCAACGAGATTGCTTCGGCTGACTGTGTCAGCCTCGCAATGACGGCGAGGGGTCGCTGTGCTCCTCGCAATGACACAGGCGAGGTAGTGTTCCCCGTAGTGAAGTATGCTACCATACATAGCGCTAGCCCTCGGGCGCTGGCGTAGCTCAACGGCAGAGCAGCGGTTTTGTAAACCGCAGGTTGGAGGTTCGATTCCTCTCGCCAGCTCCACATGTGAAGGAGGCCGATAAGCGCACGTGGCGAGCGAACGGCACCCATCGTCTCCCAACCCCGGGTACTTCGGGGACCGCCGCCGAGCGCCTCGACGGCAGCAGGACCGCCGACTGCTCCAACGCGAGCGCGAGCTCGAGGCCGCCCGCCTCATCTGCCAGGCCCTCTCGCAGCACATCAACGTGGACGAACTGGTCGAGAACGCCCTTCGCATCGCTCTGGAAGTCGTTGATGCGGACGCCGGCTCTGTGCTGCTGGCCGACGACAAAACTCAGCAACTGGTCTTCCGCTATGTCATCGGAGAGAAAGCCGAGCAGTTGCGCGGCACTGCCATCCCCTGGGACCTGGGCGTGGCTGGCGCGGTCTTCAAATCCGGAGAGCCAGCCATCATCGGCAACGTCGCGCGGGATACCCGCCATTTCTCTGGCATCGACGACACCACCGGATACAAGACCATGGATATGATCGCGATCCCGTTGAAGCGCTGGGAAGGCCAGCCCATCGGCGTGCTCGAGGTCCTCAACAAGCGAAACGGGCAGCTCAACAAGGACGACATCGACATCCTCACGATCGTGTCCGCCTTAGCCGCGCAGGCCATCGAACAGGCGCGCTTGTTCGAAGCCGCCAAGCTGGCCGAAGTGGCGCGCCTCCTCGGTGACATCGGGCATGACATCAAAAACCTGCTCACCCCGGTCATCACCGGCGCGGAATTCCTGCAAGCCGAACTGAACAAGCTCTTCGGCAGCCTGACCGCCATGGGGATCAGCGGCACGCAGACCAGCCAGATGCTCTGCAACCGGGTGATCGGCCTGCTCCAGGACGCCGCCCGGCGCATCCAGGACCGCGTGCGCGAAATCGGGGACTGCATCAAAGGCCTCAGCACCCCGCCCCATTTCGCTCCGTGCCGCGTCGCCACCGTGGTCGACGACGTGATGAAAACCCTGCACATGCTCGCCGACGAGAAGAAAATCTCCCTCCGCGCCGAAGGGCTCGATGCGATCCCGCTGATCTCGGCCGACGAACGCCGGCTCTTCAACGCGTTCTACAATCTGATCCATAATGCCATCGCGGCGATACCGGGCGGGGGCTCCATCACCGTCCGGGGGAACGTCGATCTGGCCGATGAGGCCGTTCACCTGTTTGTCATCGACACCGGGCGCGGCATGCTACCCGAGGTCCGCGACAGTCTTTTCACCGGACGCGCCATCAGCCGCAAGGCAGGCGGCACCGGGTTGGGCACCAAGATCGTGAAAGACGTGGTGGACGCGCACAACGGGCAAATTTCTCTGGAGACCCAGGAAGGCAAGGGGACGACGGTCCATATTCGCCTGCCTCTGATGCAGTCCGTTGCTTCGCCGCGCTAACCCTTGACGGCTGGGCGATCAGCCCTTTAGAGGCATCGCCTACCCCATTCCCGGCATCCCATCCTCCTACCCTCCCGCCTCTGCACCACCGCAATCGCGTATGGCATTGATAATCAAGAAAATGTTCCGATGGCACAGCCTATGCTGTATTCTCCAGTAGGACTATATCTCTAAATAGGAAGGGGGTGACTCCAGATGAAAGCAATCCTAGCAGCGGTATTCGCCGTGCTGATCGGTCTGGCCTTTAGCACCGCAACCTTCGCCCAAGCCACGCCGGCGACCCCGGCATCTCCTGAGATGAAGAAGGATGAGGGCAAGAAGGGCGAGAAGAAAGAGATGAAGAAAGAAAAGAAGGCGAAAAAGGCGAAGAAAGACGAGAAGAAAGACGACAAGAAGTAACCACCCAGCAGGCCGGCGCCTGGCGTTTCACCCAGCGCCGGCCTGCAGTTTTATCCCCCCCGTCAGAGCACCTGCCGATCAAGACTCCGGTACAGCCACGCTCCTTTTGTGAGATTTTTTCCCCTTCAGGCGCCCGCGGCACGCAACCAGTTCATCGCCAACTTCTTGCGACTTGCCGCACAGTCGCGCAAGTAAAGATTGATGAGCGTCTGGTATGGAATGCCCGTTTCTGCAGCCAATCCGTTGAAGTACCGGATCGTTTCCTCGTCAAGCCGGATCGTGACCTGACGCTTCAGTCGGCGCGCATAGGGATTCCGCCGAGCTTTCGAAAAATCGTATTCTTTTCTCACGGTGCCAACCATCGGTGATACTGGGCGCGCTCACGCCGAGTCGCCCGACGTGCTGAGATGATCCTGATGACCTCGTCCCTGCTTCGATAGCAGTGGGAGACCACTTTCAGATTGAAACTATCTACATTGTACATACACTGTAGGGCGTAATCAAGTAGAGAGCGTGCCCTTCAGAGCAGCACCTGCCGATCAAGACTCCGGTACTGAATGGCTTCCGCCACGTGCTCGGCCGCGATCGAGTCTCGTTGCTCAAGATCCGCGATCGTGCGCGAAACCTTGAGAATCCTCATGTAGGCTCGCGCCGAGAGCCCGAGCCGCGCCACCGCCTGTTCGATCAGCGTCCGCCCCGGTCCGTCGATCCGGCAGTGCTTCCTGATCTGGCCCGGTCGCAGCTGGGCATTGTTGTGCGCCCGCGACCCGTGATAGCGCTCGACCTGCCGTGCGCGGGCCCTCATGACGCGCTCGCGGACCGACGCGGACTCCTCGCCTCGCTCGTCCGCCGCCAAGTCTCGAAACGGCACCGCCGGCACCTCGACATGCAGATCGATCCGGTCCAGTAGCGGACCGGACACCCGCGTGCGGTAGCGCTGGATCTGCGCAGGACTGCAGACACAAGGGCGGATCCGATCACCCAGGAACCCGCAGGGGCAGGGATTCATGGCGGCGACCAGCATGACGCGTGCCGGATAGGTCAACGCCGCCGACACCCGGGTGATAGAAATGGTGCCCTCCTCCAACGGCTGGCGCAGGCTCTCCAGGACATTGCGGCGGTATTCGGGCAGTTCGTCGAGAAACAGGACCCCGTTATGCGCGAGCGAGACCTCGCCCGGTCTCGGCACCGTGCCTCCGCCGATCAACCCGGCGTCCGAGATCGAATGATGGGGGGCCCGGAACGGGCGAACCGATAACAGCGCCTGACCGGGCCGGAGCAGGCCCGCAACACTATGGATCCTCGTGCTCTCGATCGCCTCATCGAGCGTAAGCGGCGGGAGAATGCCGGGAAACCGCTGCGCCAGCATCGTCTTCCCGGACCCTGGAGGACCGACCAGCAGCACGTTGTGCCCGCCGGCCGCCGCCACCTCCAACGCCCGCTTCGCATGGTGCTGGCCGCGCACCTCCGCAAAATCCGCCACGCTGGCAAGAGACTCTCGGGACGCCACCGCGCTGCGGTCGAACGGCGTCAGCACCTGGGCGCCCGTGAGGTGCTCGAGGACTTGGGGGATGGTTGCGACCGGGTACACAGGCAGGTCTTCCACGATGGCCGCTTCGCTGGCATTCTCGACCGGCACGAGCAGCCCCTTGCTTCCTCGACCGCGGCAGGCCAGCGCCATGGAGAGCACGCCCTGGACGGGCTTGATGCCGCCCTCCAGGGAGACTTCGCCCACCATCACGACCTCCCGTAAGACCGTCGCCGGGATGAGCCCCTCCGCCGCCAGGATGCCCACGGCGATGGGCAGATCAAAGGCCGCGCCCTCCTTGCGGAGGTCGGCCGGCGCCAGGTTGACGGTGACTTTGCGCTGGGGAAAGCTGAAGCCGCTGTTGCGCAGCGCCGAACGGACCCGCTCGCGACTTTCCCGCACCGTCAGGTCCGGAAGCCCGACCACCGTGAACATGGGCAGTCCGGCCGCGAGGTCCACCTCCACCTCGACGGAGTAGGCGTCCAGTCCGCTCACCGCCACGCTGTAGACCTTCGCCAGCATATGACGCACTGTCCACTGAGACACGGCAAACGGGGAAAAGTGAAACGCGAGGAGGCTTAGAAGAAGCAGACCTATTTCAATTTGAATCTGGACAGGATTCGGAGCACGCGGCTGGCAAAGCGGTCACTGAAGCCGAAGCGCCACTTGAGGTGGGTGTAGAGTCGCAGCACCATCTTGTCCAGATAGATCCACAGGCTTCTCATCCCCTCGCCAGGACGGGCCCGATACTCTGTGGAGCGGACCAGGGAAGGTTTGGGTTCTTGCGTGAAGTAGTAGAGGGCCAGGGATTTGCGGGTCACGCCTGGCGGGCAGGTCAGAGGGTCGGGGTGTCCATGAAACGAGTCCGGCTCCGTATTGAAAATCACGGCCCGGTTAAAGTGTGGCGCGATCCTTCGGACGCAGCGCCGCATCTGGCGATCCCACAGCTCAAGATGTCCGCCATAGGAATCCTCCCACTGCTTGTTCAGATAGACCAGAAGATTGATCCGACGTCGCCAGGTGCGATGGTAGGGGTGCACGGTGAAATCCGCATGAACGGTCAAGAACCCGCCGCGGGCGGAGAGGTGCAGGCCGCCGCCTTGCAAGCTGGGGTCCGCAAGCAGGCTTTCGATGCCGGTCAAGTCTGAGAGGAACCGAAGGAAGCGCCATGAGTTCAACTCGTCGATCACCGCCCCAAGCGTTGGGCCGAAGCTGGAGCGGTCCGCCTTCCCCACCTTGTTTTCGTTCACGTGCTTGTACTGGGTCCAGTCAGGCGAATCGATGGACGGGAATTCGGCCAGGGCACCTTCGGCCGCCCATGGTTGGAGGAACTGATCTAGCACGATATTGGGAAATGGCTCAGCTTGCGCGTACTGGACCCGGAGCGCCGGCAGATCGGCATACCGTTGGCTATACGGAAAGCTCCTTTCTTGGAGATCATGTCCGTCCCGATCAGTTTCAACGATCCGGCTCATGGGCTGCTCCGATCGCGAAATGGTATACAAAACCTTGACGCTTATCAACGGCGCAGGTTGAGTAGCGGATGAGACAGTCCAAACGGGGAAAAGGTACAATGGGAGCATGCTCCGGCTGGTGTCCCTCGCTGTCGCGTGCACGCTCTGGGTCACGTCCGTTGCCGGGGAGCCCAGCCGCCCGCTCGTCGGGCACATCATGGCCCTGCTCGCGGTGTTCGAAGAGGCCGACGTGCTGCCGCCTGAGGCCTCGCCCGAAGCGAACGCATTGATCCATGCGCTGATTCAAACCCAGGCGGCCCTGACTAAAAGCACCAATCCGTCCACCCGGGGATGGTTCGCCGAAGCCCTGCGACGCAGCGAGGCCCCCGGAGCCGAGCCCGATCCTCTGGAGGGACTCACGTCCCGCGCGCTGGAGGCGATCGTCACCTACGCCGAGACGCACCCTCCGACCGCGCGCCCCGACGTGATGGCCGGGTTTCAGGAATTCAACGTCAGCCCGGCCGATCTCGATCTCATGGCGAGGGTCTATCGGCAGGCGCGCGACCGTTTCCGCTCCACAGGGCGAAGCATCCACCGCATCTATGAAGCCCGACGGCGCGCCATGCCGCTCCGGTGAGCCCGCGGACCTCCTTCCCTATTCTTCGGCGATCTGTTAAGATCGCCCCCACACGAGCCCCGGGAGGCAGCCATGGCAACCAAAGCCTACATCCTCATCAAAGTCAAAGCAGGAAAGACCAAGGACGTCGTCAAAGCCCTGAAGACGATCGGGGGGATCCACCAGGTGCATCCCTGTTTCGGTCAGCCCGACATCTTCAGCTTCATCGAAGTGAATGACGAGAAAGCCTTGTCCGACGTCGTCATCTCCAAGATCCACACCATCGACGGCGTCGAGGAAACCGACACGCACATCGTCGCAGAGGCCTGATCTGTAAGGAGCAACGCGCGGGACGATGCACACGATCAGCCTGATGCGCGGGCCGTTCCAGCTCTGTGATCCGTGTTACGAGACCGTCGTCTCGGAGAAACTCGTGGACGCCCGCAACTTCGCCGCCGACCACGAGGCCCTCTTCGACCATATCTGTCCCAATTGCTACGACAGGAACAGGCCCTTGATCGACGACATGCTGGGCAGCAGCGAATAAGCCGGTGACGGCGGGGGGAGGCCATGGCTCTGAGCAAAGACTTTGACCCGTTGAGCGAGGTGCCCGGTTTAAAGAAGATGAGCCCCTTGGTGATCATCGCCGTGGTCCTCGTCCTGCTCTGGGTGTTCTCCCCCTTCGTGATCGTCGGCGCCGGCGAGCGGGGCGTGGTGTTCAACCAGCTCCATGGCATCGAGGACAAGATCCTGCCGGAGGGCTTCTCCTTCATCATTCCCTTCGTCGAGCGGGTCATCAAAATGGATGTCCGGATCCTCAAATCGGACACCCGGTCCACCGGCGCCTCCAAGGACCTCCAAACGGTGGCGACCGAGATCGTGCTCAACTACCATCTGTTCCCGGACCGCGTCAACAAAGTGTACCAGACGATTGGATTGGAGTACCAAAAGCGGATCATCGACCCGGCCGTGCAGGAGATCGTCAAGGCCGTCACCGCCAAGTTCACGGCGGAAGAGTTGATCACGAAGCGGCAGTTCGTCAAGGACGAGATTAAATCAGCCCTGCATGAGCGCCTGATGACCTCTCATATTTCATTGGACGAGCTGAACATCACCGACTTCCAGTTCTCGAAAGGATTCAACGAGGCGATCGAGTCCAAGCAGACGGCCGAGCAATTGGCGTTGAAGGCCCAACGGGACCTCGAGCGGGTCAAGATCGAGGGACAGCAGAAAATCGTGCAGGCCAAGGCGGAAGCCGAATCCCAGCGGATCCAGAAGGAGACGATCAGCCCAATCATTTTGCAGCTCCGGGCCATCGAGAAGTGGGACGGGAAGTTCCCGCAAGTGATAGGTGGAAGCGGTGCCCTGCCTTTTATTAATCTTGACGCCGGAAGCACCAGAAAATAGTCGTGCCTCACATGAATGCCCCTGCGCCCAAGTATGACCGGAAGGAGATCGGCTCGGCCACGGTCCGCATTCCCAGCGGCACCGGCATGCCCGACCCGCTGGACGTCGCCGTCGATCCGTACGCGCCCACCAAGGTCGCCAAGCAGGTGTTCATCAAGGGCTTCCAGGCCTGGCCCCAAAAGGGAGGCCCGTATCCTGCCGTGCTCATCCTCCACGAGTGGTGGGGGCTCAACTCCCACTTCCAGGAGCTCGCCTTTCGGGTGGCCCAGCACGGCTACGTGGCGCTCGCCGTGGATCAGTACAGCCGGATCGGGGGGCCGGTCACCGGCGATCCCGAGCTCGCCGCGCAACTCAGGGGCAAGGTGAACACTGCCGACCTCCTGCATGATCTGAACGACGCCGCCGAATATCTGAACTTCCAGGACTATGTGAAGAAGAACCGGATCGCGGTTCTCGGATTCTCCATGGGAGGCTCCCACGGCCTCAGCTTCGCCTGCGCGCGCCGCCAGCTCCGGGCCGCCGTCATCTTCTACGGCAACGTGCCGATCGAAAAGCTCTCGACCCTGCGCTGCCCCGTGCTCTATCACCAGGCGGAGAAGGACGAGTCCGTCACTCAGCAGGAGGTGGACCACCTGGTCAGCGCGCTCACCGCCAACAAGGTGATGTGCGAGGTCCACAAATATCCGGGCACCACCCATTCCTTCTTCAACGACACGAGACCGGATGTCCACCAGGCGGAGGCGGCGGCGGAAGCCTGGGCCAGGACCCTCGCCTTCCTGGACAAATACATCCTGGCGGACCATCCCGGCGTCCGCCCCCTTCCGGACTCTCAACGCGTCCGGTGAGGAAAGGAGGCCGACCATGATGTGTCCACTCTGCGGGCTCGACGTACTACCGGAGAAAGTGTGCCTGAACTGCGGGTACGACCCGAGCAGGCCGAGCGCCCGCCCCTCAGGCAAGTCCAGTACTCCCTCCCCGCCCAAACAGGACAACACCTATAACGCGAGAGATTTGGGACATGCCGTGAACGAGAGGAAAGCCGCCAAGCCCAAACCGAAGGAGAGAGCCGCTGTGCCGCCGCGCGCGGCCATCCCGGTGCCCGATGACTACTTGGAACAGATCGACAGGCTGGAATCCTGGCCGACCGCGGCTCCGCTGTCCCCGCCACAGCCCGCAGCCCAGGCGATGCCCCAACAGTCCAAGACACAGCAGGCCACGGTCCCAGTCACCACGCAGTTCGCCTTTGAAAACCATCGCATCACCGGATATGCAGGGCTTGTGATCGCCACCGTGGCCGTCCGGATCGGCGAGCCTGACGACCTGCTCCAGGAAGGACAGACCCTGCAGCGTCTCAGCGCAGGACCGATCGGGCCGCGGCTACGCAAGGCGGTTGCCCTGGCGCTGGCCGACCTGAAGACCGACGCTATCGAACAGGGGGGCAACGGAGTCGTGGGGGCGCGCCTGGAAGTGCTCCCGACGCAGGGCTCTGTTGCGTTCGTCACCCTGAGCGGAACGGCCGTCATTATCGAGTAAGTGGGGTCAGAGTCCATTTTCAATGGACTCTGACCCCACTTTTCCTTTTTAGTCGCATGTCCATCGCAAAGCACCTTGAGCGGTACTTCCTGACGGGCCTCGCCGTCATCGTCCCCCTCTGGGGCACGTTCCTCATTCTCACAGCGCTGTTCACCACGGTCG
>Ga0209802_1001148_pt1 | contig 20006 bp, 16 predicted proteins | sample GraSoiAngelo_129_FD_185886 | JGI IMG/M metagenome (GOLD analysis project Ga0209802, IMG submission 185886) | Grasslands soil microbial communities from the Angelo Coastal Reserve, California, USA - 14_0927_12_40cm (SPAdes) (version 2) | ecosystem: Environmental > Terrestrial > Soil > Grasslands ... | reverse complement strand
ATCAAGCCGGAGAACATCCTCCTGTCCCGCGGTCACGCCTTGGTGACCGACTTCGGGATCGCGAAGCTGATGGAGGAGCGAGGAAGCGCGGAAGGGCCGGCGCTGACCGGCGCCGGTATCGCGGTGGGCACCGCGGCCTACATGAGCCCGGAGCAGGCGAGCGGCGACAAGCGGATCGACCCGCGCAGCGACGTATACGCGCTGGCGGCGGTGCTGTACGAAATGCTGGCCGGTGAGCCGCCGTTTACCGGACCCAGCGCGCAAGCGATCGCCGCACGCGTGATCAACGACCCGCCGCGTCCGATTCGCACCGTGCGCCCCGCGCTTCCGGTGCATCTCGAGCGCGCGCTCGCAGCCGGGCTCGCGAAGGCGCCCGCGGACCGGCCTCGCACCGCGAGGACGTTCGTCGACGCCCTCGCCAGCCCGGCCCGCGAGCGCCGCGTGTCCGCGCGGCAGGTCGCGTGGATGGCAACGGCGTCCGGCGTGGCCATCATCGGGTGGATGGTGTGGCGCGAGTGGCGGGTCCATCCACCGCCCGGCATGGTGCTCGTACCGGCCGGACTCTACCCGGTGGGGGGCGGGGGCCGCGGGGGCGGCGCCGGCGGCGAGGGCGTCCTTTCGCGCGATTCGACTGCGGTCCGGCTCGACGCGTATTTCATAGATTCCGCGGAGGTCGGCGTGGCCGCCTACCGGCGATACCTGGACGCCACACGAGCCCACCCGCCCTGGACCCACCCGCCACCCGATCAATGGCCGGCGACCGGCGTACTATGGTCGGAGGCCGTTGCCTTTTGCGCCTGGCGGCAGCGCGGTGGCCGCCTGCCGACCGAAGATGAATGGGAGGCGGCCGCCCGCGGGCCGCACGGCTTTCGGTATCCCTGGGGGAATCGCTGGGAGCGCGGCAGAGCCAACGCCGACTCGCTGCGCGACGGTTTCGCGCCCGCCGGAGCGGGAAGCCCCGGCAGGTCCTGGGTCGGGGCGGTGGACTTGATTGGGAACGCGTGGGAATGGACCACCAGCGCCGCCTCCGACGCGCGGGGCCAGCACGGTCATGTCATCAAGGGAGGAGCCTTCGACACACCGTCTGCGAATGCGACCGCCGCATACCGCGCCGTCCTTCCGGACCGGCGGGCGTGGCTCGCCCACACGGGGTTCCGCTGCGCGCGCGGCGTCGCCGTTGTGCCGGAGCCCGTGCCGCAACCCGCGAGCGTTGCCGTCCTGTACTTCGAGACCGCGGACACCGCGAGCGCCTACCTCGCGGACGGGCTCACGGAGGCGATCATCACCAGTCTCGGCCGAATCGAGCGACTCAGCGTGAAGTCCCGCAACGCCGTTCGCCGCTTTCGCGGGGCGGCGGATGATCCGGCGACGCTGGGACGGGCCCTCGACGTGGCGTATCTCGTGAGCGGCAGCGTGGCGCGGCCCGGTCGGGGCCAGAGCCCGGGGGTAACCGTCGAACTGCTGCGGGCGTCGGACGGGATGCACGTCTGGGGCGGTCAGTACGAGAGCCGCGATACGGCGCTCCAAACGATCCCGCAAGCCGTGGCGCGCGCCGTGGCGACGGCCATCACGGGCGCGCTCCGGCCCGTCGAGCGAACCGCCCTGGCGAGCCGACCGCCCCGCGATCCCGGCGCCTACGATCGCTTCCTGCGCGCGAATTACGAGCTCGCACAGCGGACGCCGCGCGCCGTGCGTCGCGCGATCGACCAGTACGAGAGCGCCCTGCGGCTCGATCCGGGCTTCACGCCCGCCCTCGCCCGGGTCGCCGTCGGTTATGGGCTGTTCCTCGACTGGGGGTGGGAGTACTCCGGCCTGTCGTCGGAGGCCGTGTTGTCTCGCGGGTTCGACGCGGCGGACCGCGCGCTGCAACAGGACTCCGCATCCGCCGACGCGTGGATGGCGCGCGGCTTCCTGCTCAGCTTCCGGTATCCGCGCACGTTCGCGGGCGTGCACCAGGCGCTGCTGCGCGCCATCGCGCTCGATCCGCGGAACGCGGAGGCGCACCACCAGTACGGGATGGCTCTCCTCTGGTTGGGTCGCGACTCCGCCGCCGCCGACATGTACGGCCGCGCGCTCCAGCTCGAACCGGAGCGGCCGATCACGTTGTTCAATCTGGGGCGTGTCGCCGCGCGGCAGGTGCACTACGCGGAGGCTCGTCGCTGGGCGGACAGCGCCCTGGCCATCGACCCGGGAGCCGACTACGCCTACGTACTCCGGGCCCTCGCGGAGTTCCGGCTCGGCAAACCCGCCGCGGCGCGTGCCGACGCTGAGACGGCGGCGCGCCTGCGATCGGGATTCCGAGTGCCCGGCGAGGCGGTCCTCGCACTCGTCGAGCTGCAGGCCGCCGACACACCGGCCGCGCGAACCCGAATCGAGCGCTTGGAGCGCGAGATCCGCTCCGCGGGTAATCACACGATCACCGACGCCGCGTGGGTCGGACGCGCGCTCGTGGCCTTGCAGGAGCCGGATCGGGCGCTCGAGCTGCTCGAGCGCGTCCGCCCCCGCGGCGCGCGGCTCTGGTACTACCTACGGGCGCCGGAGTTTGACGCCATCAGATCCAATCCGCGGTTCGCCCAGCTCGTCGCGGAGTCGGCGCCGGAATGAGGCGGGGGGGCGGTCAGACGGTCTGGCGAGCCGTGGGCCGGCTCGCGTCCGCGTTACGGTCCGCCGGTCCGCCCGTCCGCCTGACCGCCCTGCTGCTCCTCTCCGCCTGTCAGCCCGCGGCCCGCCGCTTGCTGCTCCTCGACCTCGCGCTGTCGGACCCCGTTCTGCTGAACGGCACCGCCCGGCCCTGGCGCGACCAGGGCTACACGGTCGAGTACCGCCGCTTCTATCCCCACCTCGCCCGCGCCGATCTCGAGCGCTACCGGGTGCTGCTGTTCCTCCTGGGCCGTGAGCCCGAAGCGCCATCGGACGCCCTCACCGTCGGCGATCTCGCGCTGCTCACCGAATGGGTGCTGCGGGGCGGCGTCGTGGTGCTCGGCTACGATGCGGACGGTGAAGGATATCAGGACCGCTGGACGGCGAACCGCTGGCTCGAGTCCGTCGGGACGGGGATCTCGATCGGCGATCGACTGCTCGAGGACACCACCGCGCGCGTGCTCACGACCACCGGGCGCCCGCAGCCGTGGGCCGAGGGCCGGGCCATGGGTGACGAGCCGCTCGGCTCGGTGTTCGATCCCTTTCCGCTCGACCGGAATGACGTCGTCACAACCCGCGACTCCTCCCAGCTGATCGCCGTGACCTCGAGGCACGCGTTCGTGCGCATACCGCGTACCCCGGCGCCCCGGCCACGCGCCGGCGTGGTGGCGGCCACCAGGATCGGCGACGGGCTCGTGGTCGTCGCCAGCCGCCACGCGCTCGGCGCGCTGGGGCCGCAGTTCCGGTCCACGACCGCCCCCCTGCAGCAACTCGACGCCCTGGAACGAACCCACGAGTTCCTCGGCGCGCTCGCCCGCTGGACTCGACGCCCGGCCGAGTGGGCGCACGTCCCACCTGCGGCGCGCGGCGGCCCGCTGGTGCTGGAGCAGGCGCCGGTTCCCGTCGAGGTCGCGCCCCCGGCCATGGCTCCGCCGGGCGGCGTCGACACAATCGCGCTGCCACTCCTTCCGGACCCGAAGCTCGCCCGTGCCACCAGCACCCCCGAGTGGCTGCGGCAGCAGGGCATGCGCGTGTTGTGGGCTCCCCTATTCTTGACCCGTGACGGGCGGCGCGTGATGCGATCGGGCGCCTCGCTCGATTCGCTCGTCGTCTTGCTCGATGCCGGCGGGTTCAACCTGCTCGCCGGCGACGCCAGCCCCGAGAGCACGGACTCCCTGCACGTGCGCTGGGAGGAGCGCGACGCGGTGCGTCGTGCCTGGGCGGACGCGGTGAAGCGGCTGCAGCCGACGAGTGTGGCGTGGATCCCCCTGCTGGATTACGCCAACGCGCGGCACGCCGGTCTGGATTCGTCGCGAGGCGCGCGCGGCGAGGGACTCGCGGCCCCGTGCGCCCTCGACTCGACCTTGTGGGGGGAGGGACTCCCATCGGCGTTCGGGGCCCTCGCCCGGCTGGCCGCGGAGCAGCGCACGCTCGTCATTGCGCTCGGTCTCGACGTCGGGACGGCGCGCAGCTACTCGATGGGCCAGGAGTTCTGCGACCCGGCGTGGCGGCGCGGGCTGGCGGTTCTCATCCGAACGGGCGCGGCGGGGGGAGGCTGGGACTCGCTCCCGTACGCCGCCCGCTACCCGGCGCTGCGCGACGCCGGCCTGCTACCCCGGTACTACCGCGCCCTGGAGGACGAGGTTGCCGCCCGCGCCACGACGCTCCGGGATCGGGTGTTGCGGCAGCGCCGGGACCTCTACTTCGCGTTCCGGCTGGCGCAACCGCCGGCCGATTGGTTCACGTTCGGCCTGCTCCGCGGCTTCGGGCTTCCGGACCGGCCGCTGCTCCTGTTCACACCGGAGTTATGGACCCGCGACCTGCTCGCGTTCTACCGCGCGCGCGGCCTCAACATCGTACACGCGGTCGCCCTCGTTCCGCCGTCGCTCCGGGCACGCGACTGGACCGGCGTCAAGCGGCTGGTCTTCGGCGAAAGTGACGGGTTCTGGCTCGCACCCGAGGAGCCCGCCGGGCCGGGCGCCGGCCGGCGCCTGCCGCAGGATAGCCTGGGCCGCCTGCTGCGGCGGCTCGTGCGGTAGACTTGCCCTGACCCTTCCAGAACCGGTAGTTTTCCTGCCGGGTGGCGGTAGGGTGTGATGGTCGCGGTATGCCGGTTGGAGTGGCATGCTGAGGAAAGTCCGAGCTCCTGAGGGCAGACTGCCAGGTAACCCCTGGGCGCCGTAAGGCGACGGAAAGGGCCACAGAAAACAGACCGCCCTTTATCCAAGGGTAAGGGTGAAACGGTGGGGTAAGAGCCCACCGCGCGCCTGGTAACAGGCGTGGCACGGTAACCCCCAGTCGGAGCAAGGCCAAATAAGCAGCGAGACCCGGCCCGGGTCGTCTGAGCTGCGGGTAGGCCGCGTGAGGTGGCTGGCGACAGCCATCCCAGAGAGATGACCATCTGCCCGCCTCGGCGGGCAAACAGAACTCGGCTTATGGCCCTACCGCCCACCTCTCGATGACCTCACCGTCGAAACCGTACCCCGCACAGTGGGAGCAAGTCGCGGACCTGCGGGTATTCCGCACGACCACCCAGGAATGGGAGAAGCTCATCGGGTGGCGCGCCGACATGCGAAAGCGGGGCTGGAAGCTGCTACGCGTCGCAAGTGAGGGGACCGAGATGGTGGCTGTCTTCGGCCGGACCAAGGGCGACCGCGCGCCCGCGCCGGATACCGCCTAAGGAGCGCCCCATGATTCGTCGGCTGCTGCTCGCGGGAACGGCGCTCACCGCCGCCTGCGCCCCAGGGAGTCGCGGGACGCCCACCGCGGCGGCCCCCGGATTAACCCCCGCGCCGGGCGTTCCGCCGACGACTCCAGCGACGGAAGGGGCGTCCGCGCACCGACCCGACGTGGTGCGCTACGGACCCAGCGCCCTACGCTACGTCGTGCACCGGCGACTCCACATCCAGCAGGCCCTCGGCGATCAGACGCAAGCCCAGGACGTGGGCGCGCGGATCTTCGTGGCGACGGCGATCACGGGGCCCGCCGACAGCATCGGCTACCCGGCCACGTTCCTCGTCGATTCGATCGTTGCCGACTCGGGAACACCGCCGCCGATCGTGGACAACGTCAACAAGGTGCGCAAGCTCGTGTTCGCGGGACGCGTGGCATCGCGTGGCGAGTTCGTGAACGCCCTGGCGTCAGACAGTGCCGTGGCGCAGTCCGTGGTCCAGCTCCTCGGGAACTTTCGAGACTTCCTGCCGCGCCTGCCGCTCGACGGCGTCAAGCCCGGAACCGCCTGGACCGACACCGTCGAGACCAGCCAGAAGGGGAGCGGCTCCGAGGTGTCGCGCCGCTCGATCACGCACTCGACGGCGGCGGGGTGGGAGGACCGCCTCGGCACCCGCAGCGTGCGGGTGGACGGGAGCCAGACCTATCGGGTCGCCGGGGGCGGCAAGAACGCGGGGCAGCCGTTCGAGCTCTCCGGTGCCGGAACGGGCAGCGGGGTTGCGTACCTCGCCGCCGACGGCCGCTACCTGGGCGGAGAGTGGCAGGACTCGACCACCCTGACCGTTCGTCTGCCGGTCCAAGGCGTCGCCGTCCCGGTGATTCAGGTGACTCGGACGACCGTCGCGGTGTTGCCGTAGTGGGCGGACGGTGGGACCGATGGACGGTCGGACTGTTCCTTCCGCTCCTGCTCCTGGCGTCGGGCGCGCTCGCCCAGGTCGCCCCGAACAACGCCACGCTCTATCTCCATCCCACCGATGTCAGCGACGCGCGCGCCCTGTGGGTGAACCCCGCGGGGCTGGGCCATTTCCCGGAAGCGTCGGTCCATCTCGATCTGACCGTCGGTGATCCCGGCGCCAAAGGTCAGCTGCGGCAACTCACGCTGGGCGTCAACTCCCGCGGCCTGTCGCTCGGCTACCAACGCGACCTGTTCAGCTCCGGGCGGCGCGGCCATACCTACAAGCTGGGGTACGCCGCGGGTCGTGGGGGACTCGCGGCGGGGTTTGCGACGGCCCTGTATCGGGGCGGGACCTCGGGCACGGGCTGGGACGTCGGCATCCTCTACGACTGGACGCCGGCCCTGTCGATTGGCGGGGTGATCCAGAACATCGGACAGCCGGTCGTGCGCGATTCGACCCTGCGTCTCGCATACGTCCCGAGCGCCACGCTGCAGCTTGCCGGGCGACGGATCGTCCTCTCCGTGCTCAGCCGCCTCACATCCGATGGGGTGGCAGGCTACGGCTTCGGTCTGCGGGGCACACTCCGGGCAGGGACATCGCTCCCCATCGGCTTGCTCGCACGCCTCGACACGGACCGCTCGTTACGCCGCGGCGGTTTCGCGTTCGGCTTCTCACTCGGCGCTGCAGATATGGCCGGTCTAGTCGCGACGACTCCCGCCGATGTCAACGGGATCGATGCCCTCAGCCTGTACGGCGTGTCGACGCGGCGCTTCACCAGCGCGCGGCGGTCGAAGCGCTAGTCCTCGCCGATCAGTTTTCCGAGCCGGCGCGACAGCTCGTAGACATCGCGGAACGAGAGGCGGCGAAACACGGTGTCGCGGCGCGCGCGCGGTAGTGTGAGGACCATCCGGAACGAGACGCCGCCCCGCAGCTCGGCCCCATAGCCGACCTGCACCGAGTCCCGGCGATAGGCGCGCACACGGTGTGGCGTCACCACCGCCACGCTGCGGCGCGCCACGAGCAGCAGCGTGGTATCGTCGGCGCCGCGGGGGGAGAACACGTACAAGGCCACGTCTCCGGGAGCGAGGGCGCCCTGGCGTCGGAGGAGCTGGGCCAGACTGTCGGGGATGGGCGCGCGCACCGAGACGCGGGGAGGCTTCGACAGGACGGTGAGCGCCACGAACAGGAGGCCCCCCACCACCCCGAGGCCCACGAGCGCGTGGAGAGCCCCGGACAAGACGGGGGAACGCATCCGCACGCTGTCCTGCGCCGCGGTCGGGAGGGCCTCCACCAGTGCCCGGCTCAGCTCCTCGGCGGTCTGGAAGCGCTCGGCGGGGTCCTTGGCGAGCGCGCGATCGACCACCCCGGCGAGTGTGGGAGGGACGTCGCTCCGGCGCTGCTGGATCGGCACCGGGGTGGCGGTGGCCTGCTTCATCAGGATCGATTGGGCGGACTCGCCGTCGAACGGCGGCACGCCGGCGAGCATCTGATACAGCACGACCCCGAGCGAGTAGATGTCCGAACGGGCATCCACGTCCTCGCCGGTGGCCTGCTCGGGACTCATGTAATGCGGGGTCCCGACCACCATGCCCTCGGTGGTGAGCTGGCTGACGGACGCCTCCTGCGCGGCCTTTGCGATCCCGAAGTCGGTCACGAGCACGTGGCCCGCGCTGTCGAGCAGGATGTTGTCGGGCTTTACATCGCGGTGCACGATGCCGTGCAGGTGTGCGTGGCCGAGCGCGTCCGCCACCTGCCGCGCGATGCGGGCGGCATCCCGCAGCGACAGGCGCTGATGTTTTTCGAGCAACTGGCGGAGCGACGGTCCGTCGAGGCAGCGCATGACGATGTAGAGGACTTCGTTCTTGTAGCCTCCGACCTTGTAGATCGGCACGATGTGGGGGTGCTCGAGTCGCGCGCTGGTGCGCGCCTCGCGCACGAACCGCTCGGCGAGCCCGGGCGAGGGCGTGAGACCCAGGTCGAGGACCTTCACCGCGACGTCCTGGCCCAGGTCCTGGTCGCGGACGCGGAACACGGCGGCGAACCCGCCTTCGCCCAGGACATTTCCGACGGTAAATTTTTTGCCGAGGGCTTTCTGGAGGCGGCGACGCAGCGTGGTGAGATCGAGCGACATGGCGGACGCGAAACCTAGGAACCTACGCCGCGTGGCGCTAGGGACGACCGGTCTCGTCCTCGTGTGGCTGTTCGGCGTCTGGCCGCCCCCCGTGTGGTGGCGCAATCACTGGCCGCGGGAGACCGCGATGATGCGAGAACAGGCGGACTGCCGGTCACCGTCCGCCTGTCCCACCGTCCGCCCGACCGACCTTCAAAGCATCTCGCCCGTCCTCCAGCGTATGGTGATCATCGCCGAGGATTCGCGGTTTCGTTCGCACGTCGGGATCGACCCCGCCGAGGTCGCGGACGCGCTCGGCGTGGACGGCGCCCACGGATTCTGGTCCGCCATCCGCGCGGCGTGGCGGCACCGCGACCGGCTGCGGGGCGCCAGCACCATCACCCAGCAGCTCGCCAAGAATCTGTATCTCTCGTCCTCCCGTAGTCCGATCCGTAAGCTCAAGGAGGCGGCCACCGCGCTCGGGCTCGAGCTCGTCCTGTCCAAGGACCGGATCCTGGAGCTCTATCTGAATGTGGCAGAGTGGGGACCCGGCATCTGGGGGATCGACGCGGCGAGTCGCGCATACTTCGGCGTCCCGGCTTCCCGCCTCAGCGCGGAGCAGGCAGCCGAGCTGGCCGCCACGCTGCCGCATCCGCGCACGTCGAACCCCACGTTCCGCCCGGAGCGGACGCTCGAGCGCCGCAATCTCATTCTGGCGCGGTATCGGGGGGTCGATGTGTACATTCCTCCGGAGGAGGAAACAGACTCGCTGCCAATCCCCCTGCCGGCTCCTGTGGTCCCGCCCGCGCTCGATTCGCTGAGGATCGACGTACCGGTGGACAGTCTGGAGGATAGTCTCACTGACAGACGCACAGACGCACAGAGGAGAACAGAGGACAGTGTCCAGGACAGCCTGCCCTGATCACTGCTGTCTGTTCACCGCTGTGCGTCTGTGCGTCTAGTAGTGCAGGTCCCCGCTTTAATCGACCAGCCGCAGCGGCATGACCAGCGCCATATAGCTCGCCGGATCATCCCATCCCACGGGCTCCACCGTGGCCGCGCGCTCGGGGGCCTTGAAAGTGAGCCGCACCTCGTCGGTAGGCATGTACTTGAGGATCTCGAGCAGGTACATCGCATTGAACCCGATCTCGAGCGGCTCGCCTTCGTACGTGACCGCGAGCTCGTCCTGGGCTTCGCCCAGGTCGGGTGTCTGGACCGAGAACTTGACGGCGCCGCCGGAGAAGGCGAGCCGGATCCGGTGCGTCTGATCGCTCGCCACGACGCTCATGCGCCGCAAGGCCGCCGCCATCGCCGCCTTGTCCGCAGTCGCGACCTTGTCGTTCTCGCGCGGGATCACCTGCTCGTAGTTCGGGTACGGCCCCTCGATCAAGCGGGAGAACACGAGCGTCCCGCCCGCGCGGAAACCGATGTGGTTGTCGCTGCGTGCGATCTCGAGCGCGTCGTCGGCCGCGAACAGCCGGCGGATCTGCTCGAGCGCCTTGGGTGGCACGATCAGATCGGCGGTCGAGCCGCCCTTGGCCGGGACGTCCATCTTGGCGAGCCGGTGCCCGTTGGTCGCCACCATGCGCATGTGGTCGGGCCGGAGCTCCCACAGCACGCCGTTCAGGATCGGCCGGCTCTCCTCGGTCGAAGCCGCGAAGGCGACGTGCCCGACGAGCTTGTGCACCACCCCCGCCTCGGCCTTCCACGCGCCGTCGAACTTGACCGCCGGGAACGACGGGAACTCCTCGCGCGGCAGCCCCAGGAGCTTGAACTTCGAGCGGCCGCATTCGATCGCCACGCGCGACTCCCCCGCCGCCGTGAACCGCACTGGCCCCGAGGGCAGCTCCCGCGCGATGTCCACGAGCTTTTTGGCCGGCAGCGTCACGGCGCCCTCGGCGTCTACTTCGGCTGGCACGGTGGTCGTCACCGCGATGTCCAAATCCGTGCCGGACAGCCGGAGGCCTTGCTTCGTCACCTCGACCAGGACGTTGGCGAGCACCGGGAGGGTCGTCTTGGCGGGAATCGCGGCCGCGACGCCGCTCAGTCCTTCCTGCAGTTGCTCTCGCGTGATGGTGAACTTCATCCGTCTCGTCGCCCTTTTCCCGAATTCTGTGGAGTAAGACTCTACTACTCTACTAGGATAGAACTACTAGTAGTAGTAGTAGAGGACGGGGAAATGTGGGTGGTCGGCCTAAACTGGTGCCCCGCGCAGCAACTCGCGTCCCGCCGTCGTCCGACCCGTCTGTTGGGACTGTTGGTATCCCGGGCCTTCCCCACATCCCCGTGCGGTTCCCACACCCGCCCACACGGCTCGTTCCCAGATGTTGGCTACAGTGCGGACAACTCCTGGCGCGCCATTTCGACGCGTTCCTTGAACGTCCGGTCCCGCATCATCTGCCGCTCTACCTTGTCGACCGAGTGGATCACGGTCGAGTGGTCCCGCCCCCCGAACGCCTGCCCGATCTCGACCAGCTGCATGCTCAGCATGTTGCGCGCGAGATACATCGCCACCTGCCGCGGGATCGTCAGGGTCTTGGTGCGGGCCTTGGAGCGCAATCCTTCGGGGGTGACGCCCCAGCGGCGTGCCACCACCTCTTGGACGCGATCGATGCTGGGCGTAGGCTGCGCGCCGTAGCTCGACGCGTCTTCCCCCTGGCGAATCTTGTCCGACAGCGCCTCGCGCGCGAGCTCGATGGTGACCTCGCGGTTCTTGAGCGAGGCGAAGAGCAGCAGCTTGATGATACAGCCCTCGAGCTCCCGCACGCTCGAGCGGACGTGCTCCGCGATGAACCGTAGCACGTCGTCCGGAATGGTGAGCTCGAGATGATCCTGCTCCGCCTTCTTTCGCAGGATCGCGATACGGTGTTCCAGGTCCGGGTGCCCGATGTCGGCCACCAGACCCCATTCGAAGCGGGAGATCAACCGATCCTCGAGCCCCGGGATCTCCTTCGGCGGCCGATCCGAGGTGAGCACGATCTGCTTGTGCCCCTCGAACAGCGCGTTGAACGTGTGGAAGAACTCTTCCTGCGTCATTTCCTTGCCTTCGAGGAAATGCACGTCGTCCACCAGGAAGAGGTCCACGTCGTTGCGGTACCGGCGCCGGAACTCCGACATCGTGCGCGCGTGAATCGATTCGATGACTTCGTTGATGAACTGCTCGGCGCCGAAGTAGTGCACCCGCGTGCCCGGGTATTTGGTGAGCACGGCACGGGCGACCGCCTGCATCAGGTGCGTCTTGCCGAGTCCCGTGGCGCCGTAGATGAAGAGCGGATTGTAGGTCTTGCCGGGTGCCTCAGCGACCGCGTGCGCGGCCGCCGCGGCGAGCTCGTTCGACTTTCCGATCACGAACGTCTGGAACGTGTATCGCTCGTTGAGCGGCGTGGTCGGGACGCCGGACCGGTCGACGGTCGCCGGCTCTCGTGGCGCCACGAAGAAATCCATCTGCGGCCGCTGCTGGCGATCCTCCTGCACCCGGAACACGACCGCCGTCGGCCGTCCGAACACGCGCTCGGCGGCGCGCGCCAGGACGGTGGCGTGCTTCGACTCGTTCCATTCGACGGCGAATTGATCGGGAGCTCCGACGATCAGGCGCCCATCGTCCAGCGCGATCGGCACCGCGGGCTCGAGCCACGTCCGCACCGTAGCGTCGGGAAGTTCGCGCCGCGCTTCGTCGAGGAGTCGCTTCCAAGCTTCTTTAGTTGACTGCTCCATCCGCGACTGACTCTGAGGTGGGACGTCCAGCAAGGGCGGCCCGAAAGTACGGTCGGCCTGTGGAAAAGTCAACCTTGACCGCCGCGCCGACGACCGTGTACGTTTCCCGTCCTCCCGAGAGGAATGTATGGGTCCGACGTATCGCCCGCGCAATCGGCGGCGCATCAACAAGCACGGATTTCGCGCGCGCATGAAAGACGTGTGGGGTCGCGCCGTCCTGTCCCGCCGGCGGAAGAAGGGGCGCAAGCGCCTCACCGTACGCCTGCCGTCCAAACACCGGAGTCACTAACGGGAGAGCGGTTCCCGCGGCGCGTGCGCCTCGCGCGCGGTCCGGAGCTCGCTGCTTGCTGGGAACAGGGTCGCCGCTTGCGCACCCCGCATCTCGACCTGGCGTGGCGCCCGAGTCCGCTGGACCACCCGCGGATGGCGATCGTGGTGCCCCGCTTTCAGTTCACCGCGGTGGCCCGCAACCGCTTGCGCCGACGCTTGAAAGAGATTCTCAGACGCTACCCCGTCGCCTCGCTCCCCATCGTCGATCTCGTCGTGCGCGCGAAACGCACCGCGTACGCCGCGCCGTTCGCGCAGCTGCGCACCGAATTGACGACGAGCGTGACGCGCATCACGTGAATCTCCGGCACTGGCCGCGGCGTACCGTCATGGCGCTGATTCGCGTCTACCAGGTGACGCTGGCGCACCTGGTGTTCACGCAGTGTCGCTTCGTGCCGTCGTGCTCGCGCTACACCTACGAAGCGGTGGAGCGCTACGGCGCGGTGAGAGGCGTTTGGCTCGGTATCAGACGCATCCTGCGCTGCCACCCGCTGCACCCGGGCGGCTACGACCCGGTGCCGTAAGGCTAGACGCACAGACGCGCAGACGCGCAGAGGTGACGTGGAACGACGTGTTATTCTGGCCGTGCTCCTGATGCTCATCATCGCCGTCTTGCCGAGCATCCTGTTTCCGCCGAAGAAAACGGCGGACCGGGGGACCGGCGGTCGGCCGGACAGCACGGCTGGCACCGCGGCAGCGGCACCGGAGCCGGCCGCAATGCCGGCGCAACCGTCCGCCGGTCCGCCCGTCCGCACGTCAGCCGGCACCCCCGCCGAGACGGTGTGGGTGACCTCTCCTCTCTATCGACTCGGCTTCACGACGCGTGGCGGCGCGCTGGTGCGCGCGGAGCTGCTGAACTACCGCTCGTTCGCCAAGGCGGATTCCGGACGACCCGTGCAATTGGTTCGGGACGGGGTGCCGCTGCTGGCCTATCGGCGCACGGGCGGAGGCGGTGACACCACGCTCATGTCGGACTGGAGCCTGACGCCCAGCGCGACACGGGTGCAGGTAGGGTCGGAGGGCGCGACCCTCACCTTTACCGGCGCGAGAGATGGCGCGCGGTTCGCACTCGAATACCGCTTCTTCCCGGCCGAGTACCGCTTCGCCGTGCGTGGCCGGATGGAGGGATTCGGTCCCGCCGGCGCCACACTCCTGCTCGGGATGGGGGACGGGTTGCGCTCGGTCGAGGCCGACTCGATGGACGATTTCCGGCACTACGCCGTCGTCACCAAGGCGACGAAGACGCAGCGCACGGACTTCGGGTCCGTCAAGCCGGGAGAGCGCAAGATCCTGGACGGGCCGTTCGAATGGACCGGTATCAAGTCGAAATACTTCTTCACCGCCGCGCTCGCCGTGGAGGAGAACGAGCCGCGGTTCGGCGCGACGATCGTGGAGGGTGGCCCGCGCACGGCGTCGGCGTCCTCGCTGTTCGGCCGCTCGGCGGTGGCGACGCGGGCCGCGGTCGCCGTGACGCTGCCCGTGCCTCCCGCCGGCGCGTTTGACTACCAGGTGTACGTGGGGCCTCTCGAGTATCGGCGTCTGTCGCAGCTCGGTCACGACCTCGACGACGCCAATCCCTACGGCGGGTTCCTGCAGCCGATCATCCAGCCCGTGTCGGTGCTGGTCGTGAACATCCTGATCTGGATGCACGACCAGCTGAGGCTCGCCTACGGGTGGGTGCTCATCATCTTCGGCATCCTGGTGCGGTTGCTCCTCTGGCCGCTCAATCAGCGCGCCATGGAGTCGAGCATCCGGATGCAGGCGGTCGCGCCGCTCTTGAAGCAGGTCCAGGAGCGCTACAAGAACGAGCCCGAGCGGCTGCAGCGCGAGATGATGAAGCTCTACAAGGAGCACAACGTCAACCCGTTCGGCGGCTGCCTGCCGATGCTCCTCCCGATGCCGGTGCTGTTCGCCCTGTTCTTCGTGTTCGCGAACACCATCGAGTTTCGCGGCGTGGCGTTCCTGTGGCTGCCCGACCTGTCGCGCCCCGACCTGTACTACATCATTCCGATCGTGATGGGGCTCTCGATGTTCGTCCTGTCGAAGGTCGGGCAAATCGGCATGCCGCCCAACCCGCAGACGAAGATGATGCTGTACTTCATGCCGGCGTTCTTGACGCTGCTGTTCCTGAACTTCGCGTCCGGGCTCAACCTGTACTACGCCGTGAGCAACATCTTCAGCATCCCGCAACAGTATTTGATCGCGCGGCGGCGCCTGCGGGAGCAGGGGAAGCGCACCTAGCAGGAAGCCGGGACGCGGGAAGCGGGATGCGTGCTGACTGACCCGATTGTCGCGCTCGCGACGCCGCCTGGCCGCTCTGCCATCGCGCTCATCAGGCTCTCCGGGAAGGGTGCGTTCGAAGTGGCCGCGCGCGCCCTGCACCCGTTTCACCCCGACCCGCCCCGCACCGTCCGTCGCGTCCACGTCGTCCATCCCGCGACCGGCGCACCGGTGGATGATGCGCTCGCCGCCTGCTTTCGAGGGCCCCGCTCCTACACCGGAGAGGACCTGGTCGAGCTCTCGACCCACGGCGGGCTGCTGGTGCCCGCGGCTGCGGTCGCGGCGTTGGTGGCCGCCGGCGCACGGCCGGCCCGACCGGGAGAGTTCACACGCCGGGCGGTACTGAACGGTAAGCTCGACCTGCTGCAGGCCGAGGCGACCGCCGACTTGATCGACGCCGATTCGCCCGCGCAAGCCCGGCGGGCGCTGCACCAGCTGGACCGCGCCCTGTCGACGCGGCTCGACGAGCTCCGCACGGAGCTGCTCGAGCTCGAGGCGCTGATCGCCTACGAGATCGACTTTCCCGACGAGGACGAGGGCCCCGTGGCGCCGGAGCGCGTCGTGCAGGCATGGCGGGCGGCCCGCGACCGGATCGCCCGGCTGCTCGACACGGCACCGGAAGGAGAGCGGTTGCGGGAGGGTGCGCTGCTCGTGATCGCCGGGCGCCCCAACGCCGGCAAGTCCTCGCTCTTCAACGCGCTGCTCGGCACAGAGCGGGCCATCGTGACGGAGGTCCCCGGCACCACACGCGATGCGGTCGAGGCGCACGCGGTGCTCGAGGGTTTCCCGTTTCGACTCGTGGACACCGCGGGGCTGCGGGACTCGGACGACCGGATCGAGCGGCTGGGCATCGAGGTGAGCCGAAAGTATCTCGCGGCGGCGGATCTGGTGCTGTTCTGCGAGGACAATCGGGAAAGGGGAAAGGGGAAACGGGAAAGGGACGCGCGCGATGAGTTTCTGGCGCAGGTGAGTGCTCCCGTTGTGTTCGTGCATACGAAATCCGACGTGGAGGCACCGTCCGACGGTCCGACTGTCCGGCCGGCCGTCGCCGTGTCCGTGGTGACCGGGGCGGGCCTCGCGGACCTGCGTCGCAAGCTCGCGGAGGTCGCGTTCGGCCGCCTGCTCGCGCTGGGCGACGTAGAGCCGGTGGTGACGCGGGCCCGCCACCGTGGCGCGCTGGAGCGCGCCCTCGCCGAAGTCGACGCGTTTCACACCGCCCGGGGAAGCGGAGTGGATGCGGCCGCCACGGCCACCCATCTCCGCGCCGCGGTGGGGGCGCTCGACGACCTGATCGGCGTGGTGACGCCGGACGACGTCCTGGATCGGGTGTTCGCGACCTTTTGTGTCGGGAAGTGACCGGTGCAGTGCTGACACAGTCCTGACACTTCGGGTTGCTGACCTTCACAATTGGCGCCATGTTTTCCGTCCCCTTCTCCGCGAGCGCCCCGTGTCACTCGTCAGGTCGGTTCCCCGATTCGCCACCCTGGCCGTGGTGGCGACAGCGGCGTGCGTGTACGACGCACGCATTCCATCCCAGCCGGCGGCCGCTCGGGCTCCGCGGCTCTCCGCGATGGCGGTGGGTGGCACGTCGAGCGGCGCCGTGGTGGCGACTGGTCGTCACATCGTGTCGTTCTCGGGCACAGTGCCGGCCAATTTCGAAGCTCAGGTGAACGCGCTGGGAGGAAAGGTGCTCTGGGTCTCCTCTGGCAGTGGCCTCGCTGCCGTGAGTGGTCTCACGGGAGCTGCTCCCACGAGGCTCGCTGGGAAACGGGGCATCCAAGAAGTCGACGCCGACGCGGCAATCCCGCTCGACATTCCGCAGATGGCAAGCGAGGACGTCGCGCTAGCCGGTGGTGGCGTCGCCAGCAACACGGCACCTGCTGCAGCTACGTTCTATCGCCGCCAGTGGAACATGAAGGCCGTCCAGGCCGATGTGGTGTGGGCGCACGGATTCTTTGGCTCCTCGTCCGTGTCCGTTTTCATGCTCGACACTGGAATCGACTATCTGCACCCCGATGTCGCGGGCTTGGTGGACCTTCCCCGCTCGCTTGACCTCACGGGGACATTCATCGCGCGGGCGATCCTCGGGCCGGACGAGCAGGACACGGTCTTTGTTCCGTTTACCGAGGCTGACAGCGTGAGGAAGTACTTCGCGGGCCGCCTTCTCTTCACCGACCTCTTTTTCCATGGAACCCATACGGCCGCCACGGTGAGCAGCAACGCCGTGGCTGCCGCGGGTGTCACATCGAGAACGAAGCTGGTAGCGGTGAAAGTGTGCGGCTACATCAACGCGTGCCCGTTCAGCTCGATTCTCAACGGCGTGATCTACGCGGCCAATAACGGGGGGGACGTCGTCAACATGAGCCTGGGCGGCGCGTTCACAAAGGCCGGCAACGGGCGCTTCGTCGGGTTGCTCAACAAGGTCTTCAATTACGCGCGGAGCAAGGGAGTCACGGTCGTCGTGTCTGCCGGGAACTCCGCCGCCGATCTGGACCACGACGTGAACACCTACTGGACGTTCTGTAACACCCCCTCGGTCATCTGCGTGGCGGCCACCGGCCCAACCTCCGACGCCACCGGCAACCTCCAGCCGGGGACCAATCCTGACCGGCGCACGGGTCCGTGGACGAATATCGACGCGCCCGCGTATTACACGAACTTTGGGCGCTCCGCGATCAACGTCGCCGCGCCGGGCGGCAACAGCTCCTTCGGCCCGCCGTTTCCTCTTCCTGCGGGCCGCGACGTGTTCGTGTGGGCGGCGTGCAGCGCGACCAGGTTGGTGATTCCTGTGCCTGGCGACGGTTCCAGCGTGACTGTCGCGTGTGCTCTTCCCATCGTCGGCGCTCAAGGGACGAGCATGTCTGCGCCCCACGTTTCGGGCACCGCCGCACTGCTCGTGTCGATCCTCGGCCGCAATCCGAGCCAGATCAAGGCGCGCATTCAGCAGTCTGCCGACAACGTGGCGGGCAACGGCACGACCCCGTTCTACGGCAAGGGCCGTCTCAATGTGGCGCGCGCCGTTGGCGCCATCCCGTGACGGATTAGTCTAGATTTGGAGTCTCCAGGGCGGCGGCCGCTCGCGCGAGGACCGCCGCCCTGACGTTTTGAGACGCCCAAGGAGGAAAGGCTGATGGACGCTCCAGCAGGCGCGCTTCCCGCGATGCGCTCGCCCGACCGCTGGCTGGCGGGCCTGCGGATCGCCGTGGGCGTGTGGTTCGCGAAGGCCATCTTCACCAAGCTGAGCGTCACCCTCGCCTGGGGCTTCCTGCCAGTGCCTACCGCGTCAGATCGTTGGCTGCACATCATGCCGATCCTGGTGACGAAGTATGCGGAGGGCAATCCGATCGGCTTCTTCAGGGAATTCCTGTTGAACACCGTCGTCCCGAACAGCCACGTGTACGCCCAGCTGACGGCGTTCGGCGAGGCAGCAGTCGGTCTGGGGCTCGTGTTCGGGTGCTGCACCGCCCTTGCCGCGGCGATCGGACTGGTGCTCGTCGTGAATTACGGTCTCGCGGTGCAGTGGCAGGGCTCGGCACAGCAGGGCTTCCATTACCTGCTGATCACGACCCTGGTGGTGATTCTGGGCGCGCGCGCGGGACGGGTGTGGGGCGTGGACGGTTGGGTGCGGGCCCACCGCCCCGGCTCGTGGCTCACCCGGGTGCCGCTCGGCTAGGGGATATACAGCAAGTCGTTCGGTCGCTCGCCCACCGGGACGGCCGCGATCACCTTGCGCGTCTTGGTGTCGATCACCGACACGCTGTTGGAGCGTCCATCGGCGGTGTAGAGCCGTCCTCCATCGGGCGACAGGGCGATGCCCCAGGGACGCCGCCCCACCACAATCGAGTCGATCACGGCCTGGCGAGCGACGTCGACGACGCTCACGCTCGCCGCCGCCCCCTCCGTGAGGTAAGCGAGCCGCCCGTCGGGACTGAACGCGATGCGGACCGGCTTGGTCTTGCCGTCGCGGATCGGGAACTGGGCGACCACGCTGTCGGTGGCGACGTCGATGACGGTGACGTTCCCACCCGCCTCGGCCGACACCCAGGCGCGGGTACCGTCGGGGGTAAAGGCGACCGTGCGGGGGTTGTCGCCCACGTGCAGCGTCTTCAACAGACGGCCGGTCTTCGGGTCGAGCACGGAGACGGTGTTGTTCGTCTCCGCGGTGACGTACAGCTTCGTGCCGTCGCGTGTGACCCCCACGCCCTCGGGCTCGACGCCCACCGGCGTCGAGAACAGCGTCTTGCCGCTCGCGATGTCGATGGCCGATGCGTGCGCGATCTCCTCGTTCGATACATACGCGACCTTCCCGTCGGGGCTCAGCACCACGAGCTCGGGGTCACGGTTCGCAGGGATCGTGCGCGTCATCTGGCCACTCGCCACGTCCACGACGCCGAGGGCGTCGTCCTGGCCCAGGGCGACGTACACGGTCCGCCGGTCCGGGCTCAACGCCATCCCGCGCGGACGCTTGCCTACCGGGACCGTGGCGATGACGGCGTTGGTGCGCGGCGAGACGACGGAGATGGTATTGGGGATTTCATTGCTGACGTAGAGCAGCGGCTCCCGCGAGCTTGCGCCGAACGCGCCGAGCAGGATGAGGGGTACAGCGAGGGCGGCGGCGCGCCGCCCGCGAGTCGGCTTGGTCAATGGAGCGTCCCGGTCAGTCGTTGAAGATCGCCTGGTCCACGTGGAGCGCCTTGTCGAGCCCGCGGAGGCGGTCGCGTCCCCGGATCCCCTTGAGGATCGCCCCGGTCAGATCGGCGCCCGTTACGTCGGCATCCGTGAGATCGGCACCGGTGAGGTCGGCCCGCACCAGCAGCACCTTGCGCAAGTTCGCGCCCGTCAAATCGGCGCCGCTGAAATCCACGCTGCTGGCATCGACGCGCATGATACCCATCCCCTGGTTGCCGGGGTCCACGCCCAGATTCGCCTTGATGAACTTCGCGCGCTGCGCCTTGGCGTTGTTCATCGGTCCGATCAAGCGGGCGCCGGAGAGGTCGGCGTCGGAGAGATCGGCGTCGTACAAGATGACCGCGAAGATGCTGGCATCGCGCAGCACGGCGCGCCGCAGGTCGACGCGATAGGCCACGGCCACGTCCAGGTTCGCGGCGGTGAAGTCAGCCTCGGTCGCGACCGCATCGGTGAGCGTCACGGACGAGAGCTGGGCCTTCGCCAGATTGGTGCGCACCAGGCGGCACTTGGTGAGATTGGCGCGTTTGAAATCGACGCCCGCCAGATCGAGCCTAGAGAGGTCCATCCCCGTGAAGTCGGCGGGGTGCTGAGGGGTGGCGCGGGCGAGAGCAGCGAGCACC
>Ga0209802_1001145_pt1 | contig 20043 bp, 13 predicted proteins | sample GraSoiAngelo_129_FD_185886 | JGI IMG/M metagenome (GOLD analysis project Ga0209802, IMG submission 185886) | Grasslands soil microbial communities from the Angelo Coastal Reserve, California, USA - 14_0927_12_40cm (SPAdes) (version 2) | ecosystem: Environmental > Terrestrial > Soil > Grasslands ... | reverse complement strand
CATTACAGGCGGGGCAAGCGCCATAGGGGGAATTGAAGCTGAAAGAACGGGGCTCAAGCTGCGGTACGGAAATGCCGCATTCCGGGCAGGCCAGCTTTTCCGAAAAGACTTGTTCCGTGCCGTCGACGACCGAGACGGTTACGATGCCCCGAGCCAGCTTGAGGGCGGTGTTGAGCGACTGCGTCAGGCGTTCGGCTATACCAGGCTTGACCAGGAGGCGGTCGACAACGATTTCGATGTCGTGATTCTTGCGCCGGTCGAGGCGGGGCGGTTCGTCGAGCGGGTAGAGGACCCGGTCAATGCGCGCACGGGTGAACCCGGCGCGGACCATTTTGTCGAACTCTTCGCGGTATTCTCCTTTACGGCCGCGGACGATGGGAGCGAGCACCATGATGCGATCGCCTTCGCGCGCCAGTTCGCCGCTGAGCACCGCCTGGACGATCTGTTCGCTGGACTGTCGCGCAATGGCCCGGCCGCAGTTCGGGCAATGGGGCACGCCGATGGAGCTATAGACGACGCGGAGGTAATCGTAGATTTCGGTGATCGTGCCCACCGTAGAGCGCGGCGAACGTGTGGTGGTTTTCTGCTCAATGGCAATAGAGGGAGAAAGGCCGTCGATGGAGTCGACCTCCGGGCGTTCCATCTGGTCCAAAAACTGACGGGCATAAGCGGAAAGGGATTCCACGTAGCGGCGCTGCCCCTCGGCGTAAATCGTGTCAAATGCCAGGGAGGATTTTCCTGAGCCAGATAATCCGGTGATGACCGAGAGCGAATTACGTGGAATTTCCAGGCTGATGTTTTTCAGGTTGTGCTGGCGGGCGCCGCGAACGGTGATGCTCTTCAATGTCATATTGGAAGCAGCCATGCCACTCCGCACGCACAGAGAGGACACAGGCGTACGGTGGGCAGAATACGGCCAGAGTAATCCTCAACGTTAACAAGCTCTCCAGTACAGGTCAAGGCGCCGGGGACTGCCCTAACTCTCCTGTGGCGATGCGCACGATTCTCGGCGGCGGGACGATTATGTATGCAATTTCAACTCTTAATGCCGGATTGGCTCACGGGCGAACGACAACCTGGAGTCTTCGTCTCCGGCGGCGAATTGGGCGGGCCACGCGGCACGATACAGAGCCGTCTCCATTGGCAAGTCTTCGCGGCCTCGGGTGACCAGAATTTTTTCCCCGGACGTGTTCCTTTTTACCAGGGGACATTTCAGAAGGGCTTGCAATTTCAGCAGCTTACGTTTGGCGCGCCGCGTGCCCTAAAGATTACCCGAAGGGGGAAGGCGAGCCGAGGATCCCTTTAGGGGATTGAGGGCTGGGCCGGCGCGATCTTCCCCCCGACCTTTTTTCCGCCTTCCGAGAGATTTCCCCCGCTGTTTCGAGCGACGCCACTCACAGCCTGCGTAAGCAATCCCGAAAAGATGGGCTCGGTCGTGGCACCCTCTTAATGCTAGGCCTTCCGCAACGGCCTCACGTCGACTTCGCTGATAAAACTCTGCGGACTTTGCGTGACCAGCATGGCTACGGCGTGGGCTACATCTTCCGGCTGTAGAAGTGTGGCCGGATTCCTTCCAGCGTGGGAAGAAAACTCCGTGGCCACACTGCCGGGGCAGATCACGCTTACGCGAACCCCGTGCGCCCGCAGATCCTCTGCCATGCAGGCGGTTAAGCCCATCAAGCCCCATTTGGACGCGCAATAGATGGCTCCGCCGGGGAAAGCGCTTTTGGATGCGAGCGAACTGATGTTGATGATGTGGCCGCGCCCCAGGCGGATCATCCCGGGAGCCACCGCCCGGCTGGTTAGGAACACGGCTTTCAGATTGGTGGCAAGGACCGCATCCCAGTCAGATTCGGTGCGCCCATGAAATGGGCCGAACATGCCGAGGCCAGCGTTGTTTACCAGAATTTCCACCTCGCCGAAGTGACTGCAGGTTTGCTCAATCATTCCGTGGACCTCGGCGGCACGGGTTAGATCTACAACGATGGGCAGAGTTCTTATGCCTTCATTACGGAGGCTGGCGGCGGTTCGTTCGAGGTCATCGCGGCTCCTTGCGCAAATGGCCACGGATGCCCCCAGCCGGCCGAGCCGCAGGGCAATGGCCCGGCCAATGCCGCGACTAGCTCCCGTGACCAAGGCAGTTTTTCCCGAGAGCACCGGGCCGGTAAGGAGAACGGCATGTTCCTCGGGAAGTGGGGTGGACATTTTTCACCTCGGCGACAATCCTTTTTGATTGGGAATTCATCATAGCAGTTAGAGATTTAAAGGCTGGCCGGAGCTGGAAATTTGCCCGACTCACTGAGTTACGGGGAACGCGCTTGCGCCGTCGGAGAAATTTCCCCTATAATCCCCTGATCTTGGACCTGGTCGGCAGTTCGTAGTAGTCGGCAAATTACAAGTGGAAGCTCAGCAGTAGAAATTTGCCGGGGAGGCAGGTTGATGAAACCAGCGTGCAAATGGGTCTCTGTGGCGTTTATCGCAGCGGCGTTGGTGATCAGCGCCGCAGCCGCGACCTGGGCGGCCCCTCAAGAGCAACAGCAGAAACCGAACTATACCTTGGCCGAGTATAACGCCTACCAGGATGCACATAACGAGAAAGATCCGCAGGCGAAGGTCAAGAAGCTTGATGATTTTGTCATGAAATTTCCGGGTTCCGCTTTGACGATGTATATCTATGGGGACTACTACATCACCTATTACAGTCTGAAAAATTATCCGCAGACGATCGAGTACGTCGATAAGCTGCTGGCGTTGCCGATGGTCGATCTAGGGACACGCTTGCAGAGCCTCGGATATCGCGCGCAAGCTATGCTCTATGGTTCCGGCATGAAGGAGTTGCAAACGCCGGAAGCTTACACGAAGGCCAAGGATGCCGCCGCGCAGGGTTTGCAGACATTAAACCAATGGCAAAAGCCGCAGAATATGAGCGACGATCAGTTCGCGACCAATAAGAAAGGGCTGGGTGTCCTCTTCAACTCCGTGGCCGGCATCGCCGAATCGGGTTTGAAGGACTATAAGTCTGCGGCCGATTCCTATAAGGCCGTTCTGGCGCTCGATCCGAGCGATGCGGTGACGCACTTCCGGCTGGGCGTGGCCTACCTGCAAGAGATGCCGCCGGATGCCCCGAATGGGTTTTGGGAACTATCGCGTTCGATCGCCTTGAAGGGACCGGGCGAAGCGCAGGTGCGCACTTATCTGCGAAACCAACTGCTGCACTACCAGCAGCCCTCCTGCGATAAGCTGGCCGACGACGAAATGAACCAGATGATTACGCTTGCGGGCACCAGCGCAGATCGTCCGGCTTCGATGACGATTCCCAGCGCCGAGGATTTGCAGAAATCTCGCGATGATACCGCGAATTTCCTGCCCTGGCTCCAAGGGGGCGGCGAACACGGCAGAATCATGTGGCTGGCCACTTGCGGCTTGGAATATCCCGATGTTGGCGTGAAGATTCTCGACATTATGCCCGCAGATAACGACAACTTTACGCTGAAAGTTTATCGGCCGGCCGCCGCAGATCCCGATGCGGCCGCCAAAGAGATGGATGCGGCAACCATGCCCAATATGGAAGTGCACATTGTGGGCCAAGCCGATGTCAAGCGCCTGATGAAAGACGACGCCGTGCGCTTCACGGGGACACTTAAGGACTATCAGCAGTCGCCCTTCCTGCTGACCTGGGACAATGCCAAGGTCAATCCGGAAGATTTGCAGCCCGCGCCCACTGGCGGAAAGCGCCCCGCGCGGCCCGCGGCACCTAAGCGGCCCGGCGCGTGAGCTGGAAATAAATTAGGACGAACAAGAAACTCGGGAGTATCAAGGACGGCCCATTATTCGGGGCCGTTCTCAGTTATGGCCGGGCTGCGAACTGGGCCCTCAGGCGCGCCGGTGGTGCCGGTGGTCCAGCTTGTAAAGACCGATTTTGCGGCTTAGCGTATTGCGATGTATACCTAGCAGGCGCGCAGCGCGAGATTGATTTCCATTGGAGCGATCGAGCACGCGCTTGATGAATTTTTTTTCAAACTCGTTCACAGCTTCTTCAAACAGAATGCCTCGCTCGACCATCTGACCCACTAACGCTTCGAGTTGATCTTTCACGGTCTTTTGCTCCGCAAGACTCTTCTGATTGTTTCAATTCTACAAATCAGGACAGGTCAGCGCCCGCCAACAGGCGATACGCTTCACGGTACTTGGCCCGGGTCCGTTCCACAACTTCCGGAGGCAATTGGGGGCCGGGCGGCTGTTTATTCCAACCAATGCTCTCCAGGTAATCGCGAACATATTGCTTATCAAAGGAAGGCTGCGAACGGCCCGGCTCATAGCCTCGCGCGGGCCAAAAGCGTGAAGAATCGGGCGTGAGCGCCTCATCAATCCAGATGAGTTCGTCGCCGAGGAGCCCGAATTCAAATTTCGTATCGGCTATGAGGATTCCGCGTGGTTCAGCGTAAGCCGCGGCGCGGCGATAGATCTGCAGGCTGATGGATCTGAGTTCCTCGGCGCGATCGCCTCCCACGCTCGCCACCACGTCATCGAAGGAGATGTTCTCGTCGTGGCCTGCAGTGGCTTTGGTGGCTGGCGTGAAAATCGGGGCAGACAGACGGTCTGACTCGCGAAGGCCGGGAGGCAGAGCTACGCCGCAGATCTTTCCCGTGGCGCGATAATCTTTCCAGCCGGAGCCTGCCAAGTATCCCCTCACCACGCATTCGATAGGCAACGGCCGGGTCTTGCGGCATAACATGGATCGCCCGGCAAGCTGCTGACGATACGCGGCAGCGGCGCCAGGAAAATCTGACGCGCTCAAGACGTGGTGGGCAACGATATCGCCGAGCGCCTCAAACCAGAAGAGCGAAAGCTGTGTGAGCACAGGGCCCTTATCGGGAATCGGAGTGGGAAGCACAACGTCAAAAGCGGAAAGCCGGTCTGTGGCCACCAGCAGCAGATCGTTTCCCACTTCGTAGAGGTCGCGAACTTTGCCCCTGGACAGCAGTTTGAGGCCGGGCAACTCCGTTTCCCAAACAACAGCGCTTATGTAAGGAGATGCCACGAGTGAATTTTTATCCTGGTGAAGAGGCGGGTATTCTAGCGCAGAGCTAGGCGATGTCAACAGTGAAGAAAAATTGAACGTGGAAAATTAAGTTGTAGAATGGCGCCGACAAGCAAAGAAAATTCTTTACAGTCAAGCTGAAAATTTCGAGCCGTGAAATTTCAAGCTGCGTGGCTCGCGCTGGAGCGGGCTTGTTCCCAATTCACGGAAACAAGCTTGGAGACGCCGGGCTCCTGCATGGTCACGCCGTAAAGGACGGAAGCCATCTCCATGGTGCGCCGGTTGTGCGTCACCACGATGAACTGGGCATCGGCGCTCATCTCCGCCAACATCTGAGCGAAGCGGCCGACATTGGTCTCGTCCAGAGGCGCATCGACCTCATCCAGGATGCAAAACGGGCTGGGCTGGTAGCGGAACACGGCGATCAACAGAGCGAGCGCCGCGAGCGCCTTTTCACCGCCGGAAAGCAGGAGCACGTTTTGCAGACGCTTCCCAGGCGGCTGCGTAGCGATATCAATTCCCGCCTCTCCGGAGCTGTCGGGCTCAGAGAGGCGCATCTGTCCGGTGCCGCCCCCGAAGAGCGTTTGGAACGCTGCTGCGAAATGCGAGTTGATGATGGCAAACGCTTCTTCAAATTTCTGACGGGAAATCTGGTCCAGTTCACCGATGGTCTGTTGGGTATCGGCAATGGATTGCAGCAGATCGGCCCGTTCGCGCTCGAGGAAGCTGAAGCGCTGTTCACATTCGTTGTATTCTTCGAGGGCCATCATGTTCACCGGACCCATAGCCTCGGCGCGCGACTTCAAGTCTTGATACTGCACCTCAGAGGCCGCCAGATCATCCCCTTCGAGCAGCGCGTCTTGCTCGGCCATCAGGTCTTCGGGGTTGGCGTTGAGTTCGTTCAGACACGCGGCGCGGAGATGCTCTCGCTCGGCATCGTTGCGAGCGCGTTCGACCTCCTGGCGACTGCGATCTTCCCGAAGCTCGCTAAGAGTTTGCCTACCGCCTCGGAGCGCATTGTCGACTTCGCTCGTGCGCAGGCGGACTTGATTCCATTCGCGCTCCAGATCGGCTTTTTGCCTTTCGCGGTGCTCGCGTTCGGTGCGCAGCGATTCCATCTGCAGGCGTTGCTCTTGGCTCCGGATGACGAGATCGGCTTCCTCAGCCTGGATCGTTGCTTGCTGCGCGGAAAGGGAAGATAACCGCGCGACAAGCTCCTCACGTTCCTGTCTGATGCGCATCGAAATGGCCGTGGCGCCGGAAAGCCGCTCGGTCATGGTTGCCTGTTCGGCACGCTTGACAGCAACCTCGTCATGATGGGCCTGCGCCGACAGGCGGACCTCGCTGATGAGCGCGGTAGCTTCGGCCATATCGCATTCAGCTGCTTCGCGCCCTTTCAGGATGGCCTCGCGTTCCACGATGGCGTGCTCGGCTTTCTGTTTGGCGGCGTGAGCGTCGCGCCGAAGGTGTTGGACATCAGACTGGCAGGCCGCCAATTCTGTACTGAGCCGTGCCAATTCGGCGCGCGCCTGATCTCGTTCCAGGGTCGCAGCGACAACTTTCTTCCCAGCCTCGACACGCTCCAGGGTCATCTCCTCGAGAGATCGTTCCGCTTGCTGGCGTTCCGATTCCAGCCGTTCGGCGGCGGATTGCAATTCGGCCAGGGTGCCTTCCAGGCGTGAAGCTTCGGCGTCCAGCGCACGCAGCTCACGTTTCGTAGCCAAAGGACCGGCTTCGGTCGGGCGGCCGCCTGTGACGGCGCGCCCGTGATAGCAGGTTCCATCCGGAGTCAGAAAAATGTACGAGGGATTCTCGCGCGCCAGCCGCTCTGCGACTTCGGGCTCTTCCACAAGGAAGGCAGAGCGGAGCCGCGGCAAAAACTGCTTTGCCGCCGGGCCGAGGGGATTCCGAAATTCGACCAAACGGTCCAGGCGCGATACGCCGGATTCCTGGGGAAAAGGGGCAACAACCTCCTGTTCGCCGAGATCCAAGTTGCGCAGCGAATCGACGAAGAAGGTGGCACGACCGCCGAATTCCTCACGCAAGAGGGCGATGCCGGCACGTGCATGGTCGAAGGTTTCCACGACCACGTATTCGAGCTCGTCCCGGAGAAACTGTTCTACGGCGGTTTCGTATTGAGGCTCCACCTCGGCATAGTCGGCGAGCAAACCGACGGCCCGGAAATTCCGAGCCGCTCCCTGGCCATTGGCAGCGAACAGCTTTTGCACGGTTTCCGTGCTGTAGGAACGGTCACTCAGGACCTGTCCAAGCGCGTGGCGGCGAGCGCGCACTGCGGCAAGCGAATCGCGAAGGGCGTCACAGCGCGAGGCCACCTCGGCCTGATCGCCACGATAATTTGCGAGGCGTTGCTGTGCATCTGCCACGGAGCGCTCGAGAAGGCGGGCCCTCTCGGTTGCGCCTTGCCAGCGCAGGTCAGCCGCTTGCGAGCCCTCCCGGTAATGTAACGATTCTTCCAATAGAGCCTGCTCGGATTTTTCCACCCTTTCGAGCGCACCCGAATGATGCGCCAGCAACTGCTCGGCTTGTGCCTGCGCGTCCTGAATTCGAGCGAGGGCTTGATCGAACTCCTGGATTCGGCGTCGTGATTCCGCAATACGCGCCTCGGCAGAATGGCTGATCGCCGACAACTCTGAGGAGCGGGCCGCAAGTTCGCCCACGACGGCCTCCCATCGCGCGGCCTCCTCCTGCAGGCGCGCGACGATCGCATCCTGGGCCGCGACGCGCGATTCGACGTGCGCCAATTGTGCGGCGGCTTGTTCGCGCTCACTCGCCAATTGGCGCCCACGCTCAGCGAGTTCTTCCTGGCGCTGACGGTTGAACAGGATACGGTTTTCTGCGCGGTCCAGCTCCAGCGCAGCCTGGCCGATGAGGTTTTGATTCTGACGCAATTCGGCATCCAGTTCATAGACGCGACGGTCCAGCCGCTCCTGCTCCGCTTCCAGCTCCGCGAGAGATTGGGACTGCTTCGTTTCCATTTCGGTGAGTTCCGCAAGTCGCAGGGCGAGTCGGTCGGTCTCGAGCTCCAGCCGGCGCGCCTTGCTCGCGAGCACTATGCGAAGCAGGGTCCGCATCTGCTCGCGAACCTCGACATATCGACGCGCTTTAGACGCCTGGCGCTTGAGCGATGCCAGCTGTTTCTCGACTTCCACAAAGATATCGTTGACGCGCGAGAGATTGACCTTGGAGGACTCGAGCTTGGCCTCGGCAAGGCGCTTTTTGGTTTTGTATTTCGTAATTCCGGCGGCTTCGTCGATGATCGCGCGGCGATCAGAGGGCTTGGAACTCAGAACCTGTCCGATGCGTCCCTGTTCGATGATGGCGTACGAATCCGGCCCGAGGCCAATACCCATGAAGAGTTCCTGTATATCGCGCAGCCGAGCAGCGCGGCCATTGATGAGATAGTCGCTTTGGCCCGAGCGGTACAGCCGGCGGCCAACTACGACTTCACCGGGCCGTGCCGCAGGTCTTTGAGCCGCGCGCGGCTTTCTGGAGGTTTTATCGCCGGCAAAAGCGGTGGGTCCACTTTCGATCTCTACCGGGGTGGTTTCGGCGGATTCCGCCGCCTCAGCGAAGGGGGGCAACCCTTCGCCTGCGTCAGGGGCAATCTCGCCGGGACTCGTGGCTGCTTGCGATTCGCCGAGTACGCGCCGCGCCGCCTCTGCCAATTCGGTGTCGACGAGAGTTAAGGTGACCTCAGCCAAACCCATAGGAGGCCGCTTCGCTGTTCCATTGAAGATGCAGTCAGCCATTCGCTCTGCGCGAAGCGTCTTATGGCTTTGCTCCCCCAGGACCCAGGAAACGGCATCGACAATATTCGATTTGCCGCATCCGTTCGGCCCGATGATGCAGCTCAGCCCGGTGCCGCTAAAGGTCAGGTGCGTTTTTTCGCAAAACGACTTAAAGCCAACCAGTTCGACTTTGCGGAGTTTGAGCAAGGGATCCCTTAAGTTCCGCCACGCCCCGCCAAAGCAACGCCGCTTGGGCGGTTACGTGTTCGGTTTCCTCGAGCGGAGGGGATGCGCGACGACAACTTTGGCGGGGCGTTTAGCAGTGACCCAGCCGTCCGGCGCTTGGATCGGCGGTTACACGCCGCACCATAACACATGGTCCAAGGAGTGTAAAGCATTGCTCGCAGCAGCTTTCTAAAACGAAATGAACGTTCGATATCTCATCGCTGAGCCGTGTTCAAGCGAATTTCAACTCGCTTGGGCGCGTTGCTGCCGTTCTAGCGCTCGGCTAGAATGCTAGCTCATCGCGAGGGCGGATGCCCTTGCACGTTTCTCAGCATATCATTTGAGTAACGGGCACCCGGCCGGAGGGATGCCGCAACGATCAATGGGCGATATCGTTTTCCAAAATACGCTCGGAGGACAGAAGCAAGACTTTGTGCCGCTGCATCCGGGCCAGGTGAGAATGTATACATGCGGCCCCACCGTCTACGACTTCGCCCATATTGGCAATTTTCGGACGTTCGTTTTCCAGGATATCCTGCGTCGCTTTCTGCGCTCGCGCGGTTTCGAGGTCATGCAGGTCACCAATTTCACCGATGTGGACGATCGCATCATCGCCAAAGCCGCGGAGGCAAAGGTCGATATACGCGATTACACGGCCAAATATATCGAGGCTTTTCTTGCGGATCAGCGGGTATTAGGTCTCAAAAAACCGGAATACATGGTGCGGGCCACCGACCATATCGAGGATATGGTTCAGCTCATCGAGCGGCTCACGGCCAAGGGCTTTACCTATGTGAGCGAGGGATCGATCTACTTTCGCATATCGCAATTTCGCGATTACGGCAAGCTGACCCATGTGGATATGGCAGGCATCAAGGCCGGGGCGCGTGTGGATGTAGATCGCTATGACAAGGCTGATGCGCGCGATTTCGCGCTCTGGAAAGCTCCCAAGCCGGGGGAGTTTTTCTGGGAAACGCGCATCGGTCCAGGCCGACCAGGCTGGCACATTGAATGCTCGACCATGGCCATGAAGTATTTGGGAGAAACGATCGACATTCATTCCGGCGGCGTGGACCTTGCCTTTCCGCACCACGAAAATGAGATCGCGCAGTCTGAGGCCGCGACGGGGAAACCCTTTGTGCGCTATTGGCTTCATGCCGAACACCTCCTGGTCGACTCTCAGAAGATGTCCAAATCGCTGGGCAACTTCTATACCCTGCGCGATTTGCTCGAAAAAGGAAACAAGCCATCCACCTTACGCTTTTTGCTGGCGTCGGTCCCTTACCGGCGTCAACTCAATTTCACGCAAGAAGGTCTGCAGCAAGCGGCAAGCTCCGTCGAACGCTTGCGGAATTTTGCCATGCGCCTCAAGACCGCTAAGTTTCCGGAGGGCACTTCCGCGCTTAGCGAGAGCGCAGAGCGGGCCCGCGAGAATTTTGAAGCCGGGCTGGAAGACGATTTGAACACGGCCCAGGCTTTGGCTGCGGTGTTCGATCTGATCCGGGAAGCCAATGCGGTCATGGATCGCGGTGAATTTCGGCAAGGCGATGTAGCACCGGTGTGCAAGGCTCTGGAGTTATTTGATGCTATTTTTGCCGTTCTCCAGGATGATGACGACGAGAAACTCCGCTCCGTCGGTATAGGCGCGCGCGGCAGCGTCCCGAGCAACGAAGAAATCGAAGAGCGCGTCGCGGCGCGACAACTAGCACGCAAGACGCGTGATTTTGCAAAGGCCGATCGCATCCGCCAGGAGTTGGCCGACCAGGGTATTATTCTCGAAGACAGCAAAGATGGGATCGTTCGCTGGAAGCGCAAGTAGATCAGCATCCGCAGATTCGAGGAGGCATCTATGAAAGGACTGGTTGCGGCGGTATTGTTCGGGCTTCTCGCGGCCCCGGCGTTCGCACAGCAAGCGCCGCCGGCTCCGGGCATTCAGAACGCTCCGGAAATTCCTTTTGAGTCTGTGCCGTTCCTGAAGCTGACGCCTGAGCGCAATTTGGGCGAAGTTTTGGGAGTGGCGGTCAATTCCAAGGGGCACGTCGTGGTCTTGAACCATCCCGGCAGCGCGGGCACTGGTCCGGTTTACGGCGAGTCCACCACGCAAATAATGGAGTTCGATGAAAAAGGCAACTACGTCCGCGAGATCGGGCGCGGCGTTTACGGCCTGGCCTACGCGCACTCGGTGCGCTTCGACAGATACGACAATCTGTGGGTGGTGGACAAAGCGACGATGTCAGTAATGAAGTTCGATCCGCAAGGAATGGTGGCGATGAATCTGGGGCGCCGCGACGAAGGTCCAGACGAACCGCGCTACCGGCACGCCGATCCTCCGCCAACCCCGGTGGATGGCTATTTCAACGGTTCCACCGACGTCAGCTGGGACAAAGACGATAACATCTACGTTAGCGACGGCTACTTCAATTCGGAGATCGCCAAGTTCGATAAGCACGGATATTGGCTCAAGCGCTGGGGCGCGCCCGGCAAGGGCGGAGAACACGCTAATGAGAACCCCGGCCACTTCAGCAACCCGCACAATATCGGGATCGATCGCAACGAGAATATCTACGTTGCTGACCGCGGCAACCGGCGCATTCAAGTGTTCGACACCGAGGGCAACTTCAAGAAATTCATTTTCCTCAATGTTCCCTACGACAAGACGCGCCACCCGGTGCTGGGGAACATGCCCGCCAACCGCCCGGATGAAACGCGACCCTGGACGATCTGCATCACCAACACGACACCGCAGTACCTCTACACCTCAGATGAGGAGCCGGGCCGCGTCTACAAGATCTCTTTGCCCGATGGCAAAATCCTCGGCGTGCTCGGCAAATCAGGCCGCGACATCGGGCAGTTTAATTGGGTGCACGGCATTGCCTGCCCCGATGAGAATACGCTCTACGTCGCGGATATGAACAACTGGCGGCTGCAAAAGCTGATTTTGCATCCCGACAAGAAGCTCGTTTCAAGCAAGTGAGACGAGGATGATGTGATCAATTAAGCCGCACTTGACGCGACGTTTCCCCTACATAACTCCGGAGCGCGTGTACAATCGTTCTATGGCCAAAGGATCGCTTCGGACTGAAACCCTCGTTCACACAAAGCTGCCGCACCTGATCACTGCGCTGCCCGGGCCCAATGCTAAACGGGTGATCGAACAGGATCGGCGGCATATCTCGCCATCCTACACGCGCAGTTATCCGCTCGTTGCACGGCGCGGCCTGGGCGCTTTGGTTGAGGATGTCGACGGCAATACCTTTCTTGACTTCAATGCGGGAATAGCCGTGGTGGCAACCGGTCACTGCCATCCCGAGGTGGTCGCCGCGGTCCAGCGACAAGCGGCCGAGCTCATTCATATGTCCTGTACCGATTTTTACTATGAAGGTATGGTCGAACTGGCGCAGAAGCTAGAAGCGATATCACCGGGCGGCGAGCCGAAGAAGGTCTATTTCGGAAATTCGGGAACTGAGGCCATCGAGGCAGCTATCAAGCTCGCTCGATATCATACCAGGCGCGAGAAGATCATCGCTTTTTATGGGGCTTTTCACGGGCGGACCTTGGGTTCGCTTTCGCTCACTGCTTCCAAATCCGTGCAACGGACTGGATTCGGAAGCCTGCTTTCCGGTGTTTTCCACGTCCCTTATGCCAACCCTTACCGCTGTCCCTACGGACACCAGCCGCAGGATTGCTGCACGGATTGCGCCAAGTTCATTGAGCGCGAGCTTTTCAAGAAAATTGTGGACCCCCAAGAAGTGGCCGCAATTATCGTGGAGCCAATTCAGGGCGAAGGGGGATATGTTCCGGGCCCTCCGGAGTTTCTGCGAGATTTGCAGCGCATTTGCCGGGAGCATGGAATCCTTTTCATAACGGATGAAGTGCAGAGCGGCATGGGCCGGACAGGCAAATGGTGGGCGGGGGATCACGCGGACGTCGAACCGGACATTTTGTGTGTTGCCAAGGGCATCGCCTCGGGGCTGCCACTTTCTGCGACGATCGCTCGATCCAGCGTCATGGATTGGAAGCCGGGCGCCCACGCGTCAACCTTCGGCGCGAATCCGGTATCGGTGGCGGCAGCCTTGGTCACACTTCGGCTGGTTCAGGAACAATATATGGAGAATGCGCGGCGCATGGGCGAGTATATTTTTGGCCGTCTCTCGAAGTGGCGCGACAAGTTCCGGATTGTTGGAGACGTCCGAGGCAAGGGTTTGATGATTGGCATCGAGATTGTAGCGGATCGGGAAACGAAAGAGCCTGCTCCCAAGCTGCGCGATGCGATTGAAAATCTGGCATTTGCCAAGGGAGTGTTGGTGCTGGGAGCAGGCGCAAATACTCTAAGGCTTGCTCCTCCGCTCGTAATCGACGAAGAGCAAGCAGATTTCGCGATGGATGCCCTCGAGGCGTGCATCCGGGAGGCGGAATCCCTGGTTTAAGGAGCCGAATCGGAATACGCCCCAGAGCCACTGATATCCGCGAGAGCAAAACGAATGCGCGTCTTCTCCAGCTTTATTTTTGGAATGGTCGAATGGGCGGCAAGGAATGGCTTGGCGCCCCAGTCCCTGCCTTCGGATGGCGGCCCACGACGACAACCTCGACATCTGATGGGCGTACGCGGCGAGACCTTCGCGTATTGGTACTTGCGGCGCCATGGCTATGTTATGGTCTGCCGCAACTTCCGCGCTCCGGGCATAAAGGGTGAGATCGATCTCGTCGGCTTTGACGGACCGGTCTTGGCCTTTATAGAAGTGAAAACAAGGACGACTAAACCCGGCCCTTCCAGCTTACCGGAGGATGCCATCACTGCGGATAAGCGGCGCTTTCTCGCGCGAATGGCAAGGCAGTTTTTGATCGACCGCAGGCTAGCCGCTGTGAACTGGCGCTTCGACGTCTTGGCGATCGAGTCCCGGGCGGGCAATCGCCCGGTCGTACGCTTGCACAAAGGGGCCTTTACTGACCAATAGGTCGCAAGCGCTCTGGCTGGGCTTTGCAGGTTCCCGGGCTCAAGCTAAAGTATCCTGCTCAGGATACAATCAAGGGTTGCTAAAGAGGCGTTCCCGGCCCCAGGTGCCGCGACACGTGAGGAGGATGCGTTGCCGGAGTTACGTAAGGATCCGATTACCGGTCGCTGGGTCATTATCTCGACTGATCGCGCTAAGCGGCCGTCCGATTTTGTACGCGAAAGTGTGCGCATGGAGGGCAAGGGGTTTTGCCCTTTCTGCCTCGGGAATGAGTCGAAAACGCCGCCGGAAGTCCTGGCGTATGGACGGAACGGAGGAGGCCCGAATACACCCGGGTGGACGGTCCGCGTGGTTCCCAACAAGTTCCCCGCGCTCGGCATCGAGGGCGATCTTGACCGCCAGGGCGATGGTTTGTTCGATCGCATGAATGGCGTGGGAGCGCACGAGGTGATCGTGGAAACTCCCGATCACCAGAGCACCTTGGCCACCTTGCCGGTTCGTGCGATCGAGGATGTGTTGTGGGCTTATCGCGATCGGGTGCTGGACCTGAAAAACGACAAGCGCTTTCGTTATGCGCTGATCTTCAAGAATCACGGTGATGCAGCGGGAGCCTCTTTGGAACATTCGCATTCGCAACTGATTGCGTTGCCCATTGTGCCCAAGCGAGTCCGCGAAGAGCTCGATGCCTCCAAGCATTACTACCGCGAGAAAGAACGCTGCATCTTCTGTGACATGATCCGGCAGGAAACCGAATCTGGCATCCGCGTCGTTGGCGAAAACGACCAGTTCATTTCTATCGCTCCTTACGCTCCTCGTTTCCCGTTCGAGCTTTGGCTGCTACCTAAGCAGCATAGTTCTGCATTTGAAAATAATCAGAGCTCGGTCTACTCCAGCCTGGCCCGGATGCTCAAGGACACGCTCGCGCGGCTAGACACCGTGCTCGATCGTCCCGCATACAATTTCATGCTGCACACCTCGCCTGTGGGCGAGGAGATCAATGACCACTATCATTGGCACTTCGAGATCATACCCAAGTTGACCAAAGTGGCGGGATTTGAGTGGGGAACAGGTTTTTACATCTGCCCAACTCCGCCCGAAGAGTCAGCACGCTTTCTTCGGGAGGCGCAGGTTGCCGCTACGTCAGCAGCGTGAAGATCTACAATCACACGCGCGCTTTTAGTGCTTAGACCGCCTGACTGACATACTCGGACGCTTTTCGATATACTGACGGGCATTGGGCGCGGTACCCAAGAGGCCCAAGGGAGAGGTCTGCAAAACCTCCATTCGTGGGTTCGAATCCCACCCGCGCCTCCAAATTGGGCCGATGCGCCAGTGTCATTCGGTCTCGCCGCCTATCGGAAAGATGCGCCGGCGAACGTCAGGCCAGAATTCGACAAAAGCATTAACTCCCATCCGGCCTAAAATTCCCCCAATCGTCCTTAATGCTGTATCGGCGGGTTGAGTTTCGCTGCCCGCACGCCACATGTCCGACATCACGTTGTTACCGGGAATCGCGACAAAACGAGCATATGCGGGCGCCAAATGGCTGCCGTGCCGTGGCGCTGTGAAGGTGAGTTTGATCACATTTCGCACGCGGCTGCCGAAAGATGCATCCGGCGAGCGCTCGTACCGCGGATCTTCCCCCAAATGGCGCCTAAGCTGGCCTCAACGGTATTTCCTGTGTCGATGCCGGTCAGACGTATTCCGTAGCGTTTCTCGAAAGCACCCCAGGATGGGCCATCTTCGCTCGGGCGATTCGTCGCCGTTCCGAGGCTGGCGCTCAGCACGCCTGCGATGAGGCTTTCCAGCCCAACGGTGCTCTTTATTGTCCATCGAACTCACTGCCTGGCGGTGATCGCGTGGTACGGCTTCTTGGCCACAAGCCCCTCTGTGGCCAGATGTTGCACAGGGCTTTCTTACTGACCATCAGCAGAATGGCTTTGCCCCATACGGGAAGCGAAAACACAAACAGGAGCGTCAGGTTGCAGACGAGGTTACGCACGGGAGAAGCTCACGTCTATCGGAGTCTTTTGTCATTACGCGAATGCCCATCTTTGCCGAGAGTGCATCCTGCGCTTTCGCCGTCAGGCGGCTTTCGATGGAGATGTGTTTCTTTGTTGCGCGACGCCGGCTGAAGCAGCGCGATTTTCGATAACGCCATTGATCACGGCCCCTGAAAGCACCGCGATTCCACTCAAATAAAACCAAAGAAGGAGAACAATAACCGCGCCTAAAGAACCATACCCAACACTGTAAGTGCCCAAAAAATGTAAATAGATCCGCAACCCGATAGACACCACCAGCCATAAGATCACGCCGGCAATTGCGCCCGGCGTCACCCAGTGCCACTGTCGATTGGGAAGATCTGGAGCAAAGTAAAAAGTGATCGCAAAGGCCAATAAGATGAGCGCCAGCGCCAGTGGCCACTGCGCAACTTTCCACGTGATGGCCAAGATATTTCCAGGCGAGAGTGCATGGGCGATTTTGTCCCCGGCAAGCACGATGACGACGGAAATGACCAGCAGGAGCGCGATTCCCAACGTGAGTCCTGTCGCCACCGCATACTGCTTGAATAGCGAGCGGTTTTCCTTCACTTTGTAAGCGGCGTTTAGCGTGTCCATCACCGCGTTCATTCCCATGGATGCGGACCACAGCGAGGCCACAATCCCAAAGGACATTTTTAGCGGCCCGCTCGAATGAATGATCTCGCTGAACGTCCTGTCGATGAGTTCGAATGCGGAAGGCGGCAAGGCGCCCGCGACAAATTGAAACAGCAGCACACGGCCGCGGTCTGCAAAGCCAAAGACGCTGAGACTCGCAATCACAAAGATCAGAAAGGGGAAAAGGGCCAGGAAGAAGTAGTACGCCAGCTGGGCGGCACGGCCGAAGACGTCATCCTCGAGGATCTCCGCCCAGGTGCGCCTTGCAACATCTCTCAACGAGAGGCCGCTGAAGCTGAATAAATTTGTCGCCATGGGGCACTCCAGAACATCAGTTGCCGCACTGGAGGAGGTGCTTCAGTAGTCTGCTTATCGCCAGCGGCATGCATCCATCAGATGGCCTAAACTCTGCGGCGGAGCCGTAGTGATCAAGAAGCGCCACATTGAGCTGATATTCTGCTCCTACACATCCCTCGATCATGTCGTGGCTCAGCAGTACTCCTTCAGGAAGCCAGGTATCCACGAGCCGATGAAACGCGTCGATATCGTAGATTCCCTTGCCCACGAAGCTGCCTTCGCCGAAGAGATCCTGGTAGGCATCGGAGACTGCGCGGGTATATACGTCGAAAGTAGCATCCGCGGAGAAGATGGCCGCCAGCCGCGATTTCCTTGCCGACTGCAGGTCCACGCCGGCCTTCGGCTGTAAGATGGCATAACCGCGCTGTAACCGTTTTCCTGAACGATCAAACACAGCCCGGTTCAAGGGATGCGCGAGCGTGCCTATCAATTTTCGCGCCGCGTCCCGGGGAAGCTGCGTATCGGAATCGAGCGTGATTACGTAACGCACGTCCTTAAGCAGCGCTAGAGCGCCGGTTTTGACCGAGAACGCATCGTGCTCCGCTCGGAGAAAACCGTTGAAGTCGAGCAGCTTCCCGCGCTTGCGCTCCCAGCCCATCCAGGTGCCCTCAGAAGCGCAGTAGACCTGGCGACGATGGAAATGGAAGAAGGCGCCGCGCGACTGCTGCGCGTATTTGCGATTGAGCCGTTCGATCAATTGGGAGCAGAGGCGGATCAGAGGATCTTCGTCCGCCGGGCCGCTGCGCGAATCGACGGAATCGGTGAGTAACGCAAAATGAAGATTCTTGTCGCGGTTTCCGAGGAACCGTACCTCCAGGGCCTCGACCATTTGGCGAGTCTGAGATTCATTCAAAAGGAGCGTGGGTACAGCTGCCACTGTGACGCAATCATCAGGAATGCCTTTAGAGAGATCGAGTTTTGGAAGAACTCGGGGCGGAAACAAAAGAGCGATCAGTTGATTGACGATGTCAATGGCGGCTCCAGTCGCAGGCACGAGCAGCAGAGGCAAAATGACCGCCATGGAAACCGACCGACCGTCTGGACGCGTGCGAATTTGAGGGCCGATGGAAAAGAAGCGGATCAAATCGCCGAGGAAGAGCGCCTGGTCGGCCAAACCGGAAGGAGTCGAAAAGATCGCCTGGATATTCGTGCTCGTCCCGGCGATCGCTCCGGCCAGAAACGTCATGTCTCCCACGCTCAGATGGCCAGTCACTGTGCGGTAGATCACGAATGCGTAGCAGCCGTAATAACACGCCGTGCTGGCGAGACCGAGCAGAGAGCCGGCTACAAGCTTGCGCCGCGCCAGAGAAACATCCTCCTGGTGAACCTGCTGCGAGAAAGTGTCATATCGCGACGTGAAAAAACGCCCGAGGCCGAAAAGCTTGGCTTCTTTGGCACTCTCTTTGCTGGAGGCTAAAGTGCGCAAATAATCGAGCCTCCTTCTGATTGGTGTCTGGCGGAAGCGCAGCGCGTAGCCTTGAAAGGCATAATGCGTTTCCCCGAGGAAGGCTGGCACGACGCACCCAACGAGGATCACTACCAGCCAGGGCGAGAACAAAAAGACGCTGGCGGCAAGACTGACCGCGACGATCGACTGTTGGATCAACTGGCCGACCGCCCGGATCATGCTGACACGATCAATTGCCTGGACCCGCGCCCGTTCCAGTTGGTCGTAGAAATTGGGATCCTCATAGGAGGCGAGGTCGAGCTCGGCGGCGTGTTTCATAATCCGCAGGCTGCTGGACATGGTGAACCGGCCCGCGAGGACTTCATCAAGGTAGTCAACCGCGCGCGTCAGCACGACAGAGAGTCCTGCCAGAGCGAAATCCCCCACGACCAATAACCAAAAGTGTTTCGGAAGGGCGCGACTATGGGACACGTAGGCGACAACGCCATTGATAATGAGCCGAGTAATCAACAGTGCGCCGAGCGGAAGGAGGGCGGTGATTAGCCGGAAGACCAGGCTGAGGCTGACGCAGCTCGGCGCAGAGTCCCAGAAGATCCGCATTACCGGCGGGACATTCCGCAGCGCGTACATGCGCTCTTCCCAGCCGTGATGCTTGCTCTCGGGTAGCCGCACGTGTGCCCTAACTTTGTTTAAGAGACCCATCTTGGATCGAGCTTACATCTCGACTTGGCCGGCTGGGGTGGCGGTTCTCCTGGCTCTATTCCAGGATCGGAAATTTTCTCGCTGGACGCGACGCGGGCTGCGCAGGTCAACGAGGCTTTTCAGCGTTTGCTGAGCTGAGTCAGACCACTGACTGCGCCGGCTAGGAAAGCGAGGCAAATCAGCAAGAAAGCGATCCTGAGGTCGCCTGCATACCGGAAGCCATTGCTGACGCCGAGTTGTATATTGAGATAAGACAGAAGAGAGATAACAAGCAGAAGGCCAGCAGTGAGCGCGACTCCGGTATAAGCGTGAGGCCGTCGATTCCCCTCCATTTTGCCCTCCTAGCTGCTGCCTAAGGCGCTAGGAAGTGTAAATATGGCGATTCGAGCGAGTTGGGGCAATCAGCAATAGGCCCTAATGAGGATCATCGGAACAATGTATGGCCGCGTGAGACGTGCTTTCTTGGGGGCAGCTTGTAAGTTATTCGGGCGTGGTGAGCTTCGTCAAGGTACCCCGAGGGCTCAACCGAAGTCGCGGGGTCCGGAGCAGGCTGTGCCAAGTCGGAAAGAATGCTATCTTTCTTGTCAGTTATATGTTGACAGTTGCACTTCTTTCAGGAGGCTATTCATCGCAAATGGCGTTGCTTCCGGACGCAGCGTTCCCGCGACGGCTGAGACGCTTGGCTCTATTCGCGGGCTACGCGGCGAACGTCGCGCTCTGCGGCCACGAGCTGCATGCGCTGCAAACCGCCGAGCTGAATGCCTCGCCCGGCGAGCTCGATCTGAATCCGCCTGCGTAGTTCGCGCGCAACGTCATCCTGCCGAGTCGGCGCAGTCCGGACCTGCAGCCGCACGGTCGTTCCATTTGGCGCCAAAGACTCCACTCCAAGCACCCGCGGTCCATCCAGCAGCATAGGTGACCAGGACGGATCGGCGCGAAATTCGCTGGC
>Ga0209802_1001140_pt1 | contig 20086 bp, 16 predicted proteins | sample GraSoiAngelo_129_FD_185886 | JGI IMG/M metagenome (GOLD analysis project Ga0209802, IMG submission 185886) | Grasslands soil microbial communities from the Angelo Coastal Reserve, California, USA - 14_0927_12_40cm (SPAdes) (version 2) | ecosystem: Environmental > Terrestrial > Soil > Grasslands ... | reverse complement strand
GCCCAGCGAGGCGATGGGAGGGCTCACCTACGGGCGCCTGCTGGCGAAGCAATTGAAGAAGCATGGTTGGTGGGACCGCAAACCCCAAATCATCCTGGAAGTCGGCGGCGGGCTCGGCTACGTCGCGCGCGACCTGGGCGGCGGCCTTTCGCCCGAGGAACGCCAGGACACGCGCTATGTCTTTGTGGACATCACCCGGCCCTTTGTGAAATCCCAGCTCGCCGTGGGGCGGGAAGGTGGATGGGCCGCCGCCGGTCTTCAGGCCAACGCGGAACAGCTCCCCCTGCGGGACGCCAGCATCGACCTGGCCGTGGACAATGAGAACCTCGCGGACATGACGCCTGTGAAGCTGACCAGACGGGAAGTGGAGACCGGCAAAGGCGCTTCGCCGCTGCACCAGGAGGCGCTGGAGTGGATCCGCCGCGCCAAGCTCTCACTGGGAGCGGAGGTCCCGGAGGACTTCATCTTCAACTTAGGACCCGTCCGTTTCGTGGCGGAGCTCTGGCGGGTTCTGAAGCCAGGCGGCCGCGCGATTCTGGTGGAGTTCGGCATTGAAGAGGGGTTTTCCGCGCCGGTCAAGCTCCCGGGCCACACGGAGTACGAAGTGCAATACTCGCATCTCCGGCAGGTGGCCCGGTTTCTGGGCTTCCAGGAGAAATTCGGCGCCCTGCCGCTCTTCCTGAACATGCGCCCCGACACGCGGGTGCTGTGCACCGGCGCCGCCTACGCGATCCGCCGGTTCTGCGAGGCGGCGGGCAGGTCGTTCGCGATTCGTGCCTACACGGAATCCGAATTCCGCCACGCGTTGGGGGATATGCTGCCGAAGCTCTCCGGCCATCACTTCCATGACATCTCCGACCCGGCCTGGTTCGGGCTGTGGGACTTCAAGGTGTTGTTGCTGGAGAAACCGACCGCCGCACCGGGGCCAAGCCCTGTCATCAAGGACGTGAAGGGCTTTCGTTGGGGCGGGATGCGATGACCCTGCCGAGCCCCTGGGAGTTCTGAATGAAAGCGACGGAGTTGCTGGTCGCCTGCCTTGAGAACGAAGGAGTAGAGTTCCTCTTCGCCCTGCCGGGCGAGGAGAACCTGGACGTGCTGGACTCTCTCGCGGGCTCCCGGATCCGCTTCATCCTGGTCCGTCACGAGCAAGGCGCGGCGTTTATGGCGGACGTGTACGGGCGCCTCACCGGGAAGGCCGGAGTCTGCGTGGCCACGCTGGGTCCCGGCGCGACGAATCTCCTGACCGGCGTGGCCGATGCGAACCTCGACCGCGTGCCGCTGGTGGCCATCACCGGGCAGGCGTCGCTCGACCGGATGCACAAGGAGTCCCACCAGTACATCGACGTGATGGCGCTGTTCAAGCCGGTCACGAAATGGCAGGCGCAGATCGCGCGGGCGTCCATCATCCCGGAGGCGGTCCGGAAAGCCTTCAAGGTCGCGCAGACCGAGAAGCCGGGCGCGACCCACCTGGAGCTGCCGGAGGACATCGCCGCTTCACAGGTGGACGAGCGCGCTGACGAGACGCCGTTGCGCGTCCAGGCGCCGTTTGTCCCCGAACCGCTCAGCGCGCAGGTGAAACGGGCGATCCAGGCGATCCGAGCAGCCCGCCGTCCCCTCATTCTCGCGGGCAACGGCGTGGTGCGGCGCCGGGCCCACGAGGCCGTGCGCCTGTTCGCGCGGGCACTGAACATTCCGGTTGTGCACACCTTCATGGGCAAGGGCATCATGCCAGACAGCGATCCCCTGTCGCTCTATACCCTCGGGCTGCGGCTGCGTGATTACCCGGCGCTGGCGATGGAGCAGGCGGACGTCGTGATTGCGGTGGGCTACGACTTCGTCGAGTACGCGCCGTGCTACTGGAATCCCAACCGGGACAAGCGTGTAGTGCACGTCGACGTGTCCCCGGCCGAAGTGGACGCGCACTACATCGTCGAAGTGGGCGTGCTCGGTGACCTCGCGCTCTCCCTGGAGCAGATCGGCGCCGGCCTGTCCCCGTTCGAGCCCGACTGGGCCAAGCGCGAGCGCGAACGGATCGTCGCCGGGTTTGAAGGCGAGCGCGCCGGCCGGCCCACATGGCCGATGCGCCCGCAAAATCTCGTCGCCGAAGTGCGGGCCGCCCTGGCGTCCGAGGACCTGGTGGTCTGCGACGTGGGCGCACACAAGCTCTGGATGGGCAGGATGTTCCCGTGTGAGGTTCCCAACACGTGCCTCCTCTCCAACGGGTTTGCGTCCATGGGCATCGGCCTGCCCGGCGCGATCGCGGCGAAGCTGGCGTTCCCGGAGCGACGGGTATTGACGGTGTGCGGAGACGGCGGGTTTCTCATGAACGTTCAGGAGCTCGAGACCTCCGTGCGTCTCCGCGTGCCGGTGGTGGCATTGGTCTGGCGGGATGACGGCTATGGTGTGATCCGGTGGAACCAACAAGTCCGCTTCGGGCGCACGATGTCGGTGGACTTCGGCAACCCGGATTTGGTCGCGCTGGCGCAGAGTTTCGGCGCGGTCGGATTACGGGCGTCGCACCCGGACGAGCTTCGCCCCTGTCTGGCCGAAGCGTTCCGAGCAGAGCGTCCGGTCGTCATCGACTGCCCGGTGGACTACGCGGAGAACCTCAGGCTGACAGAGCGCCTGAAGGGATGAGGCCTTTCACGGCAAGAGCGCGATGATCCGGACCGGGCCGCCGGTGCCGCCCCTGATCTTCATCGGCAAGGCGATGAGGGTCGCGCCTTTCGGGGGGAGCTTGTCCAGATTGGCGACGTTCTCCAGCCCGTAGAGATCGGCGCCGTTCAGGATCTGGTGGACGATGAAGTCCTGCGACGGCCCATGGTCGATGCTGGGCGTATCGATGCCCACTCCGTCGATCGTGCGCTCCTTGACCAGGAACGCGGCCGCCTCCTTCGAGAAGCCGGGGAAGTGCAGTGTCTTCGGATTGCCGGGGGTTTCGCTGCCCAGGTACCGCACCTTGTCGGGCCAGTACCGCCCCCAGCCCGTGTACATCAACACGATCGCCCCGTCGGGAATGCGGCCGTGCCGGGTCTCCCAGGCCTTGAGATCTTCGACGGTAAGGCGATAGTCCCGATCCCGGACGACCGCCTGGGTGACGTCCACCACCACCGCCGGCCCTACCAGCCGCTGGACCGGAATCTCGTCCACCGTGCTCCGGCCCTTGCCGAAATGGATCGGCGCGTCGATGTGGGTTCCGCCGTGCTCGGAGGCCGCGAAGTTCGCGGAAGCGTACCAGTACCCGCCCGCGGTCATCCCCCAGTCAGTCTTCTCCCATTGAAACGGCTTGTTCGTGGGCCAGTAGATCGTCTGCTCATCGAACGGGTACGTCAGGTCCAGCAGCTTCCGCTCGTCAAGCTGTGCCGCGGCGGGACTTGTCCACGCGAGCAGCCACCCCGCCAGGAACAGCCGTATCGTCATTGCCATGACCGACCTCCTTGGCACCCGCTCAGCAGGCTGGCTATGCGCGATCAAGGGCCAGGAGGCGCTTGGTCAGTTGTTGGAGTTCGTCGATGTTGACCGGCTTGGCGAGCGCCGCGTTCACGATCCCATGATTCACAGCTTCCAGCAGGAAGGGCGGCGTGGCCTGGCCCGTGATCAGGATGATCTTGATGTGCTGCAGTTCGGGACGCTTGCGGATCTGGTGGCAGACTTCGAGCCCGTCCCAATCGGGCATCGCGTAATCCGTCACGACGAGGTCCGGCTTCTCCTGCTCGATCAGGTTCATCGCATCAAGGCCATTGCTCGCGTCCAGAAGCCGGACCGGCAAGGTCTTCAGCGCCGACCGATACAGCCGCCGGATCGAGGGCTCGTCGTCGACGATCAGAACGGTGGGCTGTTCGGGCGCTCCTCCCTTCATGAGCGCAAGAGTATAAAGCGCTTCCCGCGGAATAGCAAAGCTAACGGCAGCAGGGAATTCATTATGCCACCGGAAAGCGCGTAATGGTGACCGGCGCGTTCTCTAGCCGGGGCCCGCCGGCGGTGTAATAGCACAGCGTGTGCTTGAGCCAGTTCGCGTCGTCGCGCTTGGGAAAGTCGGCCCGGTAGTGCGCGCCGCGGGACTCACTGCGGGCGAGCGCGCCGGCCACCACGGTCTCAGCCAGGTCCACCAACGATCCGAGCTCCAGCGCGGTGATGAGATCGGTGTTGAAGACCCTGCCACGATCGTCCAATCGGACTCGGGCGGCGCGGGATTTCAGGGCCCGCACGGCGGCTAATGCCTCGGTCATCCTGTCCTTCGTACGCACGAGCCCGAGCTGGAGAGCCAACACCTTGCCCAACTCCTCGCGCACCTGCCAGGGCCGTTCCCCTCCATCATTCTTCAGGAGCTTGACGATCCGCGCGTCCTCCCGCTGGAGCGCCTCGGCGTCGTCCCGCGGCAGGTCCGCGGCCGCCACGTACTCGGATGCCCGCAGGCCGGCCCGCCGCCCGAAGACGATCGTCTCCAGCAAGGAGTTCCCGCCCAGGCGGTTCGCCCCGTGGATGCTGACGCAGGCGCATTCCCCCGCGGCGTAGAGGCCGGCGATGGCGGTCTCGCCCCACGTATTGGTCTTGATGCCGCCCATCACATAGTGGGCCCCCGGCCGCACCGGGATCGGCGATTCAACCGGGTCCACGCCGGCGAAGTCCAGTGCGAGTTGGCGGATCTGCGGCAGCCGCTCGAGAATCCGCGCGCGGCCCAGGTGGCGCAGGTCCAGCAGCACGCAGCCGTCCACGCCGCGGCCCTCGGCGATCTCCGTCCCGATCGCCAGCGAGACGGTGGACCGCGTGGCAAGCTCCAACTGCTCCGGTGCGTACTTCTTCATGAACCGCTCACCCAGCGTATTCAAGAGATAGCCGCCTTCGCCGCGCGCGCCCTCGGTGATCAGGATGCCGGTGTCCTTCAGGGTGGTCGGGTGGAACTGGATGAACTCCATGTCCATCAGCGGCGCGCCGGCCCGGTAGGCCATGCTCATGCCGTCCCCGGTGTTGATGACGGCGTTGGTGCTGGTGAGATAGATCCGGCTGCAGCCGCCGGTCGCCAGGATGACGGCTTTGGCCCCGATGGCGTGCAGGCCGCCTTTCAGGATGTCCCAGACGATGACGCCCCGGCAGATGCCGTCCTCGACGATGAGCGCCGTAACGTACCACTCTTCGTAGACGAACACCTGGCGCTTGAGGAGCTGCTCGTACATGGCGTGCAGGAGCGCGTGGCCGGTGCGGTCCGCGGCGTAGCAGGTGCGCGGGAAGCCGGCGCCGCCGAACGGGCGCTGCGCGATGCGGCCTTGCTCGTCCCGGCTGAAGATCACCCCCATGCGCTCGAGCGCATGGATGTCGTCTGGTGCCTCGCGGCACATCACCTCGATGGCGTCCTGATCACCGAGCCACAGACCGCCCTTGGCGGTGTCGTAGGCGTGCTTCTCCCAGGAGTCGTTCTCGCCCAAGGCCGCGTTGATGCCGCCCTGTGCGGCGACGGAATGGCTGCGGACGGGATGGACCTTCGAGACGATGGCCACGTCGAGGCCCCCAGGACCAACGGGACCAGATAGCGCGGCCACGGCCGCCCGCATGCCGGCCAAGCCTGCCCCGACAATCAGAACGTCATGGACTTTCTCCAGGCGACCCATAACGCGCGGGTCATCAATACCCTACCGCGCACCCCCTTGGCAAATCACCGTGTCCATGCTAACCTTCCAAAGTGATAATCCTTGCCACGGACCCATCCCCAACGTGTTGGCCCCCCGCGCCAGGATCTATACTACTCGATGTGTGACCTTGGAGGCCTGTAGTTGAATCTCTCAGCCGACCGGTTCGTCCACCGCCATCTCGGCCCGACAGACGCCGACATCCAGGAGATGCTGGCGACGCTAGGCCTGCAATCGCTGGACGCGCTCGTTGACGCGACCGTGCCAGAGGACATCCGGATGCGCAAGCCCCTGGCGCTCGACCCGAACATGGGTGAGTTCGAGACGCTGGCGAAACTGCGAGTCTTGCACGACCAGAACCAAGTCTTCCGGTCCTTCACTGGGATGGGCTACTACGACTGCATCACCCCACCGGTGATCCAGCGCAACATCTTAGAAAATCCCGGCTGGTACACTCAGTACACGCCGTATCAGGCGGAGATCGCGCAGGGGCGCCTGGAGGCGCTCCTCACCTTCCAGACGATGGTGGCCGACCTGACCGGCCTGCCGCTCGCCAACGCCTCGCTGCTGGACGAGGCGACGGCGGCGGCCGAAGCGATGATGATGTGCCTCCGGATCAAGGGCGACGGGAAGAAGGGGTTCTTCGTCGCCCAGGACTGCCACCCGCAGACCATCGCGGTGCTGCAGACGAGGGCCCAGCCCTTCGGGATCACCTTGCACATCGGCCCGCCCGAGGCGATCGACTTTCAGAAGCAGGACCTCTTCGGCATCCTGCTGCAGTATCCGGCGACGGACGGCGTCGTCCGCGACTACAGCGCGCTGGTGGGACAGGCTCACGCAGCCGGCGTGATGGCGGTGGTCGCCACCGACCCGCTTGCCCTCACACTGTTACGCCCGCCAGGTGAGTTCGGCGCCGACATCGCCGTCGGCTCGAGCCAGCGCTTTGGGGTGCCGCTCGGGTGCGGCGGACCGCACGCCGCGTTCCTCTCCACGAAAGACGAGTACAAGCGCCAGATGCCAGGCCGCATCGTGGGCCTGTCACGGGACGCCCACGGGAAGCCGGCCTACCGGCTGGCCCTGCAGACGCGCGAGCAGCACATCCGCCGTGACAAGGCGACGAGCAACATCTGCACGGCCCAGGTATTGCTGGCCGTGATGGCCAGCATGTACGCGGTGTACCACGGGCCGGAAGGACTGCGGCGGATCGCGGAGCGCGTGCACGGCTTCGCGGTGGTGCTCGCCGAAGGCCTGCGCCGCATGAGCTACAAGCTCGGCAGCGAGCCTTTCTTCGACACCATTCACGTCCGGCCGGACGAGCATTCCGGGAAACGCGTGCTCGCAGCGGCGCAGGAGCGCCGCGTCAACCTAAGGCAGTTAGAGGACGGCTCCCTTGGCATCGCGCTGGACGAAGTGACCACAACGGCGGAGGTGCAGACGCTCTTCGAGATCTTCGGTGGAGGCCGGCCGGTGCCCTTCACCGTGGAGGACCTCGCTGCCAAGGCCGATTACTCCTTCCCGCCGGCGCTGGCGCGGACGAGCAAGTACCTCACGCACGAAGTCTTCAACCGGTATCACTCCGAGCACGAGATGCTCCGCTACATGCACCGCCTGGAGTCGCGGGACCTCTCGCTGGTGCATTCGATGATCCCGCTCGGTTCCTGCACGATGAAGCTCAATGCCACCGTGGAGATGATCCCCGTCACCTGGAAGGGCTTCAGCCGCATCCATCCCTTCGCTCCGCCCGTGCAGATGCGCGGGTACCAGGAGCTCTTCCATCAACTGGAGAGCTGGCTGGCGGAGATCACGGGCTTCTCGGCGATCTCACTGCAACCGAACGCCGGCTCGCAGGGCGAGTACGCCGGGCTGCTGGTGATTCGGGCCTATCACCGCCACCGCGGCGAGAGCCAGCGCGACGTCTGCCTGATTCCGGTCTCAGCCCACGGCACCAATCCGGCCAGTGCGGTCATGGCCGGGCTCAAGGTCGTGGCAGTGGACTGCGACGAGCGCGGCAACATTGATCTCGGCGATCTGGAGGCCAAGGCCCGGCAGCACCGCGATAGGCTGGCCGCGCTGATGATCACCTACCCGTCCACCCACGGGGTGTTCGAGGAGAGCGTGCGCCGCGTCTGCCGGATCGTCCACGAGCACGGCGGCCAAGTCTATATGGACGGCGCGAACATGAACGCCCAGGTCGGGCTCTGCCGGCCGGGAGACATCGGCGCCGACGTGTGCCACCTCAATCTGCATAAGACCTTCTGCATCCCGCACGGGGGCGGCGGGCCGGGCATGGGCCCGATCGGCGTGGCCGCGCATCTGGCGCCGTTCCTGCCTGGGCACCCCGTCACGAACCTGGGCGGGAAGGAGTCGATCGGACCGATCGCCGCCGCGCCCTACGGCAGCCCGAGCATCCTGACGGTCTCGTGGGTCTACGTCGCGCTGATGGGCGGCGACGGCCTGACCAAGGCAACACAGGTGGCGATCCTGAACGCGAACTACATGGCCAAGCGGCTGGAGAAGGACTTCCCGATCGTGTACACCGGCAAGAACGGGCTCGTGGCGCACGAGTTCATCCTGGACCTGCGTCAGTTCAAGGAGAACGCCGGCGTCGAGGCGATGGACGTCGCCAAGCGGCTGATGGACTACGGCTTCCACGCGCCGACAGTATCCTGGCCGGTGCCGGGTACGTTAATGATCGAACCGACCGAGAGCGAGTCAAAGGCGGAGATGGACCGGTTCTGCGACGCCCTGATCAAAATCCGCGGGGAGATTCAGGAGATCGTCGAGGGAAGGGTTCCGCGCGACAACAACGTGCTCAAGCATGCGCCGCACACAGCCGAGGCCGTGACAGCCACACAGTGGCCGCATCCCTACAGCCGCGAGCAAGCGGCCTTCCCCACGCCCTGGGTGCGCGAGCGCAAGTTCTGGCCGGCGGTCGGGCGCATCGACGACGCCTACGGCGACCGCCACCTCGTCTGCACCTGCCCTCCGACAGAGAGTTACTCAGCATAGGGGACAGGCTACTTTTCCTTTACGAAAAGTAGCCTGTCCCCATTTTTTCCCTAGTTAAAGGGTGAATGCGGCGAAGGGCCGACGCCCGCCGTGCAAATGTCCTGCTCGTTCATCGCGAACATGTTGTTCTTGGCTCGTCCCAGCCCGCCGCCAGCCTGGAAGAAGAGGAGGCCGCACGCGACATAATCCGGCGGGGTGTAGTAGTGACCTGAAATGGTGTTCCCTGACACTAATCCGCGCGCGCCAAATCCGATCTGTACGCCGTTCTGGGCAGCATCAGGAAGAGGAGTACCGACAGGGCCTCTTCCCATGACTGTATTGTTGCTCACGGCGACGAATGTGCCTGGCTCGTTCGCGGTGATGCCGTTCTTGCCATAGTCGTCGACCATGTTCTGAAGGATCGCCACATTCGAATTCAATCCCGGGCCGCCGTTGCCGCTCTGCACGAAGATGCCCAGAACAGCCTGGCACCCCGAGGCGAGGGGATGGTGGATGTGTGTCACGCGGGTGTCTTGGATTACACCTGAGCTGGCGCGGTAAAAGATACCCACGTAGCCGGGAGAACAGGCGTTGAACGCGGCAGCACTGCCGTCGATCGTCAGGTCTGATACGGCTACGCCAGTTGTTCCGTCCACCAGAAGGATTGCGGCGATCTGAGCACCCGAGAAGAGACTAGTGGTGTTTGCAGTGAAGGTAGCGGGCTGGATTGTCGTCATGGCAGCGCCCGCGCCCTCGAGCGTGAGAGGCCTGGTGATCATTACATGCTCAGGATACGTCCCGGCGCCGACGAAGACTGAGTCTCCCGCCGCCGCATCGTTAACAGCTTCCTGGATGGTTGTGTGGAAATCGTTACAGTAAGGAAATCTGGGGTCGGCAGGTGTCACGTTCACGCAGTGCACCGTGTCCTGAGCGAGCACCACCTCTGCGCCTAAAAGCTTGACGGCCACCATCACTGCCAAGATGGCAAATACCTTCCCCATTTTGCTCATAGCCTCCTCCTTTCGTGCCGCGCCGTGACGCGCACGGCAGTGCCACGGTCCCAGACAAGCCGTGTAGGGTTCACTGAAAAACCTGTGATGTTATTCACTGAAATACCTAAGTCTACGTTCACTGAAATACCTGAATGATGTGACACGTAGCACGCCACGAACTACCGAATAATCGAGTAAACACCTGAAACTGTTACCGGAAGAATCCTGAGGTTGGGGTCAGGAGGGGCCGCTCAGGAGCGGAAGACCTAGTCAAGGAGAAGGCTGAGGCGTGGGCCTCCGGCTGCGAGAAACGGAGTGGCCCCTTGGGCCGCACAAAAGGCGCGGCCACGCTGGCGCGACGGTACAGGGCAGCGTAGAAAGCTACATTCCAGATCCAGCGGGGGAGCGGTCAGGCAGGATATCGAAGCAGGAAGAGGTCAGCGGGCATAACGCTGATTACGCAACTGTCATAACTGCGCTCTCTGCCGCTTCCACAAAGAGATCAATGAGTGGTTGGATCAGCCCACTGGCCTCTTCGTGGGTGATTCCACTTTCTCGAAAGGCAATGGCAAGCCGGTAGGTAAGCGATTCATGCGACTCGTCTCCGTGCTCCGTATGCGCTAAAAACCACTCTGACCCTTTCGTCCCCACCGCTTGCCGAAACTGTGGAGATTCCAGGAAATGCCAACTTGCCACCCCTGCCATAATCTCGACGGCGGCAAACCGCAGAAACATGGCGGCAGGATCAGCCCACCTTTCCATTTCAGTGATCAGCTGCTCCACAAGAGGGATCGGGGGCTGCTCGAGATCCCGATGGGTGAGGCCTACCGCTTCCGCTGCTTTGATCCAGAGTTCACGATGATCTGCTTCATCTCTTTCAATGAGCGTGAGAGTCTTATCAGCAAGAACGAGGAGTGAAAGAAGATCGTGTGCATTCCCAGGATCGGTGATTAATTCATGTTTGATGAATTTGACGCACCCACGCCTGATAATCTTGGGAAACTCATCCACAAAAGGCCAGAAGACGATTAAAAGTTGGCGCAGGGCAGGGATATTGCCTTCGCGGCACGCCTGCGCGGCGATTGAACTTATGACCTTATGCTTCACCCCTTCTTTGATATCAGAGACCCAGTTTGGTAAGGGCCTGGAATATCGATCAGTAAACGTGCCCACGGAATCCTCCTTTTCGCTTTTACAAAAAGGCCTATTGGGAGAAAGGCTCCCAGAACAAGTTGGTGGAAAAGGGGTACGAGTGTCTCTTACAACGCGCTAAAAAAAAAGTGAATCCGGTGTTTACAGGAGGGACGGATCAGGTTTTTACTGGAGGAATGTGACACAAAAAAGGGGACAAGCTACTTTTCTCTAACGGCTAGTGGGGTTCACTTGCCGAACAGTCCTTTGATGCCTTCTACGGCCTTCGACCCGGTCTTTCCCGCCTCGCTGCCGAGGCCCTTGGCCGCTTCCCCTGCCGCCCCGATGCCCTTCTCCAAGAGCTTGCCGGCCCCTGCAACGGTCTGAACCACGGACTTGTTGATGGCCGCGAACACCTCCGCAGCGGCCGTCTGGACCGTCACCCCGTCCGAGTCCTTTCCAATGTTCTTGAGATGGATGTCCGGCATCGTGACCGTCATGGTCTTCCCCTTGAGCATGGGAGTACTCGCATTGAGCCGGGCGTTTTTCAGGATGAAATCATTGATCTGGACCTTTTTCTGAGTCGGATCCTTCTTCTGCGGTTTCGGCTCGGCGGCGTCTTTCGGCGCGACGGATTTGCCGAACGCCGCAACGTTTTGCTGTATCTTGCTGATGTTGCTGCTGGACGGGCTGCCTTCGTACGTGATCTCGGGGCCGTCAATCAGGATCTCCTCGATGACGAGCTTGTTCGACAGGGCGGTTTTCAGGTCCACTTTGACCTTGGCATCGGCGAGCTTGAACGAGTTCTCGGTGTGAAACCCTGGTGGATTGCCGACCACCAGCCCCTTGAGCCGCGCCTGGCCGGAAAACGGGGAAAGATCCACGGCATTGAGTTTAACGGTGGTCCCGGTGATCTTCGGCCCCACAGCCTCGACTCCTGCCTTGATCATCGAGTTCAAGTACACACCGATCATTGTCAGGGCAACGACGATGAGGAGAACGGCGATAAGGCTGACCTTCAGAAGAGTCTTCATGGTCACTCCTCCCCGATGTTTTCTCCGAGGAGCTGCAGATACACGCACTGCAAGCCCACGATCGTTTTCGCGTCCTTGATGATCCCTTCCCGGATCATGGCGATGGTCCGCTCCAGTGGGAACTCTGCAATCGCCAGCACCTCGTCATGTCCCAGGTTCTGCTTCCCACGTTGAAGCTGCGTCGCCTTGTAGATGTGGATCACCTCGTCGGTGAAGCCCGGGGTCGTGTAGGCGCTCGAGACGAGTTCCAATACGCCGGCCTTATAGCCGATCTCCTCCTCCAGCTCTCGAAGGGCGCACTCGCGCGGGTCCTCACCGGAGTGCAGCTTGCCGGCTGGAATCTCGTAAATATAACCGCCGACCGCATGCCGGTACTGTCGGATCAGGATCACGGTCCGCGCGTCCTTCAGCGGCACCGCCGCCGCTGCGCCTGGATGGTGAATCACCTCCAGCTCGACCGTGGCACCGTTCGGAAGCGTCACCGTTTCCAGATTGAGGTTGACAATACGGCCCTTGTAGATGTTCTTGGTCATGACGCCTTCCGTTTGTAGAACGGCAGCTTCACCACCACGGCCTGATGCAGGCGGCCCCGGATGTCGATCTGGAATTGCGTGCCGGGCGCGCTGAATTTGGTCGGCACGTAGCCCAGTCCGATGCCTTTCTGTAGGAACGGTGAGAGATTGCCACTGGTGACCATGCCGATCTCCTGTCCATCGGCCACGATTTTCATCCCGTGGCGGGGGACTCCCTTCTGGAGCAGTTCAAACGCCGCCAGGTGTTTCGCCGGCCCTTTCTCCTTCTGCTCGAGCAGGGGCGCACGGCCGATGAACTCGCCCTTGGTGAAGTCCACGGCAAAGGTCGCGCCCGCCTCCAGCGGCGTGGTCTGCTCGTCGATGTCGTTGCCGTACAGAAGATAGCCGACTTCCAGGCGCAGGATATCGCGCGCGCCCAGCCCGCAGGGCTTGATGCCGGCCTCCTCCCCGGCATTCATGAGCGTTTCCCAGACCGTCGCCGCCTTGTGGGATGGGAGATAGAGCTCGTAGCCGACCTCGCCGGTATAGCCGGTCCGCGACACGATGCCCAGCATGTCACCCACGTCCGTTTGCATGCATTGCCGGGGTTTGAGGGTCTCAGCCGCATGGGGCGAGATGGCGCGCAGGACTTCCGTCGAGCGCGGCCCTTGCAGCGCGATCTGGGCCAGCTCGTCGCTCTCGTCGCTGAGGCGCACGTCCCCCTGCGGCGCCTTCTGGAAGAGCCAGGAGACGATCTTGTCGCGGTTCGAGGCGTTGACGCACAGGAGGAACCGCGCGTCTCCCAGGCGGTACACGAAGATGTCGTCCTTGATCCCGCCGGCGGGATTGCAGACCATTGAGTAATGAGCGTCGCCCACGGCCAGCTTGGCGACGTTGTTGGTCGTGACCTGCTGGAGAAAGGCCAGGGAGTCCCGGCCCGCGACCGCCACCCGCCCCATGTGGCTCACGTCGAAGAGGCCGACGGCCGTCCGGACAGTCTGGTATTCCTCGATCACGCCGCCGTACTGGATCGGCATCTCCCAGCCAGCGAATTCCACGAGCTTGCCGCCCGCCCGACGGTGCTTTTCGAACAGGGGAGTGCGGTTCATGGGCCGCACTCTAGCAGAGCCGCCACGGCGATTGAAAGCCCGAAGCTTGATCTCCTCATGACGCCCCGGTATGGTGGCGCACCATGGCAAACACCTATGCCGATCTGATGCGCTTGGCCAACGCCTTCAGCGAGTCGCAGACCCTGCTGGCGGCCAACGACCTGGACGTATTCACGGTGATCGGCTCGACCGGTCGCACCGCTGGCGAGGTTGCCCGACGCTGCAAGGCCGACCCGGAGGGCATGTTCCTGCTCCTCAATGCCCTCGTCGGCCTGGGGCTGCTGACGCTCCGAAAGAGGCGCTATTACAACACGCTACTGGCCCGCCGCCATTTGGATCGCCGCAGCCCCGAGGCGATCTCCAACCTCCTCTGGCTCCTCGGGCACCACTGGAAGGACTGGACGGACATCCCGCACGCGCTCCGGCACGGCCGGCCGGGCTGGGACCCCATTACCGAGACTCCGGAGTTCCGCCGGCGATTCTCGCTCGCCATGCACGAGCGGAGCTTCATGCTTGCCCAACCCACCGTGGCCACGTTCCGCCTCCCGCCCAAGGCCAGGCGGTTCCTCGATCTAGGCGGCGGGCCTGGCTCCTACGCGATCGCCCTGGCGAAGCGCTACCCCAAGGTGAAAGGCGTCGTTTTGGATCAGACTGCCACGGTGGCTCGGCAGTTGATCCGGAAGCACCGCCTGCAACATAGGCTCCTGGCCAGGGAAGGCTCCCTCTTCACGGCCGACCTGGGCTCCGGCTACGACGCCGTGCTCGTGGCGAACGTGATCCATGACTTCAACGAGAAGGAGAACCGCGCCCTTCTGAAGCGGGTGCGGGACGCGATCCGCCCCGGCGGGAAGGTCTTCATCGTGGAATTCTTCCTGGATGACAGCCTGACCAGACCGGCCAAGGCCTCCGTTTTCTCAGTGATGATGTACAAATTCACCGCGAGCGGGCGATGCTATAGCTGGCGGGAGACGGAAGGCTGGCTCAAGGAACTGGGTTTCGGGCGCTTCACGCGCCGCACGGTCACACCCGAGATCGGCACGCTGGAAGCAACCAGACTGTAATCAGACGGGCATCTGCATCTCCGTGAGGGAGCGGAACTTGCCGACCGACCTGTGCCGCAGCAGCATCCACCCCAGGTCATTGAACTGCTGGTAGATCGGCCGGAACTCGTTGAGCAACTCGTCATTGGAGAGTTGCTGCTCGGTCTTCCCGTGGTCCCGCCGGATCTGCTCGAAGATCTCCTTCAGGCTGTGCTCCCCATCAAGGTACTTGAAGAGGTTTCGGGTGTAGAGGCCCGGCACGAACTCGACGGTCGCGGCGTACAATGTGCTTGACACCTTGACGCTGCGTCCGGGATTGCGGTCGATCAACTCCAGCACGTTCCGGGGCGGGTCTAGAAAGTAGAACGGCACATTCCTCAAGTCTTCGAGCGAGGCCACCGTGTCGGCCCGCCTCGCCACGTAGAAGTTGTGGACGATCATGTCGCCGGCGATCAGTTCGGCGATGGCTTGCTGCTGCCTCCGCGGCAGCGCGCTGACTCTGTCCAGGATTCGCTTGTCGCGGATGTACGACTCGACCTTGTACTTGGAGCGCCCTCGCTCGATCAGCTCGATGACGTGCAGGCCGCAGCCCTCGACCAAGTCGTACAGCTCGTCGACGGTGAAGGGCCGGTCCTGCGCATGCAACAGTAGGTCCACGATGCCGGCATCGCCGAATTCCTTATGGTCTCCGATGATGTCCTCGCTGCGCTTGAACCAATTCGTCCTCGGCAAGCTGTCCAACACGATTTTGGTGTTCGCGAGCTTGGCCTGCAGATCGGTTGCATCGAGGTTGATGCGGCGCAACAGCTCCTGCAATTGATATACGCCCGTGCGCCCGTACTTGCCGTAGAGCATAATGGACATGGCACCGTCGTCCTTGAGCACGGAACGGAGCGCCTGTAGCCCAGCCCTGGGATCGTCCATGTGATGCAGGACCCCGACGCAGTTGATGTAGTCGAAGGGCCCGAGCTTCAAGGACGGCAGGTCCAGAACGGAGCCGTGCACCCAGGTGATGTTGGCGAGCTTACGGACCTCCGCCCGGCGTCTAGCGATCTCATTGCACTTCTCGCTGATGTCGAGATGCACGACCTCGGCACGCCGGTTATAGCGCAATTGCTCGCCCAGGAAGATGGTCTGATCGCCGGTCCCGCCGCCTGCTACAAGTACACGAAATTCTTGAGAAAAATTACTCCTCCCATTGAAGCAGTAGAAGTTGATGAGCTCCAGAAAGTCGTGCCAACTGTTCTCCAGCCGGACCTTCTCATCTGTCGGGTTGCGCGGCGGATAGGGATAGGCTTCGTACTGGTCTCGGACCGCCTTGAGGTAGCTGGATGTTTCCTTTGGTGAACCGTCTTCCATGGCCCTGATTCTCTCCTAGGAGTTTTCCGGCCGCAAGGCCCCGACACGCTCGTGGTAGGCCTGCACGTGCCGCTTCACAGAGATCAACAACGGGGGCGGCAAGGGCGAGGTGAGGATCTCATGCCCGTAATTGACCGGCCGCTCGAATTTCCGGATGCCCAAGACTGCGCCCGCGATGGCCCAGTAGAGGTTCTCGATCCACTTGGACTTGACCACCCGATCCAGGAACTCGTAGAGGACGGGGCGTTCCCGAATCGTCCCGCGGAACGCCTCCTTGAGCTCTTGGAGCAACCGTTCCTCCTTCTCCGTCCGCTGGTACACCCCTTCCATGATGTGGTTTAGTGACACGAAGTCCTGGAGGTCGAAGCGGATGTCGACGTCTTTCGTGTCCTGCCTATAGGCCGCCCAGTCGGTCGTCTGATAGAGCCGCGCCAGCAGATCCAGAAAATCCCAGACCATGATCTCTTCGTAGGTCTCGAACTCGCGCGAGAGCCTGACCTTCACGAACGTCCGGCGGTCGTACGTGTGGTGGGGGAAATAATAGGTGTGAGAGATCTCCAGTAGCCGGCCGCCCGCGTCCCATTTGGGATTTCGGTACTGCCACTCTTCTGGGACGACGAGCCCCTCGGCGGCAAGGCGGGCCTTGTACAGCGGCATGAATGCGTCGAAGAAGGGCCCGCCCTTCTCCTCGAGCGGCGTGGAGGCTAGGCTGCCGATGCCCAGCGTCAGCCGCGCGAACGGCATCCGGGTGTATCCATCAGGGCGGACGACAAAATTGAAGCCGCCCCAGGGTCCCACGTCGAAGAAGGTCACGCTGCCCTGCTCCGCCAGGCGATCCTCGGTGGCGCGCGCCACGTCACGCCACAGATGGATCAGGCTGCCGATGTGCACGTGCTTGTCGCGGAACAACTGCGGCCAGCCGGTCTGCGGCTCGGGCTTGATCCGGACCTGGAGCTTGATAAGTTCCCATTCCACGACGTGCGCGAGGGTGCCGGAGCCGCTCCGGATCTTCCGGAGCTCGCGCTCGCACTGTGGACGCACGCGCTCCCAGAGGTCGGACGTCTCGGAAACCTTCTCCACTTCGTCCGCGATGAGCGAGGCCAGAGGGTGCAGCGAGGCAGGCGCAGCGGCGTGGAAGATCCCCAGAATCGAGGAGCGGAAGTAGTGGTGGGCTCTCTCGCGACGGGTCACACAGGGAATTATAGGGCCACCGCGCCCGCAACGGAAGCGCCGTGCGTCTTCAATCAATCTGTCATGCTTGTGGCGGCGAACGCGAGCCTCACGGCATCCCGCCGCCCCCCATATTGGAGTCGAACAGGCGGTACCGGATGGCCGGAGAGATGAACAGCAGCGCCCCTTCTTTCTTGGTGTGGTAGTAGCTGAGGGTGACCTCGGTCTTCTCTCCAAGCCATTCGACTTGAGTGAATTGCACCCGGCGTTCGGGCGGCGTCAGCTTTCCATAATGTTCCTCGACCCACTGCAGCAACTTGTCCCGGCTCTCACGCCCTTCGTAGGAAAGCGCGATGCTCTCCAACTGGCCGTCCACGAAGCGGTAGCGGATTCTGTTCAACGTCACGCCGTTCAACGTGAGGACCTCACCAGGCTTCTCATAGACGTTGATTCGCTCGCCGCCTTCAGCCCTTCCCAGCTCCCGTGTCTGCTGCAAGGCAGGAAAGCTGGCCAGGGGTGCGCCCCAGGTGTATTCATTGAACCCGTTCGGCTCGTTCGTAATCCGGACGGCGTGAGCCAGGTCGTTCGCGAGGATGCTCGGCAGAACACTGAGCGCCAGCAGACCCTTGACGAAGGCACTGACAAGGCGACTCGATTGCATAAGGATCAAGGGTTTTTACAGCAGCGGCCCAGGAACTTCTCGGCGTTGATGCGCATGCTGCCGTGTTGGGTCTCGCAGTCGGACTTGCCCAGCAGGTAATAGCGGGTATCCTGCTGGGTATCATCCTGCAGGATGTCAAATCCGGCGGTCCATTCCCATTCGCCCTTCATGTTTTTCAACTGGAGCCTGCCGGCCGCCGCCTGCTCGCAGGCCCGCTTCCATTCGTAGAGCATGCAGAGCCGCTTGCCGGAGATCGCGCAGGACAGCTCGGCCTTGCGAAAATCCCCGCTGAACGACCGGTCCACCTCAATGCAGAAGCCGCCTCCCTCCGACGCTACTCCCACCATACCCGGCGGACAGGACACCGGGGCCTTCGTCGAGATAGCCCCTGCCCCTTCGTCGGCGCCGTAGCCCATACCCGGATGCGTGATGACGTCCTTGACCGGCGGACTGCCCCCGCCGCCGATCTGCACGTCCGTGATCGTGAACTTGGCCGTCGTCGAGCCGATGGGCGTCGTGACCTCGATGGTGACCTCGCCCGGCGGCTGGCTCAAGGGCACCGTGACGGGCACGTCCAGCCGCTTGGGCTTGCCCGCATAGCCACCAACTTCGATCGTGGGCGGATTGAGCTTCACCCTCGCCCCGACCAGGTTCTTGCCCTCCAGCTTCAGGACGGTGTAGGTGCCGGCCGCGACCGTATTGGGCGTGACCTCGATGATCCGGGGCTGCATCTGCTCACGGGTCCCGCGCGTCACCGACAGGGTGATATCGGTGCCGGGACCGTTCTCGAACATCGAGACGATGCCGTTCTCGTCGATCGTGTAGAGAACTTCGCCCGCTTCATCCTTGAAGACCTGTTTGTCGGCAGCGATCACCGCGTTCGGCGCGCTGAGCAGGAAGGCGCAAACATAGAGCAGGAAAACCAACCAATTTAATCTGATGCGCATGAATCAAATCGTCTTACTTACAGCATCGGCCTGGATAGGGACCTGACCGCCACGAGGGATAGAGGTACTGGGTCTGGCAGTCGCTCTTGCCTAGCAGGACCGACTTCAGCTCGTCAGAAAGATCCCGCTCCCCGGTCTGCACCTGCACATCATATTTTGCGTACGAGCCTGTCCACTCCCACTCGCCGGTTATATTCTTCAAGCCAAGGCCGTTGGACTTCGCCTGCTCGCACGCGTGCTGCCATTCAACAGCCTGGCACAGACGCTTCCCGGCCATGGCGCAAGATTTCTCGGCCTTCCGCACGTCTCCACTGTAGGACCGGTCGATTTCAATGCAGAACCCCCCGGTTTCCGCGGCCACACCGACCATCCCCTCCGGACAGGAGGTCGGAGCGGTCGTGGAGATGGTCTGGTGTTTGCCTATCCCCTCCCGGCGCACTGGCGAGCCGCTGCCTATCTTCAACTCGGTCACCTTGAAGGTCCCCTGCGTCTTGCCGATGGGGGTGGACAGCTCCAGCACGACCTCCCCAGGGGGCACATTGGCCCCCACCCGAACGGGCAGATCCACCGATTTGGGCTTTGTCAAATAAGGGCTCACGTCAATACCCGGCACGCTGAATTTCACGGTCGCGCCGATCAGGTTCTTGCCTTGGATCTTCAGCGTTGTGGATGTGCCCGCCGCCACCTCCTGCGGCGTGATCTCGGTGATCTGGGGCTGCATTTGCTCACGGGTCCCGCGGGTCACAGAAAGGGTGATATCCGTACCTGGCCGACTCTCGAACATCGAGACAACCCCGTCGTCGTCAATCGTGTAGATGACCACCCCGGCCTCGTCGGTGAAGCGCTGGACGGCAGCGTCGGCTGGGGACGGTAGCGCCACACAGGCAGACATCATCAAGACCGCAGCAAGCGAAATATTCAATTTATAACGCATAAAGCCCCGTTGAATTGAAATGAGTGGTGTTCGGCTATCGTAGCCGCCGCCTTTCCCCTTCCGCAACCAGATGGCGCTACTTTTTTGAGTCGCAATAACACGAAGGGCGAGGCCCCCATCCCAGGAACCTCGCCCCTATTGAAGCGTAACTACCACACGCCATTGCTTTCAAAGGATGCGCTTAGCTCACTCTTGCGAAATCCCGCATCCTCGCCCGTTGCAGCATCGGCGGCATGTGCCTGATTCTATTCTGGGCAATCGTGGGATCTAAAACCTCCCCGCAGGTGAGACATCGCCATCCCGTAAAGTTCAACAGCCCGGTATCATCCTCTAGGTCTTCAAAGACCTCTTCCACCATGATTCCCTGACAGCGTCCACAGTCCACTGCATGCAGACTATCGAGAAGGGGGGCAGGGAGCCCCTACCGGGTTCCCTGCCCCTCAGTCAGACACGAGATGCTTTTAGAGCCACTGCACGCGTTCCGCCGGGCGGATGTAGATGGGCTCCTCGACCTGGATCCGCACCACCTCCTTGCCCGACTTGTTGAACGCCAGCACCGTGTCGTTGTACATCTCGAACTTCCGC
>Ga0209802_1001137_pt1 | contig 20124 bp, 21 predicted proteins | sample GraSoiAngelo_129_FD_185886 | JGI IMG/M metagenome (GOLD analysis project Ga0209802, IMG submission 185886) | Grasslands soil microbial communities from the Angelo Coastal Reserve, California, USA - 14_0927_12_40cm (SPAdes) (version 2) | ecosystem: Environmental > Terrestrial > Soil > Grasslands ... | reverse complement strand
AGACTGTAAAGACCCGCTCCCAAGATTAAGCCTCCAGCGATCGTAGTCACACTGTTCGGTAGTCTCCATATTATTGAGTTAATCGCGCTTGCCAGTCCTCGCTCCTCCGGTGCAATGATTCCCATGAGATACGAGTCCATCAAGGGACTCGCCATATTCATGAGGGCCGCCCTAACGATGTAAAGGCTGGCCGCAAGAGCCGCGTTCGGCACAAAGGCCAAGCTCAACATGAACACTGTAGAGAGACCGGTCGTCATAACGATTGACTGTACCTGGCCATAAGTCCTCGCAAGTCTCGAACTACCGATAGCCGACAGGCCTATTGTGATGTTCGAAACAGCTAGTAACGGTCCGCTGTAAGCATCCGTTGTTCCGAATCTCAAAAAGAACCATGTCGGAATCAATGGAATTATGAATCCGGCACCCAGTCCGATGAGACCATTTATTCCAGAAAATTTCAACAATACTCTGAGACTCTTCTTCTGCTGTGATCCCTTCTCCACACTTCTGGGCGAGATCACTTCGCGGTATCCTCTCAACAGTGACCACAAGAGAACCGGAGTCGCTAGAGACAAGAAAGAGAATACAACCATGAAATCTTGGTGCACAGTTATGGAGTCCAGGTGCAAAGATCGTTCCAAGAAGGGAAAGCTGAAAGGAACTGCAGAGCCTAGCCCTGTGAAGACGGTCGAGACGACGAATGAGAGAGAGAAAGCACGGGTCCGACTCTCCATATCGGTCTGGTCAGCGATAATCGCATTCCACGTCGTCAATGATGCTGCCTCGGAAAGCCCTAACAGAACCGCACTCACGAGAAAGTAAGAGAGACTGTTAGTCAGGGCGAAAATAAACAGTCCAGGAGAAATTCCGAATGATCCCAGAAGCAGGAGGGTTTTTCGACCCTTCCTATCCGAGAGGACGCCGAACGGAATGCCTGTTAGTATTGGGACAAGGCCGAAGACTCCGATAAGGAGGCCTATGGATCCGGACCTGTATCCAATCTCGGGCATGTAACCCGTAATGTACACGATTAGATAGCCGACAGCAAGACTTGTGAAGGCAAGGCTGAAGATCAATCCTTTGACTCTGGCCGGAACACCATCAGAAATCGAACCTAACGATCCAAGACTTCTGACGAGCATCATGATAACGACCAATGAGAAAGTGCTCACTAGTCGCTAAATCAATATTCCTGTGAAAGCCTCCTCTAAGTCCCGAATTAAGGATCCCAATTCGTGAGTTGACTCGCGAGGACCGGTTTAGGTCTCAGGATGCGCTTTTGTTTTTCCTTATCTAACACTCTTCGCTCATTATCTTCATCATGGTTTTCGAAGCCCAAATCGATAAAGAACTCTCGACCCTCCTCGAGCCATACAGAACCGCACGAGAGACCTACGCGACCCTTTCCCACGATCCAGTCGTCGCAAGCCTGCTTGAACAGGCCAACATCGTCTCGATCACTAGAATGGGTTACAATGATCATGGAAAGGTCCATGCAAAGATCGTCACGATGAATGCCATCAAGATCTACAATCTTCTCAGCAACACCAACACTGAAGCGAATATTGTGCGCGAAGGAATAGGAGACAATGATAACGCTGTCGCATGCTTACTCATTGGCACCTATCTACACGACATCGGAATCAGCATCTCAAGAGACTCCCACGATTTGTTGGGCGTGATCTTGGCAAGGGACATACTCGCCCGCATCCTACCCAGTCAGATAGAAGATACAGAGAAGATCGCAAGGATCACACCAATCATATTGGAAGAGATTCTCTGCCACCTAGGCCACTACCGCGCCACTAGTCTAGAAGCAAAGATTGTCGCCACATCCGACGGCACTGACATGACCAAAGGCAGAGCAAGAATCCCAGCCAAAACTAGCAAGCCAGACATCCATCAGTTCTCCGCCCTCGCCGTTGAACACGTCGAAATAACCAAAGGCGACAAGAAACCAATAAGGATCAAAATCGAAATGAACGATACAGCCGGAGTCTTCCAGATCGAACATCAACTAGTACAAAAAATTACAGATGTCGGCTTTGACGATCATGTGGAAATAGTTGGCACCGTAAAAGATGGGCCCACAGTGACCTATTTCATGTGAGAACTGATTTTGGTGGGGCTGGGCGGATTTGAACCGCCGATTTCGTGGGGACTCGACCCATCCACAACGCGTGAACGGGGTTCCCAAGCCACGCGGCCACTCCAGACCATTGGACTAGTGGTCTTCTAGACCAGGTTGGCCGGACCCGCTCAAGTAGGGTCTTCTAGCCGACAGCCCCTTGCGGACTAATTCTCAGCCGTCCATCCAGTTAATATTACGCTTTTCCACTAAGAAGGGATAACTCTCAGAGACAAACGGAATCCTAAGAACAACAGGAAAACGTCCAACCCCCAATTCAGTAGTCCTTTTGAACAAAAAAGGGAGAGATGAGCGGATGATATCCGCTCGACCATCCTTTCCTCTTGTTTTACTTGTGCTCGGTTTCTCGTGTGATTCTCGGATGCTTGTACCGAATCACGACTACAGCCGCCAATCCTGCAGCGGCTGCACCGCCAGCGACAAGATACAATGTCGGTAGGCCGCCGCCGCTGACTCCTATGCTAGGGTCGTGGGTTAAAGTACCTTGAAAGTAAGGATATGCTAGGTAGAGTTTGAAGAAGTTCTCTGACTCTCCAAAGTCCTTGTCAGACTCTCCCTTGTAAGCTGCAACAACGTTAACTGTGCTTACGACTCCCGTAGGAGAAGTTACTGTTGCAGTCTTGACGAACTTGAAGAATCCCGTGTTCGTGCTTGACGTCAGTGTTCCGGATGAGAATTCGACGTTCTGCTCTTGGTCGGTTGTTGGGTGGAACTCATGTTCCGAAACGGTGGAGGCTTCTGGATTGGAAGCGTCCACATCGTGACTTCCCGTTGCCTCGTCCAAGTTGTAATGGTTGTAGTTGCTTTGCATGTTCACTTCTAACGCCAACTTGTCATTTTGAGACTTGAATGGGAAGTTGCTGATGGTCACGTCAATCTTGATCTCCGCTGTGTTGATCGTCACAGTCTGTTGGTTGATAGTAATGGACCTTGTCGAGTTGAAGGCCTTCACCGCGAACGCGACGCTCCCTGCCGACAATGTTCCTGGTGCACCTCCATTGACCTCGATTTGGATCGAGCTGTTCAGGGTTAGGTTGAAGCCCATTCCGATGGTCACCCCGTTCTGATCTTTGATGGGGTAGAAGCTGCTATGCGTCCAAGTCCCGGAGTCCAGCGTAGCACGGGCAACTTCCTCGGGTCCATGATATTCCCCGTTTCCTGTAGAGCCTGGAACGAATTCTATCAGGGCCCTGAAGTTGACCATGTACTCGCTGCGGCCCATCTCGTTTGTTGCGTAGAACCTTACGTGTGGGACGTTGCCTTCGAAGACTCCTGTCAAGGATCCACTTGTGAAGGTTATCCTGTTTCCTTGATCGACGCTTCCCGCAGGACGGTCGTCTGCCCGTGCCGTAGGTAATGCCAACGCTAGGATTGCTATTGAGAGTATTCCGAGCATGCTTGCGATATTTCTCTTCATCTCAATTCACCGTTTTTCCTACCCTATAATATGAAATCGACTCAATTTAGGCGTTTTTCTTCTAAAAACCCCGAAATTACGGTTTCTAGATTAACCGAACCAGTTCTGGTGGATTAATCAGTATTCTATTATTCTAGAACACGAGAGGCTGCAGTGCAAGGATGACCGCGAGAATATTGACATACATGATGCCGAGGCTGATCACAGCGGTCTTTTCCATCCGTAATCCCTTCGATATCGATATCGAAGCGGACAAGAGACAGATGATCCATGCTTGGATAAGAATGGGAAGAAATGTTAGCACTCCCAATTCAGAACTCAAACTTAACCCGACAGACCGACTGATGTAGAGGATGCATGGGACGATGAGTAGAGGCAACATTGCAAACGCGGTGCCGTTCAACAGGCTTAGCTCGGCACCCTTCCGATGAAATAGACCAACGCTCAATGTCTCTGCAAAGGCGAAGGTGCCCAGCCATCCCAAGGGGAACAACAGGATGAACCAGGCCTTGTTCACGGCTGACGTTGGGTTCACGTAGAACATGAGGATCGGCTCTAGGTTGGTCTGAAGCGACAACCATCCGCCCAGAATCACTATGAGAACTGCAAGCGGAAAGCTGCGGAATGGGTCCTTGCTGAGATAGTCGAAGAGGCTTCTGCCGAAAAGCATTTCATTGCTTATCCAACCTAGTCTTGTCTCACTGGGCAATGTTTGACTCGTCGAGGAAGTTATTTTTTCCTCGCTAACGCTCAGCGCGTTGACTGCGGACCGCCCCTGATCAGTAAGAACATACTTCTTGTCAGAGTCCTGACCGACCACGCCCTCCAGCATCTCAAGATGATGGTACAATGCACCGACGCTAATTCCCAAGCCTTCGTGAAGTTCTTTGAATCCTAGCCTGCCACGGGTTTTCAGTAGGTCGACAATCTTACGTCGATATGGATTGCCAAGCGCGGCATAAATTCGTGTTATCTGGCTCTCCGATATGTTCAACTCCCCCCTTTTCCTAGGGGTGCTCCGAGACTGCTCTTCTCCCGTCAGCTTGAGAAACCGCTTCATTATGGTTCCTTATCTATGCTGAAACCAACAAGCCTCCGGGCGAGTTAGTCTTAGGAGAACTGGAAACACGATCGAACCGGGCTATGCTTTCGTTGCACTCTCTGGCCTTGTAAATTAAACCGCCCTTCGGAAGAGTTTCTTGACGCATACGTCAAACAAAACACTCACAAGATATCGCATCCAGGGCTCCGGCCGATACTTTCAAGTGGCACATTGCTTAATACCCTAAACCGGGCCGCCTAAGAGAAGGCGAAAGAAACTCTAGAAAGGCGACATACAGGGAAATCCAAGTTGGCAACCGCAGAGACAGAGAAGAAACGCTTACGGACATGCGTCGTATGTGGACGCAAGTTCCTTGGCTGGTTCTCAGAAAAATACTGTAGCAACGATTGCCGAATTGAAGGTAAGAGGGTAAAGGACCGTGCTCGGAAGAGAAAGAGCCGGAAGATAACCGACCTCAAAGAGGGATCGTTGGCACAGGAGCTAGGCGAACTAGGCCTAGGCGACCACTCCTACCCAATGTACAATCATGAAGCTGTATCCACAATGTACGCCAACACAAACATCTACAACGCGCGAGACGGCAAGCGCCACGTCCGCTCCTACTACGACCTTCTCCGAGACATTGCTAAGCTCAACCCAGAACAAGGACTTCACCAAATCATCTCCCGGATGGCACCGCAAGAAACCGAATAGGACAGATTCACTCCCGATGTTTTGACCGCACACAACCTTACCTAGTCAAGCAAACTCTACAAATCAGAAACTAGAGACTATCCAGTCATGGTCTTCTCGCTCACATTCGAGCACAATCTAGCTGGAACCACTTCCTACAGAGCTTACGAAACGATCGAGGATTGGGTGTACACCCAAGGTGGCAAAGTGAAGGAGAATCATCGTCCCACCCTCATTGTCGCGACTCACGGTAGAAGTATGAAGAAACCGATTGGCTGGAAAAAGGACGCTAAGAAGACTATGAGGTTCGAACTGACCCAGCAAGCTTCCGACGTACACGTGAAAGTGAGCATCTTCCCATCCGCCGCGTTTGGTGCCGACGTAGCTACGAGAGCAGAAGAGGCACGTTTCAACTGGAACGAGTTGTTGACTTCACTCTGGGCCCGATTCGGAGAAGAAACACCTGTTCAAGAAAAGTCGAGCCGACCACCGGTCAATTGGGCCCGGTCCATGAGGAACGGGAAGATCATGATCTATATAGGCGGAGCCATGACCGCCGGTGGAATCATAGGCACCCTCGTTTTCCCCGCCGGTGGAATCTTCCTGGTAAGTACCACAGGCACAATCCTTTTGGTAAATGGACTCATGAGCATCCGTTCCGCCCGGAAGAATCTCTCGGAAACGAAAAAGCACAAGTGAGAAGCTCAAAGACTCTACTGACAACCAAAAGACGGTCCCGAAAGTAAAGCCTAAGTACAAAGCAGGACTTTCTCCGAAAATCGAAGGTTCTACAATATATGCCAAAATCCAGACCCCGAAAAAACAAGAAGGCCACAAAACCGAAATCCAAGTCGAAATCAAAATCAAAACGTCGGAGCCCTATACCTGAAGGGTTCCGAAGCGTCACACCCTACCTGGCGATCAACGGGGCCGCGGAAGCTATCGAGTGGTACAAGAAGGCATTTGGCGCAAAAGAGTTCGTCAAAGAAAGGCAAGCCATGCCAGACGGCAAGCTAATGCATGGACGAATACTGATTGGGGACTCGATCGTAATGATGTCGGATGTCTTTCCCGGTGGTACGCACAAGGACCCACTGGAGCTAGGAAGCACCCCAGTGACGCTCCACATCTACGTCACGAACGTAGATGAGGTCTGGAATCGAGCCATCGAAAACGGCGCAAAAGTGGATCAACAATTAGACAACCAATTCTGGGGCGAGAGATATGGTCAGCTCCGAGACCCGTTCGGTCACTCGTGGTCTCTCTCTATGAGAGTCCAAATGTCCCCGGAAGAACTAGAGCAAAAGCGCCAGCAGGCAATGTCAATGTTCGCACAGAACCAACACCCGGCCAGTTCAGAGTGACCTCTCCTACCGGGCGAGCTTCCTCAACTGTTCTATCTTCCCGAGAAACGTACCATCAAACAGGTAGGCCTCTCCTTGATCCAGTTCGACAGCTCCTGACTGCAACAGGGGGCCAAGGTACTCCTTCAAATTAGGAAGTTCCTCTGCTAATGGCTTGTTAACTGGTTGTCCTCCAAGGTAGTCGTTGAATGACGGCTCGATTATGCAATCCGCACTTTCAACTACGTCAATCTTGAAGGCCTCCTTTGCTTTCGCGACCGGATCATCATCGAATTTCACTCCTTCATGTTTCAACACTCCTTCGGCGAGCTTACGTCCGTTCGTGTGGGTCTGGACCCAGACTTGTCTTATGATTCTGAAACCTAACGGATCAGTAAAGGCTACAACTGGGTGGAGATGGCCCATGACGAGATATTTGCAGCCCAACAATGCCCATTTGGGCCATGCATGACCATGCATGAGACCGACGGAATCCCACAGGACGATTCCTTCCGATTTTGCTATTTTGACGACCGGCGGCACGAGTGCTTCCAGATTGCCGTCATGATTGCCTGGGACCACTTGGATATCGGGAACGATCTTGACGAGATTCTCGAAGAATTCGGGTACATACCGCCACTCTTCAAGCTCAACTTTCGAAACCGCATGTTTGATGTCCCCGAGAAGGATTAGCTTGTGCGCGGCCGTCTCCCAAAGAATTCTCCGCAATTTTTCCAAAAGGCGAGGCACTTGCGAAGGGACATGTATGCCCTGACGAGCCAGAGTCACTTCCCAGCCGAGATGTAGGTCCGCGATGACTAACACCCGATCCCCCGACTTTTCCAACAAAAGAGCGGGCTGGCCAGTTACAGGCTTGACTAGAACATCGCCGATTGAAGATTCGGGCGAGGCTTTCAACAATCTGTGTCAGCGTGCATGAAGAATGAGAACCTTATCTTAAACCGGGAATGCCATACTAGACAAGGAAATCGACAGGCTCATGGACGAGACGCTCATACTCCGACAGGTTCGGGACGATACCCGCCGGACGGGAGGCTTAGACGAAGACGGCAAACAACGCTTGATTGAAGCTTTCAACAAAAGGTTCAACCAGGCAATGGAACTTGTGGAAGAGGAGAAGGTGAGCAAGTACGTGTTCAGCCCAAGCGGCAGAACCATCTGGGTTGTGGCAGGGAAGCACGGCGAATATCAGGTCTTGCCGGAGAGTATGTTCTGTAGCTGCGACGACTACTTCTTCCGGGTAATGTCAGGGAAGAAGCAGGTCTGTTATCACATTATCGCGCAACAAATGGGCGAGGCACTCGGGAAATATCGGACTACCGATTTAGCAGACTCAAATTATGCCCAGATAACGTCCAAATGGACACCGCCGCCTCTGCAATCGTAGAATTCCTGACACAAGCTCACTTCTTCTTGGGAAACTTTGCGAACATTCGCCTCAGTTCCTCTTCACTAATGCCGCTACGCTCTCGGTCCAACAAACGTACGAGCCGGTATATCTCACGCTTACTCCTCCTCTCCTGCAGTCTTTTCAACCGGCTAGTCAGCGTCCTTGCAGATTCCTGATCTAGACTCTTTCCAAGAATATTCTCCACAAGCCGGCGACCAGTATGTTTGCCAATCCGGAAGGTTCGGTTTCTCCCGACCATTTCAGGAGGATACGGCTCGTAGGTCCGTGGATTCCTCAATAGCGCCGCGACATGGACGCCAGCTTCGTGTGAGAAACTGTTACCTCCTATTACTGGTTTATGCGCCGGTATCGGCACTCCGGAAAACTTCTCGACTAACTGTGCCAACCGATAGATTCTATCCAATCTCACGCCTGTCCGCCAATTGTACAATAGTTCCAAGGCGAGGCATACTTCCGCGAAGGACGCGTTTCCCGATCTCTCACCGATTCCATTGATCGTTGTTTGTGGGACGTCAAATCCGGCCTCTACGGCGGCGAGAGTGTTCGCGGTTGCCAGGCCGAGATCATCGTGAACATGGATCGAGTATGATTGGGCACGTATCGAGGAACGGACGAGTTTTGCAAATTTGCGTACTTTCGCAGGCGTTGCTATTCCAATCGTATCTGTTATGACGACTCCTTTGGCACCAGCGGTGATGGCGGACTTGAAAAATCGGAGGATGAAATCGGGACGGGATCTCATCGTATCCTCCGAGACCGCGTGAACATATAGTCCCCTGTCGCGAGAGTATTCGATCATTTTGTTGATCCTGTCGATCACGGTGGTTCCGCTCATGCGGAGACTGTCCCTCATCAATTCAGGACTGGTGCTGATGAATAGAGCGATTTCCCGGACCCCGGTGTCGGCGACTGCGTCGACATCTTCAACTCTGCAACGTGCTGGACAGATTAGTCTCATTCTAAATTGCTGGTCCGCGAGCAATTTGCATGCGCGAAAGTCGTCTTTTGACGCGACGGGAAATCCCACCTCTGCCATAGCAATGCCCACCTCGTCCATCTTTCCTGCCAAGCGGAGCTTCTCATTAGGGCTAAAACGCACGCCTGGGCTTTGTTCGCCATCTCTTAGAGTCTGGTCCCAGAACCTGATCATTTCTCAGGAGACTGGTCTTCGGTTCATGCTAGGAATAAGGTCTTTCTGACTTTGAGACGACCCGTGAAAATGGTCCTAGTCTTCCTTCTGTGCTAGGAGGCGCATGTTTCTGACAACCGCCTGCCCAGCTTGTCTAGTGGAGGCTTTGCCCCCGAGGTCGTGTGTCAATCCTTCTCCCTTCTCTAGGCTTTGGACCACGGCCTTCTCTATCAGACTGGCAGCCACGTCCAACTGCTTGTCATTCCATTCCTCGCCAAGCCATTCCAACATCATCTTCACGGAGAGTATGGCAGCTGTAGGGTTAGCCACGTTCTTCCCTGCATATTGTGGGGCGGATCCGTGGACGGGTTCGAACATTCCGTGTTTCTCTCCAATATTCGCCGATGGTGCAAGCCCAAGTCCTCCCTGTAAGGCGGCACCAATTTCCGAGAGTATGTCGCCAAACAAATTCGTTGTGACTATCACGTCATACTTCTCCGGTCGTCTAACCAACCATTGGCAGATAGCGTCAACAAAGGCATAATCTTTCTCTATCCTCGGAAACCTCCCAGCGAGGTCATTGTAGATCGATCGGAACAATCTGCATCCGGCGAGGACATTGCTTTTATCGACGCAGGTCACTCGCCTTTTGTGATCAATGGGAGCGCCTCTGCGTCTCATCGACAGTCGGAAGGCATAGCTGATTATCCTCTCTGACCCTTTTCTGGTGACTACCCTGACGTCTACTCCTGCCTCGTCTTCTCCACCTCTCGACAGGATTCCCTGGATTCCAGAATACAATCCTTCAGTATTTTCTCTGACGACAGCGAAGTCAATGTCCCCGGAACCCTTCATTGCCAGGGGCGATTTTACTCCATTCATCAATTTCACAGGTCGAACGTTCGCGTATAAGTCAAGGCCCATTCGTAGGCCGAAGACTACATCGCCGCCGACTGGACGTCCGTCCTCTCGGACAACGTCGGGCAAACCTATCGGACCAAGAAGAATTGCATCAGCCTTGCTACACCTTTCAAACGTCTCCTCGTCCCATTCATGTCTCCGCCTGCCCTTGCCGAGCCAGTATTTGGCACCGGCACTGTAGGTTGTTGTTTCTAGGTTAAGGTCTGTAAGTTCTCTTGACGCCTCTAGTGCCCTTAGAGCTTCACGGATGACCTCTGGTCCTACGCCATCTCCAGGTAGAACTGCAATCTCAAATTTTCGCGGCATCGCAGACTACTAGCAGTCTTCCCGGTTCAATGCGACGGGCTAGCTCGGAGACTTAGAGACTTCCTTGATGGAGCCTTCCAGTATGTCGAGCCCGGCGTCGACGAGGTCTCGAGTAATGATCAAGGGTGGCGCGATCCGGATTGTGGACGATCCTGATGTTATCACCGCCAGTCCTCGTCGGAATGATTTCATCATGATGTCATGCACCTCTTGTCGGCCTGGCTCTTTCGTCTTTGGATCTTTGACAATTTCTGCCCCGATCATGAGTCCTTTTCCGCGCACGTCTCCGATTATCGGATATTTCTCCTGCATCTCTTTCAGCCGTTTCAACATGTAATCGCCCTGCTTCGTCGCATTCTCCATTAGATGTTCGTCCCGGATAATGTTGATCACTTGTAATGCAGCGGCGCAGGACACTGGATTGCCGCCGAAAGTGTTGGCATGTGCTCCGCCCTCCCAGTCCATTATGTCTGATCTTGCGACGGTCGCGCCGATCGGCATTCCAGATGCTAGGGCCTTTGACGTGCTGATTATGTCTGGCTCAACGCCCCAGTGCTCGATCGCGAACCATCGCCCGGTCCGTCCCATTCCGGATTGCACCTCGTCTGCTGCTAGGAGTATGTTGTTTCGATCAAGGATCTTTTTCAGTTTCTGGAAGTATCCCTCTGGAGGGACAACGTAGCCTCCCTCGCCTTGTATGGGTTCTATGAACATCGCTGCTACCTCTTCCGGTGGTAGGTATTTGTCGAGAACTTGTTCTTGGATATAATCTACACACGCCATTTCACATTCAGGATAGGATAGTTTGAAGGGGCACCGGTAGCAGTATGGAAAAGGCACGTGGGTGTCACCAGGGACCATTGGGAAGAAGTGGCGTCGCTGGACTGGCTTGCTGGCTGTCAGGCTCAGCGATCCCATTGTACGGCCGTGGAATGCTCCGATGTACGAGATGAACTGGTGATTTCGAGTGTGCCACTTTGCAAGCTTCATCGCGGCCTCGATTGCTTCGGTGCCGCTGTTGCTGAGGAATACTTTCTTTGGGAAACGACCTGGTGTGATCTTGATCAATTCCTCTGAGATCTGAACGACTTTCTCATAGTAAAAATCCGTCCAGGAGTAGTGGATCAATTTTTCAGCTTGATTCTTGATTGCTTCCACAACTCGTGGATGTGAATGGCCTACTGCCAGGCATACTAGTCCAGAGTTGAAGTCGATATACTCGTTGCCATCGACATCCTTGACTATGCTGTCATGGCCTGACTCGGCGGCAAGCGGATAGAAGCGTACGAGACTGCCGGAGATGACCTGTTCATCCTCTCCCACCAACGCCCTGGCTTTGGGGCCTGGTGGAGTCACCACGATCTTAGGATATTTTGCGGCTGCTTTTTGGGCTGGCATGGGCCACAGGAGCCAAGCGAGCCGGGTAGATGTCTAATAAGATTGTGTGCCGTAGACCGAGCAGTTGCTAATCGATGAGAATGATCTCGATGGTCGAGAGGCTGGTTATCGAGCCGTCCTCTCTTTTGATAGACTCTGTCCCTATACCCACGGATCTAATGTTCACATTTGTGAGAAAGGCACGCCTCAACATTTCAACAGTTTCCACCGCCTTTGTGATCGATTGGCCACGCGCTCTAACCATGATCTCCGGCATGCCCTTGTTGAACAAAGTCATGCAAGCAACCACATAGTTCATCGTGGGCTTTTTGCCGATCCGGACAATGGCTTGGCCATCTAGTTCTCCTTCGAAACCGTTGTTTTCGACACTGTCCTCCAAGTCGGTATTGACTTCTGACATTGTGTTGGTAGCCTAGGAATGGTTAGTTTGGGACTTTGATCAAACCTATCAGATTAATCTTGGGGGACTCGGGTGAGGCACGATGAGGACTTGACGAATCAAACATCCTCCGAGCTAATATACTATTAGGATTCTGCATATTTTCGCCTATCCGTCCTTTTTAAGCTGGAGTGATGGCTGAAATTGCCCCTTCACAAGGAGAGGTCACCGGGACAATGTCCTCCGTAAGCCCCACTGTTTACCACATGCTTGAGAGGATGATGGGCAAGAGGATTCTCGTCGTGATTGATCGAGACTTTGGTTATGAAGGGAAGCTTGCAGTGGTATCCCACAACCCGCCGGGGATTTGGCTGGTCGAGGGCGAGGCCGTCATTCTGCGTTCGACAGTGATAAGCCCGATCCCGCAAATTGTCAACAGGGAGGCGAAGGGAGAAATCTTCCTGCACTTGGACGCGGTGCAGAGGCTGGAAAGCATCCCTGAGGGACGACCCGAACGGAAAGGGAGCGGAGGCAGTATTGGCGGGTAAAGCAGAGAGGATTGGTTGGTTGAACGGACTTGTCGTAGGCACCCGTGAAGCCACTGTTGTTATTGATCCCCAAAGTCTCGACAGAGTCCCGGATCATGCTCGTGTCTTGGTATCGCATGCCCATGCTGATCACACATATGGGTTCAGGCATAAGGGTGTGAAACAATCGACCCCTGAGACGAGGGAGATTCATGATGCATTGAATAGTTTGGGGATCGGAAAGTTCGAACAAGTCAAGCTAGGAGATAGAGTGGTTGTTGATGACATCGAGATTGAAGCGTTGAATGCCGGTCATATGCTCGGGTCAGCCCAATTCTTGGCGCATACTCCACTATCAACAATCCTCTACACTGGCGACATCAACTGCATCGACACCCTGACCACCAAAGCAGCCGAGCCACAAGAATGCGACATGCTGGTAATCGAGGCGACATACGGCTCCCCCACCTACAGGTTCCCGAGAAGAGAACAGGTCTACTCAGAGATGGTCGAATGGGCATTATACACAGTCAACCAAGGAATCCTACCCGTCTTTCACGTATACGCTGCCGGGAAGGCTCAAGAGGTTGTGCGATTATTCAATCTCTACACTAGAATCCCGGTCATTGTCAGTCCAAGACTGGACGGGGTCAACAGGGCATACACGAAATCGGGCCAGCCACTCGAATGGAAAGTCTCCACATCTCACGAAGGAAGAGAACTCTTACAGAAAGGGCCCTGCATCTATCTTACCACACCATCCCAGAACGGCAGCACGGCAGAGTTAGCGAATAGAAGAATTGCTCGGGCCTATGCCACAGGTTGGGCAATGTCGTACTGGAGGGGAGATGCGGGCTTTCCACTAAGCAGTCACGCGGACTTTGATCAATTAGTCTCATACATCAAGGACTGCAAGCCAAAACATGTCTACGTCTTCACCGGGTTTGTGGACGGCATAAGGAGAGCCTTGAGTGCAGCGCTAGGAAAGGAAACGAAGTTGATACCTTCGTTTCTACAAAGAACAATCACTGAACAGTACTAGTCGAATCTTTTTCAGAGATGGTATCTCAGGATGCTGCCAGTGAGAGAATGAACTTGCAATCATTGTCCCCCTTCGCTTTGCACTCGATCTCCTGGGATCGCATGTTCTTCCCGACAAGTTGACAGAAAATTCCCTCTAGATAGCCCGAGGTGAATCTGCAAATGGGTTTCAAGGATACGCCAGCATCTTCAGCTTCAAAGCTATTCTGAACAATCACGACCGCTTTGCCAACAGAGATTTCCAGCTCCTTGACCTGCATCTTCCCAAACCCCATATTCGACTCCTCGACCGCTGTCCGGATGAAATCGGGCAGACCCTCAGGGCGATTGAGTCCCAGACCTTCTGCCTTTGAGGATAATACGATTCCTTCTTCGGTCCCGACTCTCCTCCCAGCAACTTCCAGGATCACGCCTGATGCGGTCCCGGCTACACGTGAAAGCTCCTTCCGAATCAGAGAGAACGCGTCTCGCCTTAATAGCACGACCTTCTGTCCGAAATATTCCACCTCACCCACTTCATCCCTGAACCTAATCGAGTTCAGCGAGCTAATCAATCGTCGCAGGGCATTGGAAGAGTATCGACTTAGAAAATCACTCAATCCGTCTTTCACCTTTTTTGATCGAACCCTTCGAAGGCTTTCGCGACCTTTGTGAACCGATCAGACATAGGATTCTTCGGCATCGAAAGAACGAAAACCGATTTGCTCAATGAACCGAGAATATCGTCCGAGAATGGAAGCCAAGCTAGCAGTTCAGTGTTCAGGTTCGCTGCTATCTTTTTCGCGAGAAGTGTAATCTGGGAATCCCTGATCCCTTTCGGAACCATGTTTAACGCGAGATGTGCGGGCTTCTCCAGTACCCGTGCGAGCTCAATGATCACGCCGGTTCCGAAGATATCCTGCTGATCGAGTCTCGACACGATCAGGAGATGATCGCAAACTCCCATAGCGAGTAATGTATCATTCTCTATCCCTGGGTGAGTGTCGATCATCAGAAAGTCGAGCTTAAAGTGATCCTTCAATCTCGCGATAGCTTTTGAGAAACTGTCCACCTCGAAACCAGTCCTCAAAGTCTTCAGCATGTCATCCACCCTGGAACTTGCAGGGCAAAAGTAGACTTCACCCTTCGACAAGCCAAGTCTATTGTTCATCGAGATCGCCGCCATTTCTGGGCTAGCGGAGCCACGGAGCACATCGTTCAGAGTATACTTGACCTCGCTTGGGTCGATGTTGAAAATCACGTGCAGTCCTGGTCCTTCGAGGTCCATGTCCATGACACAGACGCGTTTGCCGTCGAGGGCCAACGCAACCGATGTGTTTGCGGTGATGGTGCTTTTTCCTGTCCCGCCTTTGAATGAATGAACTGCTATGCTCTTGGCCGTTCTTTCCATAGTTAATTCACGACAGTTTCCCTTTACTTTTTGCAGACGGTTGGGCGTTAGGGATTCAAGCCACGCTCAACATGTTCGATGAGCTAAAACGTCATGTAACCCGGTCAGGAGGACTGCAGGGTCGCACCCTCAGACCTTGATGATACCTGCGAAAGAGAGAGCTCTAAGCAGGAGGACTACTGCGACTAGACTCATGCCTGAGATGACAACTAAGTAAGGACTGATCTTGACACCTGGAGTGTCTTCTTCGAAGAAACGGAGCAATCCTGCGCTGGCAGCGGGCATCGGCGCTTCATCCCGTCTTCTCTTTTCACGTTTCGTGCTCAATCTTCATGACACCCAGTTTATTGATTGCTTCTTCGGGAGTGTTTACCGAGCTATAAAACCTAACGTCGGGTTAACGCAGGTCCTTGTCACCTTAAAATCGTCGCTTTTGACGTCTTCCGAGCTCGACCCTTACAGATTGGCTCACTCGAATTCTCAGCCTCGTTCAGAAACGGTAGGCTTTAGAGTAGAACAATAGTATTCAGCCTAACCTTGTCCCGTGAAGAAGAAAAACAAAACGCCGCAAGGTTTGTCGGACTCTTACTTACACTAGCCGGACTGATCTATTTCTGGCTAGGCACAGTTAGCACTACCCAGGTTGCAGGCTCAGCGGCCACTGCGGGCATACTGATCTGGTGGGTCCTAATCCCTTTGATCCGATCTCGTTCAGGTAGACTCAGAAACACTTCAGAAGAAAATCAATCTCACTAGACGTATAACGGTTCAGAATGTCCCGACAGCTACCGTAGCTTGATGTACTCGTAGGCTTCTCTGCTTGAGCCGAACGCATAATGTATCATGTTGAAACTCTTCTTCAAAGATGCAACGTCCGCACGGATTCTCTCTCCCTGTTCGCCCTTAACTACGACCCTAGCTATGAGATCTGCGATCTCTCTCATCTGTGGCTCCTTCATCCCCAACCTTGTAACCTCCGAGACTCCGCATCTTATCCCACCAGGGGCCTCAAAGTGTCGACCCATCTTCACATCATATGGTAATAGGTTTCGGTTGAGAATAATATTCGAGTCCTCGAGTTTTTTCTCAAGAGTTTTACCGTCCCCGTAGGCTGTGATGTCAGCTATGATCACGTGAGATTTTGTGAATCCCTTCTTTTCCCCGAGAACTTTCAAACCGTCTTCGTTCAGTCTCTCTGCTAGGGCACGGCTGTTCTTCACGATTTGCGAAGTATACTCTCTACCGTATACCATCATCTCCGCAAACATGATCGCCTTCCCCGCGAGATGATGAAGATGATGGTTACTCGTATTGCCTGGAAAGGTGGCTCGCTTGATACTCTCGCCATGTTCCGACTTTGAGATGATCAAACCACCCTGTGGACCTGGAAGTGTCTTGTGCGTGCTCGCCGTCATTGCGTCCGCGCCTTCATGCATCGGGTCTTGGAATTGTCCACCAGCGACCAGTCCGGCAACGTGAGCCGCATCATAGCAAACACTTGCGTTGTTATCATGGAACACCTCGGAGAGGTCCTTTACCGGTTGCGGGAACGGGAGGACGCTGCCTCCGAACATACCCAATGACATCTTCTTCCCATCGGACACCAGCTTCTTCACTTTCTTCGCGGTAGCGTCGACGTCAATGTTCATCTCGTCCACATCGAACGGGAAATACTCCACGTCCAATCCACGAACCGATCCAGCTGTTCCGCCGAAATCCTTCCGTCCCATGCTGATGTGCCCGCCCGCGGGGATTGCTAGAGCCATCATTGTATCGCCTGGATTCGTGAATGTAGTGTATGCGACGAGATTTGCGCAGACTCCTGAGATGGGTCGTACGTCTGCGAAGTCGACTCTGAATAGCGCCTTTGCTAGGTCGATGCAGACTTGTTCTACTTGGTCAATGTATCTACAGCCTGCGTAAACCCTCTCGCCAGTCCATCCCTCTGCGTATCGATTACCAAAGTCGGAAATGATGGCTTCCCGGACGGCGATGCTTGGAATGTTCTCGCTGGCGATTAGGGGTAGGCTTGCTTCGAACCATTTGTGATGGGCCATTAGTAATTCGAATACTCGATCATGCATCTTCTTCGGCTCGAGAGTCAGAGTTGTCATGAAGAGTCGTGGATTCTCGCGATTGGAAGCCTAGTTTAAGATTTGGATGGCTTGGGTTTTCGAAGCCGGAGATACGAACTGTCTAATCAACGATCAAGTTGATGGATGGTTTGAGAGGAAAAGAGCCGGGGCACAGTTGCAGAAGTGGCGGTCGCTAGGTAACTCTTTTTCCGAAACCTTTCGAGTCTTTACTGCTTCCTAAACTGGCTCCACCAGTCCATGTTTCTCCCTGCAAACTTGACGAACCTTCCCAAAGCCTCCAACGTCTCCGAGTCAACATAATGCTCTAGGACCTCTGTCACTCGTTGAGCGTTCAACTCTTTCACATCGAACAATCGTAAGAATTGCACCAAGAGCGCATGTCTTTGCCCAAGTGTCTCAGCCATCTCTCTGCCTCTCTCAGTCAATATTATCCCTCCATACTTCTGGTGGACGATCAACTGGTCCCGATCCAATCGTTCAAGCATGTTAGTGACCGTCGGAGGTTTCACGTGCAAGTGACTGGAGATGTCGACTGGTTTTGCATATCCTCTTTCCCGGATCAGCTCATAAATGATCTCGACATAATCCTCAATCCTCGGCGTCTGTTCCCTCCTTGAAGGCTGGTGAGCTGAGGCCAGTTCGGCGAGGTGGCTGCTTGTTGGCTCCTCAACATGCTTCGTAGACGCCTCTCTCTTCCTGGTGCTGAAGCGTTGTGTTGGCATGAGCTGACGTTTTTCTTAGAGCTATCCGCGTACAGGCAACCCGAGGTTGTCGCGCAGTTTTCTCCAGATTGGCTCCATTGGACCGGGTTCGAGGCTCAGAACGACGATCTGATTGTCAAATGAGAAGAAGACCATGTCCACTCTCTGGTATTGTATCGAGATTTGCTCGAGCTGTCCACACTGAGCCTCCAATTGCTGGAGAGCATCGAGTACGAGAGGCGGAACACTGCTCATGAACTTCCTATCATAGGCCTCAGGAGTTAGGCTGGGAACGTTCGACCTCATCCTTGACTCTTTAAGCCTCTGGTTTCTGTCGAGAATTGCGACATAGCGAATCCTATTATCCAATGCGAAAAGCTGGTCCACGAGTGAAGGGCCGGTTCTGCTCATATGATGATCGACGGGATTGTCTCCCTGAACCGATTGGAAAAAGCTTTCCTGAGCATCTATACAATAGCCAAAAATCACTCCGCGACATGGACGAAGGGACTTGGACCGAGGTTCCCTGGCTTCATGGAGGAGCATGTCAAGAAATAACGCTGGAGGTATTGCGAACACGTTTCACCATGACTGCAGCTCGGCGCGGCATATTTTTTGGATATGCTAGAGAGGTGTGAAATCGTCTTTCGCCTACAATTCGAAGGAAAAAACGATGATTTTCGAGTATCCATTTAATACGCACTTGCTCTGCACCGATGGTTGAAACAAGGGCAGGGTTGGGATCTCCCGTAGATTGAGAGCAAGACCGTTCATATCTTTGGGGATCGGTGTTGCTGCAGTCGCAATCCTGCTTTACTTTACCGATCCTGCGACCGTCGCATCGCAAGCTGCTAGGATCCCCTTCATCTCTATGGTATTGTTTGTGGCTAGCATTCTTGGATTTCACTTTCTCAGATCGATCCGGTGGAGACTCTTGCTCAGAGCGATCATGGGAGAGACAGAGTTTGGAATGGTGTTCTGGACGAACATGATCGGTTACGCGGTCAACCAGTTTATTCCTGTCCGATTTGGAGGTGAAGTTACGAGAGCCTACATAATAGACGCGAAGAAACATGTTGGCTTCTTTCCTAGCCTCTCAACGGTTGCCGTCGAAAGAATTCTCGACCTCCTCTCGATAGCTGGGCTCGCTCTTCTCGGTGCGTTCACTTACTCAGTTGTTCTCTTACAGTTCTCCGTAATGCTGATACTCGTAATAACGGCGGTCGCATCGACGGCCATGTTCGCCGTAGTTCTTGTCGGCAGCAGAAATCTTCCGCTGGTAATGCGTGGATTCCGTTGGCTCGTCTATCACGCGCCACTCCGCGAGACATGGCGCAAGAAGACACTGCGTGTGATCGAATCCTCGCTCCTAGGAGCTACAGCAATAGGACGAGACTACAAGTTGCTCGCTGTGTCTATCCTCTTGAGTTTGGCTATATGGTTCGTTAGTTTCCTCGGATTCTACTTTATGCTAACCGGTGTCGGATTTGACGCAACGGCAATGGCAATACTCTTGGGAATAATGCTGTTCCAACTCACCTTCATACTGCCGAGCACTCCCGGGAACGTTGGAACCTTCGAAACGCTCTTCCTCTTCTCCTTCACCGCTATCGGGTTGACCACGCTGCCGGCTTCGCCGTCACTTCTAGCGATCATCTTTGTCACGCATGCCTCTAACTTGATACTAGTGGCTCTCCTTGGGACCGCCGGGGTCGGTCTCCTCGGACTCAAGATGGGTGATGTGTTCAAGATTCCGGGCATGAAGAGGGAAGAGACAACTGCAAGCCATCCGCCTGCCGTCCCATAGTCTTGCCCGACACAGGCTCAGGCTCCTACATCATCGCCCTAGCCAGCTTGAGGACTCTGTCGTCGAATCTCGTCCAAAAGTTTCGCTAGCTTTGCTTTTCTTTGGCTTGTGGCTTCTACGATCACGATTCCCTGCGATGGCTGACCGTAAACTATCAACGCGTTCAACTGTGCCTCAAGTATGGCCGGGATGGCAAGAAGATCCTCTTCTCCCTCGACAATGACCGTCGCAGCCTCTTGCTTCAGCGCGTTCTTGATCGCCTGCCATGACTCTTGGCTTATTGTACCTGCAGGATTGACGACGTGGAATGTCACTCGCGTCTTTGAAATTGGGGGAGCGTAGCCATGTCTCAT
>Ga0209802_1001136_pt1 | contig 20146 bp, 16 predicted proteins | sample GraSoiAngelo_129_FD_185886 | JGI IMG/M metagenome (GOLD analysis project Ga0209802, IMG submission 185886) | Grasslands soil microbial communities from the Angelo Coastal Reserve, California, USA - 14_0927_12_40cm (SPAdes) (version 2) | ecosystem: Environmental > Terrestrial > Soil > Grasslands ... | reverse complement strand
CGCTTAACTCTCGAACGATGGCGTCTTTCCGCTTCGGTGCGAAATGCATTGCGCCTTTTTTCATCGCTTCAGTCCCCTCGTTCTCACAGCATTGCACAATTCATCGCCCGCGGCTATTCAATTGGGCTTGCCAACCGTTGCAGAATGGATTCCACTACTTCCTTTGCCTCGCCACGGGAACCAGTGAGAATCTGGGCCCGACAGACCAACTTTTCCACAGTGGCCAGGGCGCGCTCTGGCTGGCGTCGCGCCGCAAACGCATTCGCCAGCAATCCGAGCGATGCCCTCCCTGGAGACATCGCCTTTGGCCGCCACCTCGTACCTGGCTTGTGCTGAGTCAAGAGCACAAGCCCAATCGGCAGCGGTTTCACGCCGGTCTTGCCTCCCAGTTCCTCCGCTGCGACCCTCACTTGCCCTTGCGAGATATTTTCTCTGATGGAAAGCTGTCTGGGAAACGGGTGCACGCGGCCGTTTCCGTCCAGCGGGGCGAACTCATCCGAATAGTAGTCCGCCCCCATCCGCAGGAACTCTTTCACCAGCGTAGTCTTACCGCTGAAACTTCGGCCAGGGATGAGAACAGCCTGCCCTTTCCACCCGATTACGCCGGCGTGCAGAAAGAACCACCGACGGGACCCTTCCGCGATGTTCGAATTTAGATCCGCTTCGAACGTTTCCAGTAACCCGTCGGCTCTTGCAAATCTCGCTAACCTTTGGCTGTTTCCGTACAGGAGATGGAACTTTCGTACGTTAGGTTGTGGTCCCGCGCCACCAGCGATAAATGAATACAAGCGTTCCACCCGAGGTGATGGAGCGAATTTCCATCCTGGTGGAAGGTAAGCAAGAACCGGCTCGAGCAATTCAGGGACACTCACCCGCACACCGATCCGCATTCCGAACGAGACAAAGGAAATTCCTGCCGCCCAGACCAGGCAGTCAAGTTTTTCCCTTCAAGTAGACTTCCACTTAAGAAGGGGTAAACGCGGGTCAAGCACAGCAACTCCATTTAGGACTCGGGTAATTCTCGAACAGAATAATAGCGTACCCCGTCGAAAATTACACGCACGAAGCCAGCTGTGATGGTTATGTGACAGAGCCTGCCGAGTAGCCGGTGCAGCAGCACGAATCGGGCAGTTCCTCGATCAAGAAAGTTTCAACAAGCACCGCCGCCAAGAAAGGCTTAGGAGTAATCGGCGGCATTGCCGTGGTGACTGGACGTGTTTTTTTTGGAGACAAGTCGGCGAGTCACGACGCGGCTCTGTATCGAGCGAAAGGCAGTGACTGTAACAGAGTCGAAATTTGCGACTGAGCTTGCTGGAACCGAAAGCGCGGCTGGTCGTTAGCCGCCTAGAGAACAGGCCATACCCACCGCGTGACTCTAACGTGGACTCCTGACCAACGATGACTCTTTGAACGCCATCTGAGGAGACGGCTTCTTGCCGCAATGACCGTCGCTCAGCAGGCGCATGGCGGTATCCTCGTCGACAAGACGTGAGAAGAAGTAGCCTTGTGCATATTCGCAGTCGATCGCTAGAAGCTCATCGACCTCTTCTGGAGTCTCGACTCCCTCGGCCACCACCTTCAGGCCGAAATTGTGCGCCAATGCAACAATGGTGCGAAACGATTGCCCGGTTATCGGCATCAGTATCGATGCGGGATATGAAAGCGCGATCGATCTTCAATGTATCCGTAGGAAAATGCCGCAAGCGGCTCAGCGAGGAATTTCCCTTCGCCCATGGCAACCGTTTCGACAATCTCCAATTGCAAACTGGATGCTTCAAAGCCAGTCTGCTTCAGCGCCTGGCTGACATCATTTATTAAGGCAGGAGGCGCAAATTCTTTGGCAGTGACGTTCAATGGAGGGTCGGATGGAAATAGGCATCACCCTGGGGTCGACGGTTCCATGAGGTCGAGGCGTGAGAGCCTAAACACCAAATTGCGACAGTTTGCCCGATTAGCGGTAAGGCCCAGAGTTTGAGGGCCGCCTCCCCTGGAGCGGCTGGGGGTACCCCGAACGCCATCCCGTTTCTGTCATTCCACCGAGCATAATTTCCATACGTCCGGCTCGCGCTCACCAATGGAGCCGTCACCTACGAACTTTGCGTCAGGAAAAATGCAGGTCGCTGCTACTGCCGGGTGGCGGGGTTGTGCTCGCCGCTGCAGTGTTGCTGCACGCCGGGTTGATGGAAATACCCGCTACAACCGTCACCTTTTATTACTCTGCGGTATTCATCGTGGGGCTTTTGCTGGCCTGGAGATTTCATTCCAGCCGTGTACTATTCACGTTGCTCGTCCTGCTGCTGGCGGAACGGGCGATGGAGTTTTTTACTGGAGTCAAGCTTCCTTACCTTGGCCCGGGACGGGTTGCTTTTAACTGGATCGCCTTGTTGCTGCCACTGAACTTTCTTATCTTTAGTTCTCTGAAGGAACGCGGGGTGACGCCGAGGGCCCTGGCTTCACAACTCCTCGTAATCTTTGTTCAGTCGGTGTTCGTGGCGGTCGTTTGCCGGCCTGGAGCGACAGAAGGTTCAAGCTTGGTTAGCCGTGCCCTACTGAACCAACACCTGTTTGCTTGGACAAAAATACCTCAGCTTGCTCTTCTGACTTTTGTTTGCTCCGGGGCGACCTTGTTTATTCGAGCCCTGCGGCTTCACAGCCCGGTGGAGAATGGCTTTTTCTGGACCCTGCTCGCCACGTTTCTGGCGCTCCAGTTCGGTGGGACAGGCCGTATCCCAACCGCATACATGGCCACGGCTGGACTGGCGCTAGTTGGTGCCCTGATTGAAAGCTCTTACTTCATGGCGTATCACGACGAATTGACCAGCTTACCCGGTCGCCGCGCCTTCAATGAAGCTGTCCTCGCTCTCGAAGATCGATACGCTCTCGCCATCCTGGACATCGATCATTTCAAGCGCTTCAATGACGCTTACGGTCACGATACCGGAGACCAAGTGCTGCGCATGGTGGCCTCACGACTGGCGCGACTTACAGGCGGCGGTAAAGCCTTCCGCTGGGGCGGAGAAGAGTTCGCAATCGTGTTCCCGGACAAATCCACGAACGAGATAATCGAAGACCTGGAGTTGCTGCGTGCGACGATTGAAAACTCATCGTTTCGGATGCGCGGTCTGGATCGCCGGAACCAACCGCGGCAGACCGACCGGCGCAAGCCTGTTAACCCGCGCCGTAAGATTTCTCGTTCGCTACGGTCTACGCCGTCATCGAGAGAGATCCGTGAATTGTCAGTAACGGTTAGTATCGGCGTGGCAGAGGCTGGTACCAGAAACCGCGACGTCGAACAGGTCATTGAGGCAGCGGATCAGGCCCTTTATCGCGCCAAGGCCGCGGGACGGAACCGTGTGGAGGTGGCATCTACGCCCCGTGCCCGGACCTCGCGATCCGTAAAACAGAGCGCTTAGCCTTGCCCACATTCAGTTCACCGCGCAAGCCAGTTGTGCCGTGTACGGCATGCCACGAGTCTGTGCAGATATGGGGTTTGCTGAACCGAGTTGTTCCGCTGTTACAGATTCCTGTGGAAATCATGCAGGCCAGCGGCTACGTTCTCACGACTAGCAACCGTCCAAGTGACCATCGAGTTCCCGATTCCCATTTAGTGCCGCCTCGCCATTACTGTCTGATATGGATCGAGCAGGATTTTTCGTGTACCCACGGGGGCCGTGAGTCGGAAATTAGCCTCCGGACCGTCCACAAACACTCGTCCCAGCAGGACTGGCGCTTTCCCTCCCACCACTGCATAGAGGGGAACTGAAGTGACCAGGGATTCCGGCGCTTCCTTTTGTAGTAAGGTTCCACTCACGACGGTCGCATTGCTCTGCGGAAGGTATTTCACGCCCAGTAATTCAAAGCGCGGCAATGCCGTCCCATTTATCCAGCCTTCGAGAAACCAACTTAAGCTCTTTTTGCCTTCAAAGCGTAAGGCCGGCGGCAAGTCCTCCTCAAAGACTCGCAGCAGATCGCCACTGGTGATCACTTTGCCTTCGTAGCGGTCGCGTAATTTTCGCAAACTCCGGATAAAAGGCTCGTTTTCATTGGCGGATCGAAGATCCCTGCTTCCCTTTGCTTCGCCATCACGCAGCATGCAACGAAGCATATGAAAAAGCCATGTTCCCCGTCCGTAGCTGATGGCTTCGTACCCATTGGGAAAGTGAGAGGAGGAGAGCCGCAGTCCCAATGTCACCGGCCCCGCATCTTTCAACAGCTCGCCGTTCTTGTTTTTCTCGAGCAGATCGTCACGGTACCTATCCATTACCATTCGGAACTCCGATGGGCTTTCTGACTCCATCAGCATGAGTGCACAGTAATTTGCCAAGGCTTCGAACATCCACTGATCGCGGTAGCTTCTCCACGTCAGCAAATCGCCCCACCATTGGTGCGCGATCTCATGAGCTAGCGCCTGCCCGCTGAAAATCGTCTCTACCGGGCTGAGATGAAGCTGCTTCTTTTGGTCCGGAGTCAGGAACGCATAACTGGAGAGGAAGACCAAACCCGGCCACCCTTGACTCGATTTGCCCGGCATCTGCGTCATCGCAAGAGCGTCGTAAGGATACGGCCCGAAATACCGCGAAAAGACATCAACCGCTCGCGCCGATCGGTCAGCAACCGACTGTGCGTTACGCGCCGGTGAAGGCGGTGGCGGCGTGACTACTAGGGGAGGCTCGCCAAAAGGGCCCGGCTTACGGATATCGGGAACAGATACTACCTCGCCGGGTGCTCTCGGAAAGTTATGCTCCATTCCGGCTGTCGCGTAACTTTCTACCGTCACTTCCCCGGCGTGAGCAGCAGCTCTGACATACCTTCCGAGATTGAAGCCCGCGAGTGGAAGGGGACGCTGGGAAATCCAGCGCGCTACCTGTTCGCCCTGCACTTCGGCAGGGCGATTGCCTGGCAAAGCAGAACTCGGGATGAGTGGCATACGCTTCCCGGTGGCGACTAGAGTCCAACCCAGGGGATAGTGAAATTCCAAATCAAAATTTGACATGGCAAGCCCGCGATTCGGATACCATGTCCCGCGAGCACCCACATATAGCAGCCCTCCCCCTGCTTCCGAGAGAACGTCGCCACCATACACAAAGCGTAACTCAAGCTTCTGTCCAGGCTTGATTGGTTCGGGAAAGATTACCGCGACCAGGTCATTTCCCCTTCGGGATAGTTGTGATCCTTCCAGCGCTTGGTTGTGAACGAATTCCAGAGGTCGCCCGTTTGATTCGACAGTCTTTAGCTGGAGAAATCTCGACAACTCGAAAAGCAGCGCTCGCTCGCCGCCCCGACCCGTAGAAACCTGCAATCGAGCGTCACCGTTCAATACCGTGGGAGGCTTAACGTCTGCACGAATTTCGTAACGCACGATCGTAATATCATCCGTTTTCTGCTCCGCCTCCTTTTCTGTCTTTGAACCACTCGGTGGTGAGAAGGAAGTCCAGACATCATAGAAAGCACCGCCCTCTATAGTTCTCGTCTGGCCCGCCCACAGTGGTTCGGATGCCGCCGAATCGAAGTAGACGTCAAAAATCCCCAGCGTGCGTCCTTGCAGGCGCGCATGTAGCATCCGGTCCACGCCGGTTCCTGGCGGAGCGGTCACAAGGGGTAGGCTCTCACTTTTTGTAACTGGGAGGAAATTCGCAAAACTCAGAAGCAAGCGCAAAGCATCGGACTCCGCCAGGTTGAGCGCCGAAGCATTCCATTGCGAAATAAATTCCTCGGCATGGTCAGCCGGACGCAATGAAGGTTGAAGCTCGGCATAACTATCATCATTAAAACGGAAGTATGCCGTAGCGAACTGCTCTTCCAGAATTGCCATGCCGGTGAAAAGTGCCATTGACGCTCGCTCGGCTCTATCTGGAGAAGTCATCAGGACCTCTCCATCACCCTCGAAAAAACCGCCCGTAATGTGTCCGAATACATCATGGGTAAAGGCGATGGTGCCATCTTGCAAAGTTATGTGAAGTCCGGACCGATCCAGGGAACCTTCGCGGACGCGATACACGCGTGACTTATCCAATCCAACATTGCGCAGTTGCAGGTAGAGTGCCTCTGCTGTCTTTGGCGTCCGAACTTCCGCCGCGGGGACGTCCTGTGGCCAAGTCCTGATCGCACCCGAAACCATAAGAGATCCGAGCAAAACAACATTGCGAATTCGAATGATTACTTCAGTCACCTACGGCGGTCCTCCGGCAGTTGCTAGAATTTGCTTCAGTGCGCCTGCGTCTCATCGGCTTGCGATTACCACCCTTCAAATTCGCGACTCTCATACTTGCGATTGCTGCGCTTACGATCGCTTTGACAGTCTCTGCGTCGGCGGAGGTTATCCGTCTGAAGAACGGTCGCACCATCTGGGCCGAGCATGTCCGGAAAAACGGCACTCATGTTGAGTACGACATCGGAGATAACTCTTACGCGATTCCAAAATCATCAGTGGCACGGATCGAGAGTGGCGGCCTTCCGCCTGAATATGCGTCTTCCAGAGCAGGCGGCGATGCTCACAATCTGCCTGCTTTTGCGCCGACTGACAGCCTGAGGAGCGAAGGCGATCTGGCTACAAAGATTGTTCACGACGGACATGTGGATGCCGATGCACTCCTTGTCACAGAACGACAAGGCAACGCAGAACTCGCGGCCACAGCGTATTTCCTCGCGGGCAAACATGAGTTCGATCGCGGCGACCTCAAGCAGGCCCGCCACTACTTCGAAACCGCGTTGGGCTTTCAAGCCAATAATCCAACGATATTGAACTATTATGCCGTCCTGCTGGTACGAACCGGCGGCGCGACCGACGCCCTGCCTTATGCGGAGCGTGCGGCTCGACTGGCGCCGGATTCACCGGATGCTCTCACGGTTCTCGGATTCGCGCAATTTTCTTCCGATCATACTCCCGACGCAATCCGTTCATGGAAAAAGTCATTGCATTTGCGGCCTGATGCCACTGTCCAACAACTGCTTGCGAAAGCCGAGCGGGAAGCCTCGGCGGAAGCCGAATTCTCGCAGCGGGAAAGCAGTCACTTCAGCCTGAAGTTCGAGGGCAAACAAACTTCCGAGTCTTTGCGGCGTGAACTGCTGGCCACATTGGAATCTCAGTATGATGACTTGGTCCGCCAGCTCGGCACTTCGCCGCATAGCAGCATCTCGGTCGTACTTTACACCGACCAGACCTTCTTTGATGTCACCCAGGCACCATCGTGGACCGGTGCGGTCAATGACGGAAAGCTGCGCATTCCAATCAATGGAATAACATCCGTCACTCCTGAGCTGGCGCGCATTCTGAAGCACGAACTCGCCCACTCATTTATTAACCAAATTTCCGGCGGACGTTGCCCGCAATGGCTGCACGAAGGAATTGCACAACTTCTTGAACCAAAGACCACGGATGCGCGTGGACATCGCCTGGCGCAACTCTTTCGGGCTCAGCAAGAAATCCCGTTCAACGCGTTGGAGGGCGGGTTCATGCGGTTCTCAACGATAGAAGCTGTCCTGGCATACGATGAGTCCCTGGCCGCTGCCGAATACATCAAGGATACCTATGGACTGAGCGACCTTCAGCGGATCCTCGAGCGCATTGGCCAGGGTAGTTCTACGGAGGCGGCGCTGCGCGCCACTATCCATTCCAATTATGGCGAGTTGGATAGTGAAGTCGGAAAGTATCTGAAAAATAGGTACGGCGACTAGATCTTCCCAGGGCCAGCCAGATACGACTCTTCGTTATGTTTGCCGAAGTTCATTTCCTGTGCTACCGTCTGCTGTGCTACTGGCCTGTTTATGCTCTCCTTCTTCCAGAGTCGCGCACCTGTCTTGCAGCGAAGTGTCGAACCTATCCGAGCGGAAATTCCTACGCTGAGGAATGCCGAGATCGCCGCGATCTTTTATGGGCAACGTATGGGCGGTGATTTCTATGATTTCCGCCGGGTTAGTCCAGACCGCGTCTTGTTCGGTCTTTTGGACGTAGCCGGACGCCGCGATCAGAATCGCCAGATCCTTTCGGCGGCACAAGAGATTTTTCGTGATTCGGGATCCAAGCTTTTCGATAAGGGAGATGTCAACGAAGCCGAAGCCATGATTGAGCTATGCCATCAACTCAATCGCTGTGTCATGCAAAGTGCGGGGGGAGTCCGCGCCTGCCCTGCCTTCACTGGTTGCTACAACGAGGCATTGGGCACCATCTGCTACACCAATTCCGGCCACACTCCCGGCCTGCTGCGCGATGACTCCGGAGTCACATTCTTGCCGGCAACCGGCCTCCCCTTAGGGCTGTTCTCGCATATTCCCTGCGACGCGCCCACGGTTGGGCTGCCCGCTGGCGCGGCCCTGCTGCTGGTGTCAAGAGGAGTGGTGGAGAGTCACTTTGATGGCGAAGACTTCGGCGTGGACAGACTAAGCAGTCATTTCCGGCTGACAAAGTCCGTCAGTGCCAAAGATTTGGGATTGAGCGTCCTGAATAACGTTCAGCAGTTTATGCGCACTCCGCCCACCCACGACGATGTCACTGCATTAGCGCTGGTACGCGGCGTTACCGCCGGTGCCGCGACGTCATCGGCTGCCTGTGCATGAATCGCGAGATTCCCGGCAATAATTGTCGATTGGCCCGATTCTGCCCAGCGCAGAGCAATTCTCTTCAGCGAATCGCTCTGCGACTCGAAGCACCCTGTTTGCTGAACAATTAACGACGTCGTCCTCTCTTCCGACTGCTGCCTTTCTTTTTGCCTGCCGATTTTCTCCCGCTCGATTTCTTACCTCGTGACCTTTTGGGAGTGGACTTTTTCCTACTGCTCTTACCCCGACTGCTCCGGGCTCGAGTGCCACTGGATTTCTTCCGGGCCGATGCTCTTTTCTTCGCTTTTCTCGCTGGTCTTTTCTTAGCTGCCTTTTTTGGCGCGGACTTTTTCTTCTTTGCTGGTCTGGCTCCGCCCCCCCCGCCACCGCCGCCACCTGTCGTAGTAGGACGAGGCTCGGCAGGCATCGGCATCGCCGGCTCGGAGCCAGGTCCGGTCTCCGATATGCCGGATTCTTCTTCTTCCTCTTCTTCGTAATCTTCTTCTAGCGACTCGCCATACGCGCTGGGTTCTCCGTATTCGTCCATTTCGTCATCACGTCCATAGAGGGTTACGTCTTCAAAGGTCATCGTTCCTCCTGAAATTTTCGCCGCCTCCCGCGCCAAAACATCGCGCCGGAGCTGAGCGCCTTAGAGAAATGAAAAGACAACTGCGGACAGAAACTCTATCGCTCGTCAAACGGCGCGCGATTATAGCACAGCGGTTTTTGTCGAAAGTAGCCGCGGCGATTCACAGATGACCGCCGCTTCCCCTGCATATTACACCTTCTGAGCAGGCACCGACCGCGAGGAGGTGAGTGTTGGTTCGTTCGGGACCCTCGACCTCACTTCTTCCCTAAACCGGAAGAAGGCAGGCGCCATGGCGGCCGTCGCAGACTGCAAATACCGACCCTCAGCAATGCGTTTGCGCGCTTGGGTGTGTTGTGAGACTGAGAATTGGGGTCTTACCGGACGTCCTTTATAACCAGAACCATTCCCGGGCGGAGAGTCGCCACGCCGTTGTCGCGTTTGAGCGCCGCCACGGTCGTCTTATAAGAGCTTGCAATCGAATACAGGGTTTCTCCCTGCTTCACCCGGTGGCGGAGCACGCCGTTATCATTAGTGGCGACGCGTTGTACGTCCTTCTTATTCTTGTTCTTGGACCTACCCGATGGTGTACCCGACTTCGCCGAAATTACATGAGGCTCGCGTAAATTGGGAGTGATTGGCAAGTGGACGTATACCACGCGTCGCCCAACTAAGCTGTTCCCTTTCAAACGGTTCCAGCGACGAACCATGGTTGGCGGCACTCCAAAATTATCCGCTACGGTCGCTACGGTATCGTTTTTTCGAACCTTGTAACGGGTCGCGTGGCGCGAATACGCCACCATGTCTTCCCCAGCAGCATGCCTGCCGGGAGCAATCGGAATAATCAGCTTACTGTCCGTCTCGAGAACCTGATCCTCCAGGTTGTTAGCCTCCGCAATCGCCTTCACGGTCGTGCGATAGGTCCGGGCCAACGAAGCAATCGTATCTCCTTGCACCACCTTGTGATAGCGCCACCAAACCCGCATGTCGGGAGGGATTACCGCAATCGCACCAAGGAACTTTTCTTTGCTGCCAACTGGCAGATGGAGTTCGAATTCCTGATCCCTGGGCGTGGTCATACGCAACAGGCTCGGATTTAGATCCTGCAGATCGGCGGCCGAGACGTCCACGCATTCAGCAACCAGGCGCAAATCGACCGGATAGTCAATCTTTACCGCGTCATAGGGGACTGGTTTTTCTCGAACGAGTTCGTCGAGGCCGTACTGTCCTGGATTCTTGGCCATGATTGTGACGGCCAGGATGATCGGTACATAATTGCGGGTCTCTTTGGGCAGCACATTGCGGCGGTAGAGTTCCCAAAAATCGGCGTAGCCGGTGCGCTTCACCGCACTTTGAACCGTACCCGGTCCGGAGTTGTACGCCGCCATCGCCAAATACCAGTCGCCGAACTGATTGAAAAGATCTTTCAGATGTCGTGCGGCCGCTCGGGTAGCCTTCTCCGGATCCTGGCGATCATCTACCCACCAGTTGCGCTGGAGGCCGTAGCCTTTCGCCCGGCTGGCCATGAACTGCCAGATACCGCGCGCTCCGGAATGGGATAACGCCAACGGATGGAAGCCAGATTCAGCCTGTGCCAGGTAGATGAGATCCTGCGGCACACCTTCGTCTTTCAAAACCCGCTGGATCATATCTTGGTACTGTCCGGCGCGAGTTAACGCGTGCTCAAGCGTGGGGCGTCCGCGCGTGGAGAAATAATTGATGTAGCCGGCGACTTGATCAGTCATCATGAGCGGCAGGTCGGAATGTGTGGACTTAATTTCCGCTTCGGCCTTGGCTTTAATGTTAGGGTCAACCGGAAACGTAACATCATTGGCCTCATCAATCGGTGCCGGCTCAGATTTTTGTTCTGTGGCGCCGTCCCCCTCCTGTAACGCCACGAGTTCCAAGCCGTTCACGCCATCCAGAATCCTGTCAAATTCGTGCTGTAGGCGTACGTCGGAGCGAATATCGAGATTACTGCCCATCAGCAGGTTGAACGCACGGTCGAAATTCTGTTTCGCGGCCTCGAGATGCCCCGCTTGGTAGTTATCCTTACCGGCCTGGTATTCCTTTTCCACCTGCACTATGAGCTCACTGACTGAATCAGATTGGGGTCCCAACTTGTCTACGTGAGTGGCTGTCTGTGAGGGTGCGGGGTGAGCGGCAACTTCTGATTGGGGAGAGGAACCCGAGGGTCCTGCAGCCTTCAATGCCGGAGGGGCAGCCTGTGCAGGTGGCAGAAGCGGTGTTTGTTTTTGGGCAGTCTGGCAGGACGTAGTCACAAAGACCACTGCCAAAAGGGGCGCGATTAAGGCATAGAGTTTCAGAACTCTCATATTTCTCTATGGGTTACCGCTGAACTCCCCTTTCCCATCCTTGCAAAAATCGTACTCCCCATCGAATTCAAGGGTCAATCTACAAACGCTCTCGTTCATTACTTTCGGCATGGCCCGGGAAGTTACCCCCCGGACCCTCGCAGGTTCTTTAGAGTCCGAAAACAGCGTTCTTTGATGTCTGTACTGGCTGCCGACGGGAAGTGGCGCTTTCCGAGGCTTCGCACTGGGGCGAAAACGTCAGGAAATAAGCGACTCCCCGGGATCGAACTGCGCTGAGTCATCTCCTCGTCGTTACGAGAAACCGTTCTGAGCGCTGCTATTTCTTTGCTTGCACCGCCGTAAGACAACGCCCGTAGAGTTCGAGCAGGTGGCTTGCGTACTCCTCGGGCTTGGACGCTGCACCACCTTGAAATCCCACCCCCGAAGAACTGGTGCGGCCGTAGCCTGTAGTCATGGCAACAAACTTCATCAGATCAAGCGCGATGTCTTCATTGCGCCGTGCTCCGATTGGCAGGGCGTGTACTTCATCCATGAATGCCTCCCCTTGAATAAAAAGTAAGATTTGCTACCGTTCGATTCCGGAACTTTCCTGCGTCGCCGTCTTGAATGCCCAAGCCATACGCGGTGTATTGTGAGCAATGCCGAAGCGGGCCTGGGCATCGAGCAGGATGATGCCACCATGACCATTTACTCGGTTCTCAAGATGTGAAATCGCTTCCAGCGCAACCCATTCCGGCGCGTTCCCCGCGGCTACACGATCGGCAGACCATTTCGCCAAGACCAATTTCATGATGGGCTCCCCCCAGCCGGTAGTCGAGGCCGCAGCGCTTTCGTTGTCTGCGTAGCAACCGCAACCAATCAATGAGGAATCCCCCAAACGGCCGGGAGCCTTGTTGAGCGTACCTCCCGTTGATGTCGCGGCCGCAATGTTGCCAGCACCATCGAGAGCCACCGATCCCACGGTATCGTGCGAAATAGTCGGCGCGAACAAGTCTGGGTTCTCATCCGAGAGGCGTGCCTGGAATTCGCGTAGGCGCTCAACTTCACGCGGGATGATCAGGTCTTCGTTCTTGCAAAGAGGAATACCATGTTCGGCAGCGAAGCGTTCAGCGCCTTCACAAACAAAGTACACGTGCGGACTCTCGCTTAGGATTTTGCGAGCGGCACGGATTGGATTGCGTATATGTTCGACGCAACCCAATCCTCCGGCACGCAGAGTGGCTCCGTCCATGATGAGCGCATCGAGTTGCACTCTGCCTTCCCGATTGAGGAAGCTGCCGCGGCCGGCGTCAAAGGTGTCGTCATCTTCCATGATGACCACGGCTTCCTCGACGGCATCGAGGGCGGAACCGCCCCGATTGAGCACAGTCCAGCCCGCAGCAAGGGCATTGCGGACGCCATTCAGGTGAGCGTTCACCATCTCATCTGGAATAGCCCATGCTCCGCCGTGAACAACCAGAACAGGATCGTTTGGCAAATCAACCTCAAAAGTTGAAAACGAAATTACGGAAACGACTGGATAGTCTAGCACCGAGAAAAGGCGGCGACTCTCAGAGTGTGTCGCGAGATTTTCAACTTCGGGTTGCGGATTCTGCCTCAAAATTCGAAACGTTCTGAGTGATCATAAAAACTGCTGAGCCAGGGAAGTTTCCCTGCCTGACTGCGGTTGGTCGCGGAAACAGAGGTTCTCGCTTTATTCGGCTTGACGAACCTTAGGCTACGTTATTTCGGCTTTGTTTCGGCGGTGCTTTCCTTGACCGGATTGCCTTCATAGTCGCGCATTTCTACCGGTCCGATGGAAAGCTTCTTGAGTTCCGGTTCAATCTTGGCACGGTCCCCGGCGCCAACTACCACTGCGGATTCAGGGTGAATGTACTGAGTAGCGACCCGCTGGACATCCGCCGCCGTAATTGCGTCTATTTTTGGCGGCAGTTGCTTGTAGTAGTTGAGCGGAAGGTCGTAGGTAAACAAATCGCCGACCGTGCCGGCAGTGCGTTCGCTGGTTTCGAATAGACCCGCGAGCGACTGGGAGAAAGATCCTTTGGCAAGCTTAAGTTCCTCGGGAGAGACGGGGGAAGTCCGGATACGTTCCAATTCATTGAAAAGCTCATGCACCGCAGGAGCGGTGACATCAGTACGAATGGCGCCTCCTGCGACGAAAAGTCCCGGGCCGCGCCGATAGATGAATTGTGAGAAGCCACCGTAAGTGTAACCGTGCTGCTCACGCAAGTTCATGTTGATGCGGCTGGAGAATAGTCCGCCCAATGCGTTGTTCATCACCTCAATCGGCACGTAATCGGCAGTGGAGCGGGGAACGCCAAGGCCAGCCACTACTTCGAGAGTCTGCGGCGCGTCCGGCTTGTCTACCAGATAGATGGCCCTCGAGGTCTTGACGTCCACCGGAGGCGGCAGGTGTTTGCTGGTTGCACCCTTCCAGTTGCCGAAGTACTTTTCTGACAGTGTGTGGGCTTCGTCCGGCGTCAAGTCACCGGCTAACACCAGGGCGGAATTACCCGGAGCGTAGCCCTGTTGCCAGAACTTCTGCATTTGATCACGGGAAATGAGCCGATTGGATTCTTCCGTACCCAGTTCACGATAGCCATACGGATGTTCCGGTCCATAGACGGTCTTGAATAAAACGCCGAGCACCAATTGAACCGGGTCGTCGTGCAATTGCAGGATGTCGGTGTCACGGCGCTTGCGAACCCGGTCAATCTCTGCCGGCTCAAACTTGGGGTTCAAAACGACGTCCGAAAGCAGGTCGAAAGCGGCATCGGCGTTTTGTTTCAGCGTGCGAATTTGGACGGATGAGTAATCCGCGGTGGCCGAAGTGTCCAGGGACGCACCGATCTGCGCAACGTCGTCAGCAATCTGCGGAGAAGAACGGCGATTCGTGCCCTCGTCCAGCATGGCGGCAGTAAATGACGCAAGTCCAGGTTTGTTTGCAGGGTTTGCATCACTGCCGCTGAGCACAACCAGGTGGGCAGCCACAACCGGAAGGTTGTGCTGCTCGACCAGCATAACGGTCAGGCCGTTCGCCAGCTTGAAGCTGGTGGGCATCGGCAAGCTCAAATGGGACAGGGCTCCGGGCTGCGGCGGATTTGCTCGCCACGCCTCTTCCGGCATAGTGCTCGAGACCGTGCTAGTCTCTTTGGCTTCCTGCTCTTCTTCCTGCTTGGTGCGCGGTGGATCGTCGACGACCTTCTTGCCGGGAACGCCATAAACGACCGCGCGTGCGGTGGGCTTCAATTCCTCATTGGCGGCGCGTTTCAAGTCGCCCACGGTGGCGCGATTGTAGTGGTCGAGGTCCGTGGGAAGATATCCTGGATCGCCCAGATAGTGGTTGTATTGGTTGAGCTTGTCGGCTACACCGCCGAAACCGCCGAGCCGTTCCAGCTTCTCGATGATCTGTGCTTCAATCACATTGCGAGCGCGTTCCAGTTCAGCTTGTGAGGGCCCTTCAGTCCTGAGCTTGGTGAGTTCTTCATCGATCGCTTTTTCCAAATCTTCAAGTTTGACCCCTGGTTTGGCCGTCGCCTGGATCTCAAAAACAGAGCCCAAGAGCAAGTTGCTATTTGTCACCTGAACGTCCTGGGCGATCTGCCTCTGGTAAACAAGTTGCTTGTACAAGCGGCTGGATTTGCCACCACCCAGTAATTGCGCAATCAAGTTAGACTCAGCGTCCCCGGGCTTGTAGATGGGCGGGGCGATCCAGCCCATGTAAACGCGAGGTAACTCGACCTGATCGGTGACTACCGCGCGGCGCTCAGATGTAATGGGCGCCGTCACTGCATTGATTTTTGGGACAGGCGGACCGGCAGGAATCGTTCCAAAGTATTTTTCCACCAGCTTCCTCGCTGTTCCGGGGTCGAAGTCGCCAGTGATGGCGAGGCTGGCGTTGTTGGGAGTGTAGTACTGCCGGAAGAACTCGCGCACATCGTTCAAGCGGGCAGCCTCGACGTCACGGTGCGATCCGATCACATCAGCGTAATAGGGATGGTCTTTGGCGAAGAGTTGATGAAAGAGCTGTTCTTCGACCAGGCCATAGGGCGCGTTCTCTACACTCTGCCGGCGCTCGTTGCGAACCACGTCGCGTTGGTTGGCGAGTTTCTCGCGGTCCAACGTACCCAGGAGATACCCCATGCGATCGCTTTCCAGCCACAGCGCCAATTCCAATTGGTTGGAGGGCAAAGTTTCGAAGTAGTTGGTGCGGTCGAAGTCCGTAGTGCCGTTGATGTCGCTGGCACCGGCCGCCTCGAGGTGACGGAAATGAGCTTTGGGTCCGACGTGCTGCGACCCTTCAAACATCATGTGCTCAAACAAGTGCGCAAATCCGGTGCGGCCGGGACGTTCGTTAGCCGGACCGACGTGATACCAGATATTGGCCGCCACCAGTGGAAGCCGGTGATCCTCGTAGAGAATTACGTTCAGGCCATTCTTGAGCGTGTATTTTTCGTATTTGATCTGCGGCGCAGGAGGTGCGGCAGTTGCCGGAGCGGCAGGATTCGCTTGTAAGAAAACGTCCAGCCCCAGGAATAATGTCAGGCAGGCAAAAGAGAGTAAGTGACAAACGCGGTTGCGAACTTGAATCATGTTATCTCCAACGAAGAATGGAACTCACAAAATCCATAGACTCGGAATGCGGGCAAAGGAGAGCGCACTGGCACAGAAAAGCGGACTGAACGAGCGGTCGCAAATCTAAAGGAATCAATGCTTGGACGAGAGGATCTACGCAGCGCGCCCCGCCCCGGCAGGTGTGCCTTCCATCAACTCCGTCTGCCGCCAGGTATAGTACATGCGATGGATAACCGTAATAGTGGACAGAACGGCAATTACCCAGAGCACGGGCGCCATGCGATTGGCTAGCGCTCCAATGATGATCAGCACCAATCGCTCGGGACGCTCCATGAATCCGACCTTGCAGGAGCCGATCAGAGACTCGGCACGGGCTCGAGTGTAACTCACCATGATCGCGCTGATCATCACCAGCGCCGTCAACACAACGTAAAAGAAACGGTTGCCGCGCGCGTAGAAGACCAGCAGTCCAAAAAACAGTGCAGCGTCACTGTACCGGTCCACAACCGAATCGAAGAACCCACCGAAGCGAGTAACCTGATTACTGGCGCGCGCCACCCGCCCATCCACCAGGTCAAAAAAGCCGGCAGCAAACACCACTAGCCCAGCATAGAAGAACATGCGGCGCTGGGTTTCACCGGTGGCGTAGCCAAACAGTAGCGCGGCCACTACATTAATGACCAGGCCCATAAAGGTCAGAACGTTCGGAGAAATGCGGGCTAACGCCATACGGTTGACGATGGCGTACAGAAGCCGGCCGCAGGTGCGTCCGAAGGCACTAGTCCAGGTCATCTAGGCTTCAGCCTCATCGTAGATAGTGCTTAGGGTCAAGATTTCCACTTCCCGATTGCCATTGGGACTGATGACAGTAACGGTGTCTCCCACTTTTTTGTTCAGCAGCGCGCGCCCGATTGGAGAAGTGGTGGAGATTTTGCCAGAGGACACATCTGTCTCCTCACTGGTGACCAGCTTGTACTCCACTTCCTCGTTCTTGGTGCTATCGAAGACTTTTACCTTAGAACCCAAGCCGACCTTGTCTTTCGGGATGCTGCTCATGTTGATCAGTGAGAGGTCAGCCAGTCGCTTGCCTAACTGTCGAATTCTGGCCTTGACGAACTCCTGGCGCTGTTTCGCCATGTGATATTCGGCGTTCTCGCTGAGGTCGCCCATGGCGACCGCTTTCTTAATCTCCTGGGGAAGTTCATGAGTGAGCTCATGTTCGAGCGTAGCTATTTCTTCCTGCAGTTTCTTCTTGAGTTGCTCGGGCATAGCAGATCGAATTATAAACCTTGAACCTTGAGCGAGCGGGACTTCGGCGAAGAGTACAAGTATCTCGATTTTAAACTGGGCATCAGGAAAAGAAACGCATTGCGCAGACAAAGTCTATCCTGCAGAGCAGGTTAGCTTGATTAGGATGGCTAGAGCGCAGTTCCACTATTAACTATCACCCTAATTTTCGCCTGCGAAAAAGCCGGGTCCAGATTGTCTTTTCCCCCCGCTTGCGCTAAGATAATGATAGTGCTTCCCCAAGGTCTCCTGCGCTCGTCGGGTGGCCCCTCATGATTAGTAGCGACGGCAGCTTTCACATCGGCGATAAGGTCGTTTACCCCAACCATGGGGTAGGAATCATTGAACAGATTAGCAGCCGGACGTTTGGGGCAACCGTAGAAAAGTTCTATCTTCTGAAGATAAAATCCAGCAGTCTCAAAGTTATGGTGCCGTTCCACAACGTTGCCAGCGTCGGACTGCGACGTGTGGTGAAGAACGGCGAAATCCAGAAAATCCTTGATTATCTTACAGATGGCGAGTGTTCCAATAATACCGATTGGAAGTACCGTTTCAAAGAAAACTCCGAGCGAATGCGTACAGGATCTTTGCTGGAAGTGGCCGCTGTCTTGAAAAGTCTGCTACTTCTGCACCAGAGCAAGCCGCTCTCATTCCGCGAAAAGAAAATGCTGGAAAGGGCTCGTTATCTTTTAGTTAGCGAGTTAGCAATGGCTAAGAACTGCGAAGAGACGCAGATTGAAGATGTTCTCTCCAAAGCTTTATCCCGCTCGAAGTTACACTTCCCGGAAGCTTCTGAATTTGAAGCATAGCTAGTCGCTAGTGGCTTGATCCTCAGCAAACCCTCAGTCTCGAAGCTACATCAGCCCAAGACCCGGATTCTGACCGCACTCTTGATTTGTTGCCGAGCAGTTACTCTCCCAACCAATTCCCATAGGGACGTAGCGCGTCTACGTGATCGAAGATGATCTTCATGCCTGCAGTGATCGGGACCGCGAGAATTAGACCTACAGCACCCCAGAGCCACCCCCAAAAAAGCAGCGCGATGGTGACGGCCAGTGGGTTTAACTGTAGCCGGCTGCCCAGAAACTTTGGATAGAGCACGTTAAGGCCAAAGAGATGCAAGCCTACGACCGTCAAAGCTATGAAGATCATTTGTGAGGATTGCATCTGGCCCAATCCGACCATTAATGGCGCGATCATTGCCAATAAGACCCCCAGGTAAGGAATCAAGCTGAGGAAGCCGCTGATGAACCCGACGACATAAAAATTAGGAAGGTGGATGGCGGCGAACGCTGCGATGCTCACACCGGAGATGAAAAGTCCGACTAGAAAATTTCCCACCAGAAAACTGCGAATCATGGCCGCGATCAGGCCCAGTGTAGTGTAAGCGGCATGCCGATTCTCCATACTGAAGAGCATGACTGTGGCTGCGCGTGCATGCTGCTCCCACGTCAACATGAAATAAACCAGGAAAGGTATGAACGACAGCGCCAGAACGACATGAGAAACCGAGCCAAATCCCCTGGTCAGCGTATCGGTTATAGTCGACGCGGGACGCACCGTCACCGCGTTCTTCTCTTCTTTGTTGGATTGGAGCACGTTCTCCGTAGTTCTTTGCAGCTTTTCCGCGTTCTGGCGGAAACGGCCAACAATCGAGCGGATCTCACTGGAATACCTGGGAAGGTTGTCAGCGAACGACACTGCCTGGTTATAGGAGAAATACATCACGCTGTAGACCACCCCCACCAGCAGCAATACTGAAATCAGAGCGCCCATGCCTCGCGGAACTCTTACCCGATGAAGCAGATCCACAATCGGGGCAAGGATGAACGTCAGAAGAATTGAGATGAGAATCACCGCCAGTTCCCACTTGGCAAAGTAGCAAAAAGCCAGGACCGTACCCGTGGCAACGATGATTTCAGACCAGTTCCGCTTGCGAGCGGTCGCGGCCGGCTTCGCTGGCCGTTCGGTCCGAATTGTTTCGGGTTGGAGTTCGGCCGGCTCGCTCATGTAGCTATGGTAGCGGAAGGCGGAGGTTCCGGAAGACATATAATCCGGAGGTGAGCTCCAGTTCGGCTGATGTTTCGGCTGCCCGGTTCCCCAAACGGGTTCTCGGGCTCGACGTAGGCTCGAAGACTATTGGTATGGCTGTATCCGATCCGCTTGGAATCACGGCGCAGGGCCTTAAAACGATCCGCCGGCAGAACAAACGGCGAGATCTGGCGCAACTCGAGGAAGTGATTCGTTATTACAACGTCGCCGAGATCGTGGTTGGTCTACCGCTCCGTATGAGCGGAGCGGAAGGCATTCAAGCGGAGAAAATGCAACATTTCGCAGAAGAGTTGCGCAAACGCTTCCAGCTTCCTGTACATCTGTGGGACGAACGACTAAGTTCTGCCCAGGCGAACCGGGTACTGCGTGACTCCGATATGTCGATCAAGCGCCGCGGCGAAGTGGTGGATCAATTAGCCGCCGTGTTGATCTTGCAGGCTTGGATGGAACGTAGGGGTTTTGCGAATGAGAATACCAAGGGGGTCTCAACCTGAGATAACTTTCCCTTTTGGCATCAAGTAGTTGGCGTAACCATGTTGGTAATCGGGTATCTGCTGTATTGTTCCGCGTTGTAAAAGCTGTCATACCCTATGACAGACTTGTGACGACTTCGGTGGGGAGCGATATTACCGCCTCAGGATTGCCCGCGCCGAGCCATAAAAGTTCTCTCCGCATGCGAACGTATCAAGACTGCGACTTGGGAGGCTGACATGCCGATTCGGATCTTGGTCGCGGACGACGATTCCACCATACGCAAACTGCTTAAGCGATTGCT
>Ga0209802_1001134_pt1 | contig 20154 bp, 19 predicted proteins | sample GraSoiAngelo_129_FD_185886 | JGI IMG/M metagenome (GOLD analysis project Ga0209802, IMG submission 185886) | Grasslands soil microbial communities from the Angelo Coastal Reserve, California, USA - 14_0927_12_40cm (SPAdes) (version 2) | ecosystem: Environmental > Terrestrial > Soil > Grasslands ... | reverse complement strand
GGCATGTCGTCGGCGCGCGGCATCGCGTAGTCCATGAAGGAGCCCGCGAGCAGCTGGCCCGTCGTCGGCTCGTACGTGAGCTCCTCGTAGAGTCCCTGACCGAGCCCCTGGACCACGCCGCCGTGGATCTGTCCCTTCACGAGCATCGGGTTCACCATGCGCCCGACGTCGTCGACGACGGTGTGGCGCACGACCCGCACGGCACCGGTCTCCTCGTCGATCTCGACCTCGCAGATCTGCGATCCGTTGGGGAACGTGACGGCCGACGGCGTGAACGACGCCTCTTCGCTGAAGCCCGGCTCCATCCCCTTCGGGAGCTGGCGCGGCACGTACGCGGCGCGGGCGACGTTGGCGAACGTCACACCCTTGTCCGTACCCTTCACCGTGAACTTCCCATCCTGGTGGACCACGTCTTCCGCAGCGGCCTCCAGCAGACGCGCCGCGATTTTCCGCCCGTGCTCGATGATCTTCTCGGTCGCGCGCGTCACCGCCGAGCCACCGACCGTGAGGGCGCCCGAGCCGCCGTTGCCGCGCCCGGCGCCGAGCAAGTCGCTATCGCCCCAGAACACCTGGATGCGCTCGGGCGGCACACCGAGCTTCTCGCTGACGATCTGGGCGAAGGCCGTCTCGTTGCCCTGGCCCATCGACGTCGACCCGGCGAACAAGGACACGGAGCCGTCGGCGTTGACCCTGAGCTCGGCGGTGTCGGGATTCATCGCGGTGTAGGGACCGCCAGCGACCTCGATCGGATTGGCGATACCCAGGCCGCGCAGCTTGCCTTGTTTGCGCGCCTCGGCGCGCCTCTTCTCGAAGCCGGCACGGTCGGCCAGGCTCAGCGCCATGTCCATCCCGCGCCCGAACTCGCCGCAGTCGTACGTGAAGACGAGCCCGGTCTTGAACGGCATCGCGGCGGCCGGGATCAGATTGCGTCGGCGCAGCTCGATCGGGTCGATCTTGAGCTCCATGGCCGCCACGTCGATGACGCGCTCGATCGCGTACGTCGCCTCCGGGCGGCCGGCGCCGCGGTAAGGCCCGGTCGGCGTCGTGTGCGAGAACACGCCGGTCGTCTGCACGTGGATCGCGGGCGTGGTGTAGACTCCGGCGATCCCGCCGACGTTGTTGGTGCCCGGGCCAGCGCTCCGCGGCGTGAGATAGGCGCCGACGTTCAGGTTGATGGCCACGCGCAGCGCCAGGAACTTTCCGCTGGCGTCCAGCGCCAGCTCGGCCGTCGAGACGTTGTCGCGCCCGTGCTCGTCGGTCACGAAGCCTTCCCGCCGATCGGACGTCCACTTGACCGGCCGGCCCAGTCGCTTCGCGGCCCACAGCACCAGCACGACCTCCGGATAGACGCCACTCTTCATCCCGAAGCTGCCACCCACCTCGCCGGTGACCACGCGCAGGTGGCTCTGCGGAATCTTGAAGACTTGATCCGCCAGCAAGGTGCGCAGGCCGTGAGGCGCCTGAATGCCCGTGTGGAGCGTGTAGCGGCCGGTGCGCCGGTCCCACTCGCCCACCGCGCCGCGCGGTTCCATCGGTGCGGCGGCCACGCGCGTCACGACGTAGTCGAGCTTGATGACGTGAGCGGCGCCCGCGATGCCACGCGCCGTCTCGTCCTTCTTGCCCGCCTCCCAGACGAACGCGATGTTGTCCGGCACCTCCGCCCACACCGCCGGCGCGCCAGCCCGCATGGCGTCGGCCGTCGCGGCGACGGCCGGCAGGGGCGCGTAGTCGATCGCAACCAGCTCGGCCGCGTCGACGGCCTGCTCGATCGTCTGGGCGACGACGAGCGCCACCGGGTCACCGACGTGACGGACGCGATCGCGAACCAGCGCCGGCCGGGGCGTCGCGAACGCCGGCGAGCCATCGCGTCGCTTGCGGGACTTGTCGGTCGGCAGGTCGCCGAGCCCGTCGGCGGCGAGGTCGGCGCCCGTGAGCACGGCCAGGACGCCGCTCGCCTTGCCGGCCGCCGACGTATCGATCGAACGGATCGACGCGTGCGCGTGCGGAGAGCGAACGACGAAGGCGTACGCCTGATGGGGCAGGTTCACATCGTCGGCGTAGCGACCGAACCCCTGGAGCAGGCGAGGATCCTCGATGCGGCGCACCGACTGCCCGACGCCGAATTTTTCGACGGTCACCGGATTGGCCATGATGCTGCGGGAGTATACGCGAGGTGATGCGATACAAGAAAGCCCATGGCAACACCTGGTCTGCGCCGGTTCGGAGACCCGGAGGCGTTCCGATCCGAGGTCGACCGCGTGATCGCGGCGTTGAAGGCCTTGCCTCAGGCCCCCGGCGTTCTCGAGGTCCTCATGCCCGGCGAGCGCGGCCACCGCACGCTCGCGGCCCGCACGCGCGACGGCATCCCGCTGCCGCGGGCGATCGTCGACGAGCTGGGCGGCGTGGCGGCCCGCTTCGGCCTGACGAGCTTTCCGTCAGCGCTTTAGCGCCTCGGGGTTCTGGACGTTGATCGGCTTGCCGTTCGCGAACGCCAGGATCTGTTCGAAGATCCCGGTGAACATGTGCTCGAGACCGTCGCGCTCGACGTAGCCGAGGTGCGGCGCGCAGATGACGTTGTCCATCGACAGGAGCGGATGCCGGCCGCCGAGCACCGGCTCGTCCTCGTACACGTCGACGGCGGCCATGCCCGGCCGTCCGGCGCGTAGCGCCGCCTCGAGGGCACCGGGCGCGACGAGCCCGGCGCGGCTGGTGTTGACGATGAGCGCCGTCGGCTTCATGCGCGCGAGATCGGCGGCCGAGACGATCCCGCGGGTCGCGTCGATCAGTCGAAGGTGCAGCGACAGCACGTCCGACGCGGCGAAGAGTGCCTCCTTGCTCGCGGCGACCGTGAAGCCGTCGGCGCGCGCCTGGGCGACGGAATTCTCACGGCCCCAGGCGAGCACGTTCATGCCGAAGGCCTTGCCGTAGCCCGCGACGACGGCGCCGATCTTGCCATAGCCGTAGATCCCGAGCGTCTTGCCGCGCAGGCCGATCCCGATCGGATAGGCCTGCCACTTGCCGGCTCTGAGCGCGTTCATCTCCTGAGGGATCCGGCGGAAGGCCGCGATGACCAGTCCCCACGTGAGCTCGGCGGTCGCGTACGACGGCCGGCCGGGGCCGGTGTGCGAGCACACGACGACGCCGCGCCGCGTGCACGCCTCGATGTCGATGTGGGGAACGACCCCGGCCTGGCTGATCAGCCGGAGCTTGTCCAGGCGCTCGAGCAGCGGCGCGCGGATCGGCGTGCGCTCGCGGATCAGCACCAGCGCCTCCGTGTCCTTGAGCCGTCCCGCAAGCGTGTCGACGTCCTTGGTGTGGTCGTTCCAGATCGTCACCTTGTGGCCGGCGACCTTGGGAAAGCACGCCAGGGTCCGGATCGTGTCCTGATAGTCGTCGAGGATCGTGATGTTCATCTCGGATCGCTCCATCGGTGATCGGCTTTCACGGCGAGAAACTCACCATTGCCCACGGGAACGAGACTCGTGACGAATCCGGCGTCGGCCGACACCAGCGCCACGAACGGCGCCATCTCCGCCTGGTGCGAGGTCGCGTTGTCGACGACCAGCAGCCCACCGGGGCGCAGTACGCGCTTGAGATCCGGCCACCATCCCGGGTACTCCGGACGCTCGGAATCGAGGAAGACGAGATCGAACGCGCCATCGGTCGAGCGCTCGAGCACGCGTGAGATCCGGCCACCATCCCGGGTACTCCGGACGCTCGGAATCGAGGAAGACGAGATCGAACGCGCCATCGGTCGAGCGCTCGAGCACGCGGCTAGCGTCATCGTGGACGAGCGAGATGTAGCGAGCGACGCCGGATCGAGCGAAGTTGGCGGTGGCCAGCCCGACCTTGTAGTCGGAGAGCTCTACCGTGGTCACGGCCCCGCCGATCGCCCGAGCGGCGCTGGCGAGCCACAGGGTCGAGTAGCCGTTGGACGTGCCGATCTCGAGCACACGCCGGGCCATCGTCGCCCGCACCAGCACCGCCAGGAGCTCGCCGGTATCCCGGGTGATGTTCAGCATTCGGCGCGGCCGCTCGGTCGTCGAGCCGTCGTTGCGCTTTCCGAACTCCTCGAGCTCGGCCAGCAGGCCGTCCAGCGGATCCACCCGACATTTCCTCCACGTGACGACCAGAGAGCCTAACACGTCCTCCGACGGAGATTGCCTTCGCCGCCAGCCAGTGGGACAGTAGCGGCGATCCTGACCGCGAAGGGAGCCCGCACTATGCGCATTCACAGCGTCGAAGCCATCCCGATCGAGATCCCGCTCAAGAAGAACTTCGGTGGCAGCACGTACTCCGTCCTCACTCGCTGCACCGTCATCACCCGCATGCGCACCGACGACGGCCTCGTCAGCGAGGTCTATAACGGCGACAACCGCGAGCACGGGCGCGAGATCGTACGGTTGATCCACGAGACTCTCGCTCCCCTCGCTCGCGGCATGAGCCTCTTCGAGGGCGAGCGGGTCTGGGAGAAGCTATTCGCGGTCAGTCACATGAGCCGCGACCGCAAGGTCCTGCTCGAGGCGATCGCCTGCGTCGACTGCGCACTCTGGGATCTCGTCGGCAAGGCACTGGGCAAGAGCGTGTGCACGCTGCTCGGTGGGTATCGGTCCCGGCTGCCCATCATCTCCATCGGCGGCTACTACATGGAAGGCAAGACGCTCGCCGACATCGGGCGCGAGATGGAAGCCTATCGCCGCGCCGGCATGGCCGGCTGCAAGTTCAAGGTCGGCGGGCTCACGCCCGAGGAAGACGCCAGGCGGGTCGAAGCCGCGCGTAAGGCCGCGGGGCCCGGGTTCATCCTGGCCGTGGACGCGAATCGCGGCTGGTCGGCTGACGACGCGATCCGCTTCGCGCGGCTCGTCGAGCCGCTGGACATCCGGTGGTTCGAGGAACCCTGTCACTGGTACGACGACGCGGCGCTGATGGCTCGCGTGCGGCAGGCGACGCGAATTCCCGTCACCGCCGGCCAGTCGGAGATCACGAGCCACGGCGTGCGCCGCCTGGTCGACGCGCGCGCGGTGGACCTCGTCAACCTCGACGCCTCCGAGTGTGGCGGTGTCACCGAGTGGCGTCGCGCCGCGGCGCTCTGCGGCGTGGCCGGCTTACAGATGGCGCACCACGAGGAGTCGCAGATCTCGCAGCACCTGCTGGCGGCGGTGCCGCACGGCACCTATGCCGAGTGCTTCGCCGATCCCGAGCGCGATCCGGTGTGGCAGACGATGTGGGCGAACCGCCCGTCGATCAAGGACGGGATGATGGACGTTGCCCAGGGCGCCGGCTTCGGGCTGATCCTCGACGATGGGCTGATCCGGCGCTACCGCGTCGGGTAGCGGGGGCGCTCTAGGCGGGCGCGGCCGCTCGCACGAGCGCCAGGTGGTCCTCGACGGTGTCCTTCGCGGTGATCGCGCGGATGACGACCTCGTCGACCGCGCCCTGCCACCTGGCGAGCCCTCGCTTGATGGCGCCGGGGTTCTCGGCGGCGATGGCGGTCTCCACCGGCTTGAGGCCCATGCGCGCGAAGTTGGCGCCGTACGCCGGGACTCCGGCGTAGCGGTTCCCCTCTTCCTGCAGTCGATCACTCGCCTCGGACCCGAGCGCCACGCGCACGTACGCGCAGAGTCTCGGCACCGGACGCTTCGCGGCGGCCGCGCCTTCTCGCACGCGCCCCGCGGACTCACGCGCGTACTCCGGTGTCAGCCAGTTGAAGAGCACGCCGTCGGCGACCTCGCCGGCGAGGCGACACATCTGGGGGCCGAGGGCCGCCACGATGAGCCGCGTCGAGAGCTGACGGCGCAGATCGGCGATACCGGCGCGCACGCGCTTGAGCGCTTCCGGGTTCGGACTGCCGACACCGAGGAGCAGACGATCGAGCGGGAGCCCGGTGTTCTTCACGCCCAAGGCGATGCTCTCCGGCCCCCGCGTGTGGAGCGGGATCACGCCGATGCCGAGCTCGATGCGCTGGGTTTCGCGCGCCGCGTGGGCGAGCGCGGCGAGCCCATCGGTCGAGCCGGGATGATTGACCCAGAAGGAGCTGTAGCCGAGGCGCTCGGCCTCTCGCGCGCACGCGCGGATGACTTCGGGCGAGGTGCCGGCGAACACCGCAAAACCAAGTCCCATCGCAGATCTCCTCTCGCACTTCGGTCCGCCGCAGGCGACGTCGCGCAGTATACTCCCAGCTAGATGTCATGACCGGGCCTCGAGACTCGACGCGGACGGAGCCTTCCACCATCACCGTGATGGTCACCTTCTTCGCCGATCTCCGGCGCTTTCTGCCGCGCGGCGCCGACGGGCCGCAGCGCTACACGGTGCCGACGGGCGCCTCGGTGGACGATCTGCTGGCGGTGATCGGTGTCGCGCCCGACGCCGAATTGACCGTCGCGGTGGACGGGGAGCAAGCTGATCGGGAAGCGCTGCTACACGAGGGCGCCGAGATCATGCTCTTGAGCCCGATGGAAGGTGGAGCTCGATAGAAGGGGGAGCCTGATGGAACGCTATGGTTACTGGAACAAGATCCTGCACGTCAACCTCTCCGACCGCACCACGCGGATCGAGGAGCCCGGCGACCCCTTCTTCCGACGCTACGCCGGTGGGCGCGGGCTCATCGCGCACTATTTGCTCAAGTACGTGCCCAAGGGCGCCGATCCGCTCGGTCCGGAAAACATCCTCGTCATCGCGCCCGGCGTCCTCACGGGCGCGCCGGTCCCCGGCGCCGGACGCCACAGCGTCGGCGCCAAGTCGCCGCTCAACGGAGGCTTCGGCGAATCGGAGTCCGGAGGCTACTGGGGCGCCGAGCTCAAGCGCGCCGGCTGGGATGCGATCGTCTTCCACGGGGTCTCCCCGACGCCGGTCTATCTCTGGATCAACGACGGCGCCGTCGAATTCCGCGACGCCGCTCACCTCTGGGGCAAGATCACCGGCGAGGTCGAGGACGCGATTCTCGCCGAGCTGGGCGACCCGCGTATCCGCATCGCTCAGATCGGGCCGGCCGGCGAAAATCTCGTGCGCTTTGCCTGCATCGCCAACGAGCTGAACGAAGTCGCGGGCCGAACGGGCATGGGCGCCGTGATGGGCTCGAAGCGACTCAAGGCCATCGCGGTCCGCGGCAAGCTCCCCGTGAAGATCGCCGATCAGCCCGGCCTCCTCGCGATGGCCAAGTGGGTCTCCGGCACGATGGACGAGAAACACCGGGCGTTTCATGAGTTCGGGACCGGAGCGGCGATGCAGGGTAAGAGCCTCGAGGGCGGGATGCCCGTCCTCAACTATCGTCTCGGCGCCGCCGACACCGTCGCCAAGGTGGACGCGATCGCGGTGCGTGACGAGGTACGCGTCAAGATGGGCGCCTGCTACGCATGCTCGGTGCGGTGCAAGAAGGTCGTCCACATCGAGCAGAAGGAAGAAGCGGCGCGCGCGGCCATGGACACCATCTACAAGGGACGGGCAAAGGTGGCTGTCGATCCGCTCGGCCGCTACCGCGTCGATCCGCGCTACGGCGGGCCGGAGTACGAATCGCTCGCCTCGCTCGGCGTCAACCTGGGCCTCGACGACATCATCGCCATCTGCAAGTCCAACGAGATGTGCAACTACCTCGCGATGGACACGGTGTCGCTCGGCGCCACCCTCGCCTGGGCGATGGAGTGCTTCGAGAAAGGCCTCCTCACGCTCGAAGACACGGGCGGGGTTCCGCTTCGCTTCCACGACGCCGACGGGGTCGTCAAGCTGGTCGAGATGATCGCGTACCGGCAAGGCATCGGCGATCTACTGGCCGAAGGCTCCCAGCGTGCCGCACAGCGGCTCGGCCGTGGCTCCGAGGCGTTCCTGACCACCGTAAAGGGCATGGAGATGGCGATGCACGACCCGCGACACATGCCGGCCATGCGCGCCTCGTACCTGCTCGCGCCGACTGGCGGCGATCACATGCGCCAGACCAGCAACCGCAACGGACTGCGCAACCAGATCGGGCTCTGCCACTTCCTCGCCTACGAGGACGATCAGTCGCTGCAGATCATCAAGACCGTCACCGGATGGGACATCACGCCCGAGGAGATGGTGACGACGGCGCATCGCGGCCTGACGCTCGCCCGGCTCTTCAACCTGCGTGAGGGCATGAGCCGTGCCGACGATCGGCTCCCGGCCCGCTTCAGCGACCCGCTGCCGAAGCACGCGGGCCTCACCCGTGAGCAGCAGGACAAGATCGTCACCGATTATTACGTCGAGCAGGGCTGGGACCCGGCGACGGGCGTCCCGACGCGGGAGACCATCCGCGTGCTCGAGCTCGAAGCCGACGCCGTCCACGCCGGCTAACGGAGTCGATGGGGCCGCCCGAAGACTTCCGGATCGAGGACGATCCGCGCCGGGAGGACATTGCGCTCCTCGACGAGCGGCTCTACGAGTTCAACGCCGCCGCGAGCGGCGTCCACGACGGGCGCTCGCTCGCGATCTTCGTGCGCGATGCTGAGGGCACCATGGTGGCCGGCCTGCATGGCTGGACGTGGGGCGGGACCGGCTTCGTCCAGGCGATCTGGGTCCACGAGAAGCTTCGCCGGCACGGTCTCGGGTCGCGCTTGCTCGCCAGCGCCGAAGCCGAAGCGTTGCGCCGCGGCTGCCACCAGATGCACCTCGACACGCACAGCTATCAAGCGCCCGCGTTCTACCGGCGCCACGGCTACGACGTGATCGGCGAGCTCCCGGGTTGGCCCGGCGCCGACATCCGGATCTTCCTCCGCAAGATGCTCGGCGGTCGTCCTCTCTAGCGTCTGGCGGCAGCGCACGAGGCCGCACAGACGGCTCCGTGAGATTGCATGGGCCACCTTATGCGTCTCCCAGCGGCCCGCGCGGTGCCGCACTTCACGCAGCCCATGTACACAGATAAATGTAGTGGTAGTATCCCCGGCAATGGTGCTCGTCGACGAATCGATTGGTGTGCTCGCAGAGGCGCTTCCACAGGATCGACGACGCTCTCTTCTGGCCGCCGGCGACGAGCCGTCAAAGTGGGAACCTCTGGAGAGCCGCCCGCCTGGGAACGCCGAACAGCTCGAGCGTCCGCGGGGCGCTGTCAGGCTCGAAACTGTCAAGGTTCTCGTCGTCGATGACGATGCGGCGTCCCTGGACTATTTCTCGTTTGCCCTCGAAACATGCGGCGCCGTTGTGAGCATGGCCACTAGTGCACGCGAGGCGTTAGAAATGGTCTCGCGCGTGTCGCCTGACGTCATCCTGAGCGACATCGCCATGCCCGGTGAAGACGGCTACTGGCTGCTGAGCGAGATTCGCCGCCACGCCGATCGCGGCGTGAGCGGGCTCCCGGTTGTGGCGGCAACGGCCTACGGGCGCAGTTATCCGCGCGCGCAGGCGCTTGCTGCGGGCTTTCACGAACACCTGGCCAAGCCGGTTGATCCCGACCTCCTGTGCCAAGTGATCGCCGCAGCGGTCGGACGGTGAAGATCGTTTAGGCCGTTAACGGCAGCGCCACAGTAAACGTCGCGCCATCACCTTTGCCCGAGCTTTCGGCCCGAACACAACCCCCATGCAGTTCGACGAGATGCTTCACTAGGGTAAGGCCGAGGCCCATGCCCTGATGGGCCCGTGTGACCGAGCTGTCTTCCTGCCAGAACTCCTGGAACACGTACGGCAGCATGGCGGGGCTGATCCCTTCGCCGTTATCACGCACGATCACCTCGGCATAGTCACCGACGCGCCGCAGCGCGACGTCGATGCGGCCGCCGCGCGGCGTGAACTTGACGGCGTTTGCGAGGAGATTCCACACGACCTGCTGCAGTCGATCGCGGGCTCCCTGCATGGGGCCCACCTCGTCCAGCGTGGCGAACAGCTCGATATGCTTGGCGCTGGCCACCGGGCGCACTGTATCGAGGGCGCCCTCCACGACCTCCCGAAGCGAAATGGAGTCCACGTCGAGGCGCAGGCGACCGGTGACGACGCGCGAAAGATCCAGCAGGTCTTCCACGAGTCGCGCCTCGGCTGAGGCACCATTCACGATGGCCGTGATTGCACGCTTCCGGGACTGCTCATCCAGTTCTGGTTTCTCCAGAAGTCTCGCCCAGCCAAAGATCGCATTGAGCGGCGTGCGGAGCTCATGGGAGATCGTGGCAAGGAACTGGTCCTTTGCCCGAATGAGAGATTCTGCTGCGGTCCGGGCTTGATGCTCATGCTTGAGAAGGAGGTTGCGGTACTCGTCCAGTCGTCGACGCTCTGAGATGTCGCGGGCGACCTTTGAAGCGCCTACGATCCGCCCAAATCGATCGCGCACCGGCGATACAGTCAGCGAGACGTCGATCAAGCGCCCATCTTTTGCCATCCGCACTGTCTCGAAATGATCGATGCGCTCGCCACGACGGAGTCGCGCGAGCACGTCGTCTTCTTCCGCGCGACGGTCCTCGGGGACGATAAGCGTGATGTGCTTACCGATTGCCGTTGGCGCAGGCCAACCGAACATACGCTCCGCGCCGCCGTTCCAAGACGTGATAACTCCATCCAAGGTCTTCGACACAATGGCATCATCGGATGACTCGACGATGGCGGCCAGCAAGACTGCGGCCTGTTCTTCGAAGATTGCGGAGGGCTTCTCGTAGGATTTCGTGGCTTCTATTGGGGACGCCTCACCTCGCGCAGAACCGCCCATCGTGCTCTTAGGGCTTCGCGTCGGCAGCCTCCCATTCTGGATCGCTTCGCGGGCCTTCTCATCGCGGAGGGTACTATCGTCCATCTGTCCTATTGCCTCTTACAAAGTCGCATCCGGGTAGCGGGATACCCAAAAGAATAGAGTTTTTCCTCGCGATCCGCATCCGGGAATTACCTGATGCCGCACACCCAGCGGACTAGCTGTGACGACGCAATTGTTCCCGTCGGGCAGCCGCGTCATCGGAGGCAGCCCATGCGAGGCCGGCATGGGGACGGAAGCAATTGTAGTGCTCGAGCCAGCCGCGACGTGTAGGAGGGCCGAGCCGCATAGGCCGGCGGAGGCGGTCATGGAGGCCGGGGCCCCCATAACAACCTAGTGATTCGTCACACCTAGCTCACCATCGCGAACGTGCGCTCGACGTTGGCGAGGACGCCCGTGCGCCACGGCCGATAGTCGCCATAGGCGGAGAACGGCTTCTCGTAGCGGGGAGCCAGCTTCGCGGTGACGCGCTGCTTGACCTCGTCGAGCGTGGCGCCGGTGGCCGCCTCGTGGCGCACGGCCTCGACCATGTCGTGGACGTAGCTCCGGAAGGTGTTGAGCCACTCCCGGCCCGTCACGTCCCCGTGTCCCATGATGATGTGGGTGAAGTCGAGCTGCGCGAGGTTGTCGAGCGTGCCGGCCCAGTCCTCGGGGTAGCCGTCACCCATGTAGGGCGTCCAACCGATCATCGCGTCACCGGTGATCACGACCTTCTCTTGCGGGAGATAGACGAACACGTCGCCCTCGGTGTGAGCCCGGCCGAGATGCAGCAGGTGGATTTCGCGGTCGCGCCGGTAGAGCTTCATCGTCTTCTCGAAGGCGATCGTGGGCAGGGTCGGCTTGAGCGCGCGGACCTCGCCCAGGTAGGACTCGGCGAGCCGCAGCTCGGCCTCGAGCTTGCCGCGCTGGGCGGGGCTCGCCGCCTGGATGTCGGCTTTGAGCTTGGCGATCTCGCCCGGCACCTGGCGCACGTGGTCCTGGATGCGCTTGAGTCCCTTCTTGAGCATGGCCTCACGCGTGATCTGATTGGTGACGATCTCCGCGTCGGGATACGCCGCCGGGTAGGCCTCGTTGCCGTGCCAGTGGTCCCAGTGGAAGTGCGTGTTGACCACGTAGCGGACCGGCTTCTTCGTCATCTCGCGCAGGCGCTCGATGATCACCTTGGCGGCCGACGGCTTCGAGTGCGTGTCGACGACCATGACGCCGTCGGCGTTCTCGATGATGGCCGTGTTGCAATTCACCTTGTACGCGGGAGACGCGACGGCCGCGTAGACGCCGTCGGCGACTTTCTTGATGTCGAACCGCGCGTCTCCGCCACCGGGTCCTTCGTGCGCACAACAATCCATCGGAGCCTCTCCTCGTCCATCTGTCCAGAATCGCGCCTCGGCCGGCGGGGCCCCAGCCCCGCGACGACCTGCGGCGCGCACTACCGTGTCCAGACGTGCGAAGCGTGACGCCGGCGCTCAGGCGTGCCGGCGCGATGAGCCTAACGCGAACAGCCCCCAGCTCGCCAGTACTGCCAGCGGCGCGGCCCCGAACGGGATCGCGTACGAGCCGGTCAGATCGTAGAGGAAGCCCGCGGCCGCCGGTCCAACCGCGGCCCCGCACCGCCAGCCAAGGTTCAGCACGCCCAGGATCGCTCCGAGCGCGCGCGTTCCGAACACGTCGGGCACAGCCTTGGCCAGCATCGTGTCCGCCGCGGCGAAGCCGACCCCGAGCACGACGAGCGATCCGAGCAGCGCTCCTCGCGACGACAGCCCGAGGAGCGCCAGCAGCGCCACCAGCTGCAGCGCGTAGCCGAGTCGGATCGTGGTGAACGTACCGATCCGGTCGGAGACGACGCCGGAAGCGACCCGGCCGCAGACCGCGCCGATGCCGTAGGCGGTGAGCGCGAGCGAGGCGCCCGCGAGGCTGATCCCCTGATCATGGGCGAAGGGAACGATGTGAACCGAGACCATCAGCGAGAGGGCGCCGAGAAGGAGCCAGGACACGTTCAGGTACCACTGTCGCGCGTCGGCCAGCGCCTCGGCGAGGGTCACGCCTCCGGCGGCCGCGGCGTGCGGGTCAGGCGCGCGCGGCGCCGGTGTCTCGCGTACGCGCGGCAGCCGCACGGTCAGGGCCGCGAGCATCGTGACGACACCGCAGGTGCTGCCGAGCAGCGCGTAGGCGGCGCGCCAGCCGACCTTCGCGATGAGCCACGCCGACAGGGGTCCGGCCGAGATGTAGCCGAGATTGAAGCCCACCAGGACGAGTGCCAGCGCCAGACCCCGGCGCTCGTCGAACCAGCGCGTCACGGTGGTCGTCGAGAGCAGATAGAAGCTCGACATACCGATCCCGCCGAGGACTCCGACGAGGAGATAGAGCTGCCACAGCGCGCCGACCGTCGAGACCAGGGCGAAGGCCGAGCCTGCGAGGATCACGGTGACCACGAGCATCACGCGCGGGCCATGACGATCGGCGAGCGCGCCGATGCCGAATCCGGCGACGCCGCCGAGCAGCAAATTCAGGGACAGCGCGGTGGAGATGGCCCCCCGACTCCACGCGAATGTCTCGGCGAAGACGGGCAGAAACACGCCGTAGGCCGCGAGCGGGGTCGAGACTCCGTAGGTGACCGTGAACAGCGCGGCCACGATCAGCCAGCGGCGCGAGGCCGGGCGCACCCGAGACTTCTATCACAAGTGGCGCCTGGGGTGCGGCCGTTGCCTCTCCTCGCCTCGCCCGCTTGAACTAGCGCAACAGCAGATTATTTGCGGCCGGGGCGTTGGGGACCGATTTCGAGCCCCCGCTTACCTCGCATGTCGTAGAGATCGACAGAGCCATCCGTCCGAGGCTTGCCTACGCCAACCCGTTCACCATTCTTCCCGTAGATGTTGTAGCTGCCTGACGGGTCCTTCTCGAACCGCCCGATAGGCCCCGTCACGTCTGGTCGGCCGATACCTTCTTGCGGTATCGACCACAGGCGCTCGCGCGGCACCTGCTGTGCGGCAAGCGGCCACGGCACTATCGAGGCTAGCGCAACCACTATCCAGAGGCACCGATGCCACCGGGTCGCAGTCTCACAGGCGGGATGCACTAGCCGCCATCTATCGCGTTGGTCTGTTTCCCGCGGAACCATTCGACAATACGGTTGCGGCAATAGTACAACGGCAGCGCCAGCGCCACGACCAGAGCGGTGAGCAAGATCACCTCGACATAGTCTCCAGACGCCGTGTGAGCGCCCTGTGCGGAGAGGATCCACGTGCCGGGCATACGACCGAGTGTGGAGACCACGGCAAAGACCCAGAACGGCATGGGGCTCAGACCGAAGAGATAACACGTCATGTCTTTCGGCAGCCCGGGAATCAAGAAGATCACCAAACAAAGAATGATGCCCTCAGCTTCGATGATGAAGCCGAGCTTACGCCAGATGTCCGGGCTCACGAGGCGCTGAACGTAATGGGCACCAAGCCACCGACCGACGGCGAAGGCCGCGACAGATCCCACTGTCAGTCCGATCGTCGAATAGAGGAGGCCCACCCATTGGTCGAACAAGTAACCACCCAGAATGCCCGTGAGCTCGCCTGGGATCGGGGCAATGATGACCTGGAGCGCTTGCAGGCTGATGAAAATGACGGGAGCGAGGATGCCCCATTCTCGGATCACCAACTGATCATCTTCTGGAAATCTAGGAAGCGTGGCTGCTAGACTCGCCGCCAGCCATCCTCCACCGAGGTGCCCATGCGCGGGATCGGGCTCGCGGTCGTTCTCAGCCTCGGCCTCATTTTTTCGGAGTCCGTTGCTGAGGCACCGCCGGCGGCGAAAGTGTATAGCGTCGGGTATCTAACACCCGGCGAGCGACTCTCGCCTCGTGGCGAGGCCTTCAGGGAGTCCCTGCGCGGGCGTGGCTGGGTCGAGGGACAGAATCTGGTGATTGTGTATCGGTTTGGCGGCGAGCAATACGAGCGGCTGCGCGCCCTCGCCGCTGACCTTGTCAATCTCAAGGTCGATGTGATCTTCGCCGCCAGTGCACCCGCCGCACAAGCCGCGAAAGAGGCGACAACCACCATCCCGATTGTGTTTCACACGCTCAATGACCCGGTGCGTGTGGGCTTGGTGGCGAGCTTTGCACGCCCTGGAGGCAACCTGACCGGCAACGCCGGGCTTGGCCCTGAGCTGGACCAAAAACGGTTCGAGCTACTAAAAGAACTGGTTCCGTCGCTCTCACGGGCAGCCGTTCTCGTCAATCCTGCGAATCCGGTGACCGCGCAGAGGCTCGATGTGATCAAGCAGGCGGCCCGAGCGCTTAAGGTCGACGTTCGCGTGATTACGGCGTCCGACGCGAAAGGGCTTGAAGAGGTGCTTCAAACGATGGCCCGCGCAAAACCTGCTGGGCTGATAGTGTTCGAGGACCCGGTATTCACATTGGAAAGTTCCCGCATCATCGAGTTTGCGGCACGGCACAGGGTTCCTGTCGTCTACACGCAATCGGGCCACGCGGTGCAAGGAGGCCTCATCGAGTACGCGCCCAATCAGCGCGAGATGTACCGACAGGCCGCTCTCTACGTTGACAAGATCCTCAAGGGGGCCAAGCCTGCAGATCTTCCGGTTGAGCAACCCACGAAGTTCGAGCTGGTCATTAACCTCAAGACCGCCAAAGCGCTGGGTCTGACGATCCCCCCTTCGGTGCTGGGGCGAGCCGACGAGATCATCCAGTGATGGATCGGCGCATGTTTCTCTGCGGACTGACGCTTGGGACACTGGCCGTGCCGCCCGCTGCCGAGTGGCAGCAGGCACCGAACGTGCCTACGTCGATAGAATCCTCAAGGAGCAAAGCCCGGCGACCTGCCGGTCGAGCAACCCACGAAGTTCGAGCTGCAGGCGACTCAGAAAATCGAATCGCCGGGCTCGACCAACGTGGCCAGCCCCTCCGGGCAGAGGAGAAGGATCAACGATGAAGATGCGTCTTGCTCTAGTGGTTGCCGCAATGTTCGCATTGTCCCCGCTTGATGGAGTCGCCGGAGAAAAGCAGGTCGTAGACGTCAAGGAACTCGCGGGGAGTTGGCAGGGCTGGGTCACAGCGGAGATGGGAGACGAGCGCGCAACCATGAACGTGCAGACGGACGGAAGCTACAAAGCGTCGACCACCCGTGGCTCTACGTCCGAAGGTAAGTTCTATCTTCAAGACGGCAAGCTGCGATATCGTTCGTCGCGAACGACAGGGACGGCGAGACTTTCCGAAGATAAAGGCAAGACCACTCTTACGGTGATGCCCGAGGACTCCACCTACGGCAGAGCAGACTACGAACGGGTCAAGTAGTGAGACTTGCGGACGCTTGTTGGTCTCTTCGTCTGGTACCTCTGGCGGGAAACTTCCGTGTGACCCTGGAGGACTAAACTCCGTTGCGGGCAGGGTCGTAGAACCCCACGATGCCCAAGGGGATGCCGAACACGTAGTCGTACCAGTGCCAGTCAGCCGTCAGGTCCTCGCCCCGGCCCGTGCACGAATCCACCTGGACGGGAGGCTGGCCCGTCCACTTCATCTTGCAGTCCGGCTGTGCCGCCTGTTGCGTCGCACACCCCGCCAGCAGCGCCATCACCACCAGCCACCTGATCATCATCCCAAGACTATCTCGACCGCGGGGAAAGTGACAAGGCTGTGCCGGCGGAGCTCGGGAGGGAACGAAGAGCGACGCACAAACAACAGGTCTCCGCCCGGCTCGCTTTAGAGTGTTCACCCGATGGCCTGGGTTCCCGGACGCGAAGCATATTCAATGACGCGGGTAACGGGATTCTGTCGACACTGGAGTATGAGCAATGATCCGCGGCCTCGCCTCCGTGCTGCTTTCTGTACTCGTCATCGCAGCGGGGCAACTCACGTCGGACATCGGCACCGCCTTCGCGGAAGGGCCGAGCAGCAGTGTCGAAGGCAATGTGCCCAGCGCCATCACGCAGGCTGCCCGAGACGTCGCGCGGTACGCAGTCGACGCATCGCGCGAAGCGTTCCAAACCGCCGAGGCGGCGGCGCGTGCAGCCAATTCGGCGCTCTCCGAGGCTGCCCTCGTCGTCCGACGCGAGACAAACCGGGCACGCAACGCCGCACAGCGTGCCCGGGAGGAGGTCGACGAGGCGACCGATCGCGAAACCGTGTCCAGGGTCCCGGCCTCGTCTCCCGGAACGGTCCAAAGCTTGCGCCGGAGACAGCAGGCTGAGGTGAGCTTCGCGCGCGGAAGCGGTCTTCTCGAGGCGCGGAGATATCAGGAGGCGCGCAATCAATTTGCCGAGGCGGTAGCGCTTTATCCGGAGTACGACGAGGCGAGGTCGCTACTCGCCTGGTCCGAGTATTTCCTCGGAGATTTCCGCCGGGCGGTCTTTACGTTCAAGACCGCGCTTCGGCGCCAACCGACGTGGGCAGGTCTCTACAACGGCCTGGGATGGAGTCGGCTAGGGGTTGGCCGTTACCAGCTTGCGGCCGACGCGTTCGGGTCCGCGCTGGACCGAAATCCGGACTACGTCGACGCCTTGAATGGGCTTGGCTCGGCGATGTTCCAACGGGGCGACTACGAGCTCGCGATTCCGCCGCTTGAGAAAGCGCTGTACAGATCCCAGCGTCTCATGGGTCCCGAGCCTCCGGAAGTGACGACCACGAGGGGCAAGCTGGCGTGGAGCCTGTACTACCTCGAGCGGGACCGAGAAGCGCTGGCGATGTTCATCAGAGCCAGCCTCGCCGCGCCAGACTCGCACCAGCTCCAGGTGGGCATGGGCTGGTGCTACCTCAGGCTTGGCCAGAAAGACGACGCGCGTGCGGCATTTCAACGGGCGGCGAAGCTTGGACCCGTCGACGAGATGGTCCGCGAAGGTCTCAGACTCGCCGGCCTCTGATCGGTTCTCGAGGCAACGTCAACCCCGAAACGCTCAACTGTCGGATGTGATCCAGCCCGTGACTCGAACACCGACCCGCCGTGTGCTGAACGGCCACACGCCGTCGGATCGCCTGGCTCGATACTCGCGAAATTGGAGGCCCGAGAACCGCTCGACGCGACTTGGCACCCGCTCTGCACCACGCGCCACGCGGAGGGAAGGAACACTCGCGTGCTGTTTCACTACCGCGCAAGGAGGTTGAGGAATGGCCTCAACGATGAGCGCGATCGAGCACAGGGGGTGGCAGATCGAATCGCGATCCTATGAAGCGGACGGCAATCGCTGGTGCCCGAGAGCGCTGGTGAGCCGTCTCGACGGTGCAAGGCTCTGTACGCACGACGTGCGGGCATTGCTCAGCGTGACGTTCGATACTGCGCAAGACGCTGATGACTACTCCGTCAGGATGGCGACGACGTGGATCGAGGACAGAGACTACCGACCGCCAGGTTGCTCGCTGTCTTTCGCTATCACCGCTTCTGCCACGCGACGACGAAGCTCACGGGATGATGCCGATACTGCTCCCATCGAGGCTTGAGCGCGATCCAGCGGTCGTCCACGAGACGCTCGCGCATCTCGATGAGCGAGAGGCCAGCGGCACGCGCCGCGGCGACATGATCGCTCATGAGGTGGACGTAGGTCTCGATCGCCACGGACTCGCCCGAGGCGCGGTCGAAGTGCGTCGGCATCCCGGCCGTCATGATGAAGTGCGGGTGGTAGCCGACGAGCACGTGAGCGCCGCCCGGCCGGAGCAGCCGCGACGTTTCTCGGTAGAGCGGACGCAGGTCCCGGAGATGCTCTTCCACCAGGCAGGTCGTGACGAGATCGTAGACGTCGCCCTCCAACCCTGTCGCGGCGACGTCGGCGTGGACGAGGTGATCGTAGATCTTGCGGCCGCGGGCGACCGCCAGCATCTCGGGCGTCAGATCGATCCCGTCGAGCCGGGCGACGCCTCGCGAGCGCAACCAGACGCCGGTTCGGCCGGTTCCGCATCCGAGATCGGCCGCGCGCTCGACCGCTCTCCACGGGACCGACTCGAGCGCCTCGAGCAGGACGAGGTCCATCTCGTCCTCCACCGTCGTCTCGTACGACGCAAGCCACTCGCGGTAGCCCTCGCGCACGGACACGGTCGGATAGCGGCGCCGGTCGAAGTGGGAGAACTCGAGCATGATCAGGGATTGTAGTCCCCCCTGATCGCGGCGGGACTCGCCGTGAGCGACAGCCGGCTCAGGCACCTCCGCCAACGGGCGCGGGCGCGCCGGGAGGCTTGACCGGCTCGGCCGGTTTGGGCGCCTCGAATGGATGAACCGCCTCGAGCGGCCTGATCGGCTGGAGCGGCCTGACGGGCTCGACCGGCGGCTGTGGCTTACGCTCGGGCGTGCTTGCGTCGCGCGGCGGCACGGCGATGTTGGCGGTGCTCGGGCGCGCCGGTTTCCGCGTCAGCTCCAGGGCAAGAACGATGACTCCGACACCCGCTATGACGAGCCCCGCGAGCACCCCGGGCATGGTCGACAGAACGATCGAGGTCGAGAGCTTCAGCGTCGTCCACATCTCGACGACGGGATACGCGAGCGCCGCCGTCAGCAGCCCGACTTCGATCAGACAGACCGCCAGCCCGCGAAGGGGACTCGTTCGCGCGACGCGATGAACGCTGTAGACGACTCCAGTCCCGATCACCAGTGCCACGCCGCCGAAGATGGCGAGCGGCGTGCGTCGTTTCGTATTGCTCGCCGTGACCGCCGCCTCACGGGCGGCAGCCTCGGACGCCACCTCGCGCGCGGAAGCCGCGGTGCCCTCGGCCGCGGCCCTGGCGAGCGCCACCGCCGCCGAGGTCTTGTCGTCCTCGGCGTTGCGCTGGGCGACGATCGGCGCGGCTTGGCGCTGCGATGGAGTTCTCGCCTGGCTGGACGCGACGGCCGGCTTCGGCGTCTCCTCAGGCCGGATCTCGATGCCGCCGGACGGCGGAAAGATGACTGCGGCCGGATGAGACTGAGAAGCAGCCGGCGGCCCGGCAACGGCCGCCTGGCGCGACGACGTCGCCCGAACCTGATATTCCCCGACGCGCGGATTGGACCGCGACGACCTCACCCGCGCGGGCTCGTCAACACGTGTTACCTGACGTGGCGCCGCCGGATTCGATCGCGAGTACTCGGCCGGACGCGAAGCCGGCGGCTGCGGCTGCGGGTACTCGGCGCACCCGACTCCGAGCGCCTGGCCGGACTTGTAGAGGGTCCGCGCGGCGCGATCGCACTCGTCATTGGATATGTAGCTGCGCTCCAGCGACCAGGCTCTGTTGTCCCGATTCACATACAGGCGCCATTCGGCGGAGGCTGTGGGAGCCGCCATCGCCGTAATCGTCATCGCGGCAACTACTCCGATCGCGGTCTTCATGACCGGCCTCCCCTTTTCCGGTTCAACGTGCCGGCACTCCGCGCGCAATGCGCCATATGGGGATTCAGCAATGGGTATGCCATGGGCGGACGTTCACAAAATTGCCCGGTTAGGACGCATAACGGGTCCATTTCCGGTGTCTCGTTTACCGTTTCCGTCGCCCGAGGTGCCACAGACTGTCGGTCGGTCGAACG